>ENA-ORXB01000169-ORXB01000169.1-sediment-metagenome-genome-assembly--contig:-NODE-169-length-161877-cov-25.689091_pt1 | contig 161877 bp, 150 predicted proteins | sample MGYA00237863_ERZ511475 | MGnify/ENA primary metagenome ERZ511475 (study PRJEB26305, sample SAMN06343858) | sediment metagenome | isolation source: hot spring sediment | place: Canada: British...
GTCAGCACCATGCCTGCCTCCAGCTTGCCCTTTTCGCGGGGCGAGAAGCCGCGCCCATCATGCACGGTCAGCCCGATGGAGTGCCCCAGACTGTGCCCGAAGTAGTCCGCCAGCCCGTGTTTGGCGAGGGTTTCGCGGGCAATCGCGTCGATCTGCTTGCCGCGCCTGCCGGGGCGGATGGCGGCGATGCTCCGCTCCAGCGCTTCCAGCACGGCGTTGTAAACCCGTTTGTGTTCCGGCGAGGCTTTGCCAATCACCACCGTGCGCGTGATGTCGGAGCAGTAGCCGTTGAGGCGTGCGCCGAAGTCCACCGTCACGAAATCGCCCCGTTGCAGGCGGCGTTCGGTGGGATGCGCGTGGGGCAGGGCGCTATTGGGACCCGAAGCCACGATCGTCTCGAACGCAGGGTACGCACCCTGACGACGGATGTAGAAGTCTATCTCCATCGCGATATCCCACTCGGAGACTTCGGGCTGGAACAGGCGCAGGATGTGCTGGAAGGTCGCATCGGCAATCGCGACGGCGGCGCGAATTGGCTCCAGCTCGCTCGCCTCTTTGACAAGGCGGAGCGAATCGACGGGGATGGGCACAGGGCGCACAGCAATCCCCTCTTTTCGCAGGGCGCGCCGCAGCCCCTTGAAAAACGAAAGGCTATTGCTGGGGTCTACGCCCAGCGTGCGCACACCCAGCGCCTGAAGCAGGGGACGCAACGCTACAGGCGGCTCCACCCCAACAGGGATTCGCGTGCAGGGGATGTCGGGCGCTTCGGCGGCAATCTGGGTCTCATAAATCCCGCTGGTCAGCAGGTGTTCCGCGCTGGGGGTCAACACCAGCCACGCGAACGACCCCGTGAAGCCTGTGAGATAGTGCAGATTCGGCGCGCCCGTAACCAGCACGGCATCCACAGGCGTCTTGCGCGGCGCCCCGAAAAGCTTCTCACGCAAACGCTGGCGCCGCGCAGGGTAGTCTAATCTAACGGCTTGACCTTGATGTTGCGAAACCATAGCGGATTCCCGTGATTCTGGAGCGCGATATAGCCCGGGCGTGTCATCTGATTGTAGGGGTACTTGAACTTGTTGGGTGTGCCGTCGGGGTTGCGGTGCGGTTCCGTCCACTTGCTCAGGTCTACCTCGTTCACCTTCTTGCCGTTCAGGTAGACGGTGATGTGGGTGTCTTTGCAGATGATGTGATAGGAGTTCCACTCGCCCGGGGGCTTGACGGCGTTCTCGGAGGGCGCCTGAATATCGTAAATTGCGCCGCAATCGTGGCGGGAGGGCTTCTCCACGCCGTAGCTGTCCAGAATCTGCACCTCGATGCCCGTCTGAACAGGGTCGTTTTTATCCCAGATTCGGAAAAAGACGCCGCTGTTGGCTTTGGGGGTCAGCTTGAAGTCGAGTTTCAGTTCGAAGTTTTTATAGATGCCGTCGGCGTAAATCATCCCGCCCCCCTTGCCCTTGCAGTAGAGGGTTCCGTCCTCGACGCTCCACGAGTCGGGGTCGCCCATAATGGTCCAGCCGCTGAGGTCTTTGCCGTTGAACAGCAGCTTCCAGCCCTCTTTTTGTTCGCGTTCGGTGAGCTGGTTGGGTTCCTGAAGGGCGACGCCTGCCAGCGCCAGCATCACAAACGCCGCAATCAGAAAGCCGATAGGTCGCCGTGCGTTGTTCATAGGGCAGGCTATACTACGCCTGCCGTGATTTTCCTGCTATTAGCGACAGATTTCGGGCGAATGGAGTAGCACGAGGGGACAGGTGGGGTCGGCGCTGGTGCCGCAGTGGAGGCATACATCCCCCGCATTCAGGATGCCCGCGCCGACGCCTGCACGGATGAATGCGCTCAAGCCGTTGATGAAGGCGTGGCGCTCGGCGTCGCTCATGGTTGCCAGCACGCGGGCGAACCGCTGTCGGCGTTCCGCATCCACGCGCTCAATCAGGCTCCGCCCCTCGTCGGTCAGCAGCAGCCCCACCTGACGGCGGTCGCGCGGGTTGGCAACCCGGCGGATCAGCCCCTTTTTCTCCAGCCGATGCACCATATTCGTCGCCGACGGGTACGAGATGTTCAGTCCCTCTGCCAGGTCGCCCACGGTAACACGCCGATGGGTTGCCAGATAGCGCAACGCCTGCATTTGCGAGTAGGTCAAATCCGATTCTGCCAGCTCCTCCAGCAGCCGCTCGCCGATAGAGGTATACATCGCCTGCAGGAACACCTGCGCCACCAGCTCCGCGTGGTTTAACAACTCCTCACTCAGTGCGATGGGTAATTTAATCGGTTCTTTCACGAGACTCACCGTGTATAGTGTACCCTATGGGGGCGTACACTCTATGATGACCGCTTCGGGGCGGGTAAACCAGCGGGGCACGGAGCGCCCCAGGGTTACACCGCTGCTGACATAGACCCAGGTTTTCCCCTCGCGCTTGAGTCCGTAGGGGTGGGTGATGCCATATTCAGTTTGGGGAAGGAAACTGCGCCCCAGCAACCGTTTTGCCAGCCGGTGGAAGCCGGGGGGAACCCAGATTTGCCCCGCGTGGGTATGCCCGCTGAGAATGAGATGGGCGCGGTTGCGGTAGGGGCTAAGCGCGGCGTCGGGGTTGTGCGAGAGCAGAATCACTGCCTGTTTAGGGTTGGGCGGGATGGCGCGAAAGGTGCGCTCCCAGTTGGGGTTGCCTGTGTAAAGGTCGTCGATGCCTGCGAGAATGAACTCCGCCTCACCCTTGCGGAGCGTGCGCGATTCGTTCATCAGCACGGTGATGCCGAGCGCTTCCAGTTCGCGGCGCACCGCCTCGCCGCCCGACCAGTGGTCGTGATTACCCAGCACGGCGTAGACCCCCAGCGGCGCACGAATGCCCTTGAAGCCTTTGCGAATGTAGGGCAAATCTTTGCGCGAGCTGACCACATCCCCCACAATCACAATCAGATCGGGCTGGTGCGCATACACCTGCTGAAGAACAGACTGCAGATGGCGCACGCTGAGATCATCTACGAGGTGGGTGTCGGTCAGCACCGCAATTCGGATGGGCGTTTCCACGGGGAGCGGGAGTGTTTCCACACGGATTCGTGTCCAGCGCCCCACCCCAAGCCCCGTGCCTGTTATCGCAGTGAGAACCCCCAGTAGTCCCAGCATAAACCATGCTCCGCGTCGGCGTCGCCTCATAGGTTGCGCGTTATTATACCCCTGTCAAGAGCGCCAGTTTTGCCAGAGCGGCGGCGAGCCGCGCCAAAAGTGTGCTATAATATAGCCAGCGAGAGGAGAGTGGTTATGAAACGCTTCTGGGGTTTGTTCGGGCTTTGTCTAATGCTGAGTTGGGCGGTCGCCCAGGAAGCACCACTGATTAATTACGCCGCTGGGATTGGTGAGTGCGAACACGATGAAGACCCCGAAGGGCGCGGGGATAATGTGGTGGATGGGTTCAGCTATGGTACCGTTGGAGACAGTGTTTTCGTGCCGGTCAAGGACACTAACGAATATATTTCAGGACAGGGGAGCCAACGGATAGAGTTCTCACGAGACAATACGGGCACAGCGACCTTCTACATGACCTTGTCCCTCCGCTTTCCTACCGAAATGTACCCCCAGCCAGGCGAAACGGTACGCATCAGTTTCTGGCTCAAAACAGCCAACTGGCAGAATGCACGCTACAGAGTGTTTGCCCGCGACTTTAACGGGGGCAACTCCGCCACTCTCCTTTCCAGCACAACCCCCCTGCCAGACTGGACGCGCTTTGAATATACTTACACACTTCCAGCCGTGGACCCCAACGGGATGCAGGTGCGGTTTCAAGTAGAGGCGCTCTCTGGAGTGTCTCAGGGGACTATCTGGATTGATAATATCGAAATTTACGGTTCCAAACGCTGGCCTGGCAAAGTACAGCGCACGCCAAAACTGGTTACCTACTACCACCCTACCACGATGCCGCTGGCGAACTCGGATTGGATTTTCTACGCCATGAACTTTGACCTGGTTGGCACTTTCAACTCTACCGTCTACTTGCGCCCGATGAAGATTTATAACCCCGACCTCAAAACGATGGCTTATTATATGGCGGTCGGGAGCGTTGACTCCAACACATGGCCTGCGCGCGACCCCTTCGGTTATGACTACTGTAACACGAATCACCCCGAATGGTTTGCTCTGAATGTATTCGGCGAACGGATACGCTTTGCAGGCAACATTTACCTGATGGATATCGGTATTCCCGAATGCGCGGAATGGGCGGCAAGCAACATGCGTACCCGCGCGCTACGCGCCAATTGGGCGTTCAACTACTTCAAACTGGATGGGATTGTTACCTTCACTCAAAGCTTCAACCTGATGCGATACCCAACAAGAGCAAGCCGAACTGCCGCCGCGCAAAAATACCTGATGAAAATCCTGCAGTACACACAGGATTTCGGAACCGAGATTATCTTAAATCCGGGTAGTAACTCCATTTCGCGAGATCGGCTTCACACCCTTTACCTGCGGCAGGGACTGGCTTCGGGCTTCTTGCTGGAGGGTGTGTTCACGCCCCTGTTTTCATTTCCTGTGGATTATGCCCCCTACTCGTCCTGGATATCCCATATGAACTCGCTGGCAGAGTACTCTGATAAGGTGCGTATCGTATTTAGTGGATACACCATCAATCCAGAGCGTCAGAGACGCATGAAAATCTACGCTCTTGCCAGCTTCCTGCTCATTTCCGCAGACAATACCTATCTTTATCTGGATAAGCATTACTACGAAGGCGACCCACCCTACGCCCAGCGTGCCTGGAGACCCGATGAGGACTTTAATGTACCGCTCGGACAACCCACAGGTCCCTTCCAGGTCTTTTTCCAGAGCGCGGATTATCGGGGAGGGCTTTATTATCGCCCGTTCGAGAACGGTTTTGTGCTGGTGAATCCGACGGGCAACACTCGCATACCTGTACCGGGACGTGCTGAGTCTTATTGGAAGGACGGTGCGACCTTTACCTGGACATTAAACGATACCTATTGGGAACTTTATACCCAGCAAACCTATCCCGCTGGAACACGCATCAAGTTGTATCCTAAAGAGGCGCGCATCTTCGTGCGAGTCGGTCAGGCATTGCGCAACTACCCTCCTGCCCAGAAAGCCCTCAAGGCACTGGAGGACTCACAGGTCATTCCTCTGCCTAAGAAATAGGGAAAGCCGGGGCGCACACCGCGCCCCGCCCTGCCTACGCCTCCTCCTCAATCCTGTCCATCACATCACTCACCGTGCCCCAGCGATAGAACGCGGGCAGAATCTGAATCACCGCGTCCATCTGCTCGAACAGGTCTTTGACAAAACTGAAATGCGGGTTGTTCGCCCCGTAAAGGCTGAACCGTGCTGGATCAAAGGACGCCAGCGGATCCGCAGGGTTCACCATCGATGCCCAGTATGGTGGGTGCTGGTATGGCGCTTCGTAATGCACCGCACAACCCAACCATGCATTCACCGCCGTCGTCAGCACCCGCTGATACCCACGCCACGCCATCGCCTCGTACTGCGTCCCCCAGTTCGTCGTCAAATCGTTCGCAATCGTAAAAGTCGGGCGCACCACACTCGTCAGCGTCCCATGATAAAACCCTCCTGCATCACTGCCCGGAATCTCCAGCTGCCGTTCAATCGGCAAGACCAGCCCGTTCCACACGCGCGACGCAGGCACACGCTGTGCGTCGGAACCACGACGCGCAGACGCCTCGTGCGCCCGTATCCCACGCACGCCTTTCTCCCGCAACACGCGCCAGTAGCCCTGACCGCCCGTACTGTTCGCCGCGGCGTTCGCATAGCGGTGTATCCCACAAAAAGCGTCCGGGAAGCCCAGCCCATCCACCACATACGACTCCCCGCGCTCAATCACAATCTTCGCAAGGTGATAATCCGCTGTGCGGTGCGGCGCACTCAAATCGCCCGTGCCTGTCATCTCCTCACTCACACCCAGCGGGATATCATAATAGACCCTGCCATCCATCACGACCTCTAAAGTACCAGCAGGAGGCGTCCCAGAATAGGCTTCTTTCAGCACGACACGCCCTGTCCGACGACGCACATCGTTCGGCTTGCCCAGCGTCCAGCGATCCGTCGCCGCATGACGCCCTATCGTCGCGTTGTAGGTCGCGTTCCCCCAGCCCTCGCTGCCCATCACCACATGGTCGTGAATGCAGACGGGCGTGGCACGGGCATGGTTCATCCGAATCTTCTGTAGAATCTGCTGCGCTATCTGCCGTTCCGATTCGGAGAGAACCTGTGCGACCTCGCTCTCTTCTGCTGTGCTATAGGTTCCGCTCGTCCAATAACTGCCCACCGTCCCGCAGATGATGTGCGTGTTCCGCGTGTTGGCAAAATCGATCAGCCAGTCCCAGAGGGCACGCAGATTCTGCAACCGTTCTGTGAGCGTGCCGGGCGTGTTGTAAATCTGCATGAAGTGGTCGATTTCCCAATACACAGGGAACGGACGGCGTGGCAAGACCCCTGCGCATTTCAAGCCGTAGGGAAGCCAGAAAGTGTAGAGCGCCGCGATGGAACGCAAGTTGCGGGTATCGCTCCCTGAAATGGGCAACAGGTAATGCTGGGCGTAGCGGTAGGCGACAATTGCGTCGTTGCCGAAACTGCGCCCACCCGAATAAGCCGATTCGGGATAATCGGGCACCGCAAGAATCTCGCCTTTAGGCATGGTCTGCCCGCGATAGGGGAAGTTCGTGCTGGCGAGCGCGGCATGCTTTGCGAGGTCTAAACGCGCGAAGTAAATCTGAATAGTGCCAGAGGTCTCATGCGCCCAGAAGCTGGTGGTGTAGACCCGTCGGTTCTCGCGCAGGAGTCGCACGGGCGTGCCCCCACGACAGGCAACATTCCACTGAGCCGTCAGAACCGAAGTGCCGCTACTGACCCCTGTTTCGGCTTCATAGAAAGTGTTCGGGTCGCTGGGGTTCCAGCGCACGAGGGGGAAGTCGCTGGGCAGGCGGGTATTGAGTGCGCTGCGGCTGGCGTGCAGGTGCATGCCGAAAAACAGCACGGGCGGGTCGGCGTCGGTGTTCCAGTTGAGCCATGTGGCTGTGCCGTCGTTGGGCGAGTTGCCGGTTGAACCGAACCGTACATGATTGAACACCAGCACGGCGTCGAACTGGCGCAGGTAGTCGCGGGCGGTGGCGCTATCGGGCACAATCGTGCCCGCGCCTTTCGTATGGAGCTGGGTTGTGGACTGATAATAGGCGAGTTCGGTCTCGTAGCCCCAGCGCTGGAGCATGCGCAGGACGGATGCGGGAGGGGTATAGTTGCTGGCTGGGTTCGTCCAGACAATCAGCAGTTTCGGCATTTATCTCACCCCAATCACTTTGGCGTAGGTGTCTGCCGTGCCGGAGCTGGCGCGGGCGACGACGATGCGGTACTGGTCGTAGTAGGCTTCCTGCGGGTTCGTGTAGCCGATATCGATGCGGGCGCGTCCGTTCGCGGGCACGCTCGTGAAAGTGCCTTCTTTGACGACCGCCCAGCCGGAGACGAACGGTTCGCCGTTCGGGTCGGTCGCTCTGCCGTAGACGCGGTAGTGGTAGGTATCGCTGGTGGTGAAGTCGAGGAAGACGGTGATGCCGCGGTACTTGCCGGTGCCCACTAAGGTGGGTTGCTCACTGGCGGTGCTGCCGTAGAGGTCGGTATCGCCCACCTGCAGGTCGGTCAGGAGCGTGCGTCCTGTGGTGGGGACGAACTGGGTGATGGCGATGAGGGTGTCTACCGTCCTGAACTCCGCCTCGCCCACCACTTCGGTGGGAAGGGGGTTTGTGCGATTGGCGTCCACAATCTCGTTTTGCTTGAGGAACTTGAGTGCCATAGGAAACCTCCTGTAGCGTGGGGGCTGGGATTGCCCAGCCCCCATATTGGAAAGATTTACGCGCCTGTGCCCATCAGGGCGGTCTGCCACAGCCCGTAGCCGACGCCGTAGCGAGCGCGCACGCCGTAGTAGACCACATCGCGCATGAACATCTGCTCGCTATCGGGGCGGTCTAACGCGGCGAACTCGAGGGGCACATCGCGCCGTTCCTGAAAGATAATCGCCCGCACGGCACGCGAGGTGTCCAGCAGGAACCACTTGTTCTCATCCGCGCCCGTGAGGTAGGGCGTGACGATCAGGCGCAGCTTGCCCTGCAACACATTCCGATAGGGCGTGTAGTTGCCTGTCGTGTTGGCTTGCACCACAATCGGCGATTCCAGAAGCTCCATCGCCAGCCAGTGGAGTTTGGGTCCTACCAGCAGCGTGTCGGGCATGATGCCCATCGGGCGTCCGCGATCGTCTTTGAACTGCATCATCTGCGCAATCGCTTGCTGGAGCGCGTTCGTGGAGAGCGCGCCGCTGAAGATGTTGCTCTGGGTGCCGCTCTCACCGTCGCGATGGTTGGTGGCAAAGAAGGGCTTGCCATCGTAGGTCTTCTCGGTCGTGCCTTTGAGCAGCGCCTCAATCACCAGTTGCTCGCGATGGCGCACCGCCTCGGCGGCGAGGTCGCGCACGCGCATGCGAATCATATCGTACTGCTCATCTTCCAGAGCGCGGCGCTCCACGGCAATCGAGGCTTCCCACACCTTATCGCTAATCGTGTATTCGTAGGCTTTCAGCCCCGTCGGCGTGCGCTCATCTACAAACTCCCGCATCACAGGTACGGTACCGAGCCAGCCGTATTTCTGAACGGGTAGGTTCGTGCGCACAATCGTGGCAATCTGCGGCACAATACTGGCGCGGTCTTCTGAGCGATAGGCGTTGAAAAACTCCGTGCGGAGTCCCGCCTCAATCAGCGACATCAAATCGCTTCGGACTAACGGCATAGGCTGACCTCCTTACTGAACGAAGTTATCGATGCGAATGCGCAGGCGCGTGTCGTCCACAATCTCCAGCAGCGTGCCGACCTGCACATTGTGCGTGGTGCTTTTGGCGACCTCGTTATCGGATACGGCGCGCACGGTGGTTCCCACATCCGCCTGTGTGAAGGTGCCGACGCGATGATAGATAAAACTCCCGCGTTTAATCACCCGACAGCGTTTCGCGCCGTTCTCCCCGTTCAGGTTGTCCACGCTTTCAAACGCGACACCCACGAAGCGCAAGCCACTGGTATCGCTGGCGGGCACGAGATACCCACCGGAGTTCACACACACCAGCGCGCCTTTCCAGATTTGCGTGTTGCCCGCGACGGGATAGGCGACCAGCAAGCCTTCGCGCTCATGCGCCTCATACGGTTCGCTTAATGCAGGCATCTTATCGCACCTCCTTCTGTCGCAGAATCTCGTCGGGGTTCAGGTCAGGGAACACCTGTTGCAAGAACGCCAGCTCTTCAGCGCTGAAATCGGGAGCAGGGGTGTTGGGCACGGGCGCGGTCTCGGCGAGCCACTCGCGTTTGGGCAGGCTCTCCACAAACTGGCGGAATAGCGCACTCACGCTCTGCTCCTGCCCATGAAAGCGCACGGCAAGCGTCTCGTCGCTCATCAGCAACGCCTCGGCGAGGGGTGCCTGCACGGGAGCAATCCGTCCTTCTGAAACCCAGCGTTCCACCTGCGCGTGCGCCTGAAACTGTCGGAGCTGGACTTCCAGCGTACGAACGCGCTCGGTCAGGGCAGACTCGTGAGCCGTCTCACAATCCTGCGTTTCGGGGTTCCAATCGGCTGGAAGGTTCGTCATCGTTTGAGCCTCCTTCGTTTGGGCGAACAGCTGGGCGCTCGCCACGCGGGGATTGCCCGTAACCGAAACCTCGTGAAGCGTGTTCAGGGCGGGACTCAGCCCCACGCTCAGCCCACGCACTCGAAGGCGACGCAAAAGCGCATCCGCTTCGGGAAACAGCGCGAGCAAGCCGTACAGCGAGTCGCCCTCCACCCACACTTTCTGCACCCAGCCCAGCAGCACGGGCGAGGGGCAGTGCTCCACGAAGATCGGCACAGGGGCGCGAAAGTTGCGCACTATCTGCTGCAGCTGCTGGCGCGTCAAAACAATCCGCTTGTCGGGATAGACGCCCGCCTCCAGCAGCTTCGCCTGACGAAACACCCAGTCAGTTCGCATTCCATAGGCAGGGGACGAAAGCCTGCAGAGGAGGCAACCACTTGACTGCTCTTAACGAAAATACAACACAACGCTAACCTTTTCTTAACCTGTCGTACTTCAGAATACAGGACAGGTGAATGCCATGCGAACCGACAGGAGAGGCTTTACCCTGATTGAGCTGCTGGTCGTGATTGCGATTATCGCCATTCTGGCGGCGATATTGTTCCCCGTGTTTGCTCAGGCGCGCTCGAAGGCGCGTCAGTCCTCGTGCCTGTCCAACATGCGCCAGCTGGGAACCAGCATGCGCATGTACGCCCAGGACTATGATGAGCGCCATGTCTACCTCTGGTGGGAGTGGCACATCGGCTTGCATCCGTACATCAAGAACTGGGATATCTTCATCTGCCCGCAATCCAGTGCGCCGCGCCCCCGCCTTGTGGAATACACTGCCGCCGACGGCTGCCGCGCAAACGACGACGCGCCCGGCTCACTGCTGGTGGGAACCTTCCCCACGAATGCCCCCGCGAATGTTACGGCACGCAACTGCAACAAACCCGCCCCGCGCATCTACGGACACTACGCCAAAAACGAAGAACTCATCGCCAACTACGGCTACTACCGAACCACCTACAGCGGACAGGAACACAACGAAGCCCACTGGGACACAACGGCGGACATCATTATCGTTGCCGAGGCTCGCGCTGCCACCGAAGGTGTGCCTGAGTTCCTGCGGAGTGTTTTCGGAACCTCCACCCTGCCGTTTGACCTCTACCCGTACATCGAGCCGGGCGGTACGAACTGGAACGAGGTGTTCCTGATGCTCTCAGACCGACACAGCGGGGGGCAAAACTGTGTGTTTGGCGATGGGCATGCCAAGTGGGTGCGCTACGAATGGTTCCGCTTGCCCCAGGGACGGCATGCCATCTCGCCCGCGATTGCACGCCTGAACCTGCCCGACAACCAGAACTGGCCGTAGGGAGGCAAGCCATGCGCTGGATACTCTGGAGTTTTGCCCTGACCCTTCTGGTAGGCGCTCTGGGCGGCTGCGCGAAGCCGGCGGAAGACTCAGGCGCTGCCGCAACGCCCCCTCCGACCACAAACCCGCTCGGTCAGGCGGCGCCAGCGGATACACCAGGCGCCGCCGCTGAGGAGCGCAAAGCCAGCGGCAACTGAACAGCGCACGGGAGCGAGGTTCTCCTCGCTCCCTCCTATTTCCCCAACAGCTCCCGGCGCACTTCGTCAAAAGTCAGCACCTTGCCCTTGAGCCGTTGCGCCTCCTGCTCCGCCGCCTCGCGCGACGGCACTGCCAGCACCCGACTGCCCATCGGCGTCTGCAGGTCGTCCGCGCGCACATAAAACGCCTGCGTGCCGTCCAGCCATTCGTCGGGCTTGTGATAGTTCGGCACGAAATAGCGTTTCGGTGTGAGCTTCTCGCGCTCCACATCCAGAAACATACAGTTGAAGTCGTCGTACTTGCGGAACTCACCGTCGGGCGTTTCAATCGCGCAGCCGAACTGCGGCTCGTTGATAATCATCCGGCAGTTGGCGCAGGCGTCCTCGCCATACCGAATGCGCGGCAGATTTTCTGAAGCGCCACAGCCCGAAAACGCCAGCACGCCCAGCCAGCCCAACAATATCCAACCGTAGATTTTCATTCGCGCGCACCTCGCTTTGCGAACCATGTCCAGGCTATCAGCAGCGGCACTGCCAGCCACGCCAGCAACGCGCCCACGCCGACCCACAGCACGCCATCGCCGAATCGGTCGCGGGCATACAGCCCTGCCGAACCCAGCACCTCCAGATTGCCCTCCATCAACTGAATGACGGCTATCTTGAACACCTGCAGCGGGTTCAAAAAGGTCAGCCACAGCAGGGTCTGCGCTTTGAGCTGCAGGGCAATCGCCGTGCCGATAATGCCCAGATCGCTGATGAACACCAGCGCCAGCCACATCAGGAGCGCAATCCCCACTGCTGTCGCGCCGCGTTTTACCAGCGTGGAGACCCCCATCCCCAGCGCCAGACAGACCCAGCCCAGCAGCAGGGTCAGCCCCATCTGACCTGCGAATTGCCCTACGGGCATATCTGCGCCGCTCATAAACAGCAGAAGCCCGCTACTGCCGAACCCCACCAGCACCGCCGAACCCAACAGCACCATCCCGCCCAGAAACTTGCCCCAGATTAAATCCGTCGGGCTAATGGGGTGGCTCAGCAGGGTGTAGAGGGTCTGCTGGTCGCGCTCGGAGGCGACGCTCATCGCGCCCAGAATCAGCCCGATCAACGGCACAATCAGCAGCGAGAGGTTCAGCAGGCTCGCAAAAGTGCGCCCAAAGCCCGCCACACCGCCACTCTCGCCCGTGCCCGTCAGCCCAAAGGCGGTCAGGATGACCGACAGCACGGTGAAAATCCCCGCCAGCAACAGAAACCACCGATTGCGCCGCGAGTCCCGAATCTCCTTGACTGCCAGCAGACGCACTTTCTCCAGCAGCGAAGGGAGCGCCAGCGAGTTCTTCATACGGGGAACCTCGTCGGCGGAAGCTTCACCTGCGAAGCGCATCGTTTCAGGAATTTGCGACCAGTCGGGCGACTCCACAGGCGCGCGCCATTCGTAGTCCAGCACCTCAATACCCGAATCCAGCAGCAGTTTCAGGGGGTCCACACGCTTCGCTGGCAGATGATGCACCACAACCATGCCGTCAAACGCTTCCACGCTATAGCCCGCTTCCCGCAACAGCTGCTGGGCGCGCTCCGAGTCGCTGGGCGGCACCAGCAAGCGCAGGCTCCCGCGCTGAAGCCAGAGCTGGGCAAAGTCGCGTCCTGTCAGGTCGGCGACCTTTTTGCCATATTCCAGCACAATTACACGGTCCGCCAGCGCGCGCACCTCCGCAAACTGGTGCGTGCAAAACACCAGCGTCTTGCCCTCTGCCTTGAGGCGACGCAACAGCTCCAGCCACTCGGCGCGTGCCGCCGTGTCCAGATGCGCCGTCGGCTCGTCCAGCAGCAGAATCGGTGGGTCCGAGAGCAACGCCAGTGCCAGCGCCAGTTTCTGCTTGAGACCCCCCGAAAGCGCGTGCACAGGCTTCTCGACGTGCGGCTCCAGCTCCCACTCGCGCAGCAGGGTTTCCACACGCTCCGCCGCGACGCCCCGCAGGCGTGCGTAAAAATGCATGGTCTCCAGCACCGTCTGATCCGGGTGCAGGTGAATCAGCTGCGGCACATAGCCCACCTGCTGGCGCACGGCAAGGCTCTCCCGATCCGCCGCATAGCCCAGCACGCGCGCTTCGCCCTCAAACCGTAACAGCCCCAGCAGACAGCGCAAAATGGTGGTTTTGCCCGCGCCATTCGCGCCCCACAACGCCACCGTCTCGCCCTCGCGCACCACGAACGAGACCGAATCGACGGCTCGCACATTGCCAAACCGTCGGGTCAGGTTAGAGACCTTTATCACCGCACCCGCCAATTGGACTGCCATCACCCGTTTCCCAGTTCGCTCTTTCTGCTTGCGAAACGCCTGCACGCGCGGTCGCGCCACTCCCAGCACGCCCAGCGTCAGTGTGAGACTCGCAAAAAGCAGCCATCCCTGCCTGGAGGCGACCCGTTTGCTGGTGTAAGGCGGGGGCAGGGGACGCATACGCGGCGCCTCATCCCGCACCAGCGGACGCGGCGCAAACAACGGGAACACACGCGCCCCGAAATCCAGCGCCTGCGCCGACGGACTGTAGGTCAACAACCGCAACGCCGCGTTCTGAGACGCCAGCAAATCAAACACCTTCACCGCCTGATACGCGACATCGCCTGTGCCGTCGCCGTCGGCGTCATAACCGCTGTAGTCGCTCCAGTAATTGCCCCTCCATGATACCCCGCTCACCGAATGGGGACGCTCCAGAGAAACCTGCTCCCAGTTCTCAATAAAAGCGTTTTCCTCAAAGCGGTTCGTCTTGACCGCCAGATGGAGATACACCCCCACATCGTTGCGAATCAGCCAGTTGCCCCGATACACCCCTTCGCCGCTGTCCACAAAAATCCCCATGCGGTTATCCGCAATCAGGTTCTGCTCCACCTGAAGCCCATAGCCGTCCTTAATCCCTAACCCCATCCCGCTGGGACCCCGATTGGCGCGAATCTGATTTTTCGCCACGCGCACGCCATCACTATACATAATGTAGACACCCACCGAGTTGTTTTCCAGAATGTTGCCCTCCACCACGCTGTTGCTACAATACATAAAATGCACACCATACCGCGACTGGCGCACCACATTGTTCCGAATCTGTACCCCCTCCGAGTACCAGAACACGAGGTCGCGCCCCCCAACGACCGTGTTTTGCTCCACAATTGCGTGATGGCTGTACCAGATACGAATCTGGTCGCCGCGTCGGGCAATCGGCAGGTCATGCGAAAATATCATGTTGCGCCGCACCACCGTGCGATGTGCATAGTCCAGATGCACGCCAAACAACACCCTCTCGATGCGATTGTCTTCCACGATGCAGTCGGGCGCTTCCACATGGATGCCGCTGTCCTGGCTGTTCAACACGGTGCCGCTGTTTCGAATCACAAAGCCCCTCACCACACTGTGAGGGGCTTTCAGCGTGAGAACGGTGCCCACGCCCCCACCGTCTAAGATGGGGGCGTGTTCGCCGAGGAGGTACAGCGGCTTCTCCACCACCCAGTGCCCGTGATGGATTCCGCCCACGACGCGAATCGTATCCCCAGCCTGTGCCCGCTGGAGGGCTTCGCTCAGGCTCAGAGTGCCCCCCGAAGCAACCACCCATTCACGCGCATGCAGGGGCGCCAGGCTGACAAGCAGCAGCCCCAGCGACGCAACTCCTGCGGCAGCACGACCGGGCATAGAGGCTTGATACCCCGCCAGCACACGCTCACACCGAACCCGTCGCGCGGTCGCCCACACTGCCAGCACGCTGGCAACCACCACCAGCGCGTACCCCAGCCACGGCCAGGACACCACGCCGAACTGGGCAATCTTGCCAGGTCCCACAAGCGGTGGCACGAACGGCTTCACCATCGCGCTGAGGGGCGCCTTCGGGTCCAGATTCAGCCCGAACTCCCGCAGCCAGTAATACAAATCCGCAGGGAACACCACCAGCACCGCCAGCACAGGCAGAATCAGCATCACCTGAAGCCAGCGCGGACGCCGCACAAAGACCGACGCCAGCAACGCCAGAGCAATCAGGCTCAAACCGGGGATGGAAATCTTGCGCTCAAACGGCGCCGCTTCGCCCAGTGGGCGCATCCCGATATAATGGTTCAACCCATCCACTTCGCGAACATCGCCCTGGGCGCCCGTAACATGAATGTAAACATACAGCCCTTCGGGGTACTGGGGCGCGACAATCTCAATCCGCCAGTAGGGAAGGAAAATCGATGCCACTACCAGCAGCGACGCCAGCAACAACATCACTTTATTCAAGCCCTCTCCGGGGCAATCAAAAACCTGTGTTCGGGTCATTTTCATCACCTCCAGCGAAAAAAATGGGGTGGGGGCGTCCTGCCCCCAGCCCCTATGAGAGGTCTCACGGCTCCACCAACAGGTACCCCATCATCTCCAGGTGGAGGGCGGAGCAGAACTCGGTGCAGTAGAAGGGATAGACTCCCTCTTTATCCGCCACGAATCGAACCGTGACGGTTTCACCGGGTTCCAGACTCGCGCCGATTCCATACCCGGGGATGGCGAAGCCGTGAGTGGCGTCGCGCGTGCGCTCCGTGTTGGTAAGATGCCACACCACTTTCTGCCCCTTCTTCACCTTCACATGCTCAGGGGTAAAGTGGCTGCGGATAACGGTCGAGTAGACATACACGGTGTCGCCCTTAACCTCAACGCGCGGCTTGTCCAGACCGGGTTCAGTCGCTTTCGCCTGAGTGTGCGGATCCCAACCGACATCAGGGTAGGTCTCCCACGACTTCAGGCGATCCGCGCGGATAATCTGGGCGTAGTGCGGCTCGCCCATGCCCAGCGGCATATCCGCCAGCAAGCGCATCGTCTCGCCTGTGCCGCTGATTTCAATCAGCTGCAGGTTCTGTGGCAGGAGCGGACCCGTGGTCAGGAAACGATCCACCGACCACTTGTTCAGCGCCACGAGATATTTGCCAGCAGGTTTCACCGTGTCGCCTTCTGCCGCGGCGAGGTGCCCGATGTTGTAGTGGGTCTGAACCTTGCCCACCAGCTTCCAGGGCTCTTCGGGCGCCTTGTATTTGCAGCCGCCCAGCGTCCAGCGCGCGACTGCCGTGTCCAGGAAGAGACTCGTGTAGGCGTAACCCTTATCGTCAAACTGGGTGTGCAGCGGACCCAGACCCAGCTCCACCTGCGCCTCTTTGGTCGCGTCAAAGCGAAGCACGGGCACACCATACGGGTCGGTCTTCTCGTAGTCCTTGTTCTGGATGGCTTGTTTGATCTTCTCGATGTTGTAGACCGTTACATGGGGATCCAGCTTCCCGCCGACCACGATGTGCTTGCCGCACGGGCACACATCGACGCCATGCGGGCTTTTCGGCTCCGGCGTGAAGAACAACACGCCTCCTGCCACCGCCTCTTTGAGCGGAATGACACGGAAGCCGTTGATGCGAACGAACTTACCCGCCTTCACCAGCTGCTCTGCCTGCTTCCAGTTGATAATGTGCAGGTAGTCCATGTCGTTCTGGGAGACCCCAGCCTCAAACGGCGGGTTGCCTTTCTCCACACCGCCTGTCGCCATCTCGGTGTTGAACGAGTTCACAAACACCCAGCCGTCACTCGCCGCCTTGCCGCAGTCCGCAAGGTCCTGCCAGTAGGGCGGCACCTCTACCGCAAACGACTCCTCCAGCACAATCCGACCACGCTTGCGGTCGAACTTGTAGAAGGTAATCAGCCCACGGTACTCCTCCTTGTAGCGCTCAAGCGGGGCATACCGGTGCCCCAGCGGAACGCCATACTGCGAAACCTCCACCACATACTCCGTGTTGGGTGTTACGAACGCCGCGCCATGGTTATTGTTGAACACCGGGTTGCGCACAATCTGCTTGGTCTCCCAGTCCTTCAGGTCAATCACCGCCACGCGCCCGTTCAGCTTGTCGCCAATAAACAGAAACTCACCGTCATACTCCCCGTTGGTCTCGCTCAGGGCAGGGTGGTGCGTGTCCGCAGGGGGATAAGGTCCGCGTCCGTACACCTCGTGAATTGCGGTGTTCTCCACCCCAAACCCGTAGCCACTCCACGAGTCGGGCACAAACACAGGGATTACCTTCAGGATTCGCATCGACGGGATGCTAATCGCAATCACCTGTCCGCTGTGTCCACCCGAAGCGAACATCACAAACTCGTCGTGCTTCCCACCCGGCACATAGGTGGCTAACGCGCCGTAGATGTCTTCTGGGGTCAGCCCACGCTCACGCGCAACCGCCAGCGCATCCGCAGGCAAACCCGACGGTAAACTGGGCGAACGGCTACCACGTACCCAAAACGCGATCGCCACAATCAGGAGCAGAACCACTCCTGCAATCAGGTACCGTGTTGTAGAGCCTCTCATAATATCTCCTCCTGTCTCGTACTGCTCATTAGACCTAACTGGTCTAATGGCTGTAGTGATTATACCCGATTGATGACAAAAAAGTCAAGGGGGGAGGAGGGTATTCGGAGAATCACCGCTGGACAGGACGGGTGAACCCGTTCCTGATAAACAAAGCCAGCCTCCGCTGGCTCTCGTAGCAGGGGCATCCTGCCCTCCGTCCACGCGCAGGATGCGCGTGCGACTTCAGCCGACGCAGGTCGGCTTCGTTTATTAGGAACGGCTTCAGCCGTCTGGCGTCAACGCGGTGCAATGCTGTCGCTTGCTTGCCTTCCCAGACAGCTTCTAACAGGAGTCCACACTGCAAAAGCGTATGTAAACTCTATGCACTCTCAAGACCTGATGACGGTTTTGCGTGAGCGGTTTGGCTTTGACGCCTTCCGCGACGGTCAGGAGGAGGCAATTCTCGCGGCGCTGGAGGGCAGGCGTGTCTTGCTGATTCAACCCACAGGCTGGGGCAAAAGTCTGGTCTATCAGATGATTGCCGCCCTCCGCGGGCTGACGCTCGTTTTCTCGCCTCTGCGGGCTTTGATGCGCGATCAGGTGCGCCAGGCATGTGAGCGCTACGCCCTGCGAGCCGATACCGTCAACTCCGACATGGACGAGGAGGAGCAACAGGCGGTTCTGGAGCGTGCCGTAAACGGTCAAATTGACCTGCTTTATATCGCACCTGAACGACTCAGCAATCCCCTCTGGCAGGAATACCAGCTGCGTTTGCCTATCCGTGCCGTGGTGATTGACGAGGCGCACTGTGTCTCGGTGTGGGGGCACGACTTCCGTCCTGAATACCGCCGCATTGTCCACCTCGTGCGCCTGTTGCCCCCAGAAGTGCCCGTCGTTGCCGTGACGGCGACGGCAACCCCACGCGTAGAACAGGATGTGCGTGAGCAAATCGGAGAGCCGTTCCACATTCTGCGCGGAGCCCTGACGCGCCCAAATCTCCGCCTCTTTGTGCAGCGCGTCAACTCCGACGCCGAAAAACTGGTCTGGCTGGACCACCTGCTCCGCCTTCTGCCTGGTAGCGGACTCGTCTACACCGCAACGCGCGGCAACAGCGAGTGGGTTGCCCAGTACCTTCAGGAGCGCGGGCATACGGTGGCATACTATCACGCAGGCTTGGGGGCAGAGCGAACTGCCCTCGAACAGCAACTCATCCGAAACGAACTCAAAGCGCTGGTCTGCACGAACGCACTCGGCATGGGGCTGGACAAACCCGACCTGCGCTTTGTGATCCATGCCGAAACACCCGCCTCGCCCCTGCACTACTATCAGGAAATCGGGCGCGCGGGTCGCGACGGCGAACCCTCATGGTGCGTCTTGCTGGCTCACCCCGACGACAAAATCCTGCAGGAGAACATGATTCGCAACAGTCGTCCCGCCCCAAACGCCTATCAGCAGGTCTACACCCTGCTCCAGCAATCGCCCATGCGCGAGCGCGAACTCTCGCTTGAAACAGGGCTAACCCAGAACAGCCTGCGCACCATTCTGTACGACCTGATGGATCAGGGGTTAATCACGCGCGATAGCGAGCGCTACTATCGGGCAATCAGACGCGGGCAAATTGACCACTTCCACTATCAGGCAATACTGGAGGCGAAACTGCACGACCTGGAGGCAATGCTCGCCTACTGGGAGACCTCAGAATGTCGCATGCGCTACCTCTGCCGCTTTCTGGGGGATGAGACTGCCCGGAACTGCGGCGTATGCGACCGCTGCCAGCAGAAAGGATTGCCGCCTCCTGAACCCGCCCTGTTCGCCGAAGCAGAGCGTTTTGCCTATCATCCGCCGCTTCCTTTAAGTGGAGTCTATCAGAAAGAACCTGTCTATGTGCAGGGCTATGCCCTGAGCTACTACGGAGGCACGCCCATCGGCGAAGTCGTGCATCGGTGCAAGTATGAAAGTGGAGGCGCGCTCCCCGATTGGGTTATTCAGCAGGCGGCGACCTGTGTCCGCGAGCGATTTCCCCTGCAACAGATTGACGCTCTCGTGCCTATCCCGCCCAGCGTCAGCGGCGGTTTCGTGGAAGATTTCGCGAGACGCCTTGCCCAGCAACTCGGCGTGCCTTATATGCCCGTTTTGCAAAAAACACGCGCCACCCGCCCGCAGAAAGAGTGGACGAACAAGGTTCAGAAAGCGGAGAACCTGAAAGATGCGCTCCTGTGTACCCAGCCCCTGAACGGCAAGCGCCTGCTGGTGGTCGACGATGTGTCGGATTCGGGAGTCACGCTGGAGGTAGCGGGTAAAATTCTGAAGAAGGCGGGCGCAGGCGCGCTCTATGCGTTCTGTCTCGCACGCACACGCCACCGGGGGGATTTATAGCGATGGAGGAACGCGAATGGGTCTACTGGATGCTGCTGGCGCACGGTGAACACCGCGACCTGCGCAAACGCTTTCGGCAGCAGCAACCTGCCGACATCGGCGCCTTCCTGCGCGACCAGCCCGAATGGACACAAATGGAGCCACTCCTGACCCAGGAAGCGCTGGTGTTGCACCAGTTCCTGCAGCAGGGAGGGCAGTTTCTTACCTGCTATCATCCCGAATATCCCGCGCGCCTGCATGATGCCTCTGCCCCACCGCTGGTGCTGTACGCGCTGGGCAAACTCGCCCTGCTGGAGTCTGCCCCCCTCGCCGCAATAGCAGGCTCACGCAATCCCTCGGAAGAGGCACAAACGCAAACCCAGCGCGTTGCCCAGCATCTCACAGAGCAGGGTTATGGCATTATCACAGGCTTCGCGAAAGGCATAGACCAGATTGCCGCGCGCACCGCGCTGGAAGCAGGCGGGATTGTGGTGGGGATCCTGCCTCAAGGGTTGCTTTCCAAACTAACCCAGCAGCTTGTTCGGGAATGGATGCAGCCCCTCAACGACGACCGCCTGCTCCTGCTCTCAGAGCTGCACCCGCTCGCGGGCTGGTCTTCAGGGGCAGCGATGATGCGCAACCGTCTGGTGGCAGCCCTCGCGGAGTTCGTGGTGATTATCGAATCGGGGGCGCGAGAGTCGCTCAAAAACGGCAAAAAAGTATTCAGCGGCACCTATCAATGCGCCGAAGTCGCCCACAAAATGGGGCGCACTGTGTACGCGCTGGATCTCCCTGCGCCAGGCAACCAGCAACTGCTAAAAACGGGCATCGCCCGACGGTGGGGCGAACCCCTCGAGCAGAGCCATCACTCCCAGCTTCATCTCTTCCCCTGAAGCCCGGATTTCCCTCTAAACTCCGTACCCCTACCTGCCGATAATCCCCTCTGAGGCAAGGAGTGCCGAATCGTGCAGGGACGCGAGAGGAGGGAGCGATGGAACCGATTCGCGCAACGCGCATCTTCTGGGATACGCCGACTCTGCAAACGGCGGAGCGGGCAATGAGCCACGCCAGCGCACGCCACCGCGCTCTGGCGCATAACCTGGCGAACGCCAACACCCCTAACTATCAGCGGGTGGATGTGCCTTTACCCACGCCGCCTGCCGAAAACCGCGCCGTGCAACTGGCGCGCCAGCACGCCATAATCCCCATGCGCGCCTCCGACCCGCGCCACTACACCGCGCCCCCAGAACCCCGATGGAGGAACGCCCTTGAGCAGTTTTCGAACGCTCCCATGCGAACGGACGGCAACACCGTAGACCCTGAACGCGAGATGGCGCTCTTAGCCGAAAACGAACTGCGCTACGCGATGCTCGTGCGAATCGCAGGCGGGCAGGTGCGTACCCTGCTCACCGCCATCACAGGCGGACAAAACCGATAGGAGGTGAACGATGGGACTGATCAATACCATGCGCGTGAGCGCAAGCGGTCTTTCTGCAGAACGGCTGCGCATGGACATAATCGCCGACAACCTCGCAAACGCGAACAGCACGCGCACGCCCGAAGGCGGACCCTACAGGCGCAAAGTCGCCATCTTTGAACCCATCACCCCAACTGCCTCTATGCCAGGGGGCGTGCGCGTGGTGGGGATTGCCCATGACCCAACTCCGCCACGGCTGGTCTATCAGCCCGGACATCCTGACGCCGACCCCAACGGCTATGTCGCTTACCCGAATGTGGAGATGGTGCATGAGATGGTGGACCTTATCACCGCCAGTCGCGCCTACGAAGCCAACATTCAGGCGTTCAACGCCGCCAAAAACATGTTCCTGCGCACGCTCGACATCGGGCGCGTGTAAGGAGGGCTGAACGATGGAGATTAAGGGCATCGTCCGTCCCCTGCCGCGAATCGAGATTAATGAGATCAAGCCGCCGGAATGGCTGGCGCCTGAGTCCACCGACGAGAGCGACACGCTACGCGCCGACTTCGGCGCGATGCTCCGTGAGGTGATTGGGCAGGTCAACGACGCCCAGAATCACGCCAGTGAACTCGCCCAGCGGTTTGCTCAGGGCGAACCCGTGGACGAACATACGCTTGTGCTGGCGATGGAACGCGCCAACCTCGCGTTCCAACTGACCTTGCAGGTGCGCAACAAAGTGCTGGAAGCCTATCAGGAGATTATGCGTTTGCAAGTTTAAGGTGAAAACTTATGCAAAACCTGCTCACTCGGCTCAGGGAATGGTGGCATAACACGCCGCGAGCCACCCGCACAGGGATGCTGGTGGGCGCAGGGGGACTGCTCGTTCTCTTTGTCGCGCTCGGATTCTGGGCGACCTCGCCCAATTACACCGTCCTCTACACCGGCTTGAGCCCCGCCGATTCCGCCCAGGTGGTGCAGGCGCTCAAAGAGAAAAATATCCCCGTGCGCACTTCGGGAGGTGGGAGCGTAATTGAGGTGCCCGCCGAACACGCCGAAACCGCCCGACTGGAGCTGGCAGCGCAGGGGCTTCCCAAAACGGGCGCGCCCGGCTATGCGCGACTCGAAAAAACGCCCTTCGGCATGACCCAGACGATGGAGCAGAACACCCTCCGGATTGCGATGGAAGAGGAACTGCAAAACACCATCCAGCATCTGGAACCCGTTGAGAGCGCGCGAGTCCATATCACCCCTGGCAACGACTCGCCCTTCGCCGATTCCCGAACCGAGCCAACAGCAAGTGTGGTCGTTACGCTCAAGCCCGGCATGCAGCTGACGCGCGATCAGGTGCGGGGGATTGTGCATCTGGTGAGCCACAGTGTGGAGGGCTTGAAGCCAGAAAATGTTACGGTGCTGGATTCTGAGGCGCGCCCCCTGTGGAACGGCGGCGACGATTTCGCCAGTGATCAGGAAATCGTGCGTGCCCGGCGTGAGGCGGAACGCGCCTACGCCGACGAACTCCGCCGCCAGATTCAACAACATTTAGACCGCGTGCTGGGCAAAGACAAATCCAGCGTCGTCGTGCAGGCAGAGCTGAACCTTGATAAGCAGGAGATTCAGTCCCAGCGTGTGGAGCCATTAGACCCGAACCGTGCCGCTGTCGTGAGCGAGACGCGCACAAATGAGCGTCTGAGTGGCACGCCCCCCACTGCGGGAGGTGCGGCAGGAATCGCGTCCAACCGTGCCGAGACGCCGATGTACCCCGCCGCGCCCACCACCGCAGGTGTCGGCGAATACAACCGTGAAGATAGCGTGCGCAACTATGAGATTAACAAGCAGGTGGAGCATATCGTGCGGGCGCCGGGACGAATCGAGCGGCTCAGCGTCGCCGTGCTGGTGGACGAATCGGTGCCCGAAAACGCCGTGACCGCCATGCGCGCGTGGCTGGAGACCGCTGTCGGCGCCAGCCCCAACACGCCCAACCGAATCGTAACCGTTCAGCGCGTGAAGTTCGATACCAGCGCCGCCAAAGCCGCCGAAGAGGAACGCAAAGCGCAGGAAGCCGCCCGGCGTATGGCAACTCTCTGGAAACTGCTGCCCGTGCTGCTCCTGTTCATCGTGACTTTCTTCCTCGCGCGGGTGATTGGCAAGCAAATTAAACGCCCCACACCCAGCCTGCCTGCCCAGCGTCCCGTCGCTGCCCTCCCCGGCGGGGGCACGCTCGATGTGAGCATTGTCGAAGAGGGCATCGTCGCCCTCCATTCGGAAGGGGCGCCCAGCGAGGGTGGGGCGCTAACCCCCATCCGGCGGCGTGGGGAAGAGGAGTCGTTCCTTGAAGAAGAGATGGCACGCGCCATACGCGAACGCACCCAGCCCGAACTGCTCGAAATCCAGAAATTCGCTCAGAACAAGCCCGAACATGTCGCCGCGCTTCTCAAAAACTGGATCAAGGGGTAGGACGCCATGCTCAAGCCAGCGGAAAAGAAGCTTACGGGTAAACAGAAAGCCGCAATTGTGCTGGTCGCCTTAGGCACGGAGATAGCCTCGAAAATCCTGCCGCACCTCAACGAGGCAGAAGTGGAGGAACTCAGCCTTGAGATTGCGCGATTGGGCAGCATCCCCGCCGAGGTGCGCCAGCAAGTGATTAAGGAGTTTTACGAAATCTGCCTTGCGCAGAACCTCGCGCTGGAAGGCGGCTTGGACCACGCCCGCACAATGCTGGAGCAAGCCTTTGGTCCCGATAAGGCTCAGGAGATTCTGGAACGCCTGACCCGCGCGCTCCAGATGCTCCCCTTCGACTCCATCAAAGGCGTGCATCCTACCCAGCTCAGCACCTTCCTTGCCGATGAACATCCGCAAACCATCGCGCTGGTGCTGGCATATCTGGAGCCACAGACCGCCGCGGCGGTCATCAGCAACCTGCCCCCCGAACTGCGCCCCGAAGTGGCGGAACGCCTCGCCACGATGGGCAGCACGCCGCCCGATGTGATTCGCCGCGTAGAGGCTGTCCTGCAACGCAAGCTCTCCAGCATCGCCAGTCAGGAACTCAGCGCCGCGGGCGGCGTCAAAAGCCTCGTCGAAGTGCTACAGTGGGTAGACCGCAACACCGAACGCGCCATCTTTGACTACCTCAACGACACCAACCCCGAACTCGCCGAAGAAATTCGCAAACTCATGTTCACCTTCGAAGACCTGCTGCAACTGGACGACCGCGCCATCCAGCAGGTGCTGAAAGAGGTGGATATGAAAGAACTCGCGCTCGCCCTCAAAGGCGCCAGCGACGCGCTCAAAGAGAAAATCTTCCGCAACATGTCCGAACGCGCCGTCAACATGCTCAAAGAGGAGATTGAGTTTATGGGTCCCGTGCGCGTGCGTCAGGTGGAAGAGGCCCAACAGCGTATCGTGAGCATCGTGCGACGCCTTGAGGAAGCGGGTGAAATCGTAATTTCGCGCGGCGGCGAGGAGGAGATGCTCATCTGAAATGAACAAACCCACTCCATTTCCAGCCCTCGAAACCTTACGGGAGGAGCGCGCCGCCGCGCCCCTCCCGCCAGACCTCGCCCCCTGGACAGGCACGGGTAAAGTCAAAACGAATGATTCCCCCAAGCCCGCGTCCGCCGTGTTCCCTGAAGTGAAGGCGCCCGCTCCCGAACCGCCTGCCCCTGACTTAGAATCCCTCCAGCGCAAAGCCAACGAAATTATCCGCACCGCGCATGCACAGGCGCAACAAATCCGTCAGCAAGCCTACGAAGCAGGCTACCAGCAGGGCTACGCCGAAGGCAAACAGCAAGCCCAGCAGGAAATGGAGCGCGCCCTCCAGCTCCAGATAGAGTCACTTCGCGCCGAGGTGGAACAGTTCCTCCAGTCCCTGCGTGCGGAGTTTGACGCCTACCTGCAGGCGACCGAAACCCCCATGCTGGAACTGGTGATGGAGATTGCCCGCAAAGTCATCCGCGAGGAGTTGCGCATGCACCCCGACCATATCCTCGCGCTGATCCGAGACGCCCTGCGACGCATCAAGGGTTTCGGCGCCGTGCGCATCTTTGTGAACCCCGCAGACTTAGAGCGCGTGCGCCAGCATCGCGCCAGCCTGCTCAGCGTGCTGGACGGGATAGACCAGCTGGAGATTCTCGAAGACCGGCGCGTAGAGGCTGGCTCTTGCCGCATCGAAACAGAGCAGGGCACTTACGACGCCCGACTCACCACCCAGCTGGAACTGATTGAAAACGCCCTGCGTCAGGCGGGGTAGCCGCTTAGCCCAGAATCAGCTCGTACCACATCGTGCGGTGGGCAGGTTCCAGACGCAGCCGCGCCGTGTTGCGCCCCGTGCTGACCGCCGCGATTCGCTGCCGACGCTTGCCGTTGCTGTCCAGCGCCCAGCACGCAACCTTCTGCGCGGGGAAGGGCACGCTCAACTCCAGCGTCGGCACGGCGATTCGGGTCGGCGCATCGCCCCACTGGTTGCCCACCGTGATGCGCCCCTCGCCCAGCTCGCGCAGGTTCCAGCCCGTGTTTTCCGCATAGCTGACGGTCGTAATCAGACACCGCCAGCGTGTTCCATGCTCCAGCGCCGTCAACACAAACGCCGCGAACCCGTCCAGCGGCGCCTCCACACAGCGCAACTGGAAACGGTCGCCCAGCTCATAACTGCGCCCCTTCAGAAAACCCACGGCAACTTTGCTGACAGGGCTACGCACCACGAACACGCCTCGCTGCTGGCTGAACCCTGTCCACACCACCTCGCCCGTGTCCGATTCGTAGCGTTCAGGGTTCAACGCTACTTTATCAGGAGGCAGGGCGTTCGGCGGTGTGTCTTCGCGACGGCGTACAATCCCAATCCGATGGCGGAACGCCCAGCGCCCGTCCAGCCCCGCATGCTCGCCCGACACCAGCCCCCACGCCCAGGAAGTGCGCAGATGGTCTATCTCGTCGTCTGCATTCAGCTCCGCCGCTGTCCAGCGCCGTGCCCGCGCCACATCCCCGCGCAAAAAGAGCGCCGCGCCCGCCCGCATCAGCCCCCACATCACAGGGTGCTGATTGATATCGAACATCCCCGTAATCCGCTCCGCCTTGAGGTCGGCGCTATGACTATAGGTATACAGAAACAGCGCGTCCCAATCCTGCAGGGAAGCCAGTGCCGTGAGCATCGGGATTGCTTCGGCGCAATACTGGTTCGGGGCAGGGTGATTATACTCCGTGACATTGAAGGGGCGCCCCACCACACGGCTCACCGCCAATCCCGTCAGCGTGCCCCCACCCGTGTTGACCATCGGCAGGTTGCGCACATACCAGTCGGTCGCGCTCCACGCCTGATTCGGGAACTCTGGGTGTTGCCAGTAGGCGTGCGTGTCTACCGCGTCCAGTTCCGCCATCAGGTTCGGCGTGCTACAGCGGATTATCGTGCCGAATACCACGCCCTTCACCTTCAGCTCCTCTTTCAGGAAGCGGTACATGCGTTGCCAGTAGTGTTGCTCGGTCTCCCACAGGAACCGCAGCCAATCTTTCTGGGCGCGTTCGGGGTAGCGCGCCCACTGCCGACGGTAAAGGATTGGCACGCGCCCCTCTGCCAGCGCCTCGCCCTCAGGCAGGTAGCGTACTGTGCCCCCTCTCTGAAGGCGAATCCCGCGTAGCCAGACCGCCCCCGTCTGCTTCCCCAGCCCCGAAAACAGCAAGCGTGCGTTGGTGTCATCCTGACTGACAAACCCGACCACCTCATAGGTTCGCCATTCGGGGGTCAGGCTCACGGTTTCCTCAACGCCCAGCGTCTGCCACGGCGCATGCGCCATCCCGATGGAGACTCGCAGGGGGCGCTCGGCGTCGGCGCGCGCCTCAAAGCGAATCGTATAGAGCGCCCCACGCTCCACCTGCAGATTCGGCTGATGAAACTGCACATGCCAGTCCTGATCGCTCGCCTGCGTAATACGGATTTGCACCGCGCCTTCCTGATAGACCGCCTCTGCACGGGCGCTCCCGTGCTGTTCCAGCACCCACTCGGCGCCGCCCCGCGTAAAATCGGCGTTGCGCAACAACGAGGTTCCCAGCGGCTGGTCTATCTCGCCCCATGCCTCTCGAAGGCGGGCAGTTGTGCTATAGCGACGGCGGAGCCACTCGTTCCACTGGCGTTGCAGCGCCTGCTGGAACAGTTCGGGCATGCGGTCATACACGCCCAGAAACCAGCTCTGCAGGCATCCGTTCTCGTTGTTGATTTCTACCATCGCCAGGGCGGGGTCTTCAGCATAGGTCAGCCCTGTGTAGGGGTTCCGATGGGTCAACAGCTGGCGGGCGTACTCCTGCTGAAGCACCATCAGCGGCTCATAGAAAAAGCCAATCCCGTGCTGGTCTTTCACATCCCGTACCGAGTCAATCGCTTCGGGCAAGCCATCCTTACTGAAAAATCGGCGGTTGACCAGCAGATTGATGTTCCCATAAATCCCGCGCTTTTTCAGCTCAGCGAACAGGTAGTCAAACCGATCCAGCGCTTCGGGGTTCAGCGTGCGTGAAGTGCCTCCAGAGTAGTCGATGAGGGAAGGCTGTGCCCAGTCGGCGTCCATGTGATGAAACCGAACGCAGTTCACCCCTGCTCGCGCCAGCCGCTCCGCAACTTTGGGCGCGTCGCTTTTCGGGGGAAAGTTCGCGCCTGCCGTGAAGTTGACCCCCCAGAATCGGATTCGGCGCGAGCCTGTGTAATAATGTCCATCCCGACCGACCCGCACTGCCCCCCGTGCCCCTGCAGGCGCATGAAGCAAAAAGCGGAAGTCGGCTATTCCTTCTGGCGCGCTGTCCCAGCCGAACCCGAACGGAAATGTGTTGCCTCCTTGCATAGTAAAGGCAAAGTTCGTTGAAGCGCCTCAAAATCCTGTTGAGTAGGAACGGTTTCAGCCGTCGCCTTTTCAGTTAAGACGCGGGAGAAGCCCACCCCTCTCGAAAAGGTATACTTTTATCGGAGGCAGAAGGCGCGGTGTTTTTCATCTCGAAACTGTTCGGGCGTTTTGGGCGCGATCTGGGGATTGACCTCGGCACCGCCACCACGCTGGTGCATGTGCGGGGCAAGGGCATTATGCTCCGCGAGCCATCCGTGATTGCCATCGATCAGGATACACGCAAGGTGCTGGCGGTGGGGGAAGAGGCGAAGCGCATGCTGGGGCGCACGCCTGCCAACATCGTGGCGGTGCGTCCCCTCAAAGACGGCGTGATTGCCGACTTCGAGCAAACCGAAAAGATGCTCCAGTATTACGCTGCCAAAGTCTCGCGCCATCGCTGGATTCCGCCGCGCATGGTGGTGGGCATCCCCAGCGGCGTTACCGAGGTGGAGCGCCGTGCAGTGCTTCAGGCGGCGATGCGCGCTGGCGCCCGCGAAGCCTATGTGATTGAAGAGCCGATGGCAGCCGCAATCGGAGTCGGGCTGCCCGTCGTGGAACCCACAGGCTCGATGGTGGTGGATATCGGCGGCGGCACGACCGAAGTGGCGGTCATCTCGCTGGCAGGGATTGTTGCCAGCCGCTCTATCCGCATCGCAGGCGACGAAATCGACGAAGCAATTGCCAACTATGTGCGACGCGCCTACAACCTCTACATCGGCGAACGCACCGCCGAACAGGTCAAAATCGAAATCGGTTCCGCTTACCCCCTGGAGCAGGAACTTGAAATGGAGGTCAAGGGGCGCGACCTCATCAGCGGACTACCGCGGAGCGTGCGCATCACCTCCGAAGAGATTCGGCAAGCCATCGCGGAACCCGTCAACGCCATCGTGGAAGCCGTCAAACAAACCCTTGAAGTAACACCGCCCGAACTCGCCGCCGACATTATGAATCAGGGGATTGTCCTCTGCGGCGGAGGCGCCCTGTTGCGCGGGCTGAACCACCTCCTTCAGCGTGAAACCGGCATGCCTGTCATTGTCGCCAACGACCCGACCTCCTGCGTGGTGCTGGGCACAGGCAAAGTGCTGGAAGAACTGGACACCAACCCCATGCTCCGCAAGGTGCTTCAAACCGCCCAGAACCGCAAGAGGTGAACCGCCATGCGCCGCTCGCTGATGATGATGGCAATCCTTGCCGCCGCGGGGCTGGCGCTGGGCGTGTATCACAATCGGCATACGCAGAATGGACAGTCGGACCCGATCACGGCGCTTGTGCGTGCAACGATTGTGCCCCTCCAGAGTGGGTTGAGCAATATCGCGAACGCGGTTAGCACGCGCGGGCGCGCTCTGATTCAGGCACAACACGCCGCACGCGAGGTTGACCAGCTCAAAGAGGAAAACGCACGCCTGCGCCTGCAACTGAGCCAGATGGAGCAAATTCAACGCGAGCATACCACGATGCAGAGCCTGCTCCAGCTGCGTCCCGCGCTGATGGGCAAATGGGTCGGCGCCCGAGTAATTGCTAACTACCCCCAGGCAGGACAGCAAACGCTGATTATTGATAAAGGCACACGCGATGGGATTCAGCCAGGCGCACCCGTCGTGGTTGGTGAGGGGCTGGTGGGCGTGGTGGTGCAAGCCGATTCGAGCCATGCGATTGTGCGCTTCGTGAGTGCCCCCCGCGTGGCGGTGAGCGCGAAAGTGCTGAACCCGCAAAAAGTATCTACGGGTGTGGTGGAAGGGCGGGGCGAGTCGACGCTCCTGCTCAACTTTTTGTCTCCCGAAGCGCCTGTCCAGGCAGGGGATAAGGTCGTAACCGCAGGGCTGGGTAGCAAATATCCCCCTAACATCCCTATCGGTACGGTGGAGCGTGTCTGGATAGACCGCCAGTATTCCGTCAAGAAGGCGATCGTCGTGCCCGCGGTGGACTTCAGCACCCTCGAGATCGTTCTTGTTCAGCAAGGAAAGTAGCTGGTGAGCAGGGTATAATTTGCCCTGGAGGCAGGAGTGCATGCGATTCTACAGCGTCAAAGAGCGAAAAATGGTAGAGGTTCCCGATAGTGAGGTCAAGCCTGTGCGCTATGAGTGGAAGACGCGCTCAGGTAAGACAAGCGTGCGGTATGCTCTGAAAGTGGCATACAAAGGACAAAGGTTCCACAAGTTTGTAGACGAAGCAACTTATCGCAAGTTTGCTCCAGCTGCTCCGGGGGCTCCCTTGGGGACCTCACGAAAGAGTGCCGCATCGCCTTCCCGCTTAGACGAATTCTTCGCGCGCTACGAGGAGCGGGTCGGGGATGTATTCCGCAGAGCAGCAGCTCAGTGTGGTCTGGACTGGGATAAGATGGATGACGATGAACGAACTGCTTTCGTCGCTAAGTGGCTGGACGATTAATGCCTCAGCGCGTTGTGTTTGACTCGAATGTTATCATCTCCGCGATTGGATGGGGCGGCAAACCTCGTCAGTGCCTTTCTTTAGCACAAGATGGCAAAGTGCACGGACTAACTTGTTCCGCTATCTTGGACGAAGTGCATCAAAAACTGATACAAAAATTGCGCTTTTCCACTGACAGGGCGCAGCGCTACATCGAAGCGCTACGCGAATTTCTTGAGGTAATCTCCACAACAGGGGAGGTTAAAGGCGTTTGTAAGGACCCAAAGGATGAGGCGGTACTGGAATGTGCGGTGCTAGGTAAAGCATCTTACTTAGTCACGGGAGATAGGGATCATTTGTTACCAATTCGCGAGTTTCGCGGCATCCTGATTGTATCGCCCGCAGAATTTTTGCGCATCCTGGAGAGTGACTCGACTTGATGTACGACCGTATTCGCCCCTCGTGGATTGTGCGCCTTGCGCTCTGGCAGGGATGGGGCATCACCCTGCGAGTGGTGCTACTCATCCTGCTGGCAGAGGTGTTGCAAGGGGTGCTGGCGCCGCGCATTGCGATTGCGGGTGCTGTCCCGAACTTCCCCCTTGTGGCGCTGGCGTGCATCGCCATGCGCACGAACCCCACCCTCGCGGCGTGGGCGGGGTTTCTCTCAGGGCTTATTGAAGCAAGCCTGCAGAATCATCTGATAGGGAGCTTTATTGTCAGCCGTGTTCTCGCGTGCTATGCCACCGCCTTTCTGCCGATGACGCTCAACCCCCAGCGTCGCCTGAGCGCCGTGCTGGCGCTATTGATCCTCACAGCTCTGGCACAGGGGCTGCTCTACCTGTTTGCCCCCAGTGTGTTAGGAGGGGAGTTCGTGGAAACAAACCTCCGCGCGCTGGTGTATAATATAGGGATGGTGCTGCTGGCGTTCGGTATCTGCCGACGCTGGCTGCCCTTATCGTTGTTGGAGGATGACCGACGATATGGAACATTTAACCTGTAAACTGCTACAAAACAACGGGAGGAGGAACTGCAATGTCGCAGACGATGCTCGCCGCTGAGCCGAAAAAACGACAGGAAGAAAGCAACGCCTATGCGATCGCGGTGCGCCAGCTTGAGGCGGCAGCACACTACCTGAACCTGGACCGTAGTCTACTGGAGGTATTGAAGCACCCGCGCCGAGAACTCACCGTGAACTTCCCCGTCAAGATGGACGATGGCTCCGTGCGTGTCTTCACAGGCTATCGCGTCCACCACAACCCCGCGCGCGGTCCCGCAAAAGGCGGAATCCGCTACCATCCCGAAGTCACCCTCGACGAGACCCGCGCCTTAGCGATGTGGATGACCTGGAAATGCGCCGTCGTGAACATCCCCTACAGCGGCGCCAAAGGCGGCGTTGTCTGCGACCCCAAGCGGCTCTCCGTCCACGAACTGGAAAACCTCACCCGGCGCTATATCACCGAGATTTCCATCATGATCGGACCCGAGTCCGATATCCCCGCGCCCGATGTCGGCACGAACCCGCAGGTGATGGCGTGGATTATGGACACCTACTCCATGCATAAGGGCTACACCGTGCCTGCGGTGGTCACGGGCAAGCCGATTGCGATTGGCGGTTCGGAGGGGCGTCTCGAAGCCACAGGGCGAGGGGTGTGCGTGGTGGCGCACGAAGCGGCGAAAATGCTTGGCTTCACTCTGGAAGGGGCGCGCGTTGCCATTCAGGGCTTCGGGAATGTCGGCTCCGCCACCGCCAAGCTGATGCATCAGGCAGGCGCGAAGGTCGTTGCGGTCTCCGATGTGCGCGGCGGAATCTATAACCCGAATGGGCTGGACATCCCCAGCCTCCTGCACTGCGCAGGACGCGACGGCTGCCTGCAAGCCTACCGCGACGCGGAACTCATCACCAACGAGCAACTGCTCGAACTGGACTGTGATATCCTCGTGCCCGCGGCGTTACATGGCGTGATAACCGCCCGCAACGCGCCCAACATCAAAGCCCGAATCGTCGTGGAGGCTGCCAACGGTCCCGTCACACCCGACGCTGACGAAATTCTGGACGAAATGGGCGTGCTGGTCGTGCCCGACATCCTCGCCAACGCGGGCGGCGTGATTGTCTCCTACTTTGAGTGGGTTCAGGACCTGCAGGCGTTCTTCTGGGAAGAAGAAGAGGTCAACGCCAAGTTAGAGAAGGCGATGCGCAAGAGCTTCGCCCATGTGGTGCAGACCGCCGAACAGAACAAGGTCAACCTGCGCATGGGCGCGTATATTATCGGCGTCAAGCGCGTCGCCGAAGCGACGACGATTCGCGGCATCTACCCATAACGCGCCACAACACCACCAGATCGCAGAGCGCACGCCAGTACCGTCCGAACCCATATCGGGAACGACCGTACTGGCGTGCGCGATGGGAAACCACCACCTCTGCAACGGTGTACCCCATCCGATGCGTTAGCACGGGCAAAAAACGGTGAAAATCACGCACCAGATAGGGGCGCAACGCTTCCATCACCTCCCGACGCATGCCCTTGAAGCCACAGTTGATATCGTGTAATGGCACGCCCGTCGTCCAGCGCAAAAGCGTGTTGAAGACCCAAGACGCCGCCCGCTTCACCCACCCATCCCGACGCGGACGACGCCAGCCCACCACCATCCCCGCGCCTTGCTGGAGCCTCTCCAGCATCGCTCCCATCGCCGAGGGGTCTTCCTGCAAGTCCGCGTCCAGCGTGAAGATATACTGTCCCTGCGCCTGAGCGAACCCGCTGGCGTAGGCTGCCGTCTTCCCCAGCCGATGCGGATGCCGAACGGCGCGCACGCGCGAATCTGCTTCACACCACGCCTGAAGTTTCTCAGCAGTGTCGTCGGTGCTGCCGTCATCGACCAGAATCAGCTCCCACTCGTACCCCAGCGCATCCAGCACAGGCGGCAGCGTGTCCCGAAGCGCCTCCACATAGGGCGACTCGTTATGCATTGGCACAATCAAGCTCACTCCGGTGGAACCCATCGGTAGACCCGAAACACCTCCAGCGGCAAGCCGTACCCGAAGGCGAACGGCGCACGCCCGCGCACCAGCGCATAATAGTACCCGCCCACCTCCGCATTCATCGTGTAAACCGCAGCCCCCAGGGGGTAGTAGCTCACGAGAGTGCCTGCGTAATGGGCGCTGGTTTCAAAATCGGCTGGCAACCGCCCTTTGTAAGCCAGCTCCGGCACGAGAATCAGATCGCCCGGCTCCAGCCCTTCGCCGCTCGGCAGGATTTTACGGAAGCCTGCCCGCTCTGCGTAAAACATCCAGCCCCATGAGCCTGCATACCAGACCCGCTCATGACCCCACATCGCTCGCGCGCGTGCCGCAAAATCCCGATAAACCTGCGCATACTGATAGTCGCCCCAGAGAATCAGCAGACTCAACACCGCCTGCACACCAAGTATGGTACGGTGGAGCCTGCCCGGCGGCGCTCCACGCATCAGCAGCAACACCATCGGCACCAGCGCAAACAGCAGATGGCGCATCGCCTGAAACGGCACACCCCACACCGCGCCCGCCAGCCCGATTCCCAGCCACAGGCGCAGGAACCAGCCTGTTGCGTCTGAGCCTTGCGACGGAGCAGGGGAGAGAAGCGCCAATCCCAGCTGTGTGGCGCCCAGCGCCAGCCAGACCATCGCCTGCCAGTGGAACGGCTCGCTGGCGTAAAACGCGCGATGCCAGTACGCCAACCCCACAACGCCCAGCACGAGCAGTCCCGTTTGCCACAGGGGCAGGCGCCGACTCCACAGCACCGCCAGCCCTATCAGTGTGCTGGCGCCCAGCCCCACCACAGCGGGCAGCCACTTCGCCTCCCACGGCGCGCTTCCGCGACGCTCCTGCCACAGATAAAGCAGGTGCGGCTCGCCGTATACCCAGAAGTTATGCCCGCTCCAGAGCGTTATCGGCACCAGCGCCACAGCAAGCCACCACACCTGCCGCCACGCACCTTGAAAGACTGCGTACGCCAGTGCGACCCCAACCCAGGAGAGCGCCGTATACTTCGCCAATCCCGCCAGCCCACCCAACAGCGCGCCCCAGAACAGCCAGCCACGATGGGCACGATGAATCCCTTCCACCCAGCATGCCAGCCCTGCCACAAACAACCCCAGAGCGGGCACATCGCGCATCAGATTCATGCCGGGCAAAACCGCAGGCGAGAGCAATACCCACGCCGCCGCCCAGCCCGCATACGACTCGCCCAGCCACCGCCACGCCAGCCGATAAACGCCCCACCCCAGCAACCCAGCAAACGGCATCAGCCATAAGTGAAGCCACCACTCCCGATAGCCTCCAAGCGCAATTGCAGGCGCCAGCCAGTAGCTCACCAGAGGGGGATTCGTGGTCGTTTCAAACAACGAGCGCGGCTCCGCAAGCCAGAAAAACTCCCCATCAAACGGACGCAGGGGGTTTTTCAACACCTGCGCCGCCACATGCAACACAACTGTATCATCAATATGCACGGGCTTGGTGAGCAGCAGGAAAGCCGCGAGCAGCGCCGCCAGCCCCCACAAACCGCTCGCCCAAGCCCGCATCGGGTTCCAGAAGGGCTATGCCTCGATTCGCACGCCCAGCACCTGCAGGAACTTCGCCAGCCAGTCGGGATGCGCCGGCCACGCAGGCGCAGTTACCAGCTTCCCGTCCACCACCGCCTTATCCACAGGAACCTCCTCGTAGTTCGCGCCTGCCAGAGTCAGCTCGGGTCCCACCGCAGGATAGGCGGTCGCGGTGCGCCCCTTCAAAACGCCTGCCGCAGTCAGCACCTGCAAGCCATGGCAGATCGCGGCGACAGGTTTGTCGTTCTCAAAAAAGTGGCGCACCATCTCCAGCACCTTCGGGTCGCGACGGATATACTCCGGCGCGCGCCCGCCCGGAATCACCAGCGCGTCGTAATCCGACACACGAACCTCGTCAAACGAATAGTTCAGGGTGAAGTTATGACCCGGCTTCTCGGAGTAGGTCTGGTCACCTTCAAAGTCGTGGACCGCTGTGCGCACTTTCTGACCTGCACGCTTGCCCGGACAGACCGCATGCACCTCCAGCCCGACCATCTGCAACGCCTGAAACGGAACCATGACCTCGTAGTCCTCTACGAAGTCGCCGACAATCATCAGCACCTTCTTCGGCATCGTTGTACCCTCCTTAGGGGCAATCCCCTACAAGAGTATACCCGCCCATAACCCCCAGCGGCGCACCAAAACTTTCCCTGTGGACTTCCGTCTAAAATCGTGGTATACTATGCATAGGGGGCACCCCCCAAGGAGGTTACACGATGAAAAAGTTCTGGATTTTAGGTGGTCTTCTGGTCTTGATGAGCGGGCTTTCCGTATTCGCTCAGGAAGATGCACCAGGGAAAGGGCAGGAAGTGCCAGCAGAGGGGCGGGTTCAGCCTGCGCCTGCACCTGCGCCCCAGCGCGGGGATGTGCTGGCGCCTGCGAACCTCGCACGCGAACTGAACCTCACCGAAGAGCAACGCGCCCGCGTCGAGGGACTCTGGAAGCAGTATAACGACCGCAACGAGGCGCTCCGACGCGACACCTCGCTGACCCCCGAACAGCGCATGCAACGCATGGGACAGAATCGTCAGGAGTATGTGCGCCTCGTACGCTCCCTGCTCAACGAGGAGCAACTCAAGAAGTTTGAGCGACTTCTGGAAGAGCAGGCGCCCGCCTACGGCAGCATGGCCAATATGCGCTTCAGCCCCGAGCAGCTGGAGAAACTCAAGGAGATTACCCAGCGCTACGCCAAACTCCGCCAGCAGATTGTCCAGGATCAGTCGCTGGACCCCAGCGCTCGCGCACGACGCCTGCAGGAAATCAATCAGCAAATGCTGCAGGAAATCCGCGACAAGGTGCTGACACCCCAGCAACGCGAACAGTGGGACAAAGCCCTGAAAAAAGACCAGAAAGCCAACGAGAAAGACAAAGAGGGCAAAGACTCCGGGAAGGAAGGGCAAAATCCGTCGGGCAACCCGTAAGTGTGCTGCGGTAGGGTAGGGGAGAACCTTACTCTACCGCTGAAATTCTACCTCCACCTCTTCGAACCCCAGCGAGCGCAAGAGTTCTGTCAGGCGTTCCTGAGCGTTCCGCTGTGCCAGTTCCATCAGCTCGCCCTTAAGAGCGGCTTCCCGCGCCTCCTCAATCGCCTGCTGACGCGCGCGGGTTTCAATCTCCTTATCGGGCTGGAACACCAGCCAGCCCCGCTTGCGGTCATAAACCTTTGTGTGCGCCTCGTTGAGGCTCACATGCAGCAGGCGCGGCGGTGGGAGTTGCAAGCGCACACGCTTGCCTTCTACCTGAATTTGTTCAGGCTTCAGCTCGGCGAAGTCAATCCCTGCCACCGCCTCCGCGCGAGCAATCAGCAGCACGCGCTCGCCCGCCAGCCACACGGGTAAGCCATTGCTCGCCTCCACTTCGATGATGTGGTTTGTAATCTGGCGCGCGGTCTCAAGGCGATTCAGTCGCTGCAGGTGCGACACAATCACCGTCGGGCTGGGATGCGTGTGATACACCGTTGCGGTCAGCCCGCTCCAGCCGCGCCGAATCGCTTCCCGCAGGGCAGGACCCAGCAGCGCACTGAGCAACAGCACCGCAATCGCGAGCCACAGCAGCCGCCCTCCTCCCGCCAGAGCCAGCGCCTTCACGCGGCGCCACAGAAGCATTCCCATACCCTCAGTATACCGCAGGCGGGGCTACTCACCCAGCAGGTGGGCGGCAATCTGTGCCCACTCCGACTCAAAATCGCCACTAAAAGGCGGCTTGCTGGCGCGGCGATACCAGTAGTGCGCATTCCCAATATCGCCCTCTTTGCGATGGAGGTAGGCATGCACCCACGCGCTTTCGGGGCTGGGGTCGTTCTGCACCAGCTGGTGGGCGCGCTCCCAGTCGCCCTTTGCCTCATACCACAGCGCCTGCAGGGGAACTGAAAGCCCTGCAGGCGGTTGCGGGTCGTTCAGGGTGGCACGGAACTCTTCCAGACGCATAGAGTCGCCTCCTAACTGGGCGCGGCGCGCGGCTTGAGCGATTTCTTCGCAGGCGCCGACTCAGGATGCGCCTCCGCTTCGGTTTCCGAGGGGGGCGCGGGCGTCGGCTCGGGTGCAGGCTCTGCTGTTTGCGCGCCCTGACCTTCCTCACCATGGAGCAGCGCCAGAAACTCCTCGCGATTCAGATGCTCGCGCTCCAACAGCACCTGCACAATCCGATCCATCGTCTCGCGACGCTGGCTCAGAATCTCCTTCGCGCGCTGGTAGCACTGCTCGATAATGCGACGCACTTCCTGGTCAATCTCGTAAGCGATCTGCTCACTGTAGTTGCGATCTTCCATCAGGTCGCGCCCAAGGAACGGGCTGCCGTGTCGGCGTCCGAAGGTGAGCGGACCGAGTTTCTCGCTCATGCCGAACTCGGTGACCATCGCGCGTGCCAGCTCGGTGGCGCGTTTCAGGTCGTCCTGCGCGCCCGTGCCTACCTCGCCGAACACAATCTCCTCGGCGACACGCCCGCCCAGCAGCGCGGTAATCCGATCCAGAAGCGCCGATTTTGTATACAGGTAGCGGTCGCGTTCGGGCATCTGAATCGTGTAGCCGAGCGCCATCCCGCGCGGCAGAATGGAGATTTTATGCACCGGCTCTGCTTCAGGCAGCAGCTCGCCCACCAGCGCGTGCCCCACCTCGTGGTACGCCACCACAAGGCGCTCTTTTTCGTCCACCACGCGGCTGCGCCGCTGGGGTCCTGCAATCACGCGATCGATGGCTTCCTCAAACTCATCCATCGTGATACGGGTCTTGTTGCGTCGCGCCGCCAGCAGCGCCGCCTCGTTCACCAGATTGGCGAGGTCTGCTCCCGTGAAGCCGGGCGTGCGCTTCGCCAGCACCTCCAGATTCACATCAGGCGCCAGCGGTTTGCCTTTGGTGTGAACTTCCAGAATCTTCTTACGCCCCTCCACATCAGGCGGGTCGACCACGATATGGCGGTCAAACCGTCCGGGGCGGAGCAGGGCAGGGTCCAGAATGTCGGCGCGGTTTGTGGCGGCAATCACGATAATGCCCTGATTGGGGTCAAACCCGTCCATTTCCACCAGCAGCTGGTTGAGCGTCTGCTCGCGCTCGTCGTGTCCGCCGCCCAGCCCTGCGCCGCGCAGGCGCCCCACGGCGTCAATCTCATCGATGAAGATGAGAGCAGGGCGGTTCGCTTTGGCGGTCTCGAACAGGTCGCGCACGCGCGCCGCGCCGACGCCCACAAACATCTCCACAAAATCGGAGCCGCTGATGTGGAAGAACGGCACGCCTGCCTCGCCCGCCACCGCACGCGCCAGCAGTGTCTTGCCGCAGCCGGGCGGACCCAGCAGCAATACACCCTTGGGGATTTTCGCGCCCAGCGCCTGATACTTGCGCGTGTTTTTGAGGTAATCCACAATCTCGGCGAGCTCCTGCTTCGCTTCGTCTACGCCCGCCACATCGTCAAAAGTGACGCGGGGGATGCTCTCGTTGTAGCGCTTCGCGCGCGCCTTACCGAACGAGAACGCCTGATTGTTGCCCGCCTGCGCGGAACGCATCAACAGGAACCAGATTAGCCCCCCGAAAATCAGAATCACCAGAAACATCCCCAGCAACTGGCTCAGATAATCGGGTGTGCGCGCTTCGGGGGCAAAACGCACGCTGATTTTCGCATCGAGCATCTTCTGAACAAGGGCATCGCGCGTGGAGCCAGCCGGCGGCAACGAAGCGTAAAAGCGCGTGCCGTCCTTGAAAGTCCCTGTCAGACGGTCGCCCTCCGCTACCGCCTCCTGAATCGTGCCTTGCTCAATCGCATGCACCAGCTCGGTGTAGCTCAACTCGCGCGCACCCAGAGGCTGCAGATGGCGCAGGTAGTTCATCAACAGAAGCACCATCAGTACAAGCCCCACCACAGTCACGAAGGTACGGATATTTCGGCTCAACATAGACCTCCCGAATACTTAACGATTCTGGCAGTTTGGCGTTGCGTCCACAGCGCCAAACGGCGCTCTTCCAGAGTCAAGTATACCCCAAATCTTGCCTGATAGTTCCCTGATAGCAGGAATTGGTATGCCTGCCCCGTAAACGACTCACCTGGTGAGCAACGATGCGACGACGAACGGCTCTTCTGGGCGGAAGCGTGTTGACCTTATTGGGGCTTCTGACGCTCTCGGCGCTTTCGGACGCAACGCAGTGGCGCGGCATGCGCATCGCACAGGGCGCGTTAGTGCCCGACCCGCCCCCACGCGCAGGCGAGGAACCCGCCACAGGGCTGCAGAAACCCTTCCCGAAAGAAATTGTCCAGCCGCCCGACAACCCCACCACCCCCGAAAAGGTGGAGCTGGGACGCCTGCTCTTCTTTGACCCGATTCTCTCCGACGACAACACGCTCTCGTGCGCCCACTGCCACCATCCCGATCTGGGCTTTTCTGATGGGTTACCGCGTTCCCGGGGCAAGGGCGCTGCCGGGGCAGGCACTCAGCGCAAAGGCGGGATTGAACTCGCCCGAAGCGCGCCCACCCTCTGGAACGCCGTGTTCAACCACCGCCAGTTCTGGGATGGGCGCGCCCGCGACCTGGAAGAGCAGGCGCGCATGGTCATCACCACGCCCGAAGAGGTCAACGCCGACCCCGAAGCGCTGGTACGCGAACTGAAAGCCATCCCCGAATACCGGCGCCTGTTTGACCGCGCCTTCGGCGGCAAAAACGGCGAGTCCATCACCTTCACCAACATTGTGCGGGCGATTGCGGCGTTTGAGCGCACGCTGGTCAGCTACAACTCACGATTTGACCGCTACGCTGCGGGCGACGGCAGCGCCCTCACACCGCAGGAGAAGCGCGGGCTTAAACTCTTCCTCTCGCCCAAAACGCGATGCAACGAGTGCCACGGCATCCCCACCTTTGCCAATCGCGACTTCAAAGTGATTGGCGTGCCGCCTGTGCCGGGCGCCCCTGAAGATAAGCCCAAGCCCGAAGCCGAAAAGGGCAGAGGCGGCGGTCCCAACGGCGCGTTCAAGATTGCCACCCTGCGCAATATCGCGCTCACCGCGCCCTATATGCGCAACGGCGCGTTCGCCACTCTTGAGGAAGTTCTCGACTTCTACGCTGGGGGCGGCGGACGCGGGCGCGGACTCGATGTGCCCCTGCAGGACGATAAAATCCGCAAGTTCCAGCTCACCCAGCAGGAAAAAGAAGACCTGATTGCGTTTTTGCTCGCGCTCACCGATGAGAGCGCCAAGCCGCCCATCCCGAAGCGCGTGCCTTCAGGATTACCCGTCGTGCCGCGGCTGGTGCCCAACCTGCCCACGAAGCTCAACATCGATAGTCCCGAACTCAAGCGCATTCAGGCGATGCACCGTGAGCGCCAGACCACAGCCCGTCAAGTCGCGCTCGCCTCGCATACAACACAGCCCCAACGCCCCACGAGAACCGAGCAGAAGCCGACTCAGAAGATTGTAGAGGTGCGCCCCGGACAGAGCATTCAGGAAGCGGTGGATCGCGCAGGGCGCAACGGTGTCGTGCGCATCTACCCCGGCGTCTACCACGAGAATGTGCTGGTGATTCATCACGGCGTGCGGATTGAGGGCGTCATTCAAAACGGCAAGCGCCCCGTGCTGGACGGCAAAAACGAGCTGCCCGACGGTATCTCGGCGCTCGGCAACGATTTCACCGTGCAGGGGCTTGAAATCCGCAACTATCAGGGCAACGGCGTGGTGGTTCACGGCGCACGGAATGTGGTCTTCCGCGACCTCGTGGTGGACAACACGGGCTTGTACGGTGTCTACCCCGTAGAATGCGACGGCGTGCTGGTGGAACACTGCACCGTGTCGCGCGTGCGCGACGCAGGCATCTATGTGGGGCAGTCGCGCAACATCATCGTGCGGCGTAATAAAGCTTTCCAGAATGTAACGGGCATCGAGATTGAGAACTGCGTGAACGCGCTCGTCGAGGACAACGAGGTTTATGAGAACACAGGCGGGATTCTGGTCTTCCTGCTACCCTTCAACCCCTCCAAAGTGCAGGAGCAAGCCATCGTGCGGCGCAATAAGGTCTACAACAACAACACGCCCAACTTCGGTGACCCCGGCGCGATTGTTTCCAATGTGCTGAAGGGCACAGGGATTATGCTCCTTGCGGCAGACCGCACCGAAGTCTACGAAAACGAAGTCGTGGGCAACGACACTTTCGGGATTCTGGTGGTCAGCTTGCTGAACCTGTTCCCGCGCGATACCAAACTGGATGTAGACCCCTTCCCCGACCACAACAAAATCTACAACAACACGGTTCGCGATAACGGCAAGAACCCCGACACGCGCCTCGCCCGCTTCGGCGTGCCTGCGGTAGACCTGCTCTGGGATCTCTCAGGGCAGGGCAACGGCTGGGACCAGCCGGGCGTGAAGAGCTTCCCGCCGCAACTGCCCCCCATCAAGCGCGAAACCCCAGCAGGAAATCAGGGAGGTGTGGAAAATTAACTCGCGTATGCGAAACTGGCTCTGGCTGGGTTTGATGGCGTGCATGCTTGGCGTCGGGGCAGGGCAGGATCTGGAGTCTTACCTGCGCCTGCGCAAGCAGCACAAAGTGTCGCAGCTGACTCCAGCGGGCGCGCTGGAACTGGTGGTGGGCAAGCGCGTGCTGGAGGTGGAAGGCGTCGTGCGCGGCTACACTGCTGTGGACGATTACACCTCCATCTATCTGGAGATAGACTCCAGCAAAAGCCTGCCGATTCGGGTTCGCCCCAGCGACCGCTGGGTGCTGAACGGGCAGGTGCGTATCCGCGCGCTGGTGCAGGTCACGCGCGAAAACGAGTGGGCGATGCCCGACTACCAGCTGCTGGGCGCCACCTATGCCAGCACTTTCGCACGGTGGGAAGCGCAGGAACGGGCACGCCAGCAAACCCAGCCGCCAAAAAGCCAGCCCCAGAACACACCCCGACCCCCCGCACGCGGCAAAGACCTCGCCAGCCGAAACGCCTCGCCCAAACAACCCCCCACGATTGTGGACTGGCAGACCTTCGCCCGCAATCTGGAAAGCTATGTGCCCTACTATTATCAGGCTATTCGCAAGTTCAACCCCCGCCTGAACCCTGCCACTGCCGAACAGATTGCACGCGCCATCTTGCATTTCAGCGTACGATACGGCGTAGACCCCCGTTTCATCATGGCGATTGTGCTGGTGGAATCGGGCTTCAACCCGTCCGCTACCTCGCGAAAAGGCGCGATGGGGTTGGGACAACTGATGCCGGGCACCGCGCGCGGGCTGGGGGTTGTAGACCCCTACGACCCCATCCAGAATCTGGAAGGCACGGTGCGCCTCGTGCGTGGGCATCTGGTCAAATACTGGTCGCAAACGGGCGACCCCGACGGCTGGGACCATGTGATTCTCGCGCTGGCGGCGTATAACGCAGGCTCTGGCGCGGTGCGCCGACACGGCGGCGTGCCCCCCTACAAAGAGACCCAGAACTACATCCGCAAGGTGATTCGCGTCTACAAACAACTTTGCGGCGTCAAAGAGTGAGATGGCTATCGTGATTGAGCCGATGGAAGAATCGCATCTTCCAGAGGTGATGCGCATCGAGCGCGCAGTCTTCCAGCCGGGCTGGTCGGAGCAAGCCTTTCTGCAGGATTTGCGCAACCCCTCGGCGTTTTACCTCGTGCTACGCTTTCAGGGCAAAATTGTGGGCTACGCTGGCATGTGGATGGTGGTGGACGAAGCGCATATCACCAATGTCGCCGTGTTGCCCGAATATCGGGGGCGCGGGTTTGCGCAGCGGCTCATCCATCGCCTGCTGAGCTTCGCACGGGAGCGCGGCATGACACGCGCCACGCTCGAGGTTCGAGTCAGCAATACCCCTGCCCAGAAACTCTACGAAAAGTTCGGCTTCCGTCCCGTCTCCGTTCGCAAGCGCTATTACGACGATGGGGAGGACGCCCTGATTATGTGGCTGGACGACCTCGCCAGCCCTGAATACGCCGAACACCTCCAGCGCATCGAGCGCGAGATAGAGCGTAAGAAAGGCGCAATTCCGTGAGAGGGAGTGCAGGAACCTGGGGAGATTCTGACAGGTAGCCGACGCAGGTCGGCTTCGTCTTGTAGGAACGGCTTCAGCCATCTGGCACAAACGCGCTGAGATTTCGTGGCTTACTCGTTTTCTCAAAAGGGACTGGTTTCAGGGGGGACTGATAGCCCCCCTGATCGCTTGAGGATAACAGTTCACTCAATATCTCGGATCGTGGTGGAAGTGGTGATGGGTTTCCATCTTGCGGATGGTGCCGCTTCGGGAGCGCATCACAATAGAGTGGGTGATAGCGCCCCAGCCCGTGTAGCGCACTCCCCCCAACAGATTGCCGCCTGTAATCCCTGTGGCGGCAAACACCACATTGCCCCACGCGAGGTCTTCGAGGGTGAGCACGCGATCCACATCGTCGGTTCCGAGCAGTTCGCGGGCGCGGGCGCGTTCCTGTTCATTCCGAAACACAAGCCGTGCCTGAATCTCGCCGCCCATGCAGAGCGCGGCGGCTGCCGACAGCACGCCCTCCGGCGCGCCGCCGATGCCCATCAGCACATCGATCTCGCCGTTGGGGTCTAACGCCTCCAGCGCCAGCGAGAGGTCGCCATCCGACACCAGCCGGATGCGGGCGCCTGCAGAGCGAATCTCCCGAATCAGGTTCTCATGGCGCGGGCGATCCAGCACGCCCACCGTGAGGTCCTGCACATCTTTGCCCAGACTTTTGGCAATCACCTTGAGATTCATGCGGGGCGGGAGGTTGATATCCACGGCGCCTTTGGCAGCCGCGCCCACCACCAGTTTGTCCATATAGATGTCGGGCGCACGGAGCAGTTTGCCCTCGCCTTCAATCGCGGCGGCAATCACGCTGATGGCGCCCGGCGCGCCGTTGGCGACCAGATTCGTGCCCTCCACAGGGTCCACGGCAATCTGCACGCGATAGCCGTTGCCCGTGCCCAGCTCTTCGCCAATATAGAGCATCGGCGCCTCGTCGCGTTCGCCCTCGCCAATCACCACGACACCGTTCATATCGATGTCGGCGAGAGCGCGGCGCATCGCCTCGCACGCCGCCTGATCCACAGCATGACGGTCGCCTTTACCAACCCAGCGTCCTGCGCTCAGTGCGGCAGCCTCGGTCGCCCGAACAAAATCCATTCCCAGATTGCGATCCATAAGTTCACCTCGCTTTAGTCTACGCTGACTTCAGGGGGCAAGCCCCGTTTAAAAGGATACCTGAAACGCTCCCATCATGCTGAGTAGAAGCGCATCACTAACCTGAGGTGAAAGGCTGGCTTCGGGTATAATCCCTGACGCTATGCAAAACGAGGGCAATCGCTACGAGGTTCAAAAAGCCACCTGGCGCGTGAAGGTCGGTCTTGCTGAAATGTTGCGCGGGGGCGTTATTATGGATGTCGTGAACGCCGAGCAAGCACAGATTGCCGAAGAAGCGGGCGCGGTAGCGGTGATGGCGCTGGAGCGCGTGCCCGCCGACATCCGACGCGAGGGCGGCGTCGCCCGCATGGCCGACCCCCTGAAAATCCTCGAAATCAAAGAAGCCGTTACGATCCCCGTGATGGCGAAATGCCGTATCGGACACTTCGCCGAGGCGATGATTCTGGAAGCGCTGGGCGTGGACTTTATCGACGAGAGCGAAGTGCTGACCCCCGCCGATGAGGAACACCATGTGAACAAACACGCTTTCAAAGTGCCTTTCGTGTGTGGCGCGCGCGATCTGGGCGAGGCGCTGCGCCGAATCGGCGAGGGCGCGGCGATGATCCGCACCAAAGGCGAAGCGGGCACGGGCAACATCGTGGAGGCTGTGCGCCACATGCGCGCGATTATGCGCGACATTCGCCGAATCCACAGCGCACCCGAAGACGAACTGATGGCAATCGCCAAACAACTGCAGGCGCCCTACGACCTGGTGGTGGAGATTCACCAGACAGGACGCTTGCCTGTGCCGAACTTCTCGGCAGGCGGGATTGCCACCCCTGCGGATGCGGCGCTGATGATGTGGCTCGGCGCAGAGGCGGTGTTCGTCGGCTCTGGCATCTTCAAGTCGTCCGACCCTGTAAAGCGAGCGCGGGCGATTGTCGACGCCGTAACCTACTATCGTGAGCCTGAGATGCTGGCGGAAATCTCCAAAGGCTTGGGCGAGGCGATGCCAGGGCTGGATGTGCGCAAACTCGCCGAAGAAGAACTGATGGCAGTGCGCGGGTGGTAAATGAAAATCGGTGTGCTGGCGTTGCAGGGCGACTTCGAGAAGCACGAGGCGATGCTCCGTCGCATCGGCGTCGATTCCCAACAGGTGCGCAAGCCCAGCGACCTGGAGAGTGTCGACGCGCTGATTATCCCCGGCGGCGAAAGCACTACCATCGGCAAACTGATGGAGCGCTACGGGCTGGATGTCGCCATTCGAGAGCGCGTGGCGCAGGGCATGCCCCTCTACGGAACCTGCGCCGGCATGATCCTGATGGCGCGCGAGATCGAAGGCAGCGACCAGCCCCGCCTGGGAGTGATGGATATCGCCGTCCTGCGCAACGCCTTCGGCAGCCAGCGCGAAAGCTTTGAGGCGGACCTGCCCTTCGAGCCTTTTGAAACGCCCGTGCGTGCCGTGTTTATTCGCGCGCCTATTGTTACCGAAGCAGGACGCGAGGTCTCGGTGCTGAGCCGATTCGAGGACAAAATTGTCGCTGTCCAGCAGGGCAACCTGCTGGCGACTGCTTTCCACCCCGAGCTCACCGACGACGAACGCATCCACCGCTACTTTCTGAGCTTCATCAAATAAAAAAATTGCGCCGTGCGTGGCGAGAACCGCACGGCGCATTTACCCTCGCGCAGGCATTAGGGGAGAGGACTCAAACCTCTCGGATGATGACGCCTATAGTATTCCCCACACCAGTTTAAGGCAGGGTTAAGTTGTGTTAGGGTTCCGTTAAATTTGCCTGCTTCAGAACCTGAGCGCCCCTAAATCGTCGAATAGGGTATAAGTAGAGAAGGGAGTGGCTCTTCACTCTCACTCAAAACCAAACTGCAGGGAGGTTTCAACGATGCGTAAACCGAACCGTTTCTGGTGGGTTGTTCCGTTCAGTATCGGCGTTTTGCTGTGGGGCGTCTGGAGCGTCGTCTTTTCGTCCACCCCGCTTAAGGAGGGCAGTCCCGCGCCCGATTTCACCCTGACCACCCATGAGGGCAAGCCGTTCCGGCTCAGCGAACATCGGGGCAAGTGGGTGGTGCTGATGTTCTACCCAAAGGCGATGACGCCCGGTTGCACGGCTCAAAACTGCTCTATTCGCGACTCGTATGACAAACTGAGCCAGTACGCCACCGTCGTGGGCATCAGCGTCGATTCGGTGGAGGCGCAGAAGAAGTTCGCCGAGCAGAATCACTTCAAGCACCTGCTGCTGGCGGACGAGAAAGGCGAGGTGGCGAACGCCTACGGCGTGCGTACTACCGCGGGATTCGCCAGCCGCACGACCTTCGTGATTGCGCCCGATGGCACGATTGCGAAGGTGTTCGAGAAGGCAGGCACCAGCAACCACGCCGAGGAGCTGCTGGCGTTCTTCACCAGCCATACCAACGCGGAAGCCACCCCAGAAAAGCCTGCCATCGGCAAAAAAGTGCCCGACTTCACTCTGCCGAACCTCAACAAAGTGGAAGGCTTGCCCGAAGCCGTAACGCTTTCCCAGATTAAGGGCAAGAAAGCGATTGTAATTATCTTCATCGCCACGCGCTGCCCGGTCTCCCTCGCCTATGACCAGCGCATGGTGAATCTCGCGAAAGAGTTCACCCCCAAAGGCGTGCAGTTCATCGGCATCAACTCCAATCACATCGAGCCTGATGGGGAGGTTGCCGAACACGCGAAGTCCAAAGGCATTCCGTTCCCTGTGCTGAAAGACGCGGGCAATCGGGTGGCGGATGCCTACGACGCGAAGGTAACGCCGGAGGTCTTCGTGGTGGACTCGAATCTGGTTTTGCGCTATCACGGCTCGATTGATGACAGCCAGAACGAAGCGCGCGTGAGCAAGCAGTACCTGCGCGACGCGCTGAACGCCATTCTGGCGGGCAAAGAGCCGCCTGTTGCCGAAACACGCGCCTTCGGCTGCACCATCAAGCGCGAACCGAAATCCTAACCCATCACCATCTCGCCTGACTCGTCGCCCATCATGCGCGGCGGGACAGGCGCCTCTTTCACGGCACGCTCGTCGAACAGATCGACGGGCGTGCCAAACTGTGGCGAAGCATACGGCAGGTGCGTGCTACCCCGTGCGAGAATGTGCAGGTAGTTCGCGCTATCGCCCTCATACGGCGCGCCGTGATTCCATGGAACCCACGAACGCGCGTTGCAGTAGTGGCACACAAACGAGCGGCGCCAGCGATCCGTTGTGCGATTCGGGTACGACCGATGGAGCAGATGCCCATCAAAAAACAGCACATCGCCCGGCTCCATCGGTACAGGAATGGGGGGCGGGTAACGGCGCACAATCTGCGTGAGCGTGTTCACCGAATCGTCCAGATGGCTCACATTCTGCACCGCATGCAAATCCTCAAAAGCGTTCTGCGCATGCACATGCCCATGTACCTGTTCAGGGGGATAAATCGGCTCGCAGTGAGAGCCGGGCACGACCCACAGGCATCCGTTCTCCTCATCGGCGGGTTCCAGCGCCAGCCACGCGCCAATCAGCGTGTCGGGATAGGTGGTGATGTAGTAGGCGTCCTGATGCCAGCCCTGACCGCCCGTGCCGGGCGGGTTGTAAAACAACATCGTCTGGAGCGCCAGCACATCCGGACCAATCAACGCCTCCAGCACATCCAGAATACGCGGGTGCAACAGCCCCCATTCGGCGATTGGGTCTACACGATGGAGCTGGTGAACGCGCGTGCCCGTGCGGTGAACCTCTTCTATGGAGGCTTTCTCGGACTGTTGCAGACCGACGCCCCCTTTGCCAGCAGGTGCGTGTGCCGCCTCCCAGCGCGCGTTCGCCCAATCCAGGAGCTTCTGCACATCTTCGGGCGGAACCAGCTTCTCCACCTTGAGATATCCTTCACGCCGATAGTGAACATACTCAGCGACTTTGACCTTATAACGGTCAGCGCGCTCCACTGCACGCGGAATGTATGCCATCGTTCGCCTCCTCAGGGATATTATACAACATCACTAAACGGCTCCAAATGGCACTTCTGCGGCTTATCTTCGGAGGTTGCTATGGGCGTCAATCTGCTCCATGAGGCGCAGGGTCTCTTCCAGCGCGGCGATTATCTGGCGGTAGGTCTCAATCTCAGCGTTGGAGAGGATACGCTCGCGCCGATCCTTGAGCCACTTCTGGCACACAGGGTAGCCCCCGAAGGTGAAGCCCCACACGGCTTCGGGGACGCCCTCAAAATACTGCGTTGGGTTAATCCACACACGCCCATCGTGCTGAGAGGGGACGGGCGCGTCGTAGCGCGGGAAGCCCTTCTCCACGCGGTTGCTGCCCGACACGGGGTAGCGCACGGGCGATTGCTTCAGCTGCGGCGCTTGCAACAGGTGAAGGTCTATCAGTGCCTGCCCCAACGACGCCAGCGTGCGGAACTGCTCCGCATCGGCTGGCAACGGCACGCGCGGAAAATCCTGTCGCAAAAAGCTGGCATACCGCTGGCGATAGGTCGGGCTGTGTAGCACGGCGTACAGATACGCCAGCACCTGCTCTGGCGACGGCTCAAAGCCGACTCGCTCCCTCAGCGCCCGCAGGTACTCCGCCTTCAGGTTCGGCTCCCTGCGCACGAGAGCTGTGCCATCTGCCAGCGTCTCGCGATAGTAGAGGTAGAGCGGGAAAACATAAGTCGCTTCCTTTGTCTTGTTTGAGAGGGCACAGCACTCTACCAGCATGCGAGCCACGCCCACCAAAGCCCATTCTTGATTGTGTTGCGACTGCTGACGCGCCGAGAGCAGCGCCACATTCTCGCCTGCCATCAGATGGCGCATCACCTCTTCGCGGGGCAGTTCCACGACGGCGGGCGAGTAGTAGAGGTAGCGCACATCGAAGGGGCGGTAGAGACAGCGTTGCAGGTGGTGCTCCCAGTCGGGGTCGTTCGCCAGCTCTTCGCGTTTTGCCGAGAGCTTCCAGTCGCGTGTGTCGGGCAGGTGGTAGCGCTGGCGTATCTCGTCGTCGGAGATACGCCCGATGTCCCGAAACTCCGCAATGCGCCGATGGAGCGCGTCGCGGTCAAAGTCTATCGCAAAATGGTCGCGATGGGTCTTGATGCCTGTTGAGTGCAGGTGAAAGATATCGGTCAGTTTCCAGCCCTGCTCGTACTGCTGGCGAAGCGGCTCATCCTGCGGGAGGAACAGGTAGAAATCGGGCTGCGGCTGCAGGGTTTGCCAGGGAGTAGTGTCCACATCGTTCGCGTTCAGGAAGGCGTATTTGGCTTCGCGCTTGCCCCACAGGTCGGCGTAATACACTTTACAAGCGTCGGGTTCGCTGGCATGCTGGCTCGCGGGCAGTCGCACGGCAAGCAAAATCGCGACGCCCTGCTGGATATCGAACACATTCTCGTCGGGCGTGCCGTCGGGGGCGGTCTCCTTGCGACGCACATTGCCGTGCAGGTTCAGGAGATACAACTCATCGAAGGCTTCCATCAGGGCGCGGCGCATGCGACGGAAGGTCGGATTATCCAGATAGCTGTGATTGGTGATGAACGCCAGAATCCCGTGTCCTGTTTGCTCCAGTCGCCACTGCGCCCAGCGGATGAACTTCACATAGTCGTCCAGCAGCAGTTTGGGGTTCTGCTCGCGCTGGCTGTCGCGCGGGTAGTAGCGCTCGCGCACGAGATTCTCGATCCACTCGTTGCGGTTGGCGGAATGCACGCTGTAGGGCGGATTGCCGATGACCACCAGAATCGGCGTCTGCTTCTTGATGGTATTGGCGGCGAGCGCCTCTTCGGACAGCACGCGCCACAACCCCATCTCCATCACAATCTGGTCCAGGGGCTTTTCGAGCGTATTGATGAGGTAGACGCCCAGCCGCTTGTCGGGCGGGGGCTGACCGTCGGGACGCAAGAGAAGGCTCAGCTTGAGGTGCGCAATCGTGTAGGGCGCCATCTGCAGCTCGAAACCGAAGATTCGGTCAATCAGCGTATGGAGGGTTTCGGTGTTCCACAGCCCGCCAAGCCCTTTACTCTCCAGCGTATGCCGAATGAACGCCACAATCTCGGCAAGGAACGATCCCGTGCCGCAGGCGGGGTCTAAAATGTAGAGGGGCGAGGGGGCGTCGGGTTTGGGCAGGGTCGCCAGCCCGTCGGGGAGGTCAAAACGGCTCTGGAGCAGGCGATGCACCGAACGCACGATGTAACCCACCACAGGTTCGGGCGTGTAGTAGACGCCGCGCAGCTCGCGCTCGCGCGGGTCATAGGCTTTCAGGAAGGTCTCGTAGAAATGCACCACCGGGTCTTCGCGTTGCATGCGTCGCCCGAAATCGCGCTGGATGCTCGTCATATCGGCGATATGGAGCAGGTAGACCAGATCGTCAATAAAGCCGACGAACGGCTCGTTGTCAAGCGCTGTGCCTGTGAGCGTGTCAAACAGCTGGCGCAGGAGCGGGTTGGAGCGGGGGATTTCGTGCGCCGCGCCCACGCGCTGGAACGGCTTGTTCGGCGGGTGATACCAGCGTGCGGCGAACAGCCCGTAGGCGAGCGTTTGCGACAGCATATCGGCGAAAGTCGGGATATGCTCGGGCTTGTCCAGCGCGGGCATCAGCGTGCGGGCGAACGCGGCGCGTAAATCTTCCAGCAACGGCGAGGGCGTACCCGACTGCAGGTTCTCAATCAGCATGTCCCGAATCAGGTGGGCATAGCGCGCCATGCGCTGGGCGAGTGTGTCGGCGTCGGCGATTGGCTCAGGCGCCTGCTCCAGAAACGCCTTCAGCAACGACTGGGTCTGTTCGATACCATGCGGGAGCGTTTGCAGGCGGTTGCCGTTGAGCATCGCGAGGCGCGCCTGCTGACGCAACCCGCCGTTCACATACCAGCGGAACTCCAGATAGTTGGTCAGAATCAGGTTCGGCAGGGCGTCGCGGTAGCGCGTGAGCTGCTCGGAGTTTTCAATCGTGTCCAGCGGCGTGCCGACTTCTTTGGTCTCGATGTAGCCAATCGTTGCACGAACCGACTGGAGCGTGCGCTGAATGGCGAGGTCGGGCGCTCCGCACTCGATTCGGCGTGGCTCGTTGAGGGCGGTAATGTCGGGCGCGAGGCTTTCCACCAGCTGCTTGAGCGCAGGACGCAACGCGCCTTCGGTTGCATCGCCTGAGGAGAGCGCGTCTTCCACCTGCTGAAGGTAGAGCGAGAACGGTTTGCTCATCCGTGCCTATTCGAAAAGTTCGCGCAGGGGTATCTTTAATCCTGTCAGCACGGGTGCGCCGTCCAGTGTGTCGTTTTCGGAAAGCACCTGCACCTGCCCTCCGGCACGCCACACCTCCACCAGCCGCCTCTGGGGGTCTACCACCCACACCACCTGCGCTCCGCCCGCCAGCCACTCCTGCGCCTTTTCGCGCACGGCGCTTTCGGTTTCGTTGGGGGAGACGACTTCCACCACCAGGTCAGGCACAATCGGGCAGAAGCCGCTGGGGAGGTCGGTTTCGGGGAGGCGTTCTTTGCGGATGAATGCCACATCGGGCGCCAGCACGCTCTCCCCTGCAGGCGTGCGCACCACAAAACCTGTCTCGGCGGCGAACGCAACGCCCAGCTGATGCCGACGCACAAACTCGTGGATTGCCGCACCGATATGAAGCGCAATCTTGCCATGTCTGAAGCCAGCAGGCATCGTTTCGCGTACCTCCCCGCGCCAGAGTTCGGCATTTTTGCCAAGATAGCGCTGCTCGAACTCCGCCACGCTCAATCGCTCACTCACAGCACGGGACATCACACGCTCACCAGCAGGATTATACCTCTCGACAGGGTATCATCGAAGTGGGTGAGTATGTTGCAAGAGATGGAAGCCGCCTATCGCCCGCAGCTCCCATCGCCGAATGCGTTTGACTACTACTATGAGGCGGGCAGGGCAGTGGAGTCGCTCAGGGCTTTCAGCGGCAGCAGGCAGCCTCCCTCGCGCGAAGAGCGCCAGTGGGTGGAGCGCCATCAGCGAGTCTGGACCCTGCTTCGTGAAGGCATGCGCCGTGCCTACAGCCTGCCCGAATTCTGGGTCAACTCCGAGCTGTACCCATATCTGGGATGGTGGCGCAACCTGGCACGGCTCATCAACGCTCGCATCCGATATGCAATTGCTCTGCAAGATGGTCAGGACGCTGTGCGCGACTGGCAGGCTGGCTTCAAGCTCGCCCGCGATATTCAGGGCGACAACCTGCTCTCGTTGCTGGTGGGGTTTGCCTGCGAGCCGCTGGTGCATGCGCCGATTGTTCACCAGATGGACTTCTTCTCGGCGCACGAGTGCCGCCAGATGGCACAGACGCTTACAGACAGTGAGCGCCAGCCTGACCGCCTGCCCTCGGTGATAGAGGGCGAGATGAAATCCACGCTAAAGCTGCTGGACGAAACTTTTGCGCCTGACCCAGATCGTGGCGTCACGAATCTGCTTGACCTTTTCGAGGCAGCAGGTTTTGGGGAAGCAGAGGAGGGGCGATCTGACCCCGAACTGGAACAGCGAATTGACGCCCTGAATCGGCTGCGCCAGAACCCTGTCGAGTACGCGCGTTTCACTGCGCAAGTGCGCCAACATGCTCTGAAGGGGATCCAGCGGTTTTCCGAAGCGTTCGCCCTGAAGCACGGGCGGTTTCAGCCCGTGTCTAATACCGAGCCGCGCACGCTTGCGGAGGTGGTCGCCCTCGCTTTTGTCCCCGATGCAGCTGTTCCCGGTCGGCGTTACTGGGAGATTCGCGCGCAGCGTCGGCTGATGCTGATTCATCTCCTCTTGCGGGTGCATTATCTTGCAGAGGGGCGCTATCCGTCCACGCTGGACGCGCTCAACCTGAAGGAGCTGGCAATTGACCCCTTCAGCGGCGAGCCGTTTATCTACCGCCTGCAGGGAGAGCGGTATGTGCTGTATAGCGTGGGCGCCACAGGGCGCGACCTGGGGGGCAAACGCCGACAGCCCAGCGATCCCCCCAGCACGCCAGAGAACCTCTTTTTGACCCGCGACGGCTGGCGCTGATCAGTCGTGCCTGCCGGGGATGCCCGGCTCGGTCATCTTGAAGGGGTCAAACACCTCGCGGATTTGCTCTTCGGTGAGCAGGTTGCGCTCCCGAACGATGTCAATCACACTGCGATTTTCGCGCAGGGCTTGCTTGACCACCTCCGCAGCGGTGGCGTAGCCCACATAGGGGTTCAGCGCGGTAGCGAGGCTGGGGCTGGTCTCGGCGTACCAGCGGCACTTCTCCTCATTGGCGACGATGCCGCGCACGCACCGCTCGTCCAGCTGGCGGAGCGCGTTCGTCATAATCTGGGTCGCAAACAGCGCGTTATATGCCATCACCGGCATCATCACATTCAGCTCCAGCTGACCCGCCTGCACGGCGTAATCAATCGTGGTGGCGCATCCCAGCACCTGGAAGCACACCATGTTCACCATTTCGGGAATGCTGGGGTTCACCTTGCCAGGCATGATACTGCTGCCAGGCTGGACAGCGGGCAGGGTAATCTCGGCGAAGCCTGTGAGCGGACCCGACGAGAGCAGGCGCAGGTCGTTCGCGATACGGGTGATTTCGAGCGCGAGCGTGCGCAGGGCGGAGCCGACCAGCCCCACGGGCATCTGGCTCTGCATCGCCTCGCGCATGTCTTCGGCGGGGCGGAAGGGCAGCCCTGTCCACTCACGCAACAACTCCACCACACGGAACCGATACTTGGGGTGCGTGTTCAGCCCCGTGCCGACCGCGCTGCCGCCAATCCCCAGCTCTTCCACCTCGTGCGCCGCGAACTCCAGCACGCGCTTGCACTTGCCAATCGTGTGCGCATACGCCGCAAACTCCTGACCCAGCCGAATCGGCACGGCGTCCTGCAAATGCGTGCGCCCCGACTTCAGCACATGGTCAAACTCCCTGCCTTTTTGCGCAAACGCCTCCTGAAGCCGATCCAGCACGGGGAACAGCTCCTGAAGCGCCATGCGCACGGCAATCCGCATCGCCGTCGGGAAGGTATCGTTGGTGGACTGCCCGAAGTTCACATGGTCATTCGGGCTGACCAGTTTATAGTCGCCCTTCGTGCCGCCCAGAATCTCTATCGCGCGGTTCGCCAGCACCTCGTTCACATTCATATGGAACGAAGTGCCCGCGCCCTGATGGAAAATATCGGTGGGGAACTGGTCGCGCAGGTTGCCTGCAAGAATCTCGTCCGCCGCCTGCATGATTGCCTTGCCCACATTTTCGGGAATCAGCCCCAGCTCGGTGTTGGCTTGAGCGGCAGCTTTTTTGAGGAGAACATAGGCGTCAATCATCAACTTCGATTCGGTGATTCCGCTAATAGGAAAGTTTTCCTGGGCGCGCAGGGTTTGAAGTCCCCAGTAAACCTCGCTGGGGAGTTCGCGTTCGCCCAGCGCGTCCTTCTCGATTCGGGTCGCCATAGCGAAAAACCTCCTTGTTTTTGGGTTGGTTCAGTGCGGGAATTGTACCCGTTAGCGTCGCCCCTGCTTTTTAACCGTTTGATCCAGCCAATCGGCAATCAGCTTGAGCGCCTCTTCGTTGAAGGTCTCCTCAATCTGGCTGTATTCGGTGATGAGTCCTGTTCTGGCTTTCTGGAAGAGGTGATTCAAACCGGGCAGGCGTTTGATGGTGAAGTTGCGATTGCCCCCCTCTTTGAGGGCGCGCTCTATCACGGGCAGGTTCTGTTCGGGGTCTACCTGCAGGTCTAACTCGCCGTTCAGCACCAGCACAGGACAGCGCACCTTGCGCAGGTAGGAGGCGGGGTCTAATGTGATGAAGGTACGGAACCACGGGCTGGTGTAGGCTTTTGCCTGCTCGCGGAGGTTGGTTTTCTGGGCGTCGGTGAGAGGGGCAGGGCTGATGAGGTTCGCCACCATCGCTTCATAAATCTGCTCGGCGGCTTTTTCGTTATCAGGTTCGCGCTTGAGAATCTCAAACACGCGCTCTTGCAGCTTGCGGTTGCGCTCGATAAGGGTCTGCGCCACGCCCGACTTCTGGGCAATCAGCTCCGCCTGACGATACAGAATTTGCTCGCCCGGCACCCCTGTGCATGCCAGCAGGATGGCGAAGGCGACTTCGCGGGGCGCCTGCGCGCAGGCAATCGCAGCAACCAGCGCGCCTTCGCTGTGCCCCAGCACGCCCACACGGCGGCGGTCTATCTCACGGCGCGTCTTGAGGTAGGCAACTCCCGCCAGCAGGTCGTTCGCGAAATCGAGCGTGGTGGCGTTTTTGAGGTCGCCTTCAGACTTGCCCACGCCTCTATCGTCCATGCGCAGGGTCGCGTAGCCCCGACGGGTCAGGTAGTCCGCCAGCACCAGAAACGGCTTGTGCCCGAAGATTTCTTGATCGCGGTTCTGGGCGCCAGAGCCAGTGAAGAAGACAACCGCAGGGAAGGGAGGTTTGTCTTCTGGTAGCGTAAGGGTGCCGGCAAGGTTGAACCGCTCCTTGCGCTGGGGAACAATCACCTCTTCGGTGCGGTAGGGGAAGGGCGGCTTCGGCTCCTGCGGGCGCCTGGGCAGGGGCGGCTCACCCGGGCTGAGGGTCAGGGCAAGGGTGTTCCCGCCTTGCCGCCACTCGCCTCTGATTTCGCGCCCATTTTCCGCCAGCGTGCCTTCAAACTCGCCCTGCACCGATTCCACTTTGACAAACACCCGACCCCCTTCAAGGCGCACTTCGGAGAGAGGTATCCCCCGTGCGCCCTGGTCGGGGCTGTCTACAGTGCCTGTCCATGTGCCGTCGGGATTGCGTTTGAAATGAAACACGATTCGGAGCTGGGTTGCGCCCGCGCGCAACACACCCCACCAGCTCCCCTCTATCTGTTGCGCCATGCGTCGTGCCATAGGGGGTATTGTACCTCGCTTCAGCAGGAAACACGCCTCTGCAGGCGAATTGGGGGCGTATGCCACGCATCAAACCACGCGCGATTTCACCGGGCGACACGATTGGCGTTGTTTCTCCTTCGGGACCCATGACCGAAGCGGACCTGGAGAAAGGGCTGGAACCGTTCCGTCAGCGAGGCTACAAGATTGTGCTGGGCGAGCATGTGCTGGCGCGACGGGGCTATCTGGCAGGCACGGACGAACAACGCGCCCGCGATTTGATGGCGATGTTTGCCCGCGACGATGTGGACGCCGTGATCTGCTCACGGGGCGGCTACGGCGCGGCGCGAATTATTCCTTACTTAGACCCCGCCGTGTTTCGCAATCACCCCAAAATCTTCGCAGGCTACAGCGACATCACGGTGTTGCACCTGTGGCTTCAGCGCCATGTGGGGCTGGTCAGCTTCTATGCGCCGATGCCGATTACCATGACGCGCGAGATTCCTGCGCACGCGATGGAGGTGTTCTGGCGTGCGCTGGAGCAGCCTGAACCGCTGGGCGAGCTGCCCACCTGGAAGGCGCCCTACCGCACGCTCGTGCCCGGAAAGGCGCAGGGCACGCTCACAGGCGGATGCCTCTGCCTGATGGCGGACTCCATCGGCACACCCTATGAGATTGACACGCGCAACGCAATCGTGTTTATTGAAGATGTCGACGAGGCGCCCTACCGGCTGGACGCAATGATTAACCACCTCAAACTTGCGGGCAAATGGGACGCCTGCCGCGGAATCGCCTTCGGCGAGGACACCCGCTGGGAGCAGCATGTCAAAGAAGGCGAATCGAACCTGACCCCTGACGAGATTCTGGACGACTATTTCAAGCCGCTGGGCAAGCCTGCGTTCGCAGGATTCCCCTTCGGGCATATCAAAGACCCGCTGACGCTCCCTTACGGCGTGCTGGCGGAGCTGGATGCCGAGCGCGGTGTGGTGTCGGTGCTGGAGTCGGCGACGGTGCGCTGAATCTGCTCCAGCACCTGCTCCACCGTAATCCACTGCAGGCACTCGTAGCGCACGCATCGGTCTGCAGGGCACTGCGTACACTGCGGGCGCAGATACAGGGCGCGCTCGCGCTGACCGTAAGGACCCGTGCGGTCGGGGTCGGTAGGACCGAATAGCGACACGCAGGGCGTGCCAAAGGCGGCGGCGATATGCGCCGTGCCCGTGTCCCCACACACATGCACCCACGAGTCGCGCACGACCGCCATCGCCTCTTTGAGATTCGTGCGCCCGATAAGACTCCGCAGCGGCTGGCGCTTAAGTTGGGCAAGCCGCTCCTCAAGGGGTTTATCGCCAGGTCCACCCACAAACACCACCGGCACGCCCCACTCGGCTTCAATACGGTCTGAAAGCTCGGCGAAGCGGGCGATATCCCAGCGCTTCCACACGCGCCCCGCGGAGGGGTTCATGCTGATGAAGCGGGGAAGCGCATTCAGCTCGCTCAGTTTGGCGTGCGCGCTGGCGACCGCCGTATCGGGGATAAACAGGGGAAACACCACAGGCGGGTTCGGGGCATGCGCCTCTTCAGGCGAGCGGTACAGCTCGGGGAACTCACCCGACGCCCCCAGCAGCCGCGCCGCATCCAGATATTGCTGCACCACATGGCGTTTGGGGTTCTCTTTCAGGGGCAGACGGCGCATAAGCAGGGGCGTCAACTCGCGCATGCGATGCCCGCCAAGCCGTATCGGCACGCCGCCCAGCACGCCCCACAGCGCGCTCTTGAGCAATCCCTGCAAATCCAGCGCGACCTGATACCGCTCGGCGCGAATCTCGCGTGCCAGTGCCCGCACCGCTCGCCACGACTCACGCCGCAGCCAGCCCCCCTTGAGAACCCTGTAGGGCACGACATGGAGCCGATCTACGCATGGCGAGCCTTCGATCACGCCCGCATGCCGGTCTTCGGCAACCCAGCCAATTTTTAAATGAGGGAAGGCACGCTTCAGCGCGGCAGCCACCGGTGAAGCGTGCACAATATCGCCCATCGAGGAGACCTTCAGAATGAGCAATCGCTCAACCCGATTCAGGTCTACAACAGGCTTCACAGCGCCATCGGCATAATCACGCACAGGTAGTCATCCTGTTGTGCAGGCTTGAACACCGCCGGGCGCAGCGACTCGGTGAGTTCAATCACCACGCCTTCGGTGTTCAGCACTTCCAGCACATCCAGCAGGTACTTGGCGTTGAAGGCGACTTCGAGGTCGTCGCCCTCGCGGATGATGTCCACACGCTCGGTTGCCTCGCCCACATTGCCCTGCGCGCTGATCACGAGCTTCTCGCCGTCAGTCTTGAGGATCACTTTATTCGAGTCGCTCTTTGCGACGAGATAGGCGCGCTTGAGGGCATTTCGGAACTCCTGCACCATCAGCGTCCAGCGGCGGGTGTACTCTTTGGGGATAACACGCTCATAGTTGGGGTACTGTCCTTCAATCAGTTGCGTGACGACGCTGGCGTTTTCGCCCAGAAAGGCGGCGCGATGCTCGCCCAGCCGCATCGTGATGGTCTCGCCCGCGGGCAGTCGGCGCAGCAGCTGAATCGCTTTGAGCGGAACAATCGCAGTTGCCGCTTCGCCCGCGGCGCTATCAATCTGGGCATTACGCACCGCCAGACGGTGGGTGTCGGTCGCCACCAGCCGCAGGTTAGAGCCGTCAAACTCCATGCGGATGCCTGTGAGAGTGGGGCGGGTCTCCTCGCGCGAGACGGCGAACTCCACCGATTCAATCATCTCCATAAACAGCTTGGCAGGAAGCACCAGCTCACTGGCGTTGCCCAGCTCCGGCACGGGGGGATACTCTTCTGGGGGCAGCCCTGCCAGCTGGTAGCGCGAGTCGCCTGCCGTGATGATGAGCTGATAGCGCTCGCCGGTTGCCAGTTCAATCGTCTCTCCGCTCAGCGAACCCACCAGGTCAGCGAACAGGCGTGCGCTAACGGTCGCGGCGCCCTCCTCGCCCACAATTGCGGGGATGCGATGCTCCACCCACTGCTCCAGGTCGCTCCCAACCAGCCGCAAGTGGTCGCCCGCTGCTTCAAGATACAGGTGGCTCAAAATGGGCAGGGAGGCACGGCTCGCCGCTGCGCCTGCCACCACGCCCAACGCCTCATCCAGCAACTTCCGCTCGCAAGAAACCTTCATCCCTGTAATCCTCCTTCTGTGATGGCGAATTGTACCCCATGCCCCTCTGAGGGGCGCCATCGGCAGGAAAGCATCGCGCGATGACGAAAGCTGATATACAGGGGGGACGCACAATGACGCTGGTTGTACCAACAGGGGAGCGAGAGCGCATCCACGCGCTGGACGCCCTGCGCGGCATAGCGCTGCTGGGCATCCTCATGGTGAATATGGCGGCATTCAAGGGGCTTAGCGTGCTGAGTAATTTCCCGCGCCCCGAAAGCCTCGCCCAGCCTGCAGACCAGTATGCCTTTCTGGCGATTGCGACGCTGTTTTGGGGCAAGTTCTACCCCATCTTCGCGTTTTTATTCGGGCTGGGGTTCGCATTACAGATGAAGCGGATCGAAGCGCGCGGGGTAAATCCGACCCCAGTTCTCTTGCGACGCCTGCTGGCGCTGCTGGGGTTCGGACTGATTCACGGGCTGTTCATCTGGACAGGGGATGTGCTGTTTGTTTATGCGCTCTGTGGGTTGCTCCTGCTGGCGTTGCGGAACCTTGCGCCGCGCACGGTGCTTTATGTCGCACTGGGGCTGTGGGGCGTGCAGGCGCTCTGCTGTTTCAGTTGTGCCGGTCTGACTCTATGGGCAGCGTCAATGGGCGACTACGGTGCGTCGAGACAGAGCGATCTTCTCAAGCCATTCATTGAACGCGCCCGTGAAGTGTACGCACACGGCAGCTACTGGGAAGTCCAGCAATTTCGGTTTGTGGAGTGGCTGCTGATGCTGGCGAACGGCATCTTTTTTGCCCCGAACGCATTTTTGATGTTTCTGTTGGGGCTATACGCGGGCAAGCTGGGGGCTTTTGAGGATTTAGGCGCGCACCGCCGCACGATGGGCTGGCTGGCGGTAATCGGGCTGTCGCTTGGACTGGCGTCGCAGGTGGGGTTTGGGCTGGGCGTTCTGGACGCCGTGCGCACGAAAAACGAAATGGTGGGCTACGGCTTGCTTTCTTTGAATGTGGTTTTTGCCCCCATTCTCTCAGTGGGTTATATCGGGCTATTCGGTTGGCTCTGGAGCGCGCTCCCTGCGCTGGAGCGGATTCTCCAGCCGATTGCGAACGCGGGGCGTATGGCGCTGACGAACTATATCACGCAGTCGGTGCTTTGTACGCTGCTGTTCTATGGCTACGGCTTGGGCTGGGGCGGCAAGGTAGGCATAGCGCAGGGGATAGGGCTGACCGCGCTAATCTGGCTTGCACAGGTGATTCTCAGTAGCCTCTGGCTCAGGTGGTTTCAATACGGACCGCTGGAGTGGGTGTGGCGCATGCTCACTTATGGGCGGGGCGTGGCGTTGCGGCGAGCGGCAGGCAAGGAAGCCCCCTCACTACTTGACTCACCCCCTTCGCAGGGGGTATAATCATGGCGTCTAAAAAGGCGAAGGAGACAACAGCGTGGAACATCATGTCTCACCTTGGGTCTTTGCGGTTTTCGCCGGCATCGCCTATGGGGTGCTGGTGATTTTCGCGCTTTTCAGCACACGCAACCTTCAGAAGCGCCCCGGACGCTGGCAGAATTTTGTGGAAGTCATTTACGAATTCTTTGATAATCTGGCGGTCAGCGTCGTGGGCGAGCATGGGCGCAAATATGTGCCCCTTGCTGGTACGCTGTTTCTGTTTATTCTCACCTGCAACCTGATGGGGCTGATTCCTCCCGGATTGGCGCCGACCGCCAGTTTGAACACGACGCTTGCCCTCGCGCTGATAGTGATTATCTATGTGCAGATTGAGGCGATTCGGGCGCGAGGCATCGTCGGCTATTTCAAACATTTTGCTCGCGTGGGCGAAGTGCCCATCCTTATCTCGCCGCTCCTGTTTGTTATTGAGGTCGTGAGCGAGCTGGCGAAGCCTGTCTCGCTCTCGATTCGTTTGTATGCCAACATGTTCGGCAAAGAGCAGGTTACGCTGGCGCTGATTACCGCCTTTGCCGTACCGCTCTTTCAGAAGGCGTACCTGCCGATCCCATTCCAGTTCCCCGTGATGATGCTGGGGTTGCTGGTGGCGTTCGTGCAGGCGTTCGTCTTCTCAATCCTGACGCTGATCTATCTGGCGCTGGCAACGGAACACCATGAGGAGCATCACGAGGCACATGCCCATGCGCACTGAACCGTTTCCTCTCGTCAGAGAGGAGAATCTCGCAGAGGAGTGCGAGACCAAAACAAAAACACAAGGAGGAACGCTATGGAAGTTGGCACCGGACTGTATCTGATGGGGCTGGCTCTGGCTGCGGGCTTGGGCTTGCCCTTAGCGGTTATCGGAGCTGGATTGGGACAGGGACGCGCAGTCGCTGGCGCGATGGAAGGGATGGCACGCCAGCCCGAACTTGCTGGGCGCATCCAGACGGGTATGATTATCGGTCTGGCGTTCATCGAGTCGCTGGTGCTGTTCTCGTTCGTTATCTTCTTCCTGCTGCAGGGGCGATTGCCCACCGTGACGCCCTAACCCAGGCAGAGGCTGTGTGGAGGGGAGCCAGCAGCTCCCCTCTGCGGGAGGCATAAGCGATGATAGAACGCCTATTCTGGTCTTTACCTGTGACGCTCGGCGCGGAAGGCGGGCACGGCGGCGGGATTCTGGAGCTGCTGGGCATCGACTTCAACATTCTGATTATCCAGATGGCGGGTTTTCTGCTCCTGCTGTGGGTGATGACCCGCTATTTCTGGAACCCGATTCAGGCGACTCTGGAGGCGCGCCGAGCCGACATCAACGCGACCTACGACAAAATCGAGGCGGATCGGCGGGCGATGGAGCAGCTGCGCGCGGACTACGAGCAGCGACTGGCGCAAATTGAGGCAGAGGCACGCGAGCGCATCCAGCAAGCCGTCGGCGAGGCTCAGCAACTGCGCGAGCAGATTATCGCAGACGCCCGACGCCAGGCGGACGAGATTATCGCCCGCGCGCGCGAGCAAGCCGAACTGGAACGCGAGAAACTCACCACCGAACTCCAGGAGCATGTCGCCACGCTTGCGCTGCGCGCAACCGAACATCTGCTCCGCGAAACGCTCGATGAACAACGCCACCGCCGACTCGTGCAGGAGTTCATCCAGCAAGCGGAGGTGCGCTAAATGGTAGACCTGCGTGTCGCCCGACGCTACGCCAGCGCGCTCTTCAAAGTGGCGCTGCAGTCGAACACCATCCAGCGCACGGGTGAAGACCTCACCCGCCTGCGTGAACTGCTCCGCCAGTCGGAAGCGTTCCGCGCCTTCCTCTACGACCCCCGCATCGCGCGCGACCGCAAAAAGGAGCGCATCCGCCAGCTCCTGCACGAGAGCGTGATGCCCGAAACCCTCCGCGCCCTGGAGCTGATTATCGAGAAACGGCGCGAGAAACTCTTCGAAGCCATCTGCGACGAATATCAGAAACTTCAGGAAGCGCATCAGGGGATCGTACGCGCCACCATCACCAGCGCCGTTCCCCTCACGGAATCGGAACAGGCTGCCCTCGTGCAGAAACTGGAGCAAAGTATCGGCAAGCAGATTATCCCCACCTACGAGGTCAACCCCAACCTGCTGGGCGGTGTCAAAGTCCGGATGGGGGATTACGAAATCGACGGCTCGATTCGGGGCGCGCTGGAAAACCTGCGAGAACGCATCCGCCTCGAAATCGAACGCCGTACTATAGCGCGTTAGAGGTGAAGCCATGATTAGACCCGAAGAAATCACCAGCATCTTAGCCAGAGAGATAGAGAGTCTGGATCAGAAACCGACCGCCGAAAGCGTGGGCACCATTTTGCAGGTCGGCGACGGGATCGCCCGCATTTACGGCTTGCCCGATGCCCAGATGGGCGAGCTGCTGGAGTTCCCCCACGAAGTCATGGGCATGGTGCTGAACCTCGAAGAGGACAGTATCGGCGCAATCGTGCTGGGGGAAGACAAGGAGCTCAAAGAGGGCGACCCCGTGAAGCGCACAGGGCGTATCGCGGAGGTGCCCGTGGGCAAAGGGTTGCTGGGGCGTGTGGTGGACGCGCTCGGACGCCCCATCGACGGCAAGGGACCCATCGTTGCGGATGAGTACCGCCGTATCGAGGTGATTGCCCCCGGCGTGATTACGCGCCAGCCCGTTAAGCAGCCGCTCCAGACGGGCATCAAAGCCATCGACGCGATGATCCCCATCGGGCGCGGACAGCGCGAGCTGATTATCGGCGACCGCTCCACGGGGAAAACAGCGATTGTGCTGGATACCATCATCAACCAGAAATACACCCACGAGACTGACCGACCCGTCTACTGTATCTATGTCGCGATTGGGCAGAAGATGGCGGCGATTGCCCGATTCGTAGACACGCTGGAGCGCTACGGCGCGATGGAATACACCACCGTGGTCGTCGCCTCTGCCAGCGACCCTAACAGTTTGCAATACCTTGCGCCCTACGCTGGGTGCGCGATGGGCGAATACTTCCGCGACAACGGCATGGACGCGCTGGTGGTGTATGATGACCTTTCCAAGCACGCGCAGGCGTACCGTGCGGTGTCGCTGCTGCTGCGCCGTCCGCCGGGGCGCGAGGCGTATCCGGGGGATGTGTTCTATCTCCACTCGCGCCTGCTGGAGCGCGCGGCGAAGATGTCCGACGCCTACGGCGGCGGCTCGCTGACCGCGCTGCCGATTATCGAGACTCAGGCGGGCGATGTCTCGGCGTACATCCCCACAAATGTGATTTCCATTACCGACGGACAGATTTATCTGGAGCCGAGCCTGTTCTACGCCGGGATTCGCCCCGCGATTAATGTGGGTATCTCGGTGAGCCGCGTGGGTGGCGACGCCCAAATCAAGGCGATGAAGCAGGTGGCGGGACGCCTGCGTCTGGAGATGGCGCAGTTCCGTGAGGTGCAGGCGTTCGCCCAGTTCGCTTCCGACCTGGATCGCGCGACGCAGATGCAGCTGGCACGCGGGCTACGCCTGCAGGAGCTGCTCAAACAGCCTCAGTTCCAGCCGATGCCCGTCGAAGAGCAGGTGATGATTCTCTTCGCGGGCACGCAGGGCTATCTGGACGACCTGCCCGTGGAAAAGGTGCGCGAGTTTGAAGAGGGCTTCCACCCCTTCATGCGCGAACGCTACCCGGAGATCGGTGAAAAAATCCGCCGCGAGCGCGAGCTCAGCAAAGAGACCGAAGCCGCCCTGCGCAAGGCGGTTGAGGAATACAAAGCACGCTTCAAGGAGGCGCACGGGCTGTGAGAACCCTGCGAGGCATGCGGGCGCGCATTCGCGCCGCCAAGAGCATCCAGCAAATCACGCGGGCGATGAAGCTGGTCTCCGCCGCGCGCCTGCGCCGCGCTCAGGACCGCGTGCTGGGCGCCCGACCCTACGCCCAGCGCATGCACGAGATGATGCAGGAGCTGGGACGCGCAGGCGACCTGCCTGACCATCCCCTCCTGCGCAAGCGCGAACCCAATCGGGTAGCGTTCGTGTTAGCCACCTCCGACCGCGGGCTGTGTGGCTCGTACAACATGAACCTCATTCGCGCCACACAAAACGCGATTCGCGATATGGGGCTGAGCCAGGAGCAGGTACAGCTGCTCTGCATCGGGCGCAGGGGCTACCAGTTCTTCAGCAAGCGCGGCTTCACGATTGCGCTCTACCGCCCGATGCCCACCTCTGGCGCGGGCATCGATGACGCGCGCGCCCTCACCGACAAAGTGCGCGAGATGTTCGAAACCGAGCAGGTGGATCGCGTATATCTCGTCTACTCGCAGTTCATCAACCCCGTGACTCAGCGCCCGGTGGTGCTGCCCCTGCTGCCAATAGAGCCGCCGCGGGGCGAGGAGACCCCCACGAAGTATGACTTCATTTTTGAGCCGAGTGCGCCCGAACTGCTGGCGCAACTGCTCCCGCGCTACCTGCTCACGCAGGTGCTTCAGGCGCTACTGGAAGCCAGCGCCAGCGAACACGGCGCCCGTATGACCGCCATGACGATGGCGAGCGATAACGCCGGCAAGATGATTCAGGAGCTGACCCTCGTGATGAACCGCCTGCGTCAGGCTGCCATCACCAAAGAGATTGCCGAAGTGGTCGGCGGCGCCGAAGCGCTCAAAGGCTAAGCTGGCAGGAGTGCGGAAGCGGGCTTCCGCACTCCTAATTGAGCCAGCCCAGACGCTCCACGATATTCACCAGCGAGAAGAGTGTCAGCACTTGCCCCAGATCCACACGACGGGTTTCGGGCACAAACACCACATCCCCGTTCTGCACGAGTGGATTGCCCACCATATCGCCTCCCCGCAAAAAACGCTGATAGGGCACAGCAATCCGCCGAACGGTGCCGTTCTCCACTCGCAGGATGTAGACCCGCGAGGTGATGGCGCGTGAGGTGGGCCCGCCCGCAGAGGCGATTGCATCCGAAAGGGTGAAGGGCTTGCCTTCGGGGATGGGGTAGTAGCCGGGGCGCCCCACCTGCCCCACCACCGCCACCCGTGAGAGGTTGGTGGGCACAATCACCACATCCCCATCTTCCAGCACGGGGTTGTCGCGCGTTTCACCAAGAATAATCAACCGATAGAGGTCAGCGGGGATAAGGGTACCACGACGGTCAATAAACGCCCGCTGGAGCGCGGCGTTCGCCGTCGCGCCGCCCGCAGTGGCAATCGCCTGCAAGACGGTAGAGCCAGCTTCAATATCATAAACGCCTGGCGTGTTCACTTCGCCTGCCACCGCAACGCGCACGGTGGGCTTTCGCTGAATGCTAATCTTATCGCCCGGCTGGAGTGTAAGATTCGCTTCGGGGTCGCCCCGATGATAAAGCGCCACAAGGTCAAGCGGGTAGGTCTCGCTGCCGCGAATCAGCACCGCCTGCGCGCGTTCGGGCAGGATTTTCAAGCCTTCTGCGGCGGCGATGGCTTCAAACACGCGCCACCCCGGTTGAATGGGATACGCACCCGGCTTGCCCACCTGTCCCTCCACGAACACCAGCAACGGGCGCGCCTGCTTCAGCGACACCGAGACTTCGGGATTGCGCAGGCGCGTCGCCAGCCGCTCCCGAATCGCGGCGGCTACTTCTGCCAGCGTGCGCCCGCGCACCTCAATCTCGCCCACGCCGTGAAAAATCACCCGTCCACTGGGGGGCACAACATAGTCGTTGGAAAACTCTGGGTGGCGCAACACCACTACCGACAGCACATCGCCCATATCCAGCGTGTAGTCGTCAGATGGGGATTGCGCCCCTGCAAGCGCAAGCAGGAGTGCCACCCAAACTATGCTGAACACTCTCATCCTATCCCCTCCGCGCGGATTAGAATCGCGCCCACAATCTGGCTCTGGGCGTGTTGCAAGCTGATTAGCGTCGCCTCATCAAATCGGTAGCCTCTGGGCACAATCAGCAGCAGCCGATCGGCGTCGGTCAGGGCGCTGTGGGCGGGGGTGCGTACCTGCAGGGCGCCGTTCATAGCAGGCGCGGGCAAGGTTTCGGTGGCTTCTGGGGCGGGGGCAGGCTCGTGGTTTGCCATCAGCTCCGCCACTTTCTGCGCCTGCGTGCCCAGGGGGAGCGCCATCACCCGGTGCCACTCAGTGCCGCCGCCCCACGCACGCAGGCTCCACCATACCAGTTGCAACTGTTCCTGGGAGGGAAGCGCGTCCCACTCTGCCAGCACGGGCACGCCCAGCAGACGCTCCAGGTCCCAGCGATTCTCCACACGGCGGTCGCGCAGTGCCGCGCCGAACGCCGCAAAAAGCCCCAGCATCAACCCCAGCGCGGCGCCCAAACCGAGCGATAGCACGGGACGCGGCGCGCTGGCGCGTTCGGGCGGTGTGGCAGGCTCCAGCAAGATGGGAGAAATCTTGCCCACCAGTTGCTGCGCGCGCGCGTTCTCATAAGCTTTAATCTTTTCTGTCCAGAGCGTGATGCCCGCTTCATACTGGCGGCGAAGTATGGCATACTCCGCCAGCAGGTCAGGCGCTTGCTGGAGTTTGCGCTCCATCTCCGACTGGCGCGTGCGCAGGTAGCCCAGCGTCGCCTCCAGCGCGTTGCGCTCCACTTCCGCTTTCCAGAGCGCTTCCAGAATGCCCTGATAAATCGGATTCACGGTTTCCTGCTTGCTGAGTGTCACAAACTGCTGATTGAGAGCATTCGCGATCAGTTTTTCACGCTCCTGCCGCGCCTGCTGGAGCTGGGCTTCTACGGTCTGCACTTCGGGCGCGCTGGGCAGGTACTCCTCCAGCAGGGCGCGTTTCTGGATTTCCAGCTCGGCAATCTTCGTGTTGAGTTGTTGCACTTCGGGGGGAATGGCGAGATTCCGTGCGGCTTCATAGTAGACGGGCTGTTTTTTGAGCTCCGCACGCAAATCGGCTATCTGGCGCGTGAGCGCCTGCACCTTGCCCTGTTGATCCAGCACCTGCATCTGCAGGTCGGCATACTTTTCCAGGGCTTTTGCTATCTCCTGGTCGGGCGCGACCAGCCGCTTCTGTTTGAGGAAGGCGGTCATTTTCTGGCTGAGCGTGTTGAGTTTCTCTTCCTGCTGTTGCAGCTCGCGTTCCAGTTTCTGCACCAGCGTGGAGGGGTTCGTGTCATAAAACTGGCGCACATAGGCGAGGTACTGCTGAACCCAGAGGTTGGTCAGCTGGGCGGATTTCTCGGCGGTTTCGTCGGCGGCGTAGGCGCTGATGATGGGGGTGTTGCGCACCTGAGAGGCACGGAACCGCTTCTCAAACTCTTGAAACGGCTCGTCAGGAGCGTACTGCTGGCGAATCTGTTCCAGCAGCGGGCGCGAGAGCAGAATCTCTATCTGTGTGTTCACATCGGGGTTGCCCCCGCCAATCAGCGTCGCGAGTCCGCCCAGCGAGGCGACCATGCCCGCAGGCGACTCCACCAGAATCTTCGCCTGCGCCTCATAGCGCGGGGGAGTGAACAAAATCACTGCCACGCCCAGCACCACGCCCAGCACAAAACCGCCTGCAATCCAGCGAAGCTGGCGCTTCAAAGCCTGCCAGAGCCACGGCAGGGCAATCGTATCGTCCGTGTAAGCTTGTGCCTCCCGCATAAATACGGGTTAAGGATACCCGATTAGCCGAACGCCTGCTTGAGAATCTGCGCAATCCGCTGCGACGCCTTACCGTCGCCGTAGGGGTTGACCGCCTGCGCCATCTGCTGATAGGCTTCGGGGTCAGTCAGCAGGCGGAGTGATTCAGTGTAGATAACCTCCGTTTCGGTACCGACCAGTTTCGCCGTGCCCGCTTCCACGCCTTCGGAGCGCTCGGTGGTATGGCGAAGCACCAGAATCGGCTTGCCGAACGCAGGCGCCTCTTCCTGCACGCCGCCTGAGTCGGTGAGAATCAGCGTCGCTTTGCGCATGGCATGCACGAACTCGTCATAATCCAGCGGTTCGGTCAGCAGGGCGCGCGGGTGGTTGCCCAGCACGCTCTGGAGCGCCTCGCGCACAAGGGGGTTGCGGTGCATCGGCGCCAGCAGCACGAGGTCGTCCAGCTGTTCCAGCAGTTTGCGGGCGGCGCGGGCAATTGCTCGCATCGGCTCGCCCCAGTTCTCGCGGCGGTGCGTGGTGAGCAATATCACGCGCCCCGTATGACTCAGCGCCCGCTGAAGCTCAGGGTTGCGCGGCATCACCGGCTGCTGCGCCACCCACAGCACGGCGTCAATCCCCGTGTTGCCCGTTACCCAGATGTGTTCGGGCGGGATATACTCCTGAATCAGGTTCTGACGGGCGCGTTCGGTCGGCGCGAAATGGAATCGGGCAATCGGCGCGGTCAGGCGGCGGTTCATCTCTTCAGGGAAGGGGTGATAGAGGTCGTAAGTGCGTAAGCCCGCCTCCACATGTCCGAAAGGGGTTTTATGATAGAAAGCGCACAGCGCCGCGACAAAGGTAGTGGTCGTATCGCCCTGCGCCAGCACCACATCCACAGGGTGCGCCCGCATCACCCGATCCAGCCCCTCCAGCGTGCGCAGGGTAATCTCGGTCAGCGTCTGGTGGGGCGTCATGATATTCAGGTCTTCGTCGGGCGTCAGGGCGAACAGGCGCAGCACCTGATCCAGCATCTCGCGGTGTTGCCCCGTTGCCACAAGGCGCACGCTGAAAGCGGGGTCTTCACGCAGGGTGCGCACCACAGGCGCCATCTTAATCGCATCGGGGCGCGTGCCACATACCGCCATCACTCGAATCGGAGCGTGTCTCATGCCAGAAGCCACTTCAGAAGGGTGTCGCGGACGGGCGCCAGTACCCACGCAATCGGGCGTACCGCCCCGTTCGTCACCACAGGCACAATCACCAGCGCTGCCATCAGCAGAATCGGTCCGTAGGTCAACTGCCAGCGCCAGTAGGCGCGGTCAAACACATCGGGCAGGAACCCCGACAGCACTTTGGAGCCGTCCAGCGGGTGTATCGGGAGCATGTTGAACACTGCCAGCCCCACATTCGTAATCACCATATAAAGCGCAAATAACAGAAAGATATTGTTGAAGAGACTCTCTGGGTCTGGAATCGGCGCCAACCGCAGGATAAGCGCGAATAGCACCGCCAGCAAAATGTTAGAGAGCGGACCTACAAAAGCGCACAGCACCCAGTCGCGGCGCGGGTTCCGAAAGTAGCCGGGGTTGACCTCCACGGGCTTGCCCCAGCCAAACCCAAAGCCAGAAAGCGCCACCATGATAATCAGCAGCGTGCCCAGCGGGTCTAAGTGCGCAATCGGGTTGAGCGTCACGCGCCCCTGACGGCGAGGTGTTGGGTCGCCCGCCCAGTCGGCATACTTCGCGTGGGCGAACTCATGCACCGTCAGGCTCAACAACACCGCCATCAGCCACAGCACGACATCGATAATGTATCCGAGATCCATCGGGCAAAGAGTATACCTTCTTCAGGGGTGGCGCGATATTCTCGCAAACAGGGGCGGTATAATCTCGTGTATAGAGGTGAAACCTATGCGAGAGATTACTCAAATTATGAGGGCAGAGAAGTTCACGGGATTCTGCAGTGGGGCGCCCATGCCTCTGAAGGGACAAAAAAGAATCGCGAACGCGCCATTCGCCTGCGTGGAAAATATCGGCTTCAGTGGACAGATTACTCTCAAATTGGTCCGGGACATCAGTTCCGTGTGCTGGTGGTGAAGGTAACGCCCGAAGCGCTGGCTGGTAGCTCAGGGTAGGGGAGCGCCTCACCCCTCAAAAAGCGTCGGCGCGGGCTGGGATGTTTCGGAGAGGGGGGCAACCGTCTCTATCGGGGCGGCTCCGTCCAGCTTCTCGAACACCTGACTGGTGCGGGTGCGTTCATCCCGTACCACATACAGGCACCGCTCCGCCGACTCGTTGATGTCTTCAATATGGGAAATCACTAAAATTTGCTCAAACCAGTCGCGCAGGGTGTTGAGCAGGTTCAGCACACTGGCGCGGCGTTCGGTGTCCAGCGAGCCGAACACCTCGTCTAAAATCAGCAGCGAGAGGGGTTGCCCCGCGCGTTCGGTAATTAGCCGCGCCAGTGCCAGCCGCAGGCTGAGGTTCACCACATCCTCCTCGCCGCCCGAAATCACCGTCTTGCGAATGCCGTCGTCTATCAGGTAGAACCGAAACTGTTCGTCAATCTCAATCTGGCTGTAGCGTCCGTTGGTGAGCGAGGCGAGGAACTCGCTGGCGTAGCCTGCAAGCATAGGGCGCAGGCGAGTGTTAAGTTCCTTCTGGAAGTCCTGCATGGCGGTGCGCAGGGTGCGATAGAAGGCGGCTTCGCGTTGTTTCTGTTCCAGCTGGCGTTTGCGGGTGCGTGCCTGCTCAATCTGCTGGTGCAGGTTCTCAATCAGGCGCTGGAGGGCGTCAGCCTGGGAAAGGTGTTCGTGGCGCTGGCGTTCGAGCGCCTCGCGCTGGCTCCGCGCCTGCTGATAGGCTGCTTCGGCGTGCTGATAGTCTTCCTCTGAATAGTTCAGCGCGCGCAGTTGGGTTTCTACCTGCTGGAGTTGCTGGGCGTTCTCTTCTTTGCGGGCGCGGAGGGTGGCAATCTGCTCTTTGAGGGGGTCGTAGTCTTTCAGCAGGGTGTGGAGCTGGAGCGCCTCTTCGTACACAGGCTGGAGCTGTTGGAGTTCGTTGCGGACTTCCTCGTGGCGCTGGGGGTCATAGCCTGTGGGCAGGCTTTCAAGTTGCTGGCTGAGGCGGGCGATCTCGCGCGTGCGCTGGCTGATTTCGCGCTCTATCTGGGGCAGGCGTTTCAGCTCGCCCTCCAGTTGTTGCGCCTGGCTCTGGACAGGTTTGAGCGACTCAATTTGTTGCAACAGCGCTTGCTCTTCCTGGGGGTCGTAGGTGGGGATGTCCTGGAGTTCCGCCTCTCTTTGCTGGCGCAGGGTTTCCAGTTCTTTCAGCCGTTGCAGCTCCTGCTTCAGGTGGTGCGCCTGCTGTTTGAGTTGCGCCAGTTTCTGGTTCTCGGCGTCCCACTTTTGCTGGAGTTGCTGGAGTTCGTTTTGGGCACGAATGAGTTCACTGGGTTCTTTGGCGAGTTTTTGAACTTGCTGGCGTTGCTGGGCGCACTCGCGCTCGGCGTTCTCCAGTTCCTGGCGCACATGCTGGAGGACTTCTTCATAGGCGTCGCCGAGCGGTTGCCCGCAGGTGGGGCACTCGGTCGCTTCGCCGAGCGATTCGAGTTGTTCGAGCCGTTGCAGGAGCTGGTCGCGCGTGAGTTCCGCGGCGTGCAGGGCAGCCTGCGCCTCGGCGCGCGCCGCGTGCCAGTGCTCACGAATCTGGTGGAGAGCGTTCTCCTTTGCTTCGCGCTCCTTGCGAATCTGGCGCAGGGCTGACTCTTGCTGCTCAATCTGGCTCTGGAGCTGAGCGTGCTGGGTCTCCTGCGCTTTGAGCTGGTCTATCTGCTGGTCAAGGTGCTGGATTTCGGTTTCGAGTTGGGCGCGTTTCTGGGCTTGCTGGGCGCGCTGGCGCACTTCGCGCAGCTTCACTTCCGCCTGCTTCAGTTCGTTCAGCGGGGATTGAAGCGATTCGAGTTGCGCCCGTTTCTGGAGCAGTTCGTCTTGCTGTTGCTGGAGCGCCTCGAGCTGTTGTTCCAGGCTCTGCCGCTGGGCAGTGAGTTGGACGCGCTGGTGTTCATACTGAGCAAGTTCGTCCAGAGTGCGCAGTTGTTTTACCAGTTCCCTGTAGCGCTCGGCTTGCGGCTTGAGTTCCGTGAGGCGTTTTTTTGCCTCCTGCATCTCCTGCCAGCGCTGTCGGAGGTGCTGTTCCTGCTCAGCGAGGTTCGCCTGATCGCGCTCCAGCAGTGCCTTTTGTTGCAGCAGGCTCTGATAGGTTTGCCGTCGCGCCTGCTGGGTTTCGAGCTGGAGCTGAGCGTGGGCTTCCGCCTGCCGCGCCTGTTCCAGCTGGGCATCCAGTTGCTGAAGTGCGTGCTGGTGGTGCTGGAGTTCCTGCTGGGCGTGTTCGGCTTGCGCTTCGAGGGCGGTGGTGTCGCCGATGCCTTGCATCAGTCCGCTCACTTCGGCGTCGAGGGCGCGGGTGCGCTGGGTGAGGTTGTCCAGCACAGTGCGGATGCGCTCATAGCCGAGCATGCGGCTGATTTCCTCGCGCCGTTTTTCGGGTGCGTAGCTCATAAACTCCAGCTCTTTCTGGCGGGCGCAGAAGCTGGTCTGGAACTGGAGCAGGTTCATGCCCAGCAGTTTAGGCACGGCGTCGTTCACGCTGGAGGTGCCGCGGGCAAGGGGCGTCCAGCCGTTCTGGGTGTGATGGGCAAGCATGGCGTCTTTGAGGGTACGGCTAACCTGATAGCGTCGCCCGCCGAGTTCGAACTCCAGCACGACACGCACCTGACTGCCGCCCTGCGACCAGAGGAACCGCACGGTGTCGGTGCCTTCGCGCAGGGCGCGTGCGCCATAAAGCGCCCAGAGGATGGCTTCCAGCAGCGTGCTTTTACCCGCGCCGTTCGCACCGACTATCGCCGTGATGCCCGTGCTGAACTGGATCTGCGCTTTCGCATACTGACGGAAGTTCTCCAGCTCCAGGGCAATCAGGCGCATCGCTTAGCGAGACTTAACCTTGGGAACCGGGGCGACATCGGTGTCTTCTGTCACCCATTTCGGTTCAGGCACCAGCACGGTCTGGGTGGCTTGCGGATAGAGAGTAATCTCTTTGCCGCTGTTGTTGCCTTTACCGACACCGCTGAGGTTGAATGCCGCGTTCCCCCGGAACTGAATGGTGGCGACACGGAAGTTGCCGCGCAGGGCGTCGTACTTGCCCTTCAGCGTGAGCGTGCCGTTGCCGTAATAAATCTTGATGCGCCCACGCCACTGAGGCGGAATTTGGACCCCGCGCGGGAGTTGCTCTTGCAGGGTGAACCCGCTGACGGAATAGCTCCCTTGCAGGTCTGAGAGCAAAAACATCCCCTTGCCCTTGAGCGTGAGCGTGCCCTCACCGCGCGAGAAGAAGCCCATATACTGCCCCTCCACCGAGAGCGTGCCTTCTTTCGGGGCGCTCGGCTTTTGGGCATTTTGCTGGGTGTTTTGAGGCTGGGCGTTCTGATTCTGCTCCTGCGCAGATTGTTGAGGGAGGGGCGTGGTGGGCGCCAGTTGAGGCTTGCTCTCATTCTGTGCCACTGCCCACACACCCAGAATCACCAGACAGAGACCGATAATAGCGAGTTTTCGCATGGCTTAAAGGATACCTCCTTCAGTGCAGGATTCTGGCGAGCCAGCGTTCGGCGTCGAGCGCCGCCATACAACCTGTACCCGCCGCCGTAACCGCCTGACGATAGACCTTATCCATCACATCGCCGCAGGCGAACACGCCCTCCACATTCGTACAAGTTCCGTTGCGGGTAATCAGGTAGCCCTGCTCATCCATCTCCAGAATACCCTTGAAAATCTGCGTGTTGGGGGTGTGCCCGATGGCAATGAACACGCCGTCGATAGGGAAATCGTACTCCTCGTCGGTTTTAAGGTTATGCAAGCGCACCCCAACGACTTTGCCCAGTTCGGGGTCGTAAATATCTTTGACGACGGTACTCCAGATGAACTCGATTTTGGGGTTGCGGAAGGCGCGCTCCTGCATAATCTTGGAAGCACGCAGTTCGTCACGCCGATGCACCACATAGACCTTCTCGCAGTGATTGGTGAGGTAGAGCGCCTCCTCCATCGCGGTATCGCCCCCGCCGACCACAATCACCTTCTTGCCACGGAAGAAGAAGCCATCGCAGGTGGCGCATGCCGAGACCCCGCGCCCCTGCAGCTTCTGTTCCGACTCCAGCCCCAGCCATTTGGCGGAAGCGCCTGTCGCTATAATCACCGCGTGCGCCCGATATTCCTGACCCGAATCGCTCCAGAGGCGGAAGGGGCGCTCTGAAAAATCTACGCGCACAATGGTCTCATACACAATCCGCGTGCCGAACCGCTCCGCCTGACGACGGAACAGATCCATCAACTCGGGTCCCTGAATGCCTTCGGGGAAGCCGGGGTAGTTTTCCACATCCGTGGTAATCATCAGCTGCCCGCCCGGTTGAATACCAGCAAACAGAAGGGGTTCCAGATTCGCGCGGGCGGCATAAATCGCGGCGGTGTAGCCTGCAGGTCCCGAACCGATAATCACCAGCTTCTCGATGCCTTCCATAGGTGGATAGATTGTACCCCAAGCGCGGGAATGGGATATAATAAAGCCATGCGAACCCTGATAGCAGGCTTGTTGGGAATTTTCTTGCTCACGGCGGGCATTGCCGTGGGCGAGAAAAGTGAACTCTGTGCGCGGGCATCCACGGGCACATGGATGGAATGGCATCTCACCAGTTTCGGCGCCTGGCTCCAGGACCCCACTTTGACTGATGTGCAACACTACGACCTGACCTTAGAGGTACGCCCCAGCACCCGGGAGCTGATCGGCTCCTGTGTCATGACGGTCAAAGTAGAGCAGCCGAACCTGAACGCATTTCGGTTCCGCCTGCGGGATAACTTCCTGATTACGAACCTGCAACTGGATGGGCGCCCCATCAGCTTCATTCGGGAGAGCATTACCACTGTACGGGCGCAGTTTGACCGTCCTTATCAGCAGGGCGAGGTATTCCAGCTGCGGGTGGACTATCAGGGCGTGCCTGTGTCGCGCGGATTCGGCTCCATAGAGTTCACCACACGCTCGTCGGGAGCGATTATTGTGGCAACCCTGAGCCAGCCGTATTATGCCTACACATGGTGGCCCGCTAAGGATGAGAACACCGACAAAGCCACACTGACCTTCAACTTGATTGTGCCCGACACGATGATCGCCGTCGCCAACGGCATGCTTCAGGGTGTGGACACGCTCTCTGGCAACCGCCTGCGCTACCGCTATCAGCACAACTATCCGATTGCGCCGTATCTGGTCGCCTTCGCCGCCACGAACTACAACCACTGGTCGCAAACTTTCACCTACGGCGAACACACAATGCCTGTGGACTTCTACATCTACCCTGAAAGCGACACCACCGCCAACCGTCAGGCGTGGGAGCGGTGCCTGCCCATGCTGCGCGTGTTCAGCGATATTTTCGGGCTTTATCCGTTCATCAACGAGCGTTATGGCATCTATCAGTTCCAGTTTAGTGGCGGGATGGAGCATCAAACGATGACGGGGCAGGGCGGCTTCTGGGAGTCGGTAACGGCGCACGAGCTGGGACACCAGTGGTGGGGCGATATGGTGACCTGCGCCACCTGGAACGACATCTGGTTGAACGAGGGGTTCGCCACCTACTCGGAGGCGCTGTGGGAAGAGCGCAAGCCGGGCAGCAGCGGTTTCCCCGCGCTACGCACCGCGATGCTGAACCGTCGCCCCTCCAGCCTGGACGGTAGTGTCTACCGCTACGACACCAGCAGCATTAACGCGATTTTCAGTTCTAACTTCGCCTATCGTAAGGGGGCGTGGGTGCTTCATCAGCTGCGCTGGGTGCTGGGCGATGCGCGATTCTTTGACCTGCTTGCCCGCTACCGCCAGCGTTTTGCGTATAGCCATGCCACCACAGAAGATTTTGTCGCCGTGGCAGAAGAAGTGTGGGGCGGTTCAATGCGCTGGTTCTTTGACCCGTGGGTCTATGGCATCGGCGCTCCCACCTATAACTGGGGCTGGACGACCACCACGGTCAACGGCAAGCCCTACCTGCTGCTTTCTCTACGCCAGACCCAGCCCTCCAACTATGGGCTCTATACGATGCCCATCGGCTTGCGCCTGACAATGGGCAGCCAGACACAAGACCTCCGCATCTGGAACTCGGCACAAACGCAATATTATGTGATTCCCACGCCCAGCCCTGTGAGCAATCTGGCATTTGACCCCGACGACTGGATTCTCAAGGGCGCCAGCAACAGCGAGGCATACCGCCCCGGTCCCCCCGTGATTGTGGAGATGAACCCTGCGCCGGGGGTACAGACCACGCCGCCCAGCCAGATAGACCTCTATTTCCAGACGCCCGTTGCGATTAACGCCAGCCATGTGTCGCTGGAGGGCGCAACGACGGGCGTGGTGTCGTTCAGCTTTGCCTATGACAGCGCTGCCCAGCGCGCACGACTGACCTTTAGCACCCCGCTGAAACCTGACCAGTATACGCTCCGCCTCTCTCCCAGCATTACAGCGCTCAATTCGGGGCTGGCGCTGGACGGTGAATTCTTTGGCGACCTGCCCTCGGGCGATGGCATCCCGGGCGGCGAGGCGGTCATCCCGTTGCGCGTGCTGGCTGCCACAGGCGATGTGGACGGCAACGGTTGCGTGGACGACGCCGACCTGCTGCAGGTACTGTTCGCCTTTGGAGAAACAGGCGCCCTGCCCGCCGACACGAACGGCGACAATGTGGTGGACGACGCCGACCTGCTGACCGTCCTCTTCCACTTCGGGCAGGGGTGTTGATGCCCCCTGAGGCTGTTCAAAAAGTCGCCGCTGAGCAGGACGGGTGAACCTGCTCTGTTGCAAAGATACCTTCTGGAACCCACGATGTCTACGAAAGAGCGACGGCTAAAGCCGTTCCTGCTAAACAAAGCCAGCCTCCGCTGGCTATAGCCCCTGTTTACGGGGGGTTGGGGGGCTGAGCCGACGCAGGTCGGCTTCGTCTTATAGGAACGGCTTCAGCCGTCAGGTACGAAAGAGGATTTTCGAACACTCCCCCTTGACAAAAGCAGGGGGGCATCGGGTATACTCCTTTAGCACTCGGAAAGCGAGAGTGCTAAAATCAGGTACAAAATCCGCATAAGGAGGTGTTAGGAATGACCTTCAAGCCGCTGAACGATAAGGTGGTCATCGAGCTGCTGGAAGAAGATGAGAAGACCGAAACGGGCATCATTCTGCCCGATACAGCCAAGAAACGCCCGCAAGAGGGCAAGGTTGTGGCGGTTGGACCCGGACGCCTGCTGAATAACGGACAGCGCGCTCCGATGAGCGTTCAGGTCGGTCAGCGCGTCGTGTTCTCCAAATACGCGGGTAGCGAGTTCGAATACGACGGCAAGAAGTACCTTATCTTGGATGAAGACCAGATTTACGCCATTCGTGAATAGGAGGTGAGCGACGATGCCTGCGAAAATGCTGAAGTTTAATGAAGAAGCCCGACGCGCCTTAGAGCGCGGTGTGAATAAAGTAGCCGATGCGGTCAAAGTAACGCTTGGTCCTCGCGGACGCAATGTGGTGCTGGATCGCAAGTGGGGTAACCCCATCATTACCAAAGACGGCGTAACGGTCGCGAAAGAGATTGAACTCTCCGACCCCTGGGAGAACATGGGAGCGCAGCTCTGCCGTGAAGTCGCCTCCAAGACCAACGATGTAGCGGGCGACGGCACGACCACTGCTACCGTGCTGGCGCAAGCCCTGGTGCGTGAGGGCATGCGCTATGTCGCGGCAGGCGGCAACCCGATTGCTCTCAAGCGCGGGATTGACCTCGCGGTGCAGAAGGCGGTTGAAGCCATCAAAGCGCACGCTGTGCCCATCAGCAATCACTCCCAGGTGGAGTATGTCGCCACAATTGCGGGCAACGACCCCGAAATCGGCAAGATTATTGCCGAAGCGATGGACAAGGTAGGCAAGGATGGCGTGATTACCATCGAGGAATCCAAAGGTACCCAGACCACGCTGGAAGTCGTGGAGGGCATGCAGTTTGACCGCGGCTACATCTCGCCCTACTTCATCACCGACCCCGAGCGCATGGAAGCGGTGCTGGAGAACCCGCTCATCCTCATCCACGAGAAGAAGATCAGCTCCGCCCAGGACCTGCTGCCCGTGCTGGAGCGCGTGGCACAGGCGCGCCGTGCGCTGCTGATTATCGCCGAGGATGTGGACGGCGACGCGCTGGCGACGCTCGTGGTGAACAAACTGCGCGGCGTGTTGCAGGTCGCGGCGGTCAAAGCGCCCGGCTTCGGCGAGCGACGCAAAGCGATGCTCGAAGATATCGCCATCCTCACCGGCGGACGCTTCATCTCCGAAGACCTCGGCATCAAACTGGAGAATGTCACCCTCGATATGCTCGGTCAGGCGAAGAAGGTGGTCGTGACCAAAGAGGACACCACCATTATTGAGGGCGCTGGCTCGCAGGAGGCGGTGCTGGGACGCATCAATCAGATTAAGCGTCTGATTGAGACCACCGAGAGCAGCTATGACCGCGAGAAACTGCAGGAGCGTCTGGCGAAGCTGTCGGGTGGTGTGGCGGTCATCAAAGTCGGCGCCGCGACCGAAACCGAGCTGAAAGAGAAGAAGCACCGCTTTGAGGATGCGCTCTCGGCGACGCGCGCCGCAGTGGAAGAAGGTATTGTGCCAGGCGGTGGTAAAATCTTCCTGCTGGCACAAGCCGCGCTGGATGGGCTTGGCAACGATGAAGACGAGCGCACCGGCGTGAAAATCGTCCAGCGCGCGCTCGAAGAACCACTGCGCCAGATCGCCGAAAACGCCGGGCTGGAAGGCTCCGTGATTGTGGAGAAGGTCAAGTCGCTCGGCAAAGAGGAAGGGCTCGACGCGCGCACGGGCGAATTCGTGAACCTGATGCAAGCGGGTATAATTGACCCCGCAAAGGTCAGCCGTGCCGCACTGGAGAACGCCGCCTCAATCGCCGGGCTGGTGCTGACCACCGAAGCGATGGTCGCCGAGAAACCCGAAAAGAAACCCGAAACCACACCGGGGGGCGGCAACGACTTCGACGACTTCTAAGCCCTACCCCCACCCACCCCAAGGACCGGGTGCTGCCCCCCTCGCACCCGGTCCGCCCTATTTTTAAACTCCCTAAATTACTGGCAGGAACTTTTGGCGTATCGCGCGAATCTAATTCGTTACTATGAGCAGGCAGCGAGGCTTTACTCTGATTGAGTTGCTGGTCGTCATCGCGATTATCGCCATTCTGGCGGCGATCCTGTTCCCGGTCTTTGCGCAGGCGCGTGAAAAGGCGCGCCAGACCCAGTGTGTGAACAACATGAAGCAGATCGCGCTCGGCGTGCTTCAATATGTCCAGGACTACGACGAACGCTTCCCCTTTAGCATCTACCTGACCGTTCAGAACAACCAGCCCTGCATTTTCACCCTGTATAACGCGATGTACCCGTATATCAAGAATGTCGACATCGTACTGTGCCCCTCGGATCGGCAGGCGTTCGATGTCACGGGAAGCTTTGGGCAGTTCGGCATTCCCGTTTGCACCATTCCGGGCTTCCGATATTCGGGCTATATCTTCAACTGGTGCGTGTTTGAGAACGGGAATGTACCGAACTTGCTCCAGCAGAACCCGCCTGTCTCGATGGCGCAGATAGAGTTTCCCGTGAACACCTCCATGCTCTACGACGGCACGCTGGGACCTCCACTGACCATTCAATCGTATCTGCAGGCGCGGCATAACCAGCTGGCGCCCGCCAACTTTGTGGACGGGCACGCCCGCACGGTCAAGGGGCGCCTGGCGGATCCGCCCAACAACACGGTGCAGACATGGGACGGCAAAACCGCGCGCCTCTACTATGTGGGCGAGCAGGGTCCCTATCAGGGACAGTTTAACCTGTGGGGCATCGCAGCGCAACGGGCGAACGGCACATGGTGCCGCAACTGCCCCAATCGCAACGACCCCGGCAACTGCAACTGATCCGTGTCTCCCCTCTCCAGAACAGGGGAAGGGGAGACACACGGCAGGAATCCCCCCACACTTGCTGAATCACCCGCTCTGATGGGTTTCCGCAACGGGTGCGCACAACTGGGGGTGTGGTATAATCTCAGGGGGAGAATGCAAAATGCCAGAAATTATTGAGGGTACTCTGAGCGAAATCATCCAACAGCGCCCTGAACTCTCTGGAAAGCGGGTCAGGCTTTATGTGCTGGAGGACGGGCAGCCAGCCCAGAACCTGCTGGAGTTTCTCGGCGATTGGGTTGGGTCGGTTCACATCCCTGACTCTCTGCAGTCCACAGAGCAGGAGACCGTAGTGGAGCAGGCTGTCTCTGAGAAACTTCTGAATCGCTCACAGCCGTGATTCTCTGCGATACGGGGGCGTTAGTTGCTCTCCTCAATGCTGGTGATTCCGCGCACGCTCGATGCGTTCAGGCGGCGGCTCATCTGCCCCCCGAGCCGCTGAACTTTGCTGACGCCTCTATCGTCGCAGCCGCCGAGGTACTGGGCATAAAAACGCTCTTCTCGCTTGACAGCGACTTTCATATCTACAGATTGTACGGACGCGAGCCGTTCACGATAGTCCCTGAATAAACCATGCAGGAATCCCCCCACACTTGCTGAATCACCCGCTCTGATGGGTTTGCATGGAGGCACGCAGGCGGAGCGCACCCTCATCCGCATCGGACGCACTTTGCTCGCAGGGACGCTCCTTACGGCACTTACTTCGGTGATTGTTGCTTCGGCGGAGCTGATTGCCCAGACCATTCAGATTGGCATGATGCAGTTGCCCCCTGTGGTGATTGCGCTCCTGTTTCTGCTGGTGCTATTCAATCGGGGGCTGGCGCGGCTCCGTCGCGAATGGGCGTTCACCACCCCAGAGCTGGCGGTTCTGTTCGTGATGATGCTTTTTGGGGCGATGCTGGCGTCCCGCGGGCTGATGGAACGCCTGATACCCACGCAGGTCGGCGTGAGCTATTATGCCGAGGGCAACCGCTGGGAAACGCTCTACTTCCCTCATATCCGCCCCGAAATCGTGCCATGGGACCCTCAACAACCCCAGCCTGAGCCGCTGGTGAAGCATTTTTATCAGCGGCTCCCCTATGGGCAGTCTATCCCGTGGGGCGCGTGGATTGCCTCGACCGCGCGCTGGCTGGTCTTGATTGGGGCGGTGTTTTTCGCGTTTCTGTGTATCAGTGTGCTGTTGCGCAAGCAGTGGGTGGAAAACGAGCGTCTTGCGTTTCCGCTGGTGCAGCTGCCGCTGGAGCTGATGCGCGAGGGCGAGTTTTTTCGCAACCGCGCGTTCTGGTTCGGGGCGCTCGTACCGCTGTTTGTGTTCACACTGAACGGGCTACATCGCAACATCCCCACGCTCCCAGAAATCCCGCTGAACCTGCCCCTGAAACCCTTCTTCGTCAACCCGCCGTATGATCAGATCACCTTTTTCAGCATCTACTTCTCGTTCGCGGCGGTGGGGTTCTTCTTTCTCATCCCGACCGAGCTGCTGTTCAGTTTCTGGTTCTTTTATCTTTTGAGCAAGGCGCTGGAGATTCTGGGGCTGGGGCTGGGCTTTGACACGACGGCGAAACACGCGGCGACGGCGGGGTTCGTCAAGTGGCTCTGTTCGGGCGCGTTTTTCGGGGTGGCGCTCTATATTCTCTATTCGGCGCGCCATCATCTACGCTACATCTGGCAGGTGGCGACGGGTCAGGCGCCGCCGCCCCCACCCGGCAGCGAGCTGATGTCGTATCGCGTCGCGTTCTGGGGGCTAATCGCTTCGTTTCTGGTGATTGTAGCGTGGTCGGCATGGGCAGGGATGGACTGGTGGCTGGCAGGCGTCGTGTTCGCCATCTATCTGCTGGTGCAGGGGCTGGTGATGGCGCGTTGCACGGCGGAAGGCGGGCTGCTGATTACCGAAGGCTGCTTCACGCCGATGGATGTCGTCACGATGGAGAAATACTCGCTCTTGACCCCGCGCAACCTCACGGCGATGGCGTTTCTGGACGCGATGCTCTTTCGCGATTTGCGCGGTATCACGCTCACGGGCTATCTGGACACGCAGAAACTCTCCGACGAAGTGCGCCTGCATCGCAAAACCCTGTTTCAAACGCTGCTGGGCGGAATCGTGCTGGCGATTGTTGTGGCGTTCGCCTTTCAGCTGTGGCTCCCGTATCAATATGGCGCGTTGAATCTATATGGGTATGTGTATCAGCGTCAGCCGATTCAGTTCTTTCAGGAGAATGCGCCGTTTATGGGGGGCGGCGGTGCGGAGACACCTGTGCCCGCGTTTCGCCCGCTCTTTTTCGGGCTGGGGTTTGTGATGACGCTGCTGCTGGCGTGGGCGCGTGCCGTGTGGGTGGGGTTCCCGTTCCATCCGCTGGGGTTCGCCATGAGCGCGACCTGGGGCGTGGTGATTCTGTGGTTCTCGATGCTGGTGGCATGGCTGATTAAGGTGCCGCTGTTGCGCTATGGCGGGATGGCGCTCTATCGTCGGGCGCGCCCGTTCTTTCTGGGGCTGATTTTCGGCGAGTTTTTCTCGGCGGCGGTGTGGGCGCTGCTCGCCCTGCTGTTCGGCGTGGAGACGCCCAACTACCCCTGGCCATAGCGCTCAGCGGCTGGCTTGGAGCGCCTGCTCGATATCTTCTATCAGGTCTTCGGCATCTTCAATCCCCACAGAGAGCCGTATCAGCGTGTCGGAGATGCCGATTCGTGCGCGCTCTTCGGGCGGGATGGAGGCGTGGGTCATGGTAGCAGGATGGCACATTAGCGACTCCACACCGCCCAGCGATTCCGCCAGCTTGAAGATGCGTGTGGCACGCATAAAGCGCAGGGCGCGCTCCATACCGCCTTTCAATACCAGCGAGACCATCCCGCCGAAGCCGTCCATCTGGCGCTTCGCGAGCGCGTGTCCAGGGTGCGTGGGCAAGCCCGGATACAGCACGCGCTCCACCTCCGGGTGCTGGGCAAGGTATTCGGCAATCCGCTGGGCATTCTCGCAGTGCTGGCGCATGCGCAGGGCAAGCGTCTTAATCCCCCGCAACACCAGAAAGCAATCCAGCGGACCGGGCACAGCGCCCACCGCGTTCTGATAGAACTTGAGCTGCTCGTAAATCGCCCGATCCTTTACACACAGCGCGCCGCCCACCACATCCGAGTGCCCGCCCAGATACTTGGTGGTGGAATGCACCACAATATCGGCGCCCAGCTCAATGGGGCGCTGGAGGTAGGGCGTGGCGAAGGTATTGTCCACCACCACCAGCACGCCGCGCTCGTGCGCTACCTCGCTGAGCGCGCGAATGCCCACAATATTCAGCAGGGGGTTGCTGGGGGTCTCAATCCAGAGCAGTTTGGTGTTGGACTTGAGGGCGCGGCGCACCTCGTCGGGGTCTTCGCCAGAGACAAACGAGAACTCCAGTCCGAATTTTGCCCACACGCGCTGGAACAGGCGGTAGGTGCCGCCGTAAAGGTCTTGTGTCGCCAGCACATGGTCGCCCGCCTGAAGCAGGTTCAGTATTGTGTTTTCGGCGGCGAGTCCGCTGGCGAACGCCAGCCCATACTCCACGCCCTCCAGCGCGGCGAGGTTGCGCTCCAGCACCGCGCGGGTCGGATGGTCGGAACGGGAATACTCGTAGCCTTTGTGCTTGCCGGGCGCCTCCTGCACATAGGTGGAAGTAAGATAAACAGGAGTCATAATCGCGCCCGTGGTGGGGTCGGGTTCAATGCCTGCGTGAATGGCACGGGTGGCGAATCGCATAACAGGTCTCCTCACGACTGCGGGTTGAGAATCTGCGCCAGCGAGTGAACCAGGTCGTACTTGGTCAGCACCTCGTAGCGCCCGTCTTCGGTCAGCACCAGCACGGCGGTCTCGCGCTGGATGTGTTCGGTCAGCTCGTCCACGAAGGTATCGGGGCGCAGGATGGGCAGGGGCGGCTCCATCACCTCGCGCACCACGAACTGGCTCAGGTCGTGCCCTTGAAGTGCAAGGCGCATCACCGCATCTTCACGAATCACCCCAATCGGCACGCCCTCTTCAAACACGGGCAACTGCGACACATCCTGCGCGTCCATCAGGCGGAAAGCGGTCAGCACCGTGTCGTGCGGATGCACCACAATCAGGTCGCGAATCGCGCCGCGCTTGCGCTTGGCTTCAATCAAATCACGGGCAGTGAGCTTCACCTGCGGCTCGAAGCAGCGGTTCTCGCGGAGCCACTCGTCGTTGTAGACCTTGTTCAGCACGCGCATGCCCGAATCGGGCACGAGGAACACAATCAGGTCGTCGGGACCTGCCTGCTCGGCGACTTTGAGCGCGCCGTAGAGCGCCGCGCCTGTGGAGCCGCCCGCGAAGATGCCCTCCTCCCGCGCCAGCCGCCGCGCCCACAGGAAGCACTCGCAGTCGGTTACCTGAATCACATCGTCCAGCACCGAAAAGTCCATCGTGCTGGGGAAGATGTCCTCGCCGATGCCCTCCACAAGATAAGGGTGCGCCTCCACCACCCGCTTGTGGTGGAAATAGTCGTAATACACAGAACCCACGGGGTCTACCCCGATAATCTTGATATTGGGATTTTTCTCTTTGAGATACCTGCCGACGCCTGTGAGCGTGCCGCCCGTACCCATCCCCGCCACGAAATGGGTGATTCGCCCCTCGGTATCCTCCCAGATTTCGGGACCTGTGGTGAGGTAGTGCGCTTCGGGGTTGGCGGGGTTCTCGTACTGATTGGGGAAAAAGGCGTTCGGAATCTCTTCCGCCAGCTTGCGTGCGACGGAGTAGTAGCTGCGCGGGTCGTCGGGGGCGACAGCCGTGGGGCACACAATCACCTCCGCGCCCATCGCCTTCAGAGCGTTAATCTTCTCGCGCGACTGCTTATCGGTCGTGGTGAAGATGGTACGATAGCCGCGCAGGGCGGCAATCATGGCTAAGCCCATGCCCGTGTTGCCGGAGGTGCATTCGATAATCGTGCCGCCGGGTTTGAGCTTGCCTTCCTGTTCGGCGCGGAGAATCATCTGCCGGGCGATGCGGTCTTTCACGCTTCCGCCGGGGTTCATATACTCCAGTTTCGCGTAGATAGCAGGCTTCAGATGGCGTGTCAGTCGTTGCAGGCGTACTAACGGCGTTCTGCCGATGGCGTCTATCAGACTCTCGTATCGCATACGCTCCCGCTCCTCGTTGAGACTTGTGGAGAGTATACCCGCTTGCGGTCAGCCGCGACGCGACTGAATTGCGTTTCCGCAGCGATTTTTCGAACAGCCTCACAAGGGTTTGACATCAGGCGAAGTATAATTGCTGTAGCCCCCGCACGACGGGCGCAGGACAGGGGAACCTCGGAGGGAGAGATGATGATGCGACAGGACATTCGCAATCGGCTCTACGCGCTGATAAGGGCAGGTGTTGTGGGGTTAGCTGCAACTGCCAGCTGGTCGCAGTCCCTCACATGGTTAGGCACGCTGGGCGGCTCTGGGAGCTTTGCTTACGGTGTCTCGGCAGACGGCGGAGTGGTCGTCGGCTATGCCCTGAACACCAGCTCTCAAACTCGCGCCTTTCGCTGGACACCGCAAGGCGGGATGGAAGACCTGAATGTCGTCTACGCCAGCCTGCTCACGGACGGCTCGGAACTGCAGAGAGCCTACGTCATCAGCCCCAACGGGCGCTACATCGTGGGCAGGGGCTGGAACGCAACGATGGGGCGGTACGAGGCGTTCCTGCTGGATACCTGGCGTACAGGCGATACCAACGGCGACGGCTGTATTGACGACTCAGACCTGCTGAATGTGCTGTTTGCGTTCGGCACGCCGGGCACAGGCTATACGCGCTACGAGGACATCAACATGGACGGGGTTGTGGACGAGGTGGACTTGCTGACGGTGTTGTTCAACTTCGGCAACGGGTGTTAGTAGGGGCGCACGGCGGTGCGCCCCTATCGCTGGTAGAAACGAGGACGCCCCCCGCACATAAAGGAAACCGCAGCGGGGGCTTCCGTTATTCCATTTGCCGACCTGCGCCGTCCCCATGCGGTACAATTGCTCCACGCTATGTTTCGCAAGGTTCTGGTGGCAAATCGGGGCGAGATTGCCCTGCGGGTGATTCGCGCCTGTCGGGAGATGGGCATCGCGACGGTCGCGGTCTATTCGGAAGCAGACCGCGACGCGCTCCATGTGCAGATGGCGGATGAGGCGGTGTGCATCGGTCCGCCGCCCAGCGCCGAGAGCTACCTGAACATCCCCCATATCGTGATGGCGGCGCTGATGACAGGCGCCGAGGCGGTGCATCCGGGCTACGGCTATCTGTCGGAGCGCAGCAGTTTTGCCCGCGCGTGTGAGGCGCACGGCATTCGGTTCATTGGTCCGCCCGCAGAGGCAATTGCCAAAATGGGCGACAAGGCGCTGGCACGGGCGATAGCTGAGGAGGCAGGCGCGCCCGTATTGCCGGGCACACGCGAACCCATCCGCACCGAAGAGGAAGCCGTTCAGGCGGCGCGACAGATTGGCTTCCCCCTGCTGATCAAAGCCGCGGCAGGGGGCGGCGGGCGCGGGATTCGCCTCGTGCGTGGTGAGGAAGACCTGATCCCCGCCCTGCGAATTGCGCAATCCGAGGCGCAGGCGGCGTTCGGCTCGCCCGATGTCTATCTGGAGACCTACATCCCCGAACCGCGCCATATTGAAGTGCAGATTCTGGCAGATTCACACGGCACGGTGTTGCACCTTTATGAGCGCGAATGCTCGCTCCAGACCCCGCGCCACCAGAAGATGATTGAGGAAGCGCCCGCGCCCAATCTGGACGACGCCACCCGTCGGGCGCTCGGCGAGGCGGCGGTCAAAGTCGCGCAGGCGGTCGGCTACCAGAACGCGGGCACAATTGAATTCCTGATGAATGGGGAAGGGCGGTTTTACTTCATCGAGATGAACACGCGCCTGCAGGTGGAGCATCCCGTAACGGAAGCCATCACGGGGATCGATATTGTGCAGTGGCAGATCCGAATCGCGGCGGGCGAGCGCCTACCCTTCACGCAAGAGCAAATCCCAATCAATGGGCACGCGATTGAGGCGCGGCTCACCGCCGAGATTCCCGAACACGACTTCACCCCCTCCACAGGGCGCCTGAGCGAGTGGACGCCGCCGGGCGGTCCGGGCGTGCGTATCGATAGCCACCTCTACACGGGCTACAGTATTCCGCCCTACTATGACCCCCTGCTGGCGAAGATTATCGTGCATGCGCCCAATCGGGAGCAGGCGGTGGCACGACTGGAGCGCGCCCTGCACGAGGTGCGCATTCAGGGCGTGCAGACCAATCGCGATTTCCTGATCCGCCTGGTGCAGACGCCAGAGTTTCGGGCGGGGCGGGTCTCCACGCCGTTTGTGCCGCGCTTGCTGAAGGGCATGCTTCCCACAGGAGGGACGCGATGAAACCGCCACAGCGACGCATCGCACGGGAGTGGGCACTGCGGGCGCTCTACCAGATCGAGGTCGCCAACAAGTCGCCCGAAGAGGCGCTCGAAGAGGTGTTGAGCGTCGCCAATCTGGAGCCAGAGCATCAGGAGTATGTGCGCGACCTGGTGCGGGGCGTCAGCACCCTGCACGCCACCGAGTTAGACCCTCTGATCGAGCAGTTCGCGAAGGGTTGGACGATTGACCGCATGGCGGTGATTGACCGCAACATTCTGCGAATCGCAATGTACGAACTGCGCCACCACCCCCAGACGCCTCCCGCTGTTGTGGTGAACGAAGCGGTTGAGCTGGCGAAGAAGTATAGCACGGCGCAATCGGGCAGGTTTGTGAACGGGGTGCTTGGAGGCGCGCTGCGGCAGATGTTCCCACAACAGGAAGAACCCTCCGAAGGAGAGGGCTAACGCCCCATCGAGCGAGCGATTTTTTCCATCTCCTCCTGCGGCAGGTCGCCCACGATACCGAACCAGTAGTCGCCGTCCTGCCAGAAGTACGCTCGAACGCGCCCTTTTGGAGGGCGGGGCGGCGCGCTGCTGCGCGGTTTGTAGGTCTGAAACAGCGTGAAGCGCCCCAGTGGGCTGGTGTAGCGGATTGCCACCAGCGGGTTCTCTTGCGGCTTGCGGCGGTGAACCAGAATCTGCTGCCGTTCGGTGTTGGGGGGCAGGTAGCCGGGCAGGCGAATGGGGAACCCTGCGGCGCGCTGTGCTTCCTCGATAGAGCGATAGGCAAGCTCAGCAAGTTTGCGCACCTCCACGCCTTCAGGCAGGCGGAACAGGTCGTTGCTCAGGCGGGGTGAGAAGTCTACCCTCACCACCTCGGTACGGATAACGCCGTCTGCAGGGCGTATCTGCATCTCGCGTTTCAGCACCAGCCCCGTTTCGCGGTCAATCCAGAGCTTTGCCTGCAAGGGGAACCGCCTGTCAGGACGCTCCCCAGGGCGGGGCGGGGGACCTGGCGCCACAAGACGCCCACGCGGCGGTATCGGGCGGTTAGGGCGCAGCGTCAGCACCACGCAGGAACGCCCCGCAACCGTTTCGTCGGGCAGAAACTCCGCGTTCAGAAAACCGTTCTGCATAAGACGACTCGCCACTTCCAGCAGTTCGGAGGCGAGGTAGGGCATCTGGGGGATTTCGTAGGCGACTTTCTCGCCCGTGCGCCAGCGGAGCCACTGCCCCTGCCGATAGAGGAACACTTCGCCCTGACGCGCGGCAGGCTCCACCACCTCAATGCGGATTGCCTGATCACCCCGACGCCAGAACCGCTCCCGAATCTGCTCAGTGCGGGCGCCCATCTGGAAGGTGTTCAGGCGCACGCCTGCGACGGTGAGGGTCTGCTCGGCTCGCAGGGCGCGCTGGAGCCAGCGCGCCGCGCTCTCCTGACCCCACGCGCTCCAGAGCAAACACCCCGCAAACACCAGCCAGAGCCTTCTCATCGTGTATACCCGGTGTTCACCCAGTACGAAGCGGCAGGCGTGGGCGACCACTCCGCCGTTTCCAGTGTCTCGTGGAGCTGCACGCACATCTCGGTGTAGTCGTCTGTACCAACAGCGTCTGGCGGCAGGTTAGTGAGGTTTTTCTGAGGCTCGTTGTAGAACCAGAAGAATGCAATCAGCAACCCCAATGCAGGCGCCAGCGCCAGAGGCTTCCAGCCCAGCCGCAGGCGCGGGCGGGCAGGCTTTGGCGACGCCTGGCGCAGGCGCGCCTGCAAGCGCTCCCTGAAGTCGGGCGCGGGACGATAGCGCGGGAGCCGGCGCAACGCTTGAACCGTGTGTTGCGCCGATTCCCATACGCGCTGGCAGTGTTCACAGTGCGCCCTGTGCGCCTCGAACGCCGCACGCTCCGAGGCGGATAAGCGCCCCTCCAGATAGTCCCAGACCTGCTTCTCAAAATGAGTGCAGTTCATACCGTTTCACCTCGTAAATACGCCGCCACTTTTTTCTGGATTTCCGAACGCGCCAGATGCAGGCGCGACTTCACCGTGCCCATCGGAATCCCCAGCGACTGTGAAATCTCCTCATAACTTAAACCTTCCATATCGTACAATAGTAGCACGCTCTTTAATTTTGGCGAGAGGCTTTCCAGAGCGCGTTCCACCACCTCTTGCAGCTCCCTGTCCAGCACCGCCTGCATCGGGTCGGGCGTCTGGGTATCGGGGAACTCCCACTCTTCGGCTCCCTCGTCCGCCTCATCAGGATTGTCCTGATAAATCGAGACGGTTTTGACCCGGCGTTCCTGCTTGCGATAGTGGTCTATGCACAAATTATGCGCAATTCGGAACAGCCATGTGCTGAGGCTTGCCCTGCCATCGAAGCTGGGCAGCCCCTGATAAGCACGGAGGAACACTTCCTGAAGCACATCCTCGGCGTCGTGTGGGTTGCCCAGCATGCGCACGATGTAGTTATACAGTTTATCGGCGTACAGGTTCACAATCTGGGCAAACGCCGATTCATCCTGCTGTTTCGCTCGCTCGATGAGCTGGGTCTCCGCCGAGATGGTCTCCAAGCAGCCGCTCCTCCACAAGTAGGATACCGAATCGCGTGCCATTTTGGTTCCTGTACCTATAGACGCAACAAAGAGGTGAGAGTTCAGCGTTTACTGGAGCAGAGCAGGAAACCCGCAATTCCGGGCGAATCGGAGCCAGCGATGGAAGAGATTACTGCAGAGTTCACGCGCGAAGAGCTTTTGCCAATGCCTGACGAGCCGTTGCGTATCCTGCCGCGCATCAAGCTGGCGGTGCGGTCGGAAATCGGGCTGGTGCGCGAGAATAACGAAGATAAGTTTGACTTCTACGAGCCTGACGAGCCAGAGCTGCTGGCGGCACGGGGCAGTGCTTATGTCGTGTGCGACGGCATGGGTGGGCATAACGCGGGACAGATTGCCAGCGAGCTGGCAGCGCGCCAGTTCCTGTACGCCTACTATCATCACGGCGGTGAGGCGCAGGAATGTGCGCATCGGGCAGTGTTGCAGGCGCACCAGTATATCGCCGACATGGCACGGAAAATTCCCTCTCGCCGGGATATGGGCACGACCCTGACTGCTCTGATTTTGCGTCAGGACACGGGTATGCTGGTGCATGTGGGCGACAGCCGCTGCTATCGGTTGCGTGGTGAGGAGTTTCAGCAGCTCTCGCGCGACCACACGCTGGTAGCGCAGTGGGTGGAGCAGGGGATTCTCACCCCCGAAGCTGCGCGGTTCCATCCCTACAAAAATGTGATTCGGCAGGCGGTGGGAGTCGTGGGCGAGGGCGAAACGCTGGAACCCGATATTGAGACCTTCCCGATACAGGCAGGCGATGTGTATCTGCTCTGCTCGGACGGGCTGACCGACATGGTTCCCGACGAGGTGATTGAGCAGATTCTCAAAACCGAGCCGCCCAGCCGCGCCGCATGGAAACTGTTAGACCGCGCCCTTGCCGAAGGAGGGCAAGACAATATCACGGTCGCCATAATCAAAGTGCTGGAACTGGTGGCGCCTGAGGCGGGGTATCATACAGAGGGGTGAAAGAACAGTGGCAACCACTGCCCAAACGGTGCGACGCAAGCGGCGCTACACGGAAGAAGATCTGAAGCGTCTTCCCCGGGATGGCTACAAATATGAACTGGTGAATGGGAGGATACGGCAAGTGCCCACAGGTGGACGGCATGGCGAACTCGGCGCGGGGCTTACGGCTCGACTCTGGAACCATGTGCGGCGCTGGGCGAAGGTGTACGACTCCAGCACAGGGTTCCGCATGAACTCAGGCAACATCCGTAGCCCCGATGTGTCGGTCTTGCGCAAGGAGCGGCTTGAAGGGGGTAAATCCCCAGAAGACTTTATCGATGGCGCCCCTGATTTGGCGGTGGAGATTGTTTCGCCTTCGGAGCGTCCTGCGGAGATTTATGCGAAGCTGGGGGAGTATTTTGAGTCGGGGGCGCAGGAGGTGTGGCTGATTTTCCCTGAGCGCAAGCAGGTGCATCGCTACACGCCGTCGTTGCAGGTGCAGGTGTTGAACGAGAACGAGGTGCTGACCACGCCACTGTTGCCTGACTTTGAGCTGCCCCTCCGCGAGCTGTTCGAGGAGGCGTGAGCATGCGGAAAGACGAGGAGCGCTACACCCCTGAAGAGGTGCAGGAGATTCTGCGGATTGCCCTGCAGCAGCGCAAAGATACCTTCAGCGTGCAGGAGATAGAGTCCATCGGGCGCGAGGTCGGCATCGAGCCAGAGGCTGTTCATACCGCGATTGAGCGCTACCGCCAGATTCGCGAAGAAGAACAGCGCTTGCTGGAGCAGGAGCGAATCGCCAGAAACAGAACCGCGTTTTCTGGCAGCACGCCGGTAACCAGCTCCTTCCTGAACCCGTTATCATCCCGCTCCCACAGCCCGGTCAGGAGGAAATGCATCGTCTTCAGCAGGAAGCACTGCGTCGACAATTTGAAAACGCTACCCCAGGGCGGTAGTGGGTCATGGGTATAAACTGAGTGCTTCCCCTGCAATTCGCGGTTGTCCGTTCTCCAGCCAGAGGGGCACGGCGGCAAGCGACCGAATCCCCTCACGCCCTACCTCGGCTTGCAGAAGGAGCGCTCTGCGGCTCGGTGCCGAGCGGGGTGTGTGAACGAAATTGCCCACGCTGTAGAGAATGTGGGTCTTCCCCATGCGCGCATAGCCCTGCACCACATGGGGGTGATGCCCCACAATCAGGTCTACCCCTGCCTGTGCGAGCCGTCGCGCGATACGCTGCTGTTTCGCGTTAGGCTGGGTTTTGCCCTCATCGCCCCAGTGGGGGATGGCAATCAGCACATCGGCTTGCTGGCGCGCCTCGCGGATTCGCGGCATGAGCATCTCCAGTGTCGCCACGCCCGCGCGTTTCGCCCCCGCAGGAAAGCCGCGCGGTACCACCGCTGTGAAGCAGAAAATCGCAACCCGCACGCGCCCATCGTCCAGATAGACGGGTGTGCTGGCGTCTTGGGCATCATACCCTGCGCCTGCCCACCACACGCCCGCACGACGGAGGTGGTGGAAGGTCTCCTGCAAAGCCTCCACGCCGAAGTCCACCGAGTGATTATTGCCCAGCGAGACCATCGGGATTCCTGCCCAGCGGAGCGTTGCTGCCAGTTCAGGCGGCGCACGGAAGGTGTATTCTTTGTCCATCGGCGTGCCCACCATGGCGATACAGCCCTCCATGTTGGCGACCACCCAGTCGCAGGCGCGGAGCGCAGGAGTAACCGCTTCGAACAGGAAGGGCATCCCACGCAGGCGCACGACCTGCTGGATGCCCTTGCCAAAGATAATATCGCCTGCGAACGCGAGGCGCATACGCTATCGGCGCGTGCCCACCCGCTGCTTGAGATAATCCTCGAGGTAGACCTTGCCGTTCTGGACGGTATTCATCACCTTCGCCAGCACGCCCTCCAGCTGAGTTAGCACCTCGTAGGCGTACTCGTCTGCGCCCTGCCGAATCTCATGGGCTTGCTGGCGCGCCGACTCGATCATCTCCTGTGCCTGCGCGGTGGCGATGCGGTAGACCTCTTCCTGACTCAGCATGCGTTTTTGTTCGGCGCGGGCGTGTTCTAAAATCTGTTCGGCTTCGCGGCGCGCCTGCTCAATAATCTGGCGTGCCTGCTCCTGCGCTTGCTCCAGCGTGAGTTGCGCCTGATGTTGCGCCCCGCCGACCAGGCGATTCGTCTCACGCAATACGCGCTCCGCTTTGTCTATGTCCGAGGGCAGGTGCGCCCGAATCTGCTGGACGAGGTTGAGGCACTCGCCTTTGTTGAGACCAACCACAATCGGACCGAAACTGCGCGCCTTTTCCAGAGCCGTATCCAGTTCGTTCAGCCACTTACGAATGGTGATTACATCCGTGTTCATCGTTGTGTCCTCCCCTGCGCGTGTAAGTCAGAGGTTCGTCGCAGGCGTCGCCTCTCCTGCCGATTCGGCGGCGAATCGCTGGGTTAATCGGGCATGCACATTGGGGGGCACGAGCTGGCTCACATCCCCGCCCAGCCGCGCCACCTCCTTGACAATAGAGGATGAGAGAAATGCATACTGCTGGTGAGTCATCAGAAAGCAGGTGTCCACTTCGGGCGCGAGCTGGCGGTTCATGCTCGCCATCTGGAACTCGTACTCGAAATCGGAGACCGCCCGCAGCCCACGCACAATCACGCACGCGCCCACCGACTGCGCAAAACGCGCCAGCAACCCCTGAAGAGGCACGACGCGCACATTTGGTAGATGCTGGCAACACTCCTGAAGCATCGCCACACGCTCTTCAAGGGTAAACAGGGGCTTTTTCTGGGCATTGACGGCAACGGCGACAATCAGCTCATCGAACAGGCGGGCGGCGCGGCTAATGATGTCCAGATGCCCCAGCGTCGGGGGGTCAAAACTGCCGGGATACACGGCACGCCGTACCTCACCTGCGCCTGCTGCCATCGTGCGCTAAAGTATACCTCACTTCTGAGCTTGACGGCATAAATCGGCATAAGCGCAGGTCTTGCAATGCGTGCCCGGAGTAGGAGTTATCCCTACCTGCTGCAGCCGCCCAATCAGAAACTCCAGCTCGGTGCGCAGCTTCTGAAAAGCGCCCTGCCACTCGCGCTCCGTCATGGGGATCACGCAATCGCGCGGGCTACCCTCCCATTCGCCTGCCCGAAACCGTTGAATCAGGGTCTGCTCGTAGGGCACGAATCGCACGCGCCTGCCAGCGGTCAGGTGGTCATATGCCAGCACAAGGTGTTGCACATTGCGCGCTCGGCGCACTACATCGGCATACAGCAAGCCCTGAAGGGTGCGCGCCTCCACGAGGTCGGGCTTGCTGGGCGTTGCGCCGAGTTTGTAGTCAATCACCATCGCCACGCCGTCCTGACTCCAGTCGATACGGTCTATCACGCCGCAAATCCGAATCTCCAGCCCATTCCGCAGGCGGTAGCGGGCAGGCTGGGGGCTGTCGGAAGCACCGCTCGCCACGCGCTCATACTCGTCGTCTGACTCAGCCGTTGCGGTTCCGAACGCCCACTCCAGTTTGGCAGGGCGCAACTGAAACTGCTGCTGATAGCGAGGCTCCCGCTGGGCGAAGAGTGTTAGCAGGCGCGTCGCATACGCCTCCAGCACCTGCAGCTGCCAGTGCGTGAGGTCAAACGGGTCGTCGTTCAGTAACTCTTGCAGAATGGCTTGCATGCGTTCCGCCCACGCCTGCGGGTCAGCGGGGGTTCGCTCCTCACGCAGGGCGCGATAAAGCGTGCGGTGAACCGCCGTGCCGATGTCGGTCAGCTGCAGTCCTCTGCGGGGCGGGCGCACCTTCAGAATGTAGCGGCACAGATGCTGGAAGGGGCATCGCGCCAGCGTTTCCAGCTCCGAAACCGAAAACTCGCGGTCTACATTCGCCACGCGCTGGCGATGCTGCTGGGAGCGCAAGATCGGGGTCGGCTCGGCATACTCCAAGCCGCTCTGGAGCAGGCGGTCGTAAGGGTGAAGCGGGGCTTCGGGTGTGAACTGCTCCACCCGATAGAGTCGGGTTTCAGCATGCGGAATCTGCTGGAGGTAGAAAGAGGGAAGCGCCTCGCTATCGTTCTGGGTGCGGGGATAGGTAAGGTAGAGCCGCTGGCTGGCGGCGGCGCAGGCGCGATAGAAAAGCATCGGCTCGCCTGTCTGATATTCCGAGCGCGTGGGCAAGTAGAGGCGAGGCTCTAAGGGAAGCAGTGCCTCACGCAAGGCGAGGCGCTCTTCCTCACGCAAAAAGGGGTCATCGGGATGGCGACGGGGCACCACGCCCTCCAGCACCTGAAGCACAAACACCACCTCGCCCCGCATCAAATCCGCATGCTCCATCGGAAGCACCAGCACACCCTCGCGAGAACCGTATGCCCGGGTGTAATCCGCGCCCGTGCAGAGCCGTTCCAGCCACTCCACGGCTTGCGGCAGGGGCATCGCCTGCAGCGTTTCAGCGTGCGCTTGCGCCAGCTCCAGCAACTTTTCAAAGTCAGGGGCAGGCACGCCTGCCTCATGGAACAGGAGCGTTAGCCCCTCCAGCCCGCTGTAGAAGTCGGTGCGGAGCGTTTCTCGGAGCGCGACCAGTTTCTGCAGAATCTCTCCGACCGTTGCAGTGTGGGCGTGCCGTGTATGGGCGTTGACGAGCCACCGATCGCTGGGCGCGTTCTGGGGGCGCAGGGCGTGCAAAAGGCGCATCGCATTCGCGTCCAGCCCGAAGCGCGGCTGTGCCAGCCATGCGAGAAATTCTGCCCCCGTGCGCATCCCCGCAAGCAGCCGCAACCCCTCCAGCACCGACTGCACCGTCCGCGAGCGCAATAGCGGCAGGCTGACCTCGGCGGTGTACGGAATCCCGTAGCGCGTGAAAAAAGTGTCCAGATACTCAATCAACCCCGCAGGCTGACGCACCAGCACCCGAATAGACGAAAACGGAACCCCCTCGCGGTGGAGGCTCAGAATCTCGCGGGCGACGCTTTCCACTTCCGTAAGAGGGTTTGGCGTGCTGAAAACAATCGTTTGGGGGGCAGAGGACGCCGACTCGTCGCTCGCGAGCGTAACGGTCTCAACGCATATCTGCTGCTGAAGCCGCGCCAGCAACCGCTGGCTGGGGGCGAAGCGTTCGGGATTGGCGCTGTCGTAAAGCAGCGCCAGCGCAAGCTGCATTCGCGCGTCCAGCGCTTTGAGAATTTCCAGCTCCACGGCGGTGAAGTCCGTGAAGCCTATCAGCAATACTTTCAGCGGAGCAGGGGAGGACAACTCGCGGAGCGCCGCGGCAGCCTGCCACCACTGTTCGGCGGGGTCAACAAGTTGCAGCCTGTGAAGCTCTACACGCCATGCCCGCCACAAAGCCGCCAGCTCTTCGGTTTTGTGGAGCCACTCCTCACGCAGGTCGGTTTCGGTATCATCAAAGCGTGTGGCGGTGAGCCGTCCGCCCTCTTCCAGCAGGTCGGGGGTCAGCGCATCCATCCCCCAACGCACGAACTGATGCACCAGCTGCTGGTGGAATCGGGGCATGTGGCGCACCTTACCGAAGTAGCTCTCGCGTTTCAGCACTCGCTCGCAGGCGCGTGCCATCGCGAACACCAGCCGCTCAGAAAGGGTTCCCAAACTGGCAGGGAGCAGGCAATACTTCGTGAGAAAAGTGTTCCAGTCTACGGCATCGCTTCGGAAGTAGACTGGCGTTTTGGGTGCCACAAGCAGGCACGAATCGCCGAGGTCGCCCAGCGCGCCGTTCACGAGCGCATGCTGGGGACAGCCCAGATAGACTTTCATGATTGCTCCCAGAGTTTCAGCACCACCTGCAGCGGGGCATCGGTGCGAATCGAGTTGCCGCTGTGGTGAACCCCCGATGCTTTGTAGCCCTGCGCCCGCAGGAACCGAATTGCGGCGCGCGTGGAGGGCACAGAGCGGTCTAACCTGTCCGCAAGGGTGGATAAATTGTAGACAATCGGCAGCTCGTCCAGCTCTTTCTGCAGGCGCGCGATGAAGCGCCTGGTCGGTTCAAAGTAGTCTTCGCGCGCTGCCTTGAACATCGCGCCCAGAAATGCATGGTCGTGCAGGGGACCCGTCCAGAGCGGTCCCACCCAGCGAATCGTGGTGGAGGAGTTCCACTCGTAATTCACGGGCGCGGGCACGCCTGCCATCGCGGTGCGGTATTCGCCATCAGGCATTTGTACGATAAAGCCGAGATTTTCGATAGAGAACCCGCGCGTGCCCTTGAACACACGCAGTAGCACCCGCCAGCAGTAGCCATCGAACACGCTGAACAGCGGCACGGCGTGCATGTTGGCTTGCACCAGCCGCCGCATCAGAAACCCCACGAGAATCCGCAAGCCGAACTCGTGGCATTCACGCCCCAGCGCCGAAACCGCATCGTAAGACTTGAGCGATTCGCCGCGCTGGGCGCCACATAACACAGGCGCGTCGGTTGCCGTTACATAAAATAACCCTTCCCAGCGAATGACCCCCTGCACGAAGGGTACATAGGGCGCAGGCGTGCCGAAGGGGTCTAAGTCAACCCAGTCGAATCGGCGCTCTTCGAGGTAGAAGCGCGAGAGCAGGCGTTGCGCCAGCTCGTTATGAAGTTCCACGCGCGGGTCGTCGCCCACATGCTGCTGGAGAACGCTGAACGACTCGTAGTTTGCATCGTTCACCACCATTCGGGCGACGGGCGCTTCTGTGAGGTAGCGTTTACTGCGTAGCCCGGCGCCAGCCATCAACTCCAGCACTTCGAGGGGGCGTTCCAGGCGTTCCGCTTCCACGCGCATCGCCAGCACGCCCAGATCGCGCCCCAGCTTCGCCCGCGGGTTGTAAAACACATGCTGGCTCCGGGGCAGGTGGAACTCAGCCGCGCCCTCTTTATAAACCTCTACCGCCATAGGGAGTTAATTATACGCGATGGGGTAGACAAAGCAAAAAGGGGAACGCCCAAAAGGGCGTTCCCGTTTGTAAAGGCTTCTCCCGAATCTTTACCGCACGCTCTGCACCAGCATGGTGAAGGCTTCGGGGTCGTGAACCGCCATCTCGGCGAGCTGTTTGCGGTTCAGTTCGATGCCTTTCTCATGCAGGGCGTGGATAAACTCGTTATAGCGGATGCCGTGGGCGCGGCATGCGGCGCTGATTCGGGTAATCCACAGTCGGCGAAAATCGCGTTTGCGCTGGCGTCGGTCGCGGAAAGCGTAATGCAGGGATTTCATCACCTGCTCGTGCGCCTTGCGGAACAGGCGACTTTTCGCGCCGTAGTAGCCTTCCGCGCGCTTGAGCAACTTCTTATGGCGCCGACGAGTAACGGTTCCACCTTTGACACGCATCGTTCGGTTCCTCCTTCGTTATCTGCCTGCGAGTAAGCGGTTCACGCGGCGATACTCGCCCTTGAAGAGCTCATCTTCCAGGTCCAGTCGCCGCTTGCGCGCGGGCGATTTACTCAGGAACAGGTGGCTGTTCCCGGCTTTCTTGTGCATCAGTTTGCCCGTTGCTGTCCGCTTGAACCGCTTGGCTGCGGTCTTGCTCGTCTTCATTTTTGGCATTGCTTGGCGTGCCTCCTTCCGATTTCGGTTTCGGTTCAGGACGGGCAGGTTTCTTTTTGGGCGCGATAATCATCACCATTTGGCGCCCGTCCATCACCGGCGCTTTTTCAATAACGCCGTAGTCCTGCAGGGCGTCGGCGAACTTTTTCAGTAGCGCCTCGGCAACCTGCGGTCGCCCAAACTCACGGCTTCGGAAAATGACGACGAATTTTACCTTATCGCCATCTTCCAGAAACTCGGTCGCGTTGCGAATCTTGGTCTCGATGTCGTGGGCGCCGATACTGGGGCGCAGGCGGATGGTTTTCACATCGCCGCCTTTCTGTTTCTTCTTCGCCTCTTTGGCGAGCTTTTCTTGCTGGTAGCGATACCGCCCGTAGTCCAGAATGCGGCACACAGGCGGGTTCGCGTTCGGCGCCACTTCCACCAGGTCCAGCCCGCGCTCTTCTGCTATCTTCAGGGCGCGACGAATGTGCATCACGCCCAGCTGCTTGCCGTCGACATCAATCACCCGCACCTCGCGGGCTCGGATGCGGTTGTTGATTCTCAGTTCCTTCTGAATGGCTGTGTCACCCTCGCTTTTGGTTTTGTGGGCAAGAGTATACCCTATTCCGCCAGCGCGTAGCCAATATGGCGCACCAGCTCCTCGTGAACCTCCTCGCCAAAGCCTTCCACGGCGTAGCGCACCACACCTTTCTTATCCACCACATACATGGTGGGGTAGGCTTTGACGCGGTATTTTTGCTGAACTTCCGCCTGGTTGGAGGGCACGCAAACGGTGTAGGTCATTTTCATCTCCTCGACAAAGGCACGCACCTCCTGAGGGGTGCCTGAATCGAGCGCGACCCCGACCACCACCAAGCCCTTGTCGCGGTACTTGTTGTGCAACTCCTCCAGATAGGGGATTGCGGCGCGGCACGGACCGCACCATGTCGCCCAGAAGTCCACGAGGTAGACCTTATCCTGTTTTCCGCCGAGTTTGACTTCTTTGCCATTCAGGTCGGTGAGTTTAATCTCCGGGAACTTTTGCCCGCGGCGCAGCTGCGCACCCCCGTTGACCGTCAACAGGAGCACCGCAATCGCCAGTAGTACCAACGGCAACGCATAGCGTTTCATAAGAGACCTCCTGCACAATTATACCCTATCCTTGCAAACGGGTACAACTTTAGCATGCGCTGGACGGACGAGCAGCTGGAGGCGATTCGCCACCGCATCGGGCGCCTCGCCGTAACCGCAGGCGCGGGTTCGGGAAAGACGGGCGTGCTGACAGAGCGCTTCGTGCATCTGGTGCATGCGCACGGCGTCAACCCCGAATCGATTCTAACCATCACTTTCACCCGCGCCGCCACCGCCGAGATGAAGGTACGCATCATCCAGAAACTGGAGCGTCTGGGGTTGCACGATGCACGCCAGCGCATCGAGAGCGCGTATATCCACACAGTGCATGCGCTCTGCCGTCGGCTCCTGCAGGAAAACCCTTTTGAAGCGGGCATTGAACCGGAGCCGTCGGTGCTACCCGCGCCCGCCGCACGCCAGCTCAGCCGCGAAGCGTTCCACCTCGCCTTGGAATCGCAACTCCAGAGCCTCGCAGGCGAGGAAAAAGACGCCCTCACCGGGCTGATTGGCGCCCACCTGAGCCTCACCCCCGGACGCCAGGACCCACTGGAAGCCCTCTATCAGGCGGTCAAGCACCTGACAGACACCGCACGCCATCAGGGACTAACGCTGGAAGAAATGCACGCGTGGGCAGCGCGGTTCCCTCAAAACCCCTTTGAACCACTGGTCGCATTTCTGCACAGGCAAATATCCCCCATGCAGTCCCCGCCGCCCGTCGAGTCGCTGGAGGCAGTTCATAGATGGCTGGAGAACGCCCAGAGAAGCGCCTCAAGCGCGGAAACACAAAGCCGTATTGCAAGCCTGTTGAGTCTTGTGGGGCGCGTTGAGGAAAGAAAAGAGTTTCAGGTACACCGTATGGCGCACGCGCTGCTGCGCCTGAGCTGCGCCTATCTGGAGCATTACGAACAGCTTAAGGAGCGAACCGGTGTGCTGGACTTTGACGATATGCAGATTCGTGCGCTTAAGCTGCTCCGCGAGTCGGCGACCGTGCGCCACCGCTATCAGCGCCTGTTCCGCTATGTGCTGGTGGACGAAACCCAGGATATTGACCCCCTCCAGGCGCAGATTATTGACCTGCTCTCGCAGGGGGGCAACCTGATGGTGGTGGGCGATGTGCAGCAGTCCATTTATGGCTTTCGGTACGCCGACCCAAGCGTATTCCAGCGCTGGCAACATCAGGCGCAATCAGACCCGAACGGCAAACTGGTGTTGTTGCAGGCGAATTTCCGCTCGCATCCCGATATTCTGGCATTTGTGGAGAAGGTGCTTCAGCCAAAATGGAAGGACGGCTTTGTGCGCCTGACGCCGATGCGCTCCTTGCAAGCGTCTCTTTCGCAAACGCCGCGAGTGCAGGTCTGGTATCGCAGGAATCGCGACTCCAGCAGTGAAGCCCAGCAGGTCGCCGCAACCATTGGGGAGTGGGTGGAGCGCCAGTCGCTGCCGGTTCACGACCCCGAAACGGGCGAGGTGCGCCCTGCGGAGTATCGCGATTTCGCGCTCCTGTTCCGTCAGTTCACCCATGTTCAGGACTACGAAACGCAGTTTCAGGCGATGGGTGTTCCCTATTTTGTGGTGGGAGGTGGGCGCGGCTACTGGCTCCAGTACGAAGTGCGCGACATCGCGAACCTCATGCGGATATTGAGCGATAGTCAGGACGAAGTGGCACTCTTGAGCGTGTTGCGCTCGCCGCTGGGGGGGCTGAGTCTGGACGGGCTGATGAGTCTGGTGCTGGAATCCCAAACGCGGGACGAGCCACTGCTGTCGGTGGTGTTGAATGCGCCAGAAATCAGTTTAGACCCTGACGACGCCGAGAAGCTGGCGCGGTTTGTGGGCTGGTTTGCGCCCTTGATGCAGGCGGTGGGGCGCGAGTCGGTCGGCTGGATTATGGCGCGTGCGCTGGAATATTCCGCCTACGAGGCGAAACTGCTTGGGTTACCGCGTGGCAGGCAGATGGTCGCGAATGTGCGCAAACTGCTGGCGCTTGCTTTAGAGCAGCCAACGCTCACGCCTGCCCAGTTCGCCGAGCAGCTCGATATGATGCACCGCACCGAGCAGCAGGAAGGGCATGCCCCCACTTACGAGGAGACCGCGAATGTCGTGCGGTTTTACACCGTGCATGGCGCGAAAGGGCTGGAATTTCCTGTGGTGTTTCTGGTGGATACCGCCTATCGTCCGCGCCAGCGGGACAGCGCGGTGTTGACCGAGCCACGCGAGCGACTGCTGGGCACGCGCCTCCGTGTTCCAGACTCCGCCCAGCCTTATGAGAGCCTGCTCTACACCTTGCTACTTGAAGAGCGCAAAAAGCAGGAGGAGGCAGAGGAGCTGCGCGCGCTCTATGTGGCGCTCACGCGCGCCCGCGACTACCTGATTGTCTGCCTCAGCCACAGCCAGAGCAACGAGTGGTGTCGGGCGCTGGCAGGCGCGCTGGCAGAAACGCTCAACAAGCGTCAGACGCGCTTCACACTCCCAAACGGAGGCTGTGGGCAGATGGTCTATTGCGAAGAGTGAAGCACTTCGTGCCCAGCCGTGAGCGCCGCCTGCCACACCTGCTGAAGCGGAACCCCATGCTCACGGGCAAGGCGGGCGCAGTCCTCGTATTCCGGGGCGGAGTGCAAAATCTGCTCGCCATCTCGCGCCAATTTGATTCGCACCGTGCCATAGGGGGTCTGCACCTCGCGAATTTCGCGCTGGAGGCATCGGCGATGGAGTAGGCTGTAGCGCACGCCCAGCGTCGGCGTCTCGGTGAGCAGAAGATTCATCAGGGCGTCGGCGCGGTCGGGCGGCGCAAGCAGAGTCATCAAGACGCCGGGGCGGTTCTTTTTCATCTGCACGGGCGTCAGGAAAGCGTCCAGCGCGCCCTGCGCCAGCGCCTGCTCCAGCACATAGCCCATCAGCTGGGGCGTGGCGTCGTCAAGGTGGGTCTCAATCTGCACGACGCTCTGCCAGTTGCCCTGCGCATCCTGCACGCCATACGATTCGCCCAGAAACAGGCGCAACAGGTTGGGCAAAGGACGCACCGCCTGACCTGTGCCATAACCGACCGCTTCCCAGCGCATGGGGGGTTGAACCCCAAACTCGCTGGCGAGCGCGACGGCAAGCGCCGCGCCTGTGGGCGTTACGGTTTCGCCCGTTATCGGGATGCCGTAGGTGGGAACCCCGAACAGCAGTTCCACCACAGCAGGCGCGGGTAGGGGCAGGTTGCCGTGCGCCGCGCTCACGAACCCGCGTCCCATCGGCAACGGCGAGCAGACCACGCGCTCCACACCCAGCCGCTCCAGCGCCCAGCATGCGCCCACCACATCCAGAATCGCATCCACCGCGCCCACCTCATGAAAATGCACGCGATCGGGCGTCGTGCCATGCACCCGCGCCTCCGCTTCCGCCAGCCGCGTGAAGACCGCCATCGCGCGAGCTTTGACGGTCTCGCTCAAAGGGGCGTTCCCGATAATCTCCACCACATCGCTGAGGTGGCGGTGCGGTTGCTCTTCGGAGACTCGAATCTGCACGCGCCGAGCGAAAACCGCATCCACCTCCACGCGCTCAGAGTGCCACTCCCATCCTGAAACAGGCAACGCGCGTAAAGTTGCCACCAGTTCCGATTCGGGGACTCCGACCTCAATCAGTGCGGCGAGCATCATGTCGCCCGCAATCCCACCGATACTGTCTATGTAGAGCGTTCGCACGCCTCTTCGATTTCGTGTCGCTTTGCTCCTGTCCTGCAGGGGCTATCAGCCATCAGATAAAAACAGGTACACTACTGGTGGAGGTTGAACCCATGAAACGAATTCTGTTGTTGACGAGCGCGTTCGTAGTGCTGGCGCTGGGCATTCCCAGCCACGCCCAGACCCTCAAGGAAGGGGATACACCGCCCCCCATCAAAGTCGCCAGGTGGATTAAGGGCGAACCTGTTACCGAGTTCCGCAAAGACCATGTGTATGTCGTCGAGTTCTGGGCGACATGGTGCGGACCGTGCCGCCAGAGCATTCCGCACCTGACCGAGTTAGCCAAAAAACATCAGGGCAAAGTCACCATCATCGGCGTGAGCGTATGGGAGCGCGTGCCCATCGAAGAGGTGGAGAAGTTCGTGCGCAACATGGGCGAGAAAATGAACTACACGGTTGCGGCGGACGACTCGGAGCGCACGATGGCGAAAACATGGATGGAAGCCGCCCAGCAAAGGGGTATTCCCACCGCCTTCGTGATTGCGGGGGGACGCATCGTCTGGATCGGACACCCCATGGCGATGGACGAGCCGCTGGAGGAGATCCTCAAAGGCACTTTCAACTGGCAGGAGGCGGCTCGAAAGCGTCAGGAAGCAGAAAAGCGCGAGGCGCTGATTGAAGAGGCGCTGCAAGGTATTCAGAAACTGGTTCAGCAGCGTAAATTCGGCGAGGCAGTCGCCGAGCTGGATAAGTTTCTTGAGAAGCACCCCGACCTGCGCGCCGAACTGGCATTCTTCCGCTTTAACCTGCTGATTCGCCACGATGAGTCGCAGGCTTACGCCTACGCACGCCAGCTGCTGGAAAGCGAGGGGAAAGAGAACCCCTTCCTGTTGAACGCGGTTGCGTGGACGATTGCCGCGGGCAGCCCGGATTTGCAACTGAAACAGCCTGACTACGCGCTCGCCGTGCAGATTGCCGAGCGCGCCGTCCAGCTCAGAAAGGATGACCCGAACATTCTCGACACGCTCGCCTATGCCTACTTCAAGAAGGGCGAAATCGCAAAAGCGATTGAAACCCAGCGCAAGGCGGTCGCCCTCGCCGAGAAAGACCCGCAGTTTGACCGCGAAACTCTCAACGAAATGCGCGAGCGTCTCGCACAGTTCGAAAAAGCCAGCCAGCAACCGAAATAATCGAAATCTTTCGGGTACAATACGCTTCTGGAGGTGAACGAAGCGTGCCAGACACGCTGGCGCACCCGAACTGGGAGGAGTGGCTGAACGCACTGGGGCAGGCAACTCCTCCCGACAGGGTGATCGAAAACGCGCTGCACTGGCTCTTAGAGCGAACAGGCGCCCAGACCGCCTTTCTGATCCTGCCCGATACAACGGGGGAGTGGATCGATATTGCCCACGCCGTCGGTGCCGAAGCGGAAGCCCTGAAGGGACTCCGCCTGCGCCCCAGCGAGACCCTGCTTGAACCGACTCTCACCCTCGGCACGACCTGGTGGTACGAAGCCCCGACATCCCAGACAACGCCCATCATCCTGCGCAAACCCGTCGGAGGCATTCGCACAGGTCTTGCCGTGCCCCTTCCGGGCATCCCGCTCAGTGCGCTCGGCGTGCTGAACTGCGCGGAACCCTTTACCGAAACGGAGCAACAGATTCTGGAGTCGCTCGCTCCTGTGCTGAGTGTGCTGGTCCGCTATCAGGACTCCTGCGCTCGCGAACAGACTCAGGCGCGGATGCTCGCATGGTTCACGCGGCTCCCTCATCTGATTGGGGCAGACCCCAGCCTGCAGAACGCGCTGAACACGGTCGCCTCCGCCATGCAGGCGCTCGGCAGTGCAGGGGGCGGGATCTGGCTCTACAACGACGAGCGTACCGTATTGCTGAACGCCATCCGATTCGGCGCCCATCCGCTCCCCGATGTGCTGCTGGGGCTGGAACTCCCTCAGGGCTGGGACATGCGCGTCTCGGAGATGGTTCGGGACGGGCGCGCCCTGGTGGTGGTGCCACTGCGCCTTGCGGAGCAGAAGGTGCTGGGATTTGTTTCCCTCACGCTCCCGCTGGAGGAGCCAGCGCTCGCCGAGTGGCTGGAAGCCATCGCAGGGCATTTCGCGCTGGTGATTCACCACGCCCTGCTTTACGAGCAGACCGCACGCCGCGCACGCCAGCTGAGCCAGCTCTACGAACTCTCCCTCAAGTTGGGCGAGACCTATACCCCGCTGGAGGTGCTGAACGAGGTGGTGGTCGCCGCCCGCGCGCTTGTGCCCCATGATGTGGCGGTGGTCTATGTGCCTGACCCTCAGGACACCGAGCGCCTGCTGCCCACGCTGGTGATGCCCGCCAACGACGCGCTCTGGAACCACTTCCCCCACCGCCTGCACAGCCTGCCCGGTTATGTTTATAGCTTCGCGACGCCGCTCAGCGCGCCCGACCTCAGCGAGAACCCCCATAACCGCAAGGAGCCGCTGCCCAGCCAGTTCATCTCCGCACTCGCAGTCCCGCTGCAGGTGGCGGACCGTCTCTACGGCGTGCTGATGGTGCTGACCGAAACGCCCCGCGATTTTGCGCTGGCGGAAGCCGAACTGCTGTTCACGCTCGCCAACACGGGCGCCCTCCGCCTGCACGACCTCCAGCAACGCATCCATGCGTAAGCCCAGCCTCAGCCCCACCAAAATCACCACCTACCTCACCTGCAGGGTGAAATATTACTGGGCGTACCTCACTCCCTACGGCAAATGGATGAAGCGCCCGAACGCCGCGCTCTCGCTGGGTGCGAACCTGCACCGCGTGCTTCAAGCGTTTCATGAGCTGGGCGGTGCAGAAACCCTTTCCGAAGCGCAAACCCGCACCCTGCTGGAACAACTCTGGAGCCACGAGGGCTTTGCAACCCCCCACGAAAGCGAACAGCATAAACAACTCGGCGAAACCCTCCTCCAAAACTATTACCAGACGCAGGCAGAGCAACCTTCCGAAGCCCGATTGCTGTTCACCGAGCGGCTCCTGCGCAAAGATATGGGCGAGTTTGTGCTGATTGGGCGAATCGACCGCGTGGACGAGTACCCCGACGGCACGCTGGAGATTATTGACTACAAAAGCGGACGCAAGCAGCTCACCCCAGAGCAAGTGCAGGACGATATTGCACTCCACTGCTACGCGTTGCTGTTACGCGAACTCTATCCCGAGCGCCCGCTCCGAATCGCGATTTATGCCCTGCAAATTGGCGAAAAGCTCAGCCTGCCTGTAGAACAAGATACCCTTGACGAGTTTGCGACCCTCATTCACGACCTCGGGGTGCAGATTCTAACCGAAGACTACTCGGCGATTGTGCCTGAACCGTTTGAAGCATGTGAGGGGTGCGAGTTTTTTGAGCTCTGTCAGCGCCATTTCTGGCGCGACCGTATGGGGTAGACTTAACTTATGCAGTTTCAGTCGCTGGGGGTATTGCTCTGGTTTTTGCCGGTGGCGGCGTTTATCATCTTTCTTTACCTGCTCAAGGTGCGCCGTCGGGAGATTCGTGTGCCCGCGCGTTTCCTCTGGCCCACGATTACGACCGATGTGCGTGCGAATGCCCTCTTCCAGAAGCTGCGCCCGAACCTGTTGCTGTTTCTGCAGTTGTTGATTGCGTTTCTGTTGCTTGCCGCTCTGGCGCGTCCCATGATTCAGGCAAGGGGGCTACCGGGGCAATCCGTGATTGTAGTGGACGCCTCTGCCAGTATGGGCGCAGTAGAAAACGGCAAGTCGCGTTTTGAGCGTGCGCGGGAACGCCTGCGGGCACTGGTGCGCGAACTGAACCCCGGCGAGCAGGTTGCCATTATTGAAGCGGGAGCGCAGGTGCGTGTGGCTGCCTCACTAACTGCGGATAAGCAACGGCTCTACAGCGCGATAGACAGCCTGCAGCTCACAGATACGGCGGGCAACATCGACGAAGCGTTGCGCCTTGCCAGCGCGCTGGTCGGCAAGAATCAGAGCGGGCGCATTGTTCTGCTTTCAGATGGCGCGTTCCCGCCAGTAAGTGATTTCTCGCCCGGAAATGCGCAGCTCATATATGAGTCGCTGGGCGCAACACGCGAGAATGTTGCCATCACCGCGATGGATGTGCAACCGCGTGCAGAGGGCTACGAGTGGTTCGTCGCCATGCGCAACTTCGGCGCATCAGAAGCCTCAGGCGTTCTGGAGTTCTATTCGGGGGGCAAGCTCATCGATGCGCGGCAGATTAAAATCGCGCCCGGGCAGACTCTGGCGCAGACTTTGCGTGCCCGCCAGCTCGCTGAACCGCTGGAAGCACGCCTGAACATAGACGACGCGCTCGCCAGCGATAACCGCGCCTACCGCGTGGGGATTACCGAACAAACGCGCCGTGTGTTGATTGTGGGGGAGGGCAACTTCTTTCTGGAGCGTGCGCTCGCTCTGGAGCCGAATGTGGAAGTGAACAAAGCGCCCAGCGTGCCCGAATCGGAGCGGGGTCAGCGCGTCGGCGATAGCCAGTATGACCTGATTATTTTTGACAACACACCGCCTGTGCCCGTCAAGGCGCGCGCGGTGATGGTCATTCGGGCGCAGGGCGGACCGATTGCGAAACTCTCCGGGCAGGTCAAAACGCCCCGAATCGCCGTCTGGGAAAAGGAGCATCCCCTGTTGCGGTATGTGGAGCTGGCGCCCGTGCTGATTGATAACGCGCCGCGCATGGAGCCTGCCCCATGGGCAAAAGTGATCGCGGAAAGCCAGCAAACCCCGCTGATTGTGGCAGGCGAACATGCGGGCAGGCGCTGGGTGGGTATCGGCTGGAACCTGCTGGAGTCTGATTTTCCCCTTCAGCCCGCGTTTCCCATCTTTATCGGAAACCTGCTCAGGTGGGCAACTGGCGAGCAGGGTGGCACACAGGGTTTCACGGTGCGCACGGGCACACCCTTCAGCGTGAATGTGCCTCCCGATGAAACGCGCCTGACCCTGACAGCACCCGACTCGCAAAAGCAAGAGTTTCCCGTGAACGAAGGCACGCTTATTGTGCCCGGATTGCCGCGTGTGGGGCTTTACACGCTTCAGGGCAACAAAGTGCGCATCCCGGTTGGGGGCAACCTGTTCAATACCGACGAGTCGGATATTGCGCCGCGCCAGACGATTCAGCTGGGTGGGCGCACGGTGCAGGCGCAGGGGCAGATGTTCACCCTGCGCGACCTGTGGCGCCCGATTGTGCTTCTCATGCTGGCAATCCTGATGCTGGAGTGGTGGGTGTTTGTCAAGCGCTCGTAGCGTTGGGCGGCGAGGGGGGATATGGTATACTCTTATGGGATGAGCCCAACCGAGCTTTTGGAGCAGATAGTCCGCGCACTTGAGACCCACCCGGAGTGGCGTCTCCCATTTTTGCGCGCGCTGGGGCTGGAGGGGTTATTGCCGCTCCCTGAAAAGCTGGAAATCTATCGACGCGAGGATCAGGAGCGGTTTGACCGCCTTGAGAACGCTCTCACACATCTTGCGGCAGGCATGGAGGAGCTCCGACAGGTCGTGCAGCGCCTGACCATAGGGCAGGAAGAGCTTCGCGCGGGGCAGGAAGCGTTGCGTGCCGAGATGCGCCAAGAGATTGAGACCCTCAAAGCCGGGCAGGAACAACTGCGCGCGGGGCAGGAAGCGTTGCGTGCCGAGATGCGCCAGGAGATTGACGCCCTCAAAGCCGGGCAGGAACAACTGCGTGCCGAGATGCATCGGGAAATCGGGCGGTTAGATGAGCGCTACAACCAATTGCGGGAGGTGGTGAACGGCATTCTCAAGGATCTCGCGGTTCTCAAGGGCAGCGACCGCGAGCGCTACTATCGCGAGCGTGCGCCTGCCATCTTCGGGCTTCACCTGCGCAAGGTACGCCTGCTTGACATGGGGGATCTGCTTGACGAGATAGCGACACGCATTCAGCTCTCCCCAGAAGAAGAGAAAGAGCTGCTGAGCGCAGATGGGATTTTCTACGCCCTCAAAAAGACCACGCGCGAGCCGATTTATGTGGTGCTGGAGGTCTCGTGGGTGGTGGACTCAAACGACCTTGAGCGTGTGCTACGGCGGGCGCAAATCCTGCAGCGAGCGGGATACCCTGCCGTGCCTGTGTTAGGCGGGGTGGAAGTGGTGGACGAAGTGAAGCAGGCGGCGCAGGCAGGACAGGTAGTGCTGGTCTCAGACGGTCAGATGATAGGGGAAGCACTGCTGGCGTGAGCCTGCGCCCCCCGCTTAGCGCCGCGGGTCGTAGCGGTCTATTGTGCCATCGGGTGTCCATGTCTGCTCAAACTTATACCACTTCGCATGCCCATCCACGAAGGTGTAGTTTGCCCCGCCGCTATGCCAGCGCATCGCCAGCTCCTGTTCTGGCTCAATGTAATACACGCTGCTACATTCGTTGGGATAGCGCCATGCCCCAGGGTGATAATGGTCCGCACCCGCGCTGAGGTTCTCTTTAATCTCCGCGATATAAATCACATTCGCAGGTGAAACGATAGAGGCAAGGCTGTTATACCCCAGACAATCGGGCAAGCCAGTAATATTGGGCAGCATCCAGAAGTTCGTGCCGTAGGAAGTGTGGCGCTTTGTTTGCTGTCCGGGCAGGGGCGCGTCCCAGTTGCGGCTGGGGTCGCTGGGACAGCGGTAGAGCAGTTTCGTGCGTGTGTACGGCTCCAGCGTGAAAAGCCACACCCAGCTCGCGCCCGAACCTGTGTGGCTGTCCAGCGGGAAACGCTCGTCATAGTCCTGCAGATACATCTGCACCGCCATGCCCATCTGGCGCATATTCGAGAGACACATCGTCTGGCGCCCCTTTTCCCGCGCCTGCGCAAACACGGGAAACAGAATTGCCGCCAGAATCGCGATAATGGCGATTACGACCAGCAGTTCCATCAATGTAAACGCTTTGCGCATCATGTTTCACCTCGCTTTGGGGCGCCCCCGTCCCCTGAACAAGGGAACAGGGGCGCATCCACGCACCCGATTCAGAGCGAAATCACCTGATCGGGTGGGTTGTCTGCCAGAGCGCGGTACAGGTCCGGGAAACACCCGACCTGCACGCCCTCCACTGTGCCTGCAGGGTGGCATGCCGCAGGTTGCGTGCGCCCTTCGCCAGAAGTATCACACCAGCGTGGTGAACCCTTCGCCAGATGGCGTTCCAGGGCGCACATGTCGCACATCATCAGCAGAATCCCCTTCTCGCGGGCGATTTTGGCTAACCGCTCCCCAATCGGATGACCCTGCTGTAGCGCATACACATTGTCGTCAAAGAAGAACATCCCGACCACCTCCACCCCGTGCGTTCCAGCCTCAAGCTGGGGCAGAATCATCTGCCCCAGCTTGTAGGACGCGGCACGGGGAGAGATAAAGACATAGGCGACTTTCATGCGATGCGCCTCCGCAAGCGACGGCGAACCCCCAGCACAAGCAGTCCTGCCCCCAGCGCGGTCAACGACGCTGGCTCCGGCACGAACTCCAGCGTGTAGACCACCGAGCTGCCCACTGCGTTGCCGTCCCAATCCAGCGCATTCACCAGCTCGAACTGGAACAGGAGCGGGTTATCGTGGTCGGGCAGGGTCGTGCTGGCGAAGATGATATGCTGGTGTACTGCCTCAGGGTTGCTGGGGTCGTACTCCAGCGTCCACACGCCGGGCGCGCCGACGCCAAAGATGGGGTCTGTTTCACCCTCCACAACCCCGAACAGCCCGTCCGAGATAAACACCTGCCGTATCGTGACGCGGCGCAGCTGCGGGTGAGACATCCCCTCTTCGGTGTAAAAGTCCCAGCCTACATCTACGCCAAAAAGCCCGGGCAACAGCTCCTCGAAGGTCAACTCCAGCTTATACGGCGGCTCGGCGAGCTCGTGCGGTTCAATTACCGCGGCAGAACCGTCGAGAACACCGAGATAAATATCGCCCTCATGGTCATGGTCATGCTGGGCGAACGAAACGCTCAACAGCGCAGTCAGCGCTATCATCAGTCCGAAAGTCAGCCATTGCTTCATCATCATTACCTCCTCTTTCAGTGTGCTTTAAGGTTGATAGCCTTCGCCTGTGGCGCCGAAGTTGAACAGCACCACAAGCAAGTCGGCGTCGTCCACTATGCCATCGCCGTTCACATCGGCAGGCGTCTCGCCCGCCTGCCCGAAGGCGAACAGCACAGCGAGCAAATCAGCGTCGTCGATCAGGTCGTCGTTGTTCACATCCCCTGCGGTTGTGAACTCCCAGTTGATTTCGTGCGCGCCGCTGAGGGTGAACCCCGCGATTTTGCGCGAGAGGTGCCCCTCCAGCTTCGCCACGATATCGAAAGTGCCCGACTGGGCAAAGCCCACCATGTAGTCGTAAATCGCGTCGGGGTTGGGGGGCAGAGACTGCTGGGCGAGGGTACTTCCGTTCTGGCGTATCGTGACGGTCAACATCCGCCGATACGGGTTCCCCTGATATGCTGAGTTGATATTCACCGCGCCGTAGAGCCGTTGCGGCGAACCAGCGACCATGTAAACACGGTACACCCACTCCATATCGCCGAGTGAGCTACCGTCGCGGGCGCGCGCGTTGATGGCACGCACATCCCACACATAAACACCGGGCGTATTTGCCGCGAACAGCAGATGATGGTGTGGGGTGCCCAGCGTCGGCAAGTCAAAGTAGTTCGGGCAGCCCGAATCGCAGAAAACGGTGCCAATCCCAGAGCGGGTCGCCTGGATACCAGGCGTCTTCCACACCTGCTGCACGCGGCAGGACTGCAACTGGGCAAGCCCCGTGTGGGGGTCAAAGTAGAAATCCAGACCGACATCCAGAATGTAGCGCCCCAGCACGGACGACATCTGGCGCACAGGATGAGGCACGGGCTGCACAACCGTTGCCCTCCCCGCCTGAGCGCCGAACAGCAGGTCGTTCTCATGCTGGGCAGCGCCCACAAACACACAACTGCCAATAAGAACGATTGCGAACCATCGCATTTTCGGAAACCTCCTGATGTTGCATGTTGACACTCGCGCCTGACGCGCGACAAGACACCGGGAAATGAGAGCGAAGATACCTGCGAGACTCAGACTCCTGCCCGTGTGAGGGGCATACAATCTCGCAGGGAAGTTTCAGAGGCGATTAGCAGGGCGGGGCACGGGGGATGAGAGGTTTCAGAGGAACAGAAAACAACTCCGCAACGCAATCCGCAACAACCTGTAACGGCTCAGAGAGTGCAGGAGGCGCAAGGGCTTTAAGACTCTGCTGAAGAGGGCTGTCGGGTTGCGCCGGAGCTTTCTGGAGCGTACACACGAAACAGTCGCTCGACGGCTCCAGCGGATGGTGCGTCAGCGGGTGCAACACGAAGCCCGCCAGCCAGGCGAGCATCAGCACCACCAGACTCCACACCGCAAAACGCCGTGAGCGCTGACGCATCGCCTTAATTATACCCCGTCGTACCAGCGCCGCGCGTTTTTGGAGAATTTGGGGGGAATTTTGCTCCCAATTTGCCCTTAAATTCCCCTTAACCCCTTGACAAACGCCCCATGGATGTGGTATAATATCTGCGTCGTTGGGGAAACCCGACGGCGCTCGCCCGAGTGCAGTCAGGATGCCCTGCTGTCGGGAGCCGAGCGGCAGTTCTTCCAGAGCCGTTGCGCCGGCAGCGGCGATGGAGAAAGATGCCAATCGGAGTAATGCGAGTCAGCCTGCGCCCCAGTTAGGCGACTCGTAAGCGGCAGATAGGAACTGCGTTCAGGCAGACCGTTCCCTCAGAAGAGGGGGCAGGAGACCTCAGGATCGGGGGCAACCTCGGTCAAGGCTCCGAAGCTGTACAGCACGGTCTGTACCCGCAGAACCGAAAAGGCGCCCTGAACCAGCACTCGGGCTTTTTCATTTTCGGGTATCATGAACTCGAAGCCACAGGAGGTACAACCATGCAAAACACACTCAAGACTGTGCGTGACTTCCGCTCCGATAAGTTCTTTGTAACCTCGCTCTACCTCAGTCTGACCCCTCAGGAACGCGCGACACGCCCCCCAATGTATCAAACGCGACTCAAAACCCTCCAGAACCAGCTCCGCCACTGGCTGGACGACCACCCGATGGACCCCGACGCCCGCGAATCGGTAGAGCAGGACTTCAAGCGCATGATGGATTTTATCGATGAGCCCAAAAACCTGCTGGGCGAGAACTCGCTCCCCGTGCGCGGGATTGCTCTCTTTTCCTGCTCTGCAGAAGGCTTGTTTGAAGCGGTGCGACTGCCCTATGTGGAGCGCAACACCCTCGTGGTGGACAAAACCCCCTACATCCGCCGGCTGTTCGCTGTAGAAGCCGATTTTGGGGTCAATCTCGTGGCGGTCTTCGACCATCGCGATGCGCACTTTTATCAGGTGGACATCCACGGCATTCGGGAACTGGAATCGTTCCGCTTCTCTCGCGATAGGGAAGTGTTGCCCCCGGGGGTGCATGGGGTTCGAACCCCGGCAGGCATGCGGGCGTTGCACGGGATGGGCGAGCGCAATGTGCAGATGCTCAAGCAGCATGAGCAACAGCAACACCTGCGCCATATTGCAGATACCTTGCTTCAGTTGAGGCGTACCCATCCGTTTGACCGTCTGTTGATTGCCGCCCCAGACGACTTAGCCAGCGCGTTTCCAACTTACCTGCACGACTATGTACGCCGTACCTTCGCAGGCACAATCGCGGCGCACGATAAGATGCCTGTCAATCAGCTTTACGAGCGCGTGCTGGACAAAATTCTGGAGCTGGATCGCGAGCAGGAGAAGCGACTCCTGCAAGAGTTTAACGAAAGCATTCCTCATCTGGCGATGTCGGGCATAGACCCCGTGCTGAAGGCGCTGGAGTGGGGTAATGTGCGCGTGTTGCTCTATGACACGGACTACTCGGTGCCCGGTTGTGTGTACTATCCGTCGGGACTGCTCGGCTTGTACCCAGAACACGCGCCCGAAGGCACCGAAATGATCTGGATGCTGCCCGATATTGTGGACACCGTAGTGGAGCGGGCACTGGAGCAGGGCGCCCAGATTGAGGCGGTTCACGCGCCTGAAGCAAAGGCAGAGATTCACGGTGTGAGCGCCATTCTGCGCTACCCGATGAGCGTGGGGGAGAGTGTAGACTAAGTACCCGCTCTGCCTTTCGGGGATAGGCAAGTTGCGAAAACGAAGGAAGGTCGCCCCTCTACCTTACTCTGGTAGAGGGGCTGAACGATTTCAGAACCGATAGCCCACCGTCACGGAAAGCCCGCTCGCGCGGTCGTTGTTCGGTCCGAAACGGTCGGTGATGTCGTAGTTCACCTCAACGCTGTAGTACTCGTTGACCCAGTAGGTCAGCCCGATGCGCCCGCCGAACACATTCTCGCTGGGACCCGTGGTGTCCACCACATACAGCCCGGCGCCCAGGCGGATTTGCCACTTGCTGTCAGTGTCGGCGACAGGGCGCTCATACACCTGCGTGAACAGCAGGCTCGTGATGGTGCCCCGCGAGCCGCCTGTGTGATGCGCGAACAGGTCTACGCTCAATTCGGTGGCGTCGCTGCTTAACAGGGAAATGCCCGCGGTTTCGTAAGTCAACCCGACGGCGAACCATGTCTTATTGAAGTTCTGCAGGTCCACATCGGACGGGAAAAAGGCGCCTGCTCGCACCCGCAATACGCCCTCTTCAAACTGGGCGACAGCGGGCACGCTCAGCAGGGCGGTCAGCGCCGAAAGCGCACTCCAGCACATCCATCGTTTCATCATTCGTTTACCTCCATGTGATTGTGGCACAGGGGCGTCGGTTCGCCTTTTCCCACTATTTTCCTGCCAAATTCGCCCGATTTTCGCCCGTTGGCTGTCCGGTTTTGGCGCGTTTTTGAGTCTAATTGGGGTGGAAGGCCTCTGCAAGGGGTGCTTCCACAGGGCGAAATAACGAGATTGTAGGCGGCACTGGGCTTTGATCCTCCTTTCGACAGTGTCGCCCATTTTTTTATTTCAGGCGCGATTTCACCTCCTCCAGTAATCCGGTCATCATGTCCATTGTGAGCAATCCCGTGTAGGTGTTGCGTGCGCTGGGGTGATAGCTCGCTGCCAGAAATTTACCATCCGTCAACTCGTAAATGGCGCCGTGCTGAAAAGTGGGGCGTGCTTGTGGAGGAAGCAGGTTCTCCATTCGCGCCAGCCGCACACACGCGGAAAACGCAATCTGCCCCAGCGCCAGCATCCCCTGCAGATTCGGCATAAGCCGATAGGTCGCCATGAGAAAGGGAAAACAGTTCGCCTGCTCTTCGGGGGTCGGCTTGTTGTCGGGCGGGGCGCAGTGAACGGCGGCGGTAATCAGCGCGTCTCGCAGGGTGAGACCATCGTCGCGCGAAACCGAGGTAGGCTGGTTCGCAAACCCTGCTCGATAAAGCGCCTCAAACAGAAAGTTGCCCGACGCATCGCCGGTGAAGATACGCCCTGTGCGGTTGCCCCCGTGTGCCGCAGGCGCCAGCCCCACAATCAGCAACCGCCCCTGAGGGTCGCCAAAATTGGGCACAGGCTTGCCCCAATAGACCTCCTCGCGAAAGGCGCGACGCTTGCGCTGTGCCACTTCCTCACAGTAGCGGCGCAACCGCTCACAGCGCGTGCAACCCACAATCGCCTCCTGAAGCGCTTCCCAGTCCATCGGCGAAAAGATACCTCACGGAAAACCCCGTAAAATTGCCTGTTTTTCCCAATTGCAGGGCGCCAGACCGCCGCTTTCGAGAGGAAATGTGCTATAATATGGGTGAGGATCAATTGCCCCTGCAGTCTCTGATTTTCGCCCTGTGAAGTAATGCGTGCCCCCGTCATGGGGGCTTCGTGTGAGAATACGATTTCTCACACAGGCTGTGGGTGAGTTCTCTCGCCCACTTCCCAATAACGAAGAGGAGGCACATGCAATGAAGCGAACGGTGAAATGGAGCATGCTGGCTTGTGCCGCGGCTTGGATAACGGCAAGCGCATCGGCGCAGACGATTGACGGCACACGCGACGCTATTTACGGTTCACCCATCGTCGTGCAGGACACCCCGACGGGGTTCGGCGATAGCAATCTGGGGCAGGTAGACTACGCCAACGGCTCCGAACTGGACGCCGCCTATGCCTATGTGGACATGACAGGGCAAACCCTCTACCTGTTCCTCGCAGGCAACCTCGAATCGAACTTCAACAAGCTGGAAATCTTCTTTGACACGGTTGCGGGTGGACAGAACCGACTGCGGGGCGATAACTCTGGAGTAGACTTCGGGGGCTTGAACCGCATGGGCGATGACGGCACCGGCAACGGATTGACCTTCGACTCAGGGTTCGAAGCCGACTACTGGATTGGCATCACGGGCGGCGGCTCGCCTTACGCCCTCTACGCGAACTGGGCGCAACTGCTGACCGGGGGCGGCGGACCGGGACACTATCTCGGCACAACCAGCGCCGCGAGCGATGGAACCCTAACAGGCGGTACTGACCTCGGTATTCGGGTCACCATCAACAACAGCAACACGGGGGGCGTCACCAGTTCTGTCGCTGACCCGATTGCCGCTACCGCTGTGACCACAGGCGTGGAGCTCGCCATCCCCTTCTCGGCGATTGGCATTTCGGGCGCGACCGTGATTAAAATCTCCGCCTTCATCAACGGCTCAGGGCACGACTACCTCTCCAACCAGGTACTGGGAGGTGTGGGCGGACTGGGCAATCTCGGTGAGCCGCGCAATGTGAACTTTGCGAATATTGCGGGCGATCAGTTCTTCACCGTTGTTGTGCCCGAGCCTGCCAGCCTGCTGGCGCTCGGCGCTGGCTTGACCGCCCTCGCTTTGCGCCGACGCCGACGCTAAGCCTTGCTTGCATCACCCTCACCTCCCGCGGCGGTTCCCTGCGTCTCAGGGAACCGCCGTCTATTTGAGGTACACTCATGCGAGCGAAAGGAGCCGCTATGCGAATCTCTCCGTTTTTGCGAGCGAGCCAGTTGGTGATGCTCAGCCTGTTGCTCATCGCAGGCTGGGCGACCGAACTGCGCGTGATGAGCTGGAACATCGGGCGCGCGATTGGCGCCAACAACCCCAACGACGCCCAGCAACCCTATGTCGCCAAAATCTGGAACTATTTCCGTCCCGATGTGATTCTCTTACACGAAGTCGGGGGCAACACCAGCGGCTGGAACGCGCTTAATCAGGAAAGCGCGCTGGATAATTTTATTCGCGCCAACCTGACCTATCTCGGTGCGAACCCCCAGCGCAATGTGAACTACTATCTGTATGTGAATCGGCTCTCGGATGGCTGGATCAGCTCAGCGATTGTGAGCCGCTACCCCCTTGTTTCCGCGACGGATGTGTCCATCGGCTCGCCCAACCGTGGGCTGACCATCGGGTTTGTGGATGTGCCGGGCACGAACGGCGTGGGCTTTTTCGGGGCGCACTTCAAGGCGGGCGGCTACACCACCGACGCCGAGAAACGCCAGACGAATGCGGAGCAGGCACGCGCCCATGTGAACCGCTGGCGCTACCAGAACCGACGCTCTGCCTATCTGTTCGGGGGCGACCTGAACGAAAACGAAGACCCCGACCTGAACTCGCTTTATGATATTGGCGCACTCTTACCCGACGGGCGCGTCTATAACCCCATCAGCACGGTGCAGTCCGCCCGGTTGCGCGACCATGTGCCCACCGACGGCATGGGCGGCAAGCGTACCTATAAGATTTCCAGCCGCAACTCCGACCTGGATCAGCGTTTTGATTATCTCTTCACCTCCGCCGATGAGCCGGGGCGCGACCGGATTCGCGTGCTGGAGGCGCGTATTTTCAACACACGGCGCATGAGCGAGCTTCCAGACGGCTTTGAAATTACGGATAGCCAGAACGCCTCCGACCACGCGCCCGTGTTTCTGCGCATCCAGATTGACCGCTGGCACACGCGCCCCGACGGCTCAGGCTACTGGGTTCCCGAACCCAGCAGCTGGCTGATTCTGTTGGGACTGTCGGGGGCGCTGCTACTGAAACGGCGACGCTCCGATTAGACTTCGCAGAGAGAGGTTTTGTGGCAAAAATAATACCAATCTGCGCTTCAAACTTCGGGAATCCCAGACGATCCTGCTTTGAGAACCCGACGGCTGAAGCCGTTCCCAGTAGATAAAGCCAGCCTGCGCTGGCTCTTTTAGCCGACGAAGGTCGGCTTCGTTTTATAGGAACGGCTTCAGCCGTTAGGGCGGAGGCGTTCCCCAACAGGCTTCAGGAGCGCATAAAACGGTACCCCTCAAAAAAAACCACCCTATTGAGAATCTTACGGAGGGGGGCAATTCACGAACTCTAACCTCCCAGTTGGTATAAAATCCCCCCTCCGAAGGTTCCCAAACTTGCGGAGGGGGTGACTTACGGATAATTCCACAGCAGGTTTTTTAGACGCTCGTACCGAAGTTGAACAACACGGTCAGCAGGTCAGCGTCATCCACCGTGCCATCGCTGTTGGTGTCGCTGGCTTCATCGCTGGAGCCAAAGTTGAACAGCACCTGTAGCAAGTCGGCGTCGTCAATCTGGCAGTCGCCGTTCACATTGCCCAGCGAGCGCGGCAAGCCTCCTGCGTAAGATTCCCAGTCCATGTTGAAGATGCGGGCGTTGGCGAGGGTGTAAGATTGCTCAATGCAAAACAGGTAGCCTCGCACACGCAGGAGGTTGTTTGTATCGCCGCCGTTCTCCGTGATTCGCAGGTGAACACGGTGCGGCATCGCCCCCAGCGGGTCATCCTGACAGGAAATGCGCTCCACAAAGCCCTGCAGCCGACCCTCCAGCTCGGTGATGAGAACCTGAACCTCAGAGCCTTGAAGATTGACAGTTATGCATTCATTTGGGGTATCTGTGCCCGTCCAGCGAATAATCGCTGTGCTACCGTTGTCCTGAACTACCTGAGCGATCAGAGGAATAGTGCGCTGAATGCCCAGATCGGGGATGAGTTCCTCAAGGTTCAGAACCACATCCAGTGCCAGTCCGTCGTTGTTGATGTCCGTAAATTGGAACAGCACCGGGTCGCTTGCGTCCAGCGTTCCGCTCGCGGAGAGGCTCCCTGATACTTCATAGTTTCCTGAAAGGAATCGCCAGGCAAGGAACCCACCGCGTTCCAGCTCGTCCACGACGCTCTGGGCATAAGCTCCAGTAAACGCCAGCAACCCGCAAAGCGCGAGTGCGCTCATCAGTGAACCGTTTCGCATCGTTGTTTACCTCCTTTCCTGCCGCCTTCGGCGTGCAAGAGTATTATACACTAAACCGTCACGCGAGCGTAGTCCAGCACTTTAGGGCACGGGCAATTCCGCTCAGCAGGGATTTTCTCAATCAGCCCGAAAATCACCTTGCGGATGCGCTCGGCGTTCTGATGGAACACATGCATGACTTCTTCCGCCGTCACAGGCGACACTTCGCCCTCGGCGACCAGCCCGCTGTCATAATCCGTAATCAGCGAGATGTTGACCACGCACATCGCCAGCTCGCGCGCAAGATACGCCTCAGGGTACTGGGTCATGTTAATCACTTCCCAGCCCATAGAAGTGAACCACTTGCTCTCGGCTTTGGTGGAGAAGCGGGGACCGTTAATCACCACAATCGTGCCTTTTTCGTGAACCGGGATGCCGTGCGCGCGGATTTCTTCAATCGCGAGCTGGCGTAGCACGGGGCAGTAGGGGTCGGCAGGCGAGACATGGTGAACGGTGGGACCCTCATAGAAGGTATCGGCGCGCCCGTGCGTGCGATCCACATACTGGTCAGCGACGACGAAATCGCCCGGTTTGACATGGCGTTGCAGGCTGCCCGCGGCGCACGGGCTGATGATGCGCGTAACACCCAGCTCCTTCATCGCCCACAGGTTCGCGCGGTAGTTGATTTTGTGGGGTGGGATGCTGTGCTTGCGCCCGTGTCGGGGCAGGAAAGCCACCTTGCGCCCTGCAATTTCGCCAATCGCAATCAGGTCGCTGGGGGGACCATAGGGCGTGTCAATCTTCACTTCTTCTACCTTCTCCAGAAAGGAGTAGAATCCCGAACCTCCGAAAACGCCAATCTCAGCATAGGGTTTCATCGATGAGCCTCCTGTTTTGTTGGGTGTATTGGAGTGCCTCTTCGGCAGCTTTTTGCTCCGCCTGTTTTTTGCTGGGACCGCTGCCGCGCCCCACCACGAGGTCTTTGAGGCGCACCTGCACCACGAAAGTGCGCTGATGGGGGCTGCCGTGTTCCTCTACGACCTCATAGACAGGCGTCACGCGCCACCACGCCTGGGTGCGTTCCTGAAGCATGGACTTGTAGTCCTGAATAGGCATCCGCCCCTCATCGAGCGCCTGCAGCTCGGGCTGGAGATGGGTGAGAATATAGTCCTGCGCCGCTTTGTAGCCCTGGTCCAGATAGATGGCGCCGACCACCGCCTCGAAGGTATCGCTCAGGATGGAGGCGCGTTCGCGCCCGCCTGCTTGCTCTTCAGCAGGGCTGAGTTTAATCAGAGGCGGCAGACCAGCGCGTTTCGCCGCCTCACATAGCACGCTGGCGCGCACGAGGCTTGCCCGCGCTTTGGAAAGTTGCCCCTGATCCCAGTCAGGGTGGCGGTGAAACAGGTACTCGGCAATCACCAGCCCGATGACGGCGTCGCCGAGCAGCTCCAAGCGCTCGTTGCTGGCTTGCAGGTCGCCTTCGGTGTAGGAGCGGTGCGTTAAGGCTTGCTCTGCCAGCGTCTTATTGCGAATGGGCAGAGCCGTCTCCGCTTTACGCGACCACCAGAAACGCACGGGTATAAGTATACCTGCTCTGTGAATCCCGCATCCGCCACACCCGTCAGCGGCCGTGTTGCAGGAGCCTCCTCCCCTCAAAACTGCCCCAGCTTGGTCAAAAGGAAACTCGCGTTATACACCAACCGCATCACCACATCGGGAACCCACGCTGCCCACAGACGCCGCTGCATCGCCTCATAACTCAAAATCTGCCAGATAATTCCGCCCAAACTCATCAGAAAATCGCCAGGAGCATCCACCACCCATATCCACCACACAAAGAGGTGAAATGCCGTTGTGAAAGCGAAAGCTAACACAAGCCCTGCTGTATGCCGAAGCGTTCGATAAACCACCCCAATCTCCCACACTGTCCTGCCCACCGAAACTGCCAGTACGGAAATTGCAACCCACAGCCAGAACGGATAGGTGGAATGTTCCAGTGCCATACCCAGCCACGCGCCTGTCGTGCCCTGCAGCTCGTGGGCGAAGAGGGCGAGCATCATCACCGCAACGAAACCCCATCCAATTACCACATCGCCAAACGCATCCAGCACAGGAACAGGCTGCGCTGGCGCACTGGCTTGCCTGCAAACTATCACCATCGCATACCCTACACTCCCATTCTACCTCATAGCCTCCACACAATCACGCCTGAGGTGAGTACCTACTTGCGCTCCAGCACCCCATCGGCGCGCTGGAGCCACAGCGCCGCCTGCTCCGCCTCTTCTCGCGTGCGAAAAAACGCCACCGACTGCTCCAGCACGCCCGCCTCGGTGTAGCTGTGGTGTTGATACAGCGCACCTTCAAAAAAGCCCCACACATAAGGCTCCTGCGGCTTATGTCGCACGCGCACGCGGTACACGGTCTCCAGACTTAGCACGGGACGCTGCAAGGCTTCAGAGAGACGCGCGTCGTCCAGTTCCCGATTGGTCAGGAACTGGCTACCGAAACCATAGAATCCCCACAACCTCTGGGTGCGCTCGCCAATGGAAAGCGTGCGCTCAACACGCCGTGCCCACCATCGAGGCGCGCTCGCTTGACATTCTATCTCTGCCAGATAATCGCCCTCGCCAACGAACGCATTCAGATTGTAGACCCAAACTTCACGCACTGTCCAGGCTGGCGGCAGCTCAGGACGTTGGCGCAGTTCTGCGTCGTTTAGCCGCACCAGCGTCAGACGCGCGTAGCGATCTTTAGGAACTTTGGGTGGCGAAAGCGGGGGCGGTTTATCGCTTTCGTGAAGCGCAGGTTCGGGGAGGCTGGCTAAGAACCGCTCTTGCGCGCTTCCTATGGCTTCCGTGACAAGGTGATCGTATGTGGTTGCCACGCGCCATGACAGGAAGGCGTCAACCAGTAGCGCCAGAGCCGCTATCAGAAAGCCCCACTGTAGCCATTTCGGGAACGGCTTGACCCGCATCGTTGTTCACCTCAATCTGCGAATGTTCAATCGTGCGATACACGAGGTAGCTTTCCCCATCGTATACTCCTACGACCATAATATCAGCAGATAGTGCCGCGTTTTTACTTCGTACCCGTTCCAGAAACGCTTCTCCAGAGGTACCACTTTTGCCAATCAGAAGCAAAGGGGGATAGAAATTATCCAGTTCGCGGACAAGATCTCTTAGCTGCTCTCCTGGACAAGTTGTATCCCACCACTCAATGAGCCTGCCATCAACCAGGTTCAGCCCATACACCATCGGTACCCACTCGTTGCCACGGCGTTCTGCTATCAGCGTGTCTCCAGAGTACGCATACTCCACCGCCACGCCCGCAACGCCATCCTGCGTGCGCACGCGGCAGCCTTGACCGAAGGATAGAAAGTAATCTATCTGCACAAGATTACCCCTCCTCTAAGCCAAAGAAGGATTTTACCAGCTCTTCTACGCTCTGTGGGACGATTTCGTAACGAACAAAATCGAACCACTGCTCAATATGCCTTACCTTGAATGCAAAATCGCCGTTTTCCTTGAAGAGCACTCTTACTGCAACCCAGTACCTGCTTGTCGCCAGTAGAGTGATCGATTTCACAACACACCAAAACTCCACCACATTCCTGCGTAATATGTAGAATCCCGCAATCTCAGTGGTAAGTTCCTCAGGCTCTCCCTCTGCCTGAAGCCATATAGACGGGAATCTGCGGCTCATCTTTTGAGCTTCGCGAAGCGCTGCGGTGCGCGCCCGTTCACACACTTCAGAAATCTCAAAACGTGGGTACTTCTCCAGAAGGGATGTCAGCCGCTCTTGCATCATACGCACGGTTTCATGAAAACGGCGGTTGACGCTCTCCAGCGCTATCGCCTCGCGTACCGCCTCTACCGAAAGGTTCGTGACGATTTCCAGCGCTGTGGAGTCGCGAAGCAGCGCGGCACAGAACCGCGTCTCTTCAAGGAGCGCCATCACCTGCTGGGGGCTGGGGCAGGTGGAACTAATCCTCTGGAATCCGATTGCGCTCTGGGCGGTTTCTGGGAAGAAGAAAATCTCTGTGCCGTCTCCAAAAAGTCGGGGTACAAGGTGGCGAAGCGCTCGGCTGGGGCAACGAAGAATCCCTCGCGACGGCGGCTCATCAAGGTAGAGGGGCTGTACGCTTTTCAGACGAGCCATTACCCGATAGAGCGACTCGCCTCCCATCAGGCTGGCGACAACGATATTCCACGAGTGCGTGGCTGAGAGCGATTGTAGCGCCTCAGCGAACACAGGGGCTATGAAGTATCGCAGGAACTCTGGGGGTAGAAAGGTCACGACATATCCCTCAGTATCGTACAGTCGTAGCGTCCAAAGCGAGTATCCACGCTCTCTGAGCCGATTGTACAGGTGGTGGGCAGCGAGTTCACTCTCTACCTGTCCGAACAGCCCCCCCGCCGACCGACTCTCTGCTACCGTACACGGGGAAACCTTGAAAACCGCTCCGCTGAGTACCTTGTTACTCACCATGGCAAAGGTATCGCGATCAGCGTGTCGCCTGAGCACGCATACTCCACCGCCACGCCCGCAACGCCGTCCTGCGTGCGCACGCGGCGACTTGAGCAGCATCGCTTGCAAAAACTCACGGTGCAACACCCCAACCATCATATTCCCCGCCATACTGTTCAGCAATCTGCTTCAGTCGCTCTACAACCCGCTCAAAACCACTATCTTCAAGCGGTGTATTATCGTATACTACTACACAATAAGTCTCTTCCTCTGGATCGTCCAGAAAGCGCGCCTCGTAGCCAGCTGTCTGATACGCCTCTGCAGCAAGCATGGCACTCTCGGCGTCTGAAAAGAGAAAGAGGTGCTCCACAGGATTTGTCTGCAGAGCAGGTACCGCTTCGTCTGGGATTTCCTGCAGAACCCAATAGCGCGCCGCGCGGTCGGACAGCCCCAGAGCCTCGTAGATGTTAGCAAGCGTCTCGTAGATCTGTTGTCTGGGAGCCTCTTCGCCTCCGTGCTGAAGCGCTTGTTCAAGATGTTCTGCAGCTTCTGCGAATCTTCTAAGTTGTATCAGCACCAGCCCCAGCAATAGATGGCTATCCCACTTGTCAGGTCGCACTTCAAGGGCACGCGTCAAGTAGGGAACGGCTCGGTCTGGAAAACCCATCTGGTCATAGCAGTATCCCAAATTGTGCCATGCGCTTGAGAAATCGGGCGCCAGCTGGGTTGCTCGCTCAAACGCCTCTATAGCGGTGTCCCAGTGCCGCTGCTCCATATGTACGACGCCCAGCAGGAAGTGCGCGTCGGCGTGGTCAGGCGCAACTGAGAGGATATGGCGGAGCTCTGCCTCCGCCTTGGAGTATTCGCCCGATTCTATCAGAGAGATGACCTCTGCGAAGCCATGTCCGATATCCGAGTTCATATCAGCCTCCAGATTGCGTCAGTTTTTGGGTAAGATATTCTTCAGTTCAATACCCATTTTGCGTCCCGTTCTTATGAGATTCTCCTCGACGAGACGAGCCTTTTTCACATCCTTCAACGCCACCAGTTTTTCTATGGTATCAAAATCTTTACCCGAACGGAAGTGCTGTATGCCCTTAGCACGAAGCGATTGTCCAGTGATACCGTAACACACACCCCTGCCTGCCTTCAGCAGACGATGTACTACTATGCTCTTCGCACCTAATTTTACCCCCACGACTACAAATGGCAGCAGGAAAGGAGCTAGTCCTTCGGGGTCTATCCAGTGTATTGGATTATTCACGCAGTAGCCGTATCGGCTCAGCGTGAGCGGCTGCGCCACATCCCCCAACCACGGGTCTTTCTGCAAGAACCGCCCGATTGTGGGGTCGTACCAGCGCACGCCGACTTTCAGCAAGCCGCCTGTGTGTGCCTCGTTGCGATAGCCCCACGCCCCGTTCCGCGCCCGAGTGTTCGCCATTTCACAAGCCTTGCGCATGTTTCATCATTTTCATCATTTTAACAATAGGCTGTATGCCAATAGACCCAACTGGAAACCAATGCCCGCCCAGACGCCCGAAAGAATGCCCAGACTCCTGTATGCACGATGCAGGTCGAGTGCAAATGCAAGAAGCAATATGCTAACAATCAGGGCATACTGCCTTTCTAGTTTATAACCGAGCTGAAAATGTATCCCCATAGCAGTTGCGATACCTACAAAAAACATTATGGGTGCAACCGTATACGCAAATCTGCCCAATTGATGATTTGTAAGTAACACAAAAAGCATGCCCTGCACAACAGCTCCAACCGATAACACGAATAACGCATCCCTGTCTGTACCTACCAGTACCAGCAACAACGGAAACAGGAGAAGCCACACGACTGCCTTTGCCACAAAAATCTGGACGCTGAACCTCTCGTCTGTCATCGTTATTCCTCCGAGAGGATATTGTAGCATGGAAAGGGGCGTTTTGTCAAAGGGGGTGAAAAGGAACACCAGAAAAAAATCCCTTGCCCCAGATGGGTGAAGCGGCTTTATTGCGCGGGGAGAAGTAGACAACCTAAAACAAACTCGGCTGGTTCGCCGACTGAATCAACGCCTGGGGCTTGGGGAACGCCTCGTCGAAGTTGGGGAAGAGGGGTTCCAGGCGCTGGGCGAACTTGTAGAGTTTCTCCACATAATGTTCCAGGTCGGCGTCGTTGGCGTATTCTTCCAGTAGCCCCAGTGTGCCGTCGCGCTTGCGATAGACCATGATGTAGTCGCCAATCTGGAATCGCTGGGCGAGGTGTCGCAAAGGATGATGGGGCAGGCGGCTCTTTTCGGTGATGCGCTCGCGACGGCAGAGGTCTTCGATGGGCACCTCGCCGTTAAGAATCGCGAACGCCAGCCGTCGATACTCTTGCGCCACAGCCTCAGGCTTGCCTTCCAGCAGCCACTCAATCGCGCGGGCGATAAACTCGCGCCCGAACCGCTCATCGGCACGGGAACGGAGCGAAGCGCCTTTGAAGATGCGCTTGCCGTCATAGCTCTGCAACACATAGTTTTTGGTCTTCAGCGAGAGCATCACCGCGTAGCGCCCGTCGTGAACGAGGCGGATGCCCTCGGGCAGGATGGAACCCACCTGCTCCACGAAGGCGCGCTCTTCCGCTTCGGTCTGCACTTCAGGGGGCGGTTGAAAATAAACGCCGTCGGTATCAATCTCTATCACGCGCCCGCCGAGCGCCTCTATCTGCTGGGCAATCTGCTTCACAATATCCTGCCCTGTGATTGTAACTTTCTCGGCGGCGTCATAATCGTTGAAGTGGAACGGAGCGCCTAAGTAACCGTACATTGAGTTTATAAGAATCTTAAATGAACCCTGCAGCCCATCCCAATAAGCCGCTTCCAGCCCCTGCGTTTGGCGGGCGCGGTTTTTGGCGTCCAGTCGGCGCTGGCGCAGCTCTGCCAGCATCGGCAGGAACACATTGAGCGTGTCCACCTTCGGCTTGATGTGGAATTGGAGCATCACGCTGGGGTACAGGCTCTCCACATCTGCCTTGACCACGCGCTCGATGCGCCCGACCATCCGCACCTCTGTGTAGCCCCCTGGATACTCGCGCGCTGGCTCCGGGAGAGGAATCGCATGCCCTTTCATCAGGTAGGCGCGAACAAACAACAGGTTCGCCTTCTCGCCTGTGCCAATCGTCGCCAGATTCTGGAGCGTGTCGGGAATCATCTGGCACTGGTAGAACTCGGTGGGAAGCACCAGCTCGGCGAGCCGACGGGTTTCGCGCACATCCTGCAGGCAATACTGGCGCACCGTGTCGGGGTCGGTACGCCAGAGGTGGGGGATTTGCTCGCGCTCCAGATAGATGCGCTCCTCTAACGCGATTCCAAGTTGCTGGGCAGCCTCTTTGAGACCGTAGCTTTCAAGGTCGCCGCGCCCGATGTCAAAGCGTTGCACGGCGAGATAGGTATCCAGAAGATGGCGTCCGTGAACGAAGGCGGGGGTGAAGGTGCGGTTATTCGCGCCGATGACGCATGCGCGCGGGCTACCGAAGCGCAGTTCCGAGCCGTCGCGTCCCCACCGAAGCGCCACGCCCAGCGCCTGCGCCCGCCGATGCAGATACGGCAGGTCAAAGCCGAACAGGTTGTGCCCCTCAATCACATCGGGGTCTAACTCCTGAATGCGTTCGGTGAGTTGCTGGAGGATGGTCTGCTCGTCGCCTTCCAGCAGCTCCTCGTAGCCCCGATTGTCGCTGAGCGCCACCATCAGAATCTGCGCATCCGACTGGTCGTGTGTGAGGGTGCTGGTCTCGATATCGAGTTGCACGCGGTGCAGTTCTTCGAACGCCATGCCCTTGAAGAGGGTTTTGCCAGAGAGGATGAGGTACTGGCGTGGCAGGCTTCCGAACGCCAGAATTTCGTGGTGGGCGTCGCGCAGGGCGCGTCGGAGGTTGTCGAATGCCTCGCGGTGGGCGCATCGCGCCAGATAGCGCAGGGCAGGGCGCTCGCCGAAATCGCCTTCCAGCTCCTGCCAGCGCACATCGGGCATCTCCATAAGGGTGTCGCTCAAAAGCCACGGCTCGAAGGGTTCCTCTTCCGTAATCAGGCGCTCGCCCTCGCGTCGATAAATCCGAATCAGCCCGTTCGCCGACTCGACGGCGATAATGCGTGGGGTCGGGTCGCGCCCGAACAGGAGCGCTTCCAGCAGGGCGCGCTCCTCCGACTGAGGTGGCTCTGCCGACTCTGCAGGCGCATCCAGCGGCAAAGAGGGCTGTTGCATGCCTCACTCACCTCCGATTTGCCACGCGCCCAGCGTTTGCCACGGGTCGGCGACGGGGGCGCCATCCTGCACAGGGTGCGCCTGAGTTCGGGGACGCAGGAGCGTTTCCGCCAGCCCCAGCGCCGTCAGCACAGGCAGGGGCAGCTCTTCTGGCTCGCCCGTGAGGGGATACTCTTCCAGAAAACCTGTGTGCAGTTTGCCTTCCTGAAAGGCGGGATGGCGCAACAGGGCTATCAGGAACCCCAGATTGGTGCGCACGCCCAGCACGACAGTGCACTCCAGCGCATGAATCAGGCGTCGAATCGCCTGCTCGCGGTTCTCACCCCACGCAATCAGTTTGGCAATCATCGGGTCATAGTGGTGGGTAATCGTGTTGCCCGCCACAATCCCGCTGTCGATGCGCACATGGGGCAGGTGAGGTGCTTCCCACACCTGCACGGTTCCCAGCGAGGGGGCGAAGGCGTTCGCGGGGTCTTCGGCATAGAGGCGCGCCTCGATGGCGTGCCCGCGCTGGCGAATGGCATCCTGCGACAGCCCGAGCGGCTCACCGGACGCCACCCGCAACTGCAGATGCACCAGGTCTACCCCCGTGACCATTTCCGTCACGGGATGCTCCACCTGCAGGCGCGTGTTGACCTCCAGAAAATAGAATCGCAGCCCGTCTGGCGTTTCTTCCACGAGGAACTCCACCGTGCCTGCGTTGGTGTAGCCGACGGCGCGCGCCAGTTTGACCGCCGCGTCGGTGAGCGCGGCGCGGGTGGCGTCGTCCAGCACAGGGGATGGGCTTTCCTCAATAATCTTCTGGTGGCGGCGCTGGATGCTACACTCGCGCTCAAAGAAGTGGAGAACCGTGCCGTGCATATCGGCGAGAATTTGCACCTCCACATGGCGCGGGCGGGGGATGTAGCGCTCAATCATCAGGCGCGGGTCGCCGAAGGCAGCCTCCGCCTCGCGCTGGGCGCTTTCGGCGGCGTGCAGGAACTCCGACTCCTCCCAAACCGTGCGCATGCCCTTGCCGCCACCGCCTGCCACTGCCTTGAGCAGCACGGGAAAGCCGATTCTGCGTGCCTGTTCCAGCAGGGTATGGGCGTCCACAGGTTCCGCTGGGTTGAAGCCCGGCACCGTCGGGATGCCGTTTTGTTCGGCAATTCGTTTCGCCGCGCCTTTGTCGCCCAGCAGGCGAATCACTTCGGGCGAGGGACCGATGAAGCAAATGCCTGCTTCCTGACACGCCTGCGCGAACTCGGCGTTCTCGGCGAGGAACCCGTAGCCCGGATGGATGGCGTCCGCCCCACAGGCGCGGGCAATCTCGATAATCTTCGGGATGGCGAGGTAGCTCTCGCGGGCGGGCGCTTCGCCCAGCCGATATGCCTCGTCCGCCTCATATACAAACGGCGCGTCGCGGTCGGCATCCGAGTAGACCGCGACAGTCGCCAGCCCCAGCTCACGACAGGCAGTAATAATGCGTCGGGCGATTTCCCCACGATTCGCAATCAGAACCTTGCGCACATGGATATTGTACCGCAGGGCTACCCCTCCAGCGGGTACGCCCCCACAAGGTAGAAAGAACCCGTCACCAGCACAAGGTCGTCGGGGGTTGCCAGCTCCAGCGCGCGCTGGAACGCGAGCGAAGGGGTCTCCGCCACCTCCATACGCACGGGGAGTTTACCCTGCGTTTCCTGAAGCCAGCGCTGGGCGCATTCCAGCAGGTGCTGGGGCGGATAGGCGCGTTCGCTGGGGGCGCGGGTGAAAATCGCTATCTCCGCTAAGGGCAACAGGTGGCGCAACACTTCGGATGGCTCGTGGGGACGGAGCATGCCGAACACCATAATCATCCGCTGATATTTGAACACGCGGGGCAGACTGAAGGCGAGCGCCCACGCCGCCTCGGGGTTGTGCGCGCCGTCCAGCACCACCTTTGGCGAATCGCCCACCACCTGCATCCGCCCTGGCAGGTGGGCGTGCTGAACCCCTGCCTGAATCGCGCTGTCGGGGATGGTGTAGCCCTGCTGGCGCAGCTGGAGCGCCGCGCCCACCGCGCACGCCACATTATGACGCTGGTGGTCGCCAATCAGCTGAGGATGAGCGTCCAGCTCCCACGAATCGAACCGCAACCGCACGGACGAGTCGCGGGGCGAGGGCAGGGGAGTGTAGTAGAGTGTCGGCAGGTCGCTGGAGGTTCCTTCGGGCAGGACTTCCAGCAACGGAACTCCCTGCGCCTGCGCCACCTGACGCGCCATCGCCCGTGCATCGGGGTGTAGCGCGCCGCTTACTGCAGGACGCCCCGGCTTGAAAATCTTGCTCTTCTCATAAGCAATATCGGCGTGTGTGGGTCCGAGGCGGTCTGTATGATCCAGCCCCACGCTCACCAGCACGCTCACAAGGGGCGTTATCACATTCGTCGCGTCCAGCCGCCCCCCCAGCCCGACCTCCATCACGGCAATCTCCACGCCTGCCTGCGCATATGCCCAGAACGCCAGTGCGGTTTTCAGCTCAAATTCCGTGACCTGCCCGTATTCGGTGTCGGTGAGGCGCTCGATCAGCGGTTTCGCATACGCCACCCCTTCAGCGAGCAGTTCTTTCGGGATGGGTTCGCCGTCTATCAGGATACGCTCGCGGAAGTCAAACACATAGGGCGAAAAATACGCGCCCACGCGGTAGCCCGCGTGCTTCAGAATGCTGGCGACGAGCGCAGTGGTGGAGCCTTTGCCGTTCGTGCCCGTGATGTGAACGACGGGTATGCGCAGGTGGGGGTTGCCCAAGCGCTCCAGCAGCGCTTCCATGCGGGCGTTGCCCAGCCGCCAGCCGTACAGGTTGAGGCTCTCGATGTATGCAACCGCCTGTTCGTAGGTCATCGGCGAGAATTATACTTGCCCGCACGCTATTTCGCCGCTGGCACGCGCACCGAGACCGCGCCGCGCAGGTCGCCCAGCCGATAGCCCGTTGCCTTATCGTTGGGGTATCGCTCGCGAATGAGGCGGCGCACTTCAGGCTTGATGTTCTGCCCGTGGCACTCCAGGCAGAGCGGCATCATCACCATAATCGGGCGCATGTAGCGGTAGACCTTTTTGCCCCTCTCGGTGGTCTGCACAATCACGGGTGAGAGGGGTTTCTTCTGCTGGAAATCGCGCTCCCAGCGTTGCAGAATCTGGCGCTCCCACGCATCGGGCGCGTTTCGGGGGTTGCGGTTTTTGAGGGAGACACGCCGAATCTGCACACCGTACTCTTTGCCAATCTGTTGCGTGAGCTGCTGCGCGATTTCGGAGCAGACTTTGACGCCGCGCTCTGCCCCACCTGCCTGATATTCCTGATTGAGGCGTGCGAGCAGGCGGGCAATCAGCGCATCGGAGGCTTCGCTCGCCTTCCGAAACGCTTCCATCTGCGCCTCATCCTGCGGCTGCCGACTCTGACCCATGCTCACCGCCAGCAACACCGAGAGAATCCCCACGAAGAAACCAAGCCGTTTCATAGGGATAAGGATACCCGACTCGTTCTGAGGTATAATCGCACGGGGTGAAATCGATGCAAGAGCTGCAAGAGCGTTATGTGGTGGATGCGGAAGGCAATCCTGTAGCCGTTCTCCTGGACATCAAGGTCTATCAGCAGCTACTTGAGGCTCTGGAAGAGCTTGAGGCGATCCGAGCTTACGACGAAGCGAAAGCGTCTGGAGAGCAGCCGATACCGCTGGAAGCGATACAGGAAAATAATCACAGAGGAGCTTTTGCAGCTGACGGCTAAAGCCGTTCCTATGAGACAAAGCCGACCTGCGTCGGCTAAAAGAGCCAGCGGAGGCTGGCTTTGTTTAGTAGGAACGGCTTTAGCCGTCGCTCTTTCGGGGGCATCGTGGGTTCCAGGAGGTGTCTCTCCAACAGAGCAGGTTCACCCCTCTGGCTCCAATAGGCGATTCAGCGTTAGCCCCTCAGCTCCCCGTCCGAATATCTCGTAGCCAGCGGATGTGCCCGTCCAGAAAGAGGCGGTTCCTGCCCCCGCGATGGACAGCAAGCCCCCTCAGTTCGGGCGCAACGGTGGGGATAGTGCGTGGAAAGTAGGGGTCTACCGTCAGTTCCACATCGCTGACGCCTTCGGGGCGTGCGTAAAACGAGCTGGGGTTCGCCTGCAGGTCAGCGACCGCCTGTTCAGGCGTCTTGCCCCAGAAGTTGTCGGGCGGCACAGGGTCTTCTACACGGTCAAAGCGCCACATCCAGTAGCGCGTGCGCCGTGTGGGGTCTATGGTTTGCACGACGGAAACCATCTCGCCCAGCCGACTGCCCGCCACGCTGGGGCACGACCAGAGCGCCCAATCGCGCATATAAGGCTCCAGCACAAGCCCTGCCCATCCACAGCGCGGGTCGGAGGGGGGCCAGCCGCTCCACGGGCGATAGCCCAGAGCCAGCTTCAAATCGCGACGGTCGGGCATGCGCTCGTCGTAGTCCTGCAGATAGAGCCAGAAGGCTTGCCCAATCTGGCGCAGGTGCTGGCTGCAGACGCTCTGGCGTGCGCTCTCGCGTGCCTGCGCCAGCACAGGAAACAACAACGCCGCCAGAATTGCTACAATCGCAATCACCACGAGCAACTCAATCAGTGTGACACCCCACCGTCGCATCGCATAAAGGATACCCGTGCGGGGGTATACTTGCTCTGTGAGTCGGCAAATCCTGCTGGGTGTTACGGGGAGTATCGCGGCGTATCGGGCGTGCGATGTGGCGCGCGAGCTGATGCATCGGGGCTACACTGTGCGCGTGGTGATGACCCACTCGGCGACGCGGCTGATCGCGCCCGCCACTTTTGAGGCGCTCACAGGGCATCCCGTCGTGGCGGATGTGTTCGACGAACCCGAACGCGGTCAGATTGCCCACATCCGCCTCGCGCAAGATTCTGACCTGGTGCTGATTGCCCCCGCCACGGCACACACGATTGCACGGCTCGCGCTGGGGCTGGCAGACGATATGCTCACCACCATCTGCCTCGCAACGCGCGCGCCGATTCTGATTGCGCCCGCGATGAACCCCGCGATGTGGACACACCCTGCCACTCAGAGCCATGTGCGCACGCTTCAGGAGCGCGGCGTGCAGTTTATTGACCCCACCTACGGCATCATGGCGTGCGGCGATGAGGGCTGGGGCAAGATTGCGGACACCCCCACGATTGTGGAGGCGGTGATTGCGCGGTTGAGCCAGAGCGAGTCGCTCAAAGGGGTGCGCGTGCTGATTACCGCAGGACCAACCTATGAGCCGATAGACCCCGTGCGCTTTATTGGCAACCGCTCCAGCGGCAAGATGGGCTACGCCGTTGCGGAGGCGGCGCGCCAGCGCGGCGCTGAGGTCACGCTCATCTCAGGACCCACCGCGCTCCCTGACCCCTTCGGCGTGCAGGTGATACGGGTGCAGACCGCCCAACAGATGTACGAGGCGGTGCTGGAGCATTTTGAGTCGTGCGCGATTTTTATTGCGACCGCCGCTGTCGCCGATTACCGCCCCGAAGTCGCGCTACCCCGCAAGCGCAAGCGGGGGAGCCGTGCGTGGACGCTCCGACTCGTGCCCAACCCCGACATTCTCGGCGCAGTCGCCCAGCGCAAAGGTAATCGCCTCGTGGTGGGCTTCGCGGCGGAGACCGACAAAGTGCTGGAACACGCCCGCGAAAAGCTCCAGCGCAAGAACTTAGACCTGCTGGCGGTCAACGATGTGCTGGAGCCGGGCAGCGGATTCGAGGTGGACACCAATCGCCTCACCTTGCTCTATGCCGATGGGCGTGTGGAGGCGTTGCCCCAGATGAGCAAGCGCGCCTGCGCCGACGCCCTGATGGAGCGGGTGGCTGCCATGTATCAGGCGGCTTCGAAGGCTGTCTGAGAGTTTCGTGCCTGAAGCCCGACGGGAGAACCCACTCCTGCTAAACAAAGCCCGCCCGCGCTGGCTCCCGTAGCAGGGGCATCCTGCCTCTGTCCACGCGCAGGATGCGCGTGCCACTGAAGCCGACGCAGGTCAGCTTCGTTTCTCAGGAACGGCTTCAGCTGTCAGGTACAAAAGAGGCTGGCTTTGTTTCGGCGGCGCGGGTTCGTCCGTCCTGCCGCGCTAAGGCACAATAATCAGCCCGCTGGCGCTCGCGCCCCGAAGCACCTGCTGCACAAACTGCGGCTCAGGCAGCGCGCCCTCGAAGCTGTGTTTATCGTTAATAACGATTTTGGGCACTGCCATCACGCCGTACTGATTCGCCAGCTCAGGGAACTCCTCGCTGCTGATGCCTTCGGCGGTAATCAGGTCGCTCGCCATCGCCAGTTTGTGCGCCAGTCGCACGGCGCTGGGGCAGTAAGGGCATCCGTAGGTCACGAAGACGCGGATATGCACAGGGCGGTTCAGGTTCGCCAGCATCAATCGGCTATCAGGCGAAAGCCCTGGGTCGCCCTTGCCCACATCTTCAATCGCCCCGATCAGCGAGACGAACTCGAAGCCTGCGGGAATGCCCAGATAGCGGATACCGTAATCTTTCTCTTCCGAGCGCACCACAATCGCGGGCGCGAGCTGAATGCCGTACTCCTGCGCCACGCTCGGCTCCGCCTCAAGGCTGTGCTGCTCCATCACCACCTTGCCGCTTGATGCGCCAACCACCTCCTGCGCCAGCTGCGAGAGCAGCTCGCTGGTCTCTGGCGCCTGCTCCGTCGTGAACACGACCAGCTTCACGGTGTTCGGTAGCACACCCAATCGTTGCTGTAAGGTCTGTCGGTCTTTTTCCTGTAGTATCGCCATTTTTTCACCTCGTCGTTATGTTAGAGTCGGCTGGGGCGGGCTTCGATTCCAGCGGTTGTGCCGCCGCCTGCGACGGCAAACTCACGACATGCACATTCACCAGCCCCTTCGCTAATTTTAGGCAAGTTTCCACCGCTTCTGCAAGGCGCGATTCGACGCCCGGACGAATCACGAGGCGGTCTACGACCACCTCAATCGTGTGTTGTTTGTAGCGATCCAGTTTGGGCGCGTCGGGCAGTTCGTAGAGTTGCCCATCCACGCGCACACGCACGAAGCCGAGTTTCTGAATCTCCTCAAACACATGGCGGTACTCGCCCTTGCGCCCGCGCACAACAGGCGCCAGCACCTGAATGCGCGTGCCCTCGGGCAAACGCATCACCGATTCCACAATCCCGTCCACCGTCTGGCGCGTGATGGGCTTGCCACAATTGGGGCAATAGGGCTGCCCCACCCGCGCAAACAGCAGGCGCAGGTAGTCGTAAATCTCCGTTACCGTGCCGACGGTGCTGCGTGGGTTGTGGCTGGTGGATTTCTGGTCAATAGAGACAGCGGGGGAGAGACCCTCAATAGAGTCCACATCGGGTTTGTCCATCACGCCGAGAAACTGGCGTGCGTAAGAGGAGAGGCTCTCCACATATCGGCGCTGCCCCTCCGCGAAAAGCGTGTCAAACGCCAGCGTGGACTTGCCCGACCCGGAGATGCCCGTGATAACCACGAGCTTATCGCGCGGGATTTCCACCGTGATGTTTTTCAGGTTGTGTTCCCGTGCGCCAGTGATGACAATCTTATCCTGTGCCATAGTTCACTCCTTACGCAACAGCGCAACGAGCATCAGGATGAAGGTCAGCCCACTGAGAATCATACTGATTCCGCCGGGCATCCATTTTCCCGTGTTAAGGAACCGCATCGTGAAGAAGACGGCGAGCGCGAGCGCCACGATCGCCGCCATTCCAAAGCCAAGTTTGGGGTTGGAGAACGAGAGCCAGAGCGCAATCGCGAGCAACACCCCGCTGGCGAGTCCCGCAATCAACGAGGCGATGCTTTGCGCCGATACATAGCCCATTACGCCGCCGCCTGCCACCACCAGCAGGTAAATCAACAGGATTATCTGGTAAACATTCATACGGATACCTCCTTGAAAACAGAGTGCAGGATTTGTACAGATTCTTGCACATCGGCTTCGGTGATAATCAGGGGTGGCACAAGGCGCAGCACCCAGTCGCCGACGGCATTGATAATCAGTCGCTTCTCGAACGCTTTCTGGGCGACGGTACGCGCAATCGGCTGGGTGAGCTGCACGCCGAGCATCAGCCCTTTGCCGCGGATTTCGGCAATCGGCGCGCCATCCGACTGAAGGTGGGCAAGTTGCGTGCGCAGGGAGTCGCCGATGCGTGCCGCGTGCGTGAGCAGGTCCTCGTCTTCTATTGTCTGGAGAACTTCCAGCGCAGTCGCCGTCGCGAGGGGGTTGCCCCCAAAGGTGGAGCCGTGTTCGCCTGGCTGGAGCAGGGTCGCCGCGTGCCCCCGCGCCAGACATGCGCCAATCGGAATGCCGCCGCCCAGCCCTTTCGCCACAGCCACCAGATCGGGCAGGACATCTGTATGCTGATAGGCGAACCACTTACCCGTGCGTCCGATGCCCGACTGCACTTCGTCCACCGCCATCAGCGCGTTATAGCGGTCGCACAGGGCGCGCGCGGTTCTCAAATACTCCTCGCTGAGGGGATGAATCCCGCTCTCGCCCTGAATCGGCTCCAACAGGATGCCTGCCGTGCGCTCCGAGAAGGCAGACTCCAGCGCCTCAATATCGTTGCGGGGCACGACTCGAAAACCCGGCAGCAGAGGCTTGAACGGTTCCTGATACTTGGGTTGAGCGGTTGCGGAAACCGCGCCCATCGTGCGCCCGTGAAAACTGCCCTCAAGCACCAGAATCTCATAATCGGGCGTTTGCTTGACGGCGTTCGCGTGCTTGCGGATAATCTTAATCGCCGTTTCACAGGCTTCCGCGCCCGAATTGCAGAAAAAGGCGCGCTCCATGCCTGAAATCGTGCAGAGCTTTTGCGCCAGCCGCGCGACAGGCTCAGTCAGCAACAGCCCACTCACATGAATCAGCGTTTCCGCCTGCTGCTGGAGGCGCCGCACCATGCGAGGGTGGCAGTGCCCCAGGGCGCAGACGGCGATTCCCGCCAGAAAATCCAGATAAGCGTTGCCCTGCTCATCATAGAGGCGCGCCCCCGACCCGCGCACAAACAGCGTGGGCATGCGCCGATAGGTGGGCATCACATAGGTCTGGTCTAACTCCCAGATGGTATGCTGTAAGGTGAGCGTGTCTGCTTGCGCCATAGGAATTAGTGTACCTCAAAACAAACTCAGTTGCCCCTCTTCATTCGGCGGGAGCAGTTTCTGCTCTTCCTGAAGGCGGCGCAGTTCGATTACTTTCTGGCGGGCGGCGAGCAGGTCTTGAACCAGATACTGATAGCCCTGCTGGAAGCTTGCACCTGCCTGACGCAGAATGTAGGCAGGGTGGAGTGTGGCAATCGCCGCAGGCGCCCAGCGCGAGGTGAACCACTGCCCGCGCTCCTGCAGAATCTTGAAGTTTTTGTGAATAATCAGCGAAGCGGACGGTGCGCCCAGGCACACAATCACCAGCGGGCGGATAATCGTCAGCTGCGCGTCCAGCCACGGCAGGCACGCCTGAATCTCGTCGGGCAGGGGGGCACGGTTGCGCACGCGCCCGTTCACCACCTCGCTGGCGCGGCATTTGACAATGTTGCAAATGTAGACATGCTTGCGCTTCATACCCGCGTCGTGGAGCGCCTTGTCTAACAGTTGCCCCGCGCGTCCCACAAAGGGGCGCCCTGTGGCGTCTTCCTGTTCGCCCGGTCCCTCGCCGACCAGCACCAGCGGCGAGCGCGGGTTGCCCTCGCCGAACACCACATTGGTGCGAGTCTGCGCCAGTCGGCAGGCGGTACACTGGCTCGCTTTCGCGGCGACCTCCGCTAACTGTTGCTCAATCGGTTCGTCCATCGCGCATCGCCTCCTCGAAGGCGGTTTTCAGGCGTGCGTAGGTCTGTTCCAGCGATTCGGGTAGCACGCGCACTTCGCCGATGGTGGTCATAAAGTTCGTATCGCCGTGCCAGCGCGGCACAATATGCAGGTGCAGATGCCCTTCAATCCCCGCGCCCGCGGCGCGCCCCAGATTGAACCCGATGTTGAACCCATCGGGCTTGTAGACCTGCTGGATGGCGCGCACGCACTTTTGCATCAGCTGCCAGAGGTCAAGGCTCTCGTCGGGGGTTAAGTCCGCAATATCGGCGGTGTGGCGGTACGGGGCGACCATCGTATGCCCGCTGGTGTAGGGGTACAGGTTCAGCAGGGCGAAACAATAGGTGCTACGCCAGAGAATCAGGTTCTCGGCGTCCTGCTGTTCGGCGGGCTTGGTGCAAAAGATACAGCCCTCGCTCTCTGTTTTGCCCGCGTTACTGACATATTGCAGTCGCCATGGCGCCCATAACCGCTCGCGCATGAGAAAAAGTGTACCCGAAACCGTCTCGGTGAGCAACACCCCGCAAATTTCACATCCGCAAAAATCTGGTGTATAATTAGGATACCAGAAAAAAGGAGGTGCGCTATGCACAACAAGGGATTCTGGCTGATGAGTCTGATGGCTGTTGTGTGCAGTCTGCCTGCTGCTGCCCAGATTAGCAATGGCACAAACCTGACGGTGCCTGTGGATGGCTACGGTTCATGGTACACGAACTTCCAGACTGGCGGCAGCTTCGGCGAGTCCTTCCAGCCCTGTGGCTTCTCCGCAGGTTACCCGACCTTCAGTGCGGGTACCTTCATCTTCGTCGAGGGCGTTCACCGCGGCATTTTGACGGACTATGCACCCTGGATCGGGGTTTACGCCTCCAACCCGCCCACCTTAACCGTGTCGCTGACGAGCGGTCCCAACTTCGCGGACATCGCTTACGGCGACTCGGTGAACGACACAGCGTACAGTACGGTAAGTATCACGGGAACTGACTTTAGCCTTTCCCTTGAACTGACTCAAGCCGCTCGTCGAACCTCTGATTCCTGCAAGGCGTTCCTGGTGCAGCGGTATCGCTTCACCAACACGGGCGGCTCAGCGGTCTCGTTCAGGGTGAATCGTGCATGGGACCTTGACATGTTCTGGCGCGGCGCCCCGAATGACTACACGAACGATGAGGTCGGTGTGGGCAGCTATGGGGGACAACTTTACCCCTGGCAGGGCGAGTTCAACGCACCCGCCACAAGGTGTTCCCTGAGCAGCATCGGTCCGCAGACCTACTACTACGCCGCCAAGCGACTCCACACGCCTTCGGGGGGACCGCCCACGATGGGCTACGGCACCGATGTGATCACCTGGAATAACTACGGTACGCCCACAACCTGGCAAAACTACGGCGCGTTTATCGGTTATAACACCACGGGCGCCTGTGGCGACCAGCTCGATGATGCCCACATCAGCCTGGAGTGGCATGTTTCCCTGGTGCCGAACGCCAGCACCGAGATTATCATCGTTCACACCTACGGCTCCGACACGCCTGCCATCTGCTCGCTGGCGGATGTGAACACCGACGGTGTAGTGGACGACGCCGACCTGCTGGCAGTGTTGTTCGACTTCGGCGGCACCCAGAGCAACCAGAACACCGATGTCAACTTCGACGGCGTGGTGGACGACGCTGACCTGCTACTGGTGCTGTTCGAGTTCGGCTCCAGCTGTTCCAGCTAACCTATCCAAGCCTTGCTCCCCTATCAGGGGGGCAAGGCTCCCCTTATTCTGCACTCTGATACGGGATTAGCAGAGTCACACGACGGTTCGCGTAGTGGTATGGATTCTGGGGAAAGCGCAGGCGTGTGTCGGCATAGCCGCGCACTTCGGCGACCTGACCTTTCCATAAACCGCTCGCCTCCAGCACGCGCCGCGCCGCATTCGCACGATCTGTGGAAAGCTCCCAGTTAGAGTAGCCGTTGCCGTATTTATACGGGTGGGAGTCAGTGTGCCCCTCCACAATCACGCGGTTATCCAGCTTGCGCAGCTCCTGCGCGATAACGCTCAGCAGGCGTCGGGCGCCGGGGGTGATTTCCGCGCTCCCCAGCTTGAAAAAGACAGGTTCGGGACCTTCTATCAGCTCAATTCGCAGCCCCTCTTTGACGAACTCAATTTTGACATGCTCCTTGAGCCGCGCCAGCTCGGGGATGTTGGCAAGCGCCGACTCCAGATATTTTTTGAACGCTTCCATCTCCGCCTGTTCCGTTTTGCGGTCTTTTGCGCCCGGCTTTTTGCCTGGCGGCATGAAGCCCTTTTCGCCCGACAGGTGGGGGTCTTCGGTGGTGTTTTTGCCTCCGGGCGGCTGTGTGTCGTTGATGTTGACGATATTTTTGGTGCGGGGGTACGACTCAAAGAAGCCCGTGGGGTCGCGGAAGTAGCCTGCAATCGCGCGGCGGGTTTCCACATCCAGCCCAATCAGCCACATCACCAGAAAGAACGCCATCATCGCGGTTACGAAGTCGGCGTAGGCGACCTTCCACGCGCCGCCATGATGCCCATGCCCCGCGTTTTTCTTTTTGATGACCCGAATCTCGCAACCTTCTTTCGCCATTGGGGACTCCTGTTATGCCGCCTGGGCTGACGCGCCGCCGCCCTTGACCGCCTCTTCCATCTCCTGGAACGAGGGTCGCAGGCTCGGCTCGATACTGCGTCGGGCGAACTCGATGCAGGTTAGCGGGGCGTCGCCGCGTGCGAACGCAATCAACGCCTGGCGGATGCATTCCATATATTGATGTTCGGGGTGGACATTGTTCTCAATCGCCGATGCCAGTGGCTGGAAAATTCCGTATGCCAGCAACACGCCCAGAAAGGTTCCCACCAGCGCTGCGGCGACCTTTTTCCCGATGGTCTCAGGACCCTGATCCAGATAGCCCATCGTAATCACGACGCCCAGTACGGCGGCGACAATCCCGAACCCGGGCATCGCGTCGCCGATTTTGCTCAGCGCGTGGGCGGGGCGCATCGCCTCTTCATGATGCTTCTCCAGGTCGGTTTCAGTGAGCTCCGCCAGCTCAAACGCGCCCACCGCGCCCGTCAGCACTACTTTCATCGTGTCGCACAGAAAATGGAGCGCATGATGATTGCTCAACAGGAAGGGGTATTGTGCGAACAAGGAGCTTTCCTCGGGACGCTCCACATGCTGCTCCAGCGCGAGCAACCCTTCTTTACGGGCTAAGGTGAACAGCGCAAAGAGCGCGGTCAGCAGCTCCAGAAAGGTCTCTTTTTTGTAGGGGTTTCCTTTGAGCAGCCCCAGCACCGATTTGATAATCGCGGAGACGACGCTCGGGGGGTTGGCTGCCAGCAGCGCGCCCGCCCCTGCGCCGCCGATAATCACAAACTCCGAAATCTGAATCAGCGCGGCGATTTTGCCTCCGTGCATGATGAAGCCGCCGAAGACCGCGCCAAACACCACCAGAAACCCTATCAGAACGAACATGCCGTCCGAGACGCCTCCAGCAGAGGTTATTCCATATTCGGACGGCAAACTCCACTACTCGATAGCGAGGGGGTTGAAGTTGGTATCGACATCGTAGGCGTCCACATCCTCCACACGCTTCAGGAACCCGACCACCAGATAGGTGATGGGGGTTGCCAGCGCCTCATAAGCCGTTTTCGCGAGCCACTGCACCCCAATCATCGTCGCCAACGCGCTGAGGGGGACAATTCCCACAAAGGCGACTGTGCTGAACACCGCGGTGTCCACCAGCTGCCCCACAAGGGTAGAGCCAATCGTGCGAGTCCACAGCCAGCGTCCCTGCGTGAGAATCTTCATTTTCGCCAGCACGAACGAGTTGGTGAACTCGCCAAACAGGTAGGCAATCAGGGAGGCAGTTAGCAGGCGGGGCGTTGCGCCCAGCACTGCAGCGTAAGCCTCCTGCTTGTCCCAGAAGGGCGCAGGCGGCAGCCAGATGGCGACCATAATGGCTGCCACCATAATCAGGTTGCACAGGAACCCCAGCCAGATGACACGCCGCGCATGGCGGTAGCCATAAACCTCCGTCAACACATCCGCGACGATATAGCTGATGGGGAAGACCACAATACCCGCTGGCAGGGGCAGGCTGCCAATGATTGCGATTTTGGACGCAATCACATTCGAGACAAGCAAGGTCGTGACGAACAGCGCCACCGTCAACACGAACCACATCGAGTAGGTATTGGCGGTGTAGCGGGTTTTCATCTTACCTATCTGCTCCCTGTGGAGGCGCGAGTTTCGCGAAGCGGTGCTTACCGACACGCAACAGTTTGCCTGTTAGATGCTCCACTGGCACCGAGTAGGTGGGGTCGCTGATGCGCACGCCGTCCAGCTCCACGCCGCCGCCCTGAATCAGTCGCCTCGCCTCCGAGTTGCTGGAGGCGAACCCAATCGCGGCAATCAGCCCCGCCAGCCACACGGTGCCGTCCTCTTTAATCAGCGAGGCAGGGATAGGCACTTCGGGCGCGTCGGTGGGCAGCTGGCGTTGCGAGAAGATGCGCATAAACTGCTCGTCCGCCTGTTGGGCAGCCTCTGCAGAATGATAGAGCGCGACAATCTCCCGTGCGAGCCGACGCTTCACATCGCGCGGGTTGATGCGCCCCGCTTTCCAGTCCCGTTCCAGAGCGTAAACCTCCTCTTCGGGCACATCGGTGCAGAGGATGAAGTAGTGGGTCATCAGTTCGTCGGGCAGGCTCATCACCTTGCCGAACATCTGGTCGGGCGGCTCGCTGATACCGATGTAGTTGCCCAGCGACTGGCTCATCTTCTCCTTGCCGTCCAGCCCGATCAGCAGGGGCATGAGCATGACCACCTGCGGCTCCTGCCCGTACTCGCGCTGGAGGTCGCGCCCCACAAGGTTATTGAACCGCTGGTCGCTGCCGCCCAGCTCCACATCGGCGCGAATCGCGACCGAGTCGTAGCCCTGACAGAGGGGGTAGAGAATTTCGTGTACGCCCAGCGGCAGGTTGTTCGCAAGGCGGTTCGCAAAGTCCTCGCGCTCCAGAATCCGCGCGACGGTGTATTTGCTGGCAAGCTGAATCACATCGGCAAAGGTCATCTTGCCCAGCCAGTCGGCGTTGTAGTAGACCTCCGTGCGCTCAGGGTCTAAGATACGGAACAGCTGCGGCTTGAGGCGTTCCACATAGCTCATCACCTCTTCGCGCGGGAGCTGGCGGCGCGTTTTGGACTTGCCTGTAGGGTCGCCAATCATTGCCGTGAAATCGCCCACAATCAGGCAGGCGATGTGCCCCAGGTCTTGAAACTGGCGCAGTTTGCGCAACACCACCGCCCAGCCCAGATGCACATCGGGCGCCGTGGGGTCTATACCCAGCTTGACCCGAAGCGGCTTACCGCGCTCCAGTTTGGCACGCAGCTCCTCTTCTGTGATAATCTCCTCGGTTCCACGCCGAAGACGGGCAATCTGCTGGTCTATCTCCATGCTCATCGGGGGTGAATTGTACCCGTTGGGGGCAGGAGTTGCGTCCCGCAAGGGGAACAAGACGGCTATGTGGGGTCTTGTGGTGATGGCGCACTTGACCGCTCAAGATTTTGTGGAGTCGTTTGAGGGACGCTCGCTTCAGCCGCGATGGGAATGGCACGCGCCCGTGTCGGGACCGACTTACACGGTGGCAAACGGAAGCTTGATAGTGGAGGTGCCTGCGCGGCGTGGGGGCTACAATCACTGGGCAGGGGTCGCGGATGCGCCCGTTTTGCGCACGCCCAGCCCATCGGGCAACTGGGCAATAGAGGCAACCCTGCAACTGCTGGACGCTCCGCCCGAAGCCGAGTTCCATGTGGGGCTAACGGTCGGCTTCAGCGAGCGTCGGCTGATTATCTGGGGACCGTTTCAGAGCCGACGGTTCGTGGGCAAGCCATCGCCCGAACTCTGGCTGGAGCGCACAGGCGAGGCGCGCCTCGCCACCGCGCCGATGAACACACCGCGCGTGAACCTGCGCATCGTCAAGCAGGGAGGGCGCTACACCTTCTTCACCCGACCCGATGAGAATTCCGAATGGCGGGCGGTCAGCACGCTGTATAGCCTGATTCCAGAGCGCTTTGTGGGGATTGTGGGCAAAACCTTCGCCGAGGGCGAGTCCACCCCCATTCGGTTCGCGGTAGAGCGCTTCGCCCTCCAGAGGCTGCCTGTTGAGACGGCAGTGCAGGAGCCAGTGATTGCCATCAACGCCCGCGAAGCGGAGGCGACCGTCTCGCCCCTGCTGTTCGGGCACTTCATCGAGCATATGGGCTTGTGCATTCAGGGGGGCTTGTGGGCGGAACTGCTGACAAACCGCAAATTCGCGGGCGAAGTGGGGGCGAACGGCGCGATTGAAGGCTGGCAAAAAATCGGCGACGCCCAGCTGAAAGCGGAGTACCAGACCGTCTACACAGGGGGACAGGCGCAACGAATAGAGGTACGCGGCGGGCGCGGCGGCGTCGGGCAGGCGGGCATCCCCGTGCAGGGCGGACGCGCCTATCAGGTGCGCGTGGTGGTCTATCCCGAAGGTGCTTCGGCGGTGTCGGTGGGCTTCGGGAACGCCGAACAGCGCTGGGAGGGGCTTCAGGCGGGGCAGTGGCACACACTCATGGCGACACTGACCCCCACCCAGAGTGAACCTGCAGGCGTGTTTCGGATTGAGGCGGAGGGGCAGGGGGCGCTGATTGTGGGTTGCGCCTCGCTGATGCCCGCCGATAACCTGCACGGCTGGCGGCGTGATGTGGTGGAAACCCTGCGCAAGATACCCATCCCTATCCTGCGCTGGCCCGGGGGCAACTTCGTGTCGGGATACGACTGGCGCGAGGGGGTCGGCGAACGCGACAAGCGTCCCCCACGCTGGAACCGCGCATGGGGCAACTGGGAGATGAACGATGTCGGCACCGATGAGTTCATCCAGCTCTGCCGACTGATTAACGCCGAACCGTATATCTGTGTGAACGCAGGCGAAGGCACGCCCCGCATGGCGCAGGAGTGGGTGGAATATTGTAACGGAAGCGCAGACACGCCGATGGGACGGCTCCGCGCCCAGAACGGGCACCCCGAACCCTACCGCGTGCGCTACTGGGGCACAGGCAACGAGATGTACGGCAACTGGCAGCTGGGGCATCTGGATGCCGTCAAGTATGCGCTCAAGGCGAACGAGCTCGCCCGTGCTATGCGCGAGGTAGACCCCAGCATTCAACTGATTGCCGTGGGTGTGGACGCTGACGAATGGGGGCAGTGGAACCGCAAAGTGCTGCGGATTTCGGGCAGGCACCACGAGTATCTTTCGGTGCATTTCTATCAGGGATGCCCTCTGCCCAAAGACAGCCCCGAAGCCTACGAAACGGTCGTGCTGGGCGCGAAGCGCGTGGAGTGGATTCTGCGCCGCACTGCCGAGATTATTCGCGAGGAGATGCCCGACAACCCGCCCCTGATTGCGTTTGACGAGTGGAACACATGGTATCCCGAAGCGAATGCAGAGAACCAGTATCGCCAAATTGCTCCGTTATACGATGGGATTTTTGCGGCAGGGGTGTTCCACGCGCTGGTTCGCAACGCCGAGTATGTGGGCATGGCGAATCTGGCACAGCTGGTGAATGTGTTGCCCGCGCTGCTGGTGAACCCCACACAGGTGGTGGAAACGCCCACATGGCTTGCTTTCGCGATGTATGCGCCCTATTTTGCGGGACAGCGGCTCAAGGTGCGCCTGCCCGAATCGCTGGAGGGGCAGGTGGATGCGGTGGCGGTGCGTGTGGGCGAGCGGATTCATATCGGGCTGATTAACTACAGCCTCACCGAGACCGCGCGCGTGCGCTTAGAGATCGAAGGCGCGACGCTCCAGCAGGTGGAGCAGATTCGCCTGCACGCGGAGCCGTTTCACGCCATGAACACCTTCGAGCAGCCGAACCGTGTGCAACTCCAGCGCGAACGCAAACGCTGGCAAACCGAGTGGGAACTGCCGCCCCATTCGGTGACGGCGGTGTTGGGGTGGTAGGACTAAAAGCAGCACCCCCTCTTTAAGGGAGGGGGTGCTGCTGGATTCGAGATGGCGCAGGTCTTAACAACCGTTACCGAAGTTGAACAGTACCTCCAGCAGGTCGGCGTCGTCTACCACGCCGTCGCAGTTGACATCCTCGGCGCCACCCGAGCCGCCGAAGGCGAACAGGATGGCAAGCAGATCGGCGTCGTCCACGCAGCCGTTGCCGTCTACATCGCCACCGCTGGGCGTGCAGCCGGCAGCCTCTGCCCAGAACGCTATCGCGCCACCCAGCAGGCTGGGGTTAGGACAACCGAAACTGCTGAGGTTCAAGGTGTAATTGTAGCACTCAGTGGGGGAGGTATGATCCCCGTCGGCGGGGGCGTCGTCATCGAACTGGGTGCTTGTCGAGTCGCCCACCTGCGGGTTATTGAGCCGGTTGTGCCACAGCATCGGCTGGGCGCCTGTCGCTAATGTAATCCCCGACTCGGGGTCGAACGCCTGACCGTAGACGACAAGATAGCCACCCAGAAGTTCGGTACCGGGATCGCCATCATCGGCAGGCGTGGAGGGCAGAGCGAACTCAAGCCCATCCAAGCAGGCAGACGAGTACCAGAAACCTTCGCTCAAGCTGCCGTAATCGAGGATGACGCCCTCGCCAGCGCTCTGCTCATGCACATCGGCGCACTCGGCGTCGAACTCTTCAACGGCGAAAATAGCAATCACGCAGTTCTGGGTGTCGGAGTTGTCGTCCGTGTTGTTGTCAAGGTTGGGATTCCACTCCCAGAAGTGAGTGAGCGAGTTAACATTAGCGCCGTTGAAGCTGGTGTCGGACAGTGAGGCGATGTCGTTCGCGTAGTAGGGGTTGTGATAGTCTGGACCGAACCAGAAGAGGCTTCCGGCGGCACAGACCTGTACGGACGAGTCAGGATTGCCAGTGTTAGCGTTCACCGGGGCGGCAGAGAAGACCAGCGTCTCGCTCGCGCCAGTGGAGTCGCAGGGTCCTGCGGGTGCGAACTCACCCACCTCAATCCACGGGGTCAAGGGGATAATCCGCCCGTTCTCCCAGCGCGCTTTCATAATGCGCTTGGGGATCGCACGCTGAACCTGGTTCAAATCAACCGCCCGAAGCTCGGTGTTCTTAGTACCATCCGCATACGCAAACGCAGCGCACAAAATGGCGCCTGTCGCAACGGCTAAAAAGAGTTTAGCTCGTACCATCGTTTAGTCTCCTTTCGCCAGTGGTTTAGTCCCTGACAACTCTGTTATACCCCTTTTCATGCGCAAACGCGAGGGTTTTGAGCCACTGGCATCTGCAATTATACCCCAGTTTTACGCAAATGCAATTGGAATCAAACCACGAGCTATCCGATTCATACTCTACTTTGCACGGAATGTTCAGTGGCAGTCGCCAACATCGCGAAGTCTCCATCGGGTATAATACACCCCATCACAGGACCCTTCTGACTCCAGCGCGGAGTCCCGAACACGGTCCACAGGAGGGAAACGATGGAGCAGACACGGTATTATGAGACGATGGTGATTGTGCCAACGACTTTAGGCGAGGAGCAGGTGAACGCGCTGATAGAGCGTGCGCGCACGGTGCTGCAGAACCTCGGCGCCACCGTGGACGAAGCGCGCGTGTGGGATCAGCGCAAACTCGCCTACGAAATCAAACACCACAAAGAGGGTATCTACCTCCTCTTCCGCTATCATGGCGCACCCCAGGCGGCAGAAGAGCTCAACCGCATCCTCAAAATTAATGAGGATGTGATTCGGTTCCGCACCTTCCGACTGGAGCCTGAGGAGGTAGCCCAGGTTTAGGGGAGGCTACGCACATGTATTTTAACCGAATCACCCTGGTGGGGCGGCTGACCCGCGACCCCGAACTGCGCACCACACCCGAAGGGACTTCCCTTGTACGCTTCGGGCTGGCAGTGAGTCGTGGATCGCGCCCCGAAGATGAGACCGACTTTTTTGAGATTGTGGCTTTTGGAACCACGGCGGAGACAGTCGCCAACTACATGACCAAGGGGCGTCTGGTGCTGGTGGAAGGGCGCGTCCAGACTCGCACCTACACTGCAGGCGACGGCACCCAGCGCAAGGCATGGGATGTCATCGCGAATGTCGTGCGCTTTCTGGAGCCGCGCTCGGCAGTGGAAGCCGCTGCGGCTGCACCTGCGGCGGCGGAACCTGAGCCGACACCCGTAGAGAGCGGCGGCTACGACGCCATCACGATGGAGGAACCCGAACCGCCTGCGGCGCGCACTTCTGCCTCGCGCAGTGCAACGCCCCGTGCCCCCCAGCGCCCTGCGCGCACCAGCACCCCGCCGCCACAGGAAGAAGAACCCGATTTTGATCTGGACTTTGACCCCGAAGAGATGGGAGACTCCGATGACGACCCATTCCGATAATACAGGAGGCTTGCCATGGAACTGGAGAAGCAACTGATGGATGAGAGTACCGATTCAAAGCAGCGTGTCGTTCGCCGTCGTCGGCGTGTGTGCGCTTTCTGTGTGGAGAAGCGCCCGATAGACTACAAAGATGTCGCGCGGCTGAAACGCTACACCTCGCCCGAACGGGGCAAGATTCTGCCGCGGCGTCAGACGGGACTGTGCGCCAAATGCCAGCGCAGACTCGCGTTAGCCATCAAGCGAGCGCGCGAGCTGGCGCTCCTGCCCTATGTGGCACAGTAAACGGCGATGACACACCTGCTGGACGACACGGGCTTGTTGAGTCAAGCGGACCCGAAAGGGATGATGACGCTCACGCTGGATTTTCCTGCCCAGTGTGAGCGTGCTTATCAAATTGCCAGCCAGTTCTCCCTTCCCAGCCTGCCGCGCACGCCGCGCCTCGTAGTGGTGTGCGGCATGGGCGGGTCCGCGATTGGCGGCGACTACCTGCGCGCCCTGTTTGAAGCGTACGGGAACATCCCCGTGCTGGTGGTGCGCGACTATCATCTGCCCCAGTGCGTTGATGCCGGGAGCCTCGTGTTCGCCGTGAGCTATTCAGGCAACACGGAGGAGACGCTCTCCTGCTACCGCGAGGCGCACGCGCGGGGGGCGATGATCCTCACGCTCTCCAGCGGCGGGGAACTGCAGGAACGCGCTTCAGCAGACGGCTATCCCCATCTGCAGGTCCCAGGCGGGCAGCCGCCACGCACGGCGCTGGGATACCTCTTTGTGCCCCTGATGCGCCTGTGTGAACGCTGGGGTCTGCTGCCCGACCTGAGTCAGGCATACGCCCAGACCCAGAAACGCCTGGTTCAAACCCGCGACCAGCTGGCGCCTTCCGTGCCCACAGCGCAAAACCCTGCAAAGCAGCTGGCGCAGGCACTGTACGGGCGTATCCCGTTGATTTATGGCTCATGCGGACCCCGCGCCACCGTCGCCCTGCGCTGGAAAGGGCAGTTCAACGAGAACGCCAAACAACACGCCTTTGCCTACACCTTCCCCGAGCTGAACCATAACGAAATTCTGGGCTGGGTGCTGGCGCACAAGCAGGCGCCGAACTGGAGCGTGGTCGTATTAAGCGACCCCGACGATAGCCTCAAAATCCGCACGCGTATCGAGGTCACGCGCCGACTGGTGGGCGAGCAGGTTCCCTGGCACGAGATTACCGCTCAGGGCGAAAGCCTGCTGGAGCGCCTGATGTATCTCACCTACTTCGGCGACTTCGTGAGCCTGTACCTCGCCTATCTCAACGAAGTAGACCCCGAAGCAATTGACTATATCAACACACTCAAAGCGGAACTGGCGAAAATCAATTAGGAGGAGGAACCTATGGCAGCAGCACACCATGTATGCGGCGGTCTTCTGCTCTCAGAGACCCATACCGACGCGGTGATGTATACCTACCGCGTCAAAAATGTAATGCAAATGGCTCGAACGAAATTTCAGGACGCATGGATTGTAGACCTCTACGGCTATGGCAAGGCGCTATTTCTGGATAAGAAGATTCAGTCCGCCCTGCTGGACGAATACATGTTCCATGAGCCGATGGTCCAGCCCGGGATGTTCACCCACCCGAACCCACAGCGCGTGCTGGTGGCAGGGGGCGGAGAGGGCGCCACGCTCCGCGAGGTTCTGCGCCACAACACGGTCAAAGAGGCGGTGATGGTGGATATTGACGATGAGCTGGTGGCGTTCTGCAAGCAGTGGATGCCCGAATGGCATCAGGGTTCGTTCGATGACCCCCGCACCACGCTCATTCACGATGACGCCCGCAAGATTATTGCCCAGTATCGCAACCACTTCGATGTGATTGTCTCCGACCTGACCGACCCGCTGGAGGCAGGTCCCTCGCAAATGCTGTTCACGAAAGAGTTTTATCAGCTCGTTTACGACGCTCTGACTGACGACGGTGTGCTGACCGTTCAGTCGGGGGCAGGAGACCCACTCTATCCCTACCTGTACGGCTGCATCGTGCGCACGCTTCAGGAAGTGTTCCCTGTAGTGCGTCCTTACTGGTGCTTTGTGGCATCGTTTATGTTGCCGTGGGGTTTCGTGCTGGCGTCCAAGAAGCACGACCCGCTGGCGTTGACCGCCGAGGCGATTGCCCAGCGCATCGAGGAGCGCGGCGTAAAAGGGCTACGGTATTATGACCCCTTCACGCACTTCGGCATGTTCGCCATTCCACCGTACTTGCGTGAGGTGATTGCCCAGGCGCGCGTGCTGACCGACGCCGAGCCGTTCAACTGGGAAGCCTGAGGAGGGCGTTCAGTGTGGAGGCACAGAGCAGAGGCTACCTGCGCGTCGTTCTGTGCCTCCTGATGCTTTGTTCCGGAGACATTTTCGCATATTCTCAGCCTGTAGACGCCGAGTTAACCCTGCGAGCAGGCAGGTACCTTGTGAGCCGAAACCCGGAAGGCGCCCTGCAGATTCACCTCTCTGATGGCGTGGAACTGATTTATCAGGAGCGTCGCTTGCTGGCGGAGTCTCTCCAGTTAGATACCGAACGCAAAGAGGCGCTTACCGAATCGCCTTTTATGCTCATCGCTCCCGAAGGCACTTTGCGCGGGGAGCGTCTACGCTACGAATATGAACGCGGCTTCGGGCGGTTTGAAAACTTTCGAGCAGAGGTGCTGAAAGTCATCATTCGGGGCGCTGTTCTGGAAGGCGACCTGAGCCAGTTTACCGCCTACCAGATTTCAGCCACCACCTGTGAAAACACGGTTCCTGACTATGTAATCGAGGCGGACAGCGTACGTCTGACGGAAGGCGTGCGTTTACGCTTGCGCAACGCCCGACTGAAAATTCGCGGGCGCACGGTGTTGAGCCTGCCGTTTCTGACTGTGCGGGTGCGGGAGACTGCGCAAATACTGGAGCTACCCTCGCCCGTGTATCGCCAGCCTGATGGGTGGGGCATGCGCTCCCAACTGGAGCTGCCCATCGGCTCGCGCACGGTCGCGACCGCTTCAGGCACGGTGTATTTCAGGGCGCTTCCTGAAACGCGCCTTACCCTCGCGACTGCCCTGACGCCGGGCATCCCCTATGCCTCCGAACCTGAACTTCGTGCGCGTTTTGAGGCAAGCGCCCTCTATAACCTGCGCATCATCCATGAGCAGGAGCAGGCGCGCCTCGCTGCTCGAACGCCCACCCTGCGCCTGGAGCAAAGCACCCACATTCGCCCTCTGTTCGCCCCAGAGCGGGACACCCGCCTCTCCCGCAGTGAGCTGGCGCTGGAGGTCCCCTTTCAAACGAAAGGAGGGGCAGGCGCGCTGGCTTTTCGCATCGGTTCGCAGGCGGAGCGCGTGGGAAGCCGACACACCCCCCGCACACACCGCGCTACTGCAGAACTGGAGTGGCGGCAATCGCTTTTCACAACCCCAAAATGGGAGCTCTGGCTGCTTGCATGGGCAAGCCACACACAGTATGGGTCTCGTGGACACTATGCGTGGCTACGTCCCAATGTGGCGCTTCGCTGGCGCCCCGCGCCCACGCTCAGTTTCACACTCGGCTACGGTTCCGCCCGCGTGGAAGGGTCCACCCCGTTTCTCACGGACCAGCTGGAGGGGCGGAATGAACTCATCATGCGTGCGGAAGGGGTCTGGGGCAACCTGCGCGGCGGCGTGTTGATGCGCTGGGACACTCAGGGGCATACCCTGAACGATCTTCAGCTGCAGGTGGGTTGGCGCATTCACTGCATCGAGCCGACCCTGTTCTGGCGGCGCTCGCCCAGCACGCTGTTGCTGGGGATTAACCTGACCGCGTTTCTGTAGCAGGTGAAGGACTGTCCACAATCAGCGTCACGGGTCCGTCGTTCTCAAGGCTGACCACCATATGGGCGCCATAAACCCCCGTCTGCACGGGAACTCCCTCTGCACGCAGGTAGTCGCAGAATCGCTCATACAGCTCACGCCCCCTCTCAAAAGGGGCAGACTCGGTGAAGCTGGGGCGTCGCCCTTTGCGGCAATCCCCATAGAGCGTGAAGTTGGAGACCACCAGAAAGCTGCCGCCCACCTCTGCCGTAGACCGATTCAGTTTGCCCTCCGAATCTTCAAACAGGCGCAGGTGCGCAATCTTTTGTGCCAGCCACCGCGCGTCGGCGTCGGTGTCGTTTGCATGGACGCCCAGCAACACCAGCACGCCTTTGCCAATCTCCGCGACGCACTGGTCATCCACGACGACCTTTGCGCTTCGAACGCGATTTATCACTCCTCTCATAGGTTTCAGAGCCTCCTGCCATCACGCGCATCACCGACAGCACATCCTCAATCGAGTGCAGGCGCTGGGAAAGCACCCGCAGCTCCTGCGCGGAACGCACCTGCACCATCAGGTTAATCACCGCCGTGTGGGTGGTGGGGTTTTGCTTCACGCTCACATTGGCAATATTAATGTTCGCGCTCGCCGTGAGAGTGGAAATCTCCGCCAGCACTCCCGGCTTATCGATTGCCTCAATCCGCAGGGCGACGGGGTAGACGCGCTCGCCTGTAGCGCTCCACTCGATCGCCATAATCCGGGCAGGCTCCTGCTCTTCAAGGGCGCGCAGTTGCGGGCACGAGGCGCGATGGACCACAATTCCGCGCCCGCGCGAGACATAGCCGCGCAGCTCATCCCCAGGCAGGGGGTAGCAACACGAGGCGCGTCGGGTCAGATACCCCTCGGCGTCCTCAATCTGCATCGCCCGAATCTCACGCACCGGGGACGCCGTTGTCTCCGCGGCAGGGGCAGAGGACTGCGGCGTCAGCGTGCGCAGGCGCTGCACCACCGCCTGAACACTGGTAATGCCCTCCCCCAGACTGGCGAGCAGGTCGTCTTCCGTGCGGAAATTCATCGCCTGCAGAATCGTCGGCAAATGCTCTTTGTAAAACGCGAGCGGGATGCGCAGACGGGTCAGTTCATGCTCCAGACGGTCGCGTCCGAGCGCAATAAACTCGGCGCGGCGCTGTTCGCGGAAGTAGGCACGGATTTTGGAACGCGCGCTGGAGGTGCGCACAAGGCTCAGCCACTCGTAGCTGGGCTGAGGTGTGTTGCGGGTAAGAATCTCCACCACATCGCCCGTGCGCAGCTTGTACTCGTTGGGCACAAGGCGCCCGTTCACTCGCGCCCCGTTGTAGCGCAAGCCAATCTCCGTGTGAATGCGAAACGCGAAATCAAGCGGCACCGAACCCTCAGGCAAGTCAATAATCTGCCCCTTCGGGGTGAACACGAACACCTGATCGGAGGTGAGGTCGCGAAACAGGCTGGAAAGAAATTCCAGATGGCTTTTGCGGTCGGTCAGGTCGCGCAGCTGGTCTTGCAGGTCAGGAAGCGCCATCGGCTTCTGGTCAGCGCGAAGGTTCTCGCCCTCCTTGTAGCGCCAGTGCGCCGCAATCCCGTATTCCGCTATCTGATGCATCTGCCATGTGCGGATTTGAATCTCTAAGGTGCGCTGATTGGGTCCTATCACTTTGGTGTGGAGCGACTGATAGCCGTTGGGTTTGGGCGCCGCGATATAGTCATAGAAGAGGGCAGGGATGGGCGTCCACATCTCATGCACCACGCCGAGCGCCAGATAGCACTCTTCCACGCTCTCGGTGATGATGCGCAGGGCAGTGAGGTCATAAATCTGGTTGAAGTCAATCTTTTGCTGGATCATCTTGTTATAGATGCTCCAGAGGTGTTTGGGGCGTCCCATCACCTCGGCGCGGATGCCGCGTTCCCACAGCCGCTCTTTGAGCATGCGCACAAGCTCCTGCACCTCCTGCTGGCGCTCGGCGCGGGTGCGCGCCACCTTCTGGCTAATCTCCCGATACTCCTGCGGGTAGAGATACTTGAACGCCAGATCATCCAGCTGCGATTTGATCTGCCAGATACCGAGTCGGTGCGCCAGCGGCGAGTAGACCTGCAGAGTTTCGGTGGCGATTCGCATCTGCTTGTCGGGCGGCAGGCTATCCAGGGTCTGCATGTTGTGCAGGCGGTCGGCGAGTTTAATAATCATCACACGCAGGTCGTCGGAGACCGCCAGCAGCAGTTTGCGCAGGTTCTCAGCGGTTTTGGTGATTTCGAAGTGGCGTCGGCGTGCTTCGCTGAAAATCTCGGCTTTGCTCTCCGAATGGCGCAGCTTGGTAACGCCTTCCACCAGCTGGCGCACCGTTGTGCCAAACCGTGCTTCCAGTTCTTCGGGGGTGGTGGGGGTATCTTCCAGCACATCGTGAAGCAGCCCTGCGATAATCGTGTTCAGCCCCATCTTGAGGTCGGCGAGGATGTGCGCCACCGCCAGCGGGTGGGTGATGTACGGCTGTCCGTCCCGCCGATACTGTCCGTGATGGCGCTCCTCAGCGAACAGGTACGCGCTTACGATGCGCGAGGTATCCGCCGACGGCAGATATTCCCGCACCTTCTCTATCAGAGCGTCCACCTGCTCGGGGAGCTCAAACTCCAGAAGGCTCTGCTGTCGCTCATTCATAAAGGTTTCTACGGAATTATACTGGCTAAATCATTTTGGGGTTCCATGTGCCCTGTGCCACGGCAGGCACAAATTGTTCCAGCTCAGGGCAGGGGAGGTCTACCGTCTGGCGGCGCTCGGCACTGAGATAGGCTGCCATCAGTAGCTCCGTGATACGCACCCCGTACTCCAGCGTGCAGAAAGGCGTCTCGCCCTTGAGAAAACACTCCGTGAAGTAGCGGTTTTCGGCGATATAGCCGTAGCTGTGTACCTCATCCGCCAGGTAGGGCATCAAGCCCTGCTCGGCGTTCTGTTTTTCCACGATATCCTCGCCTGCCGCACCCTGCACATTGCGGCTGAAGAAGATCGTGCCTTCGCCCGCGAGCGTGTTGATGGCTAACATATATTCAGGTCCCAGCACCTCAAAGGTGAGTCGCAGGCCAGGTCCCACAAAACACCACGAAGTGGTGGCTTCCACAAGGGCGAGGTTGCCGCTGGGGGTTTCAAAAACAATTTTGGCAGAGGCGTAGTCCTCGGCAGGGTGGTTAACATAATCTACCTCCATCTCGTGGGCGTAGGCGTCGCGGAGTTTCTGGGCGTATTCAGGGCGTGCCCACTTGAGGCAGGCAATCTGTGCTGTTACGGAGCGCGGCTTAAGCGCCTCAAGGGGCAGGGAAGGGGGCGTCAGCACGAACCAGCCTGCGGCGACGCTGTGGCACATCATGTCGTTCAGCACGCCGCCGCCCTGCAGGTCGCCCCGCCAGAACCATGCGCGGTGGGGTCCGCTATGTTCCTCGGCGCATCGCGCCAGATACGGCTCGCCCGCAATTGAGGCGCCGCGCCGCCAGAGCAGCTCCTTGCCACGCACCACCGACGGCGCAAAAAGCTGATTCTCCAGATACCCGTGGGGGATACCTGCTTCTTCAACTGCCTGAAGCACGCGGCGCGCTTCGGCGAGGTTCCGTGCCAGCGGCTTCTCCACCGCCAGCCCTTTGAGCGCCGCACGCCCCGATCTCACCTCGTCGGCAATCGCCTCGATGAGCTCCACCCGCACATAGTTTGGCGCGAGGAACCAGATGGCATCCACCGACTCATCGCGCGCCATCGCGCGTACATCGGTGAACACTTTCGGGGAACCCACGCCAAGCGTCTGGCACAACTGCGCCAGTTCGCTGGCGGACTTTTCGTTCCGGCTCGCGATGGCTGTAATCTCGGCGTCTCGAACATTCACAAACGCCTGCGCATGGAAGCGGGCAACAAAGCCACTGCCGACAATCCCAATTCGCAACCGACTCGCCATATCGTTTTATTTTCGGGCAGCCGCGCACAATTCCTGCGAAACGCGGGTTATAGTCGCCCGTCGAGTAGAATATTAGCAGGGGACCCGAAATTTGCGGGGAACTTGATAAAACGGAGGTTGCCTATGTGGAGAATACAGACGGTTCTGGCTGTTTTGTTCGCCAGCATGCTGGTGAGCTTTGCTCAGATGAACTTTTTCGCCATCCATGGCTCCACTGCCGACCCAGAGGATGATGACACGCTCGCTCTGTCGGCGGTGGGACCTGGACCAGCGGCGAGCTTGCGAATTAACCTGATGTTTATTAGCGGGCTCGGAAATCAACCGATTCGAAGTGCGCTTTTTGAGTTCACGCCTGCTACCCCGATTGCGGTGCCGAACGGGCAACTGCTGTTTGCCACCGCCGACCCTGCGCAGGCGTCCAACCAGCTGCAGGTTACGGCTCGCTCTGTGCCTGGCGCGCGAATTGGTCAGGCGAGCTTTCCCGCGCGTTTTCAGATTCGTGACAACAACGGTAACATTCAGGAACAGCAGGGAACCATTCAGATAACCGTAACGGACACGGAACCCTACGCCTTCCAGCGTCCGAACCCTACAGCTCCGCGCGACCGCATCCAGATCCAGTTCATTATCAACAATGTGCCCGTCAACTACACTGGGGAGCTTTCTACGCCGCGCGGTCAGGGGAACCTGTTTGTGGGCGGGCGTGTCATCTAAGGAGGTGCGCCGATGAGAAAACCGATCCTGTCTTTCTTGCTTGGGAGTGTGGTGCTGTGCCAGATAGCCAGCGCCCAATATGTCCAGAATGCTTTGCCCCCTGAGGATATCTCCTCTCGCCCGATTTTTGGCGACAACCAGCGCCTGAGCCATACCAGCCGTTATGCGGGTCCCACAGTGCCTCAGGTACGCTGGGTGGCGTCTGGGGGCGCAATCCACGAACCGACAGACCTTCAGGGAACCGTTGTCGCGCCCCAGATGACCGCCTTTGGAAGCGTGCGTTACCCCTACTATGGCTTCTTCGACTCGCTCACAGGCGAATTTGGTGGCACCTTCGGACCCTTCTGGGGACAAGTATCGCCCCTTACGACCTTCAACACTGCCGTCTATGTGTTTGGCGACAACGATGTGCTTCTGCAAGTGATTCCTGAGTGGCCCGTCTTTATCCTGTCCGGGGGACAGTACGAGGCGCGTGTCATCAGCCCCAGCCCTGTGTTGGGCGTCCCCGATCTGGACACGACACTCCGCGGCTTGCCCGCCTATCGCAGTGGGTTTGGCGTCTACACCGACGGCTTAATGAGCTACGCTGTGCTGGGCGACAATTTCGGGAATCTGTTCGCGATTGGGGTCTACTGGGTTATCAGCAACCGCTACACAGGACCCTTTGTTGGGGTGGACTTCAGTTTCACACCGTTTCCCCCAATCATCTCGGCGGTGTGGAGTACGGCGGTATTCAACGAATACAACGATTCGGGCTTTGCCGCGTACCACAACGGCGTCGTGCTACAGTATGATATCGCCGCCATCCCTGCACCTCAAATTTCCAATGGTTTCACCGTGATGGACCTGAGTCAGGATGACCGCGTGGACCCCAACGACCCGAGTAGCGACCCCGACCCCATTCCGAGCGACTCGGTGGATCGCCCGATTGTGTTCAGCGCAGATAACAACCGTGCCTACATCTGCGCCTCCAACTACGGGCGTATCTACGCCGTGGACGCGCTCACAGGGGATCGGCTCTGGGGTTTGAAACTGGATGTGAACCGCCGCATCCCGATTATGGCGGGTCCCTCACTGGGCACGGACGGGGCAGGGAACGAGCGCCTTTATGTGATTGGGCGCACCGCCAGCAACCGAAGCACTCTGTACGCGATTGATACTCAGACCGGTACAGTGGTGTGGCAACGCGCGTTGCCGAATGTGAGCCGATGCACACCCACAGTGGATGTGAACGGTCGGCTCTATTTCGGCGACGATAGAGGGTTCCTCTACTGCTACGACGCCAACGGCAATCAAATCTGGCGGCTGAGCTTCGGTGCGCCGATCAATGTGTCGCCTGCGCTGATGCTGGACACGGACGGTAACCCGATTCTGGTGGTTGCCGTTTCCAACCGTTACCTGGTGGCTATCCAGCAGCGCCAGCCCATTCCGCCCATCGGAGGCACGATAGGCGTCGGCGCCATTGGCGGCGGTGCGCAATAGATGCGAGCGTTCACGCTGATTGAACTGCTCGTGGTCATAGCGATTGTCGCGTTGCTCATGGCAATCCTGATGCCTGTTTTCCTGCAGGCGCGTGAGCAGGGGCGTCGAAGCCTCTGCTCACAGAACCTGCGTCAGCTGGCGCTCGCGAATCAGATGTACGCTCAGGACTGGGAGGGCTACTTTGTGCCCGCGGCGCCCGAATTTTTGCGTGACCAGCGTCGCTGGTTCGGTACACGCAACAGGCAAGGGCGGTTCGAGCCGAAAAACGGACCGCTCGTGCCTTATCTCAAGGATGGGGGCTTGCTACGCCGATGCCCCTCGTTTGACACCGCCGTCGGATTCGATATGGGCACAGGTGGCTATGTTTACAACGAGGTGGGCGTTGGCTCACGGCTCTGGTTCATGGGGTACACCGCAGGGCTACCTGCCTACGATTGTGGGCTGGCAGAGTGGGAAATCCGCAAGCCTGCCGAAACCGCCATGTTCGCGGATGGCGCCCTCGATATCGGCACAGGACTGGCGGAATACACCTTCCTGATTGCACCCCCTGATGTGCTCCGCCGCATCCCAAACAGCTACTACCCATTAGATCCCTCGGTGCATTTCCGACACAACCGGAACGCAAATGTGGTGTTTGTGGACGGGCACCTGAGGGCGCTGAAAATGGCGGAGTCCACACCCCAAAGCGGTGCCTATCCCAACGCAAACCCGCAAGCCCACAACATCGGCTGGTTCGCCCCCACCACGGGAGACACCTACTATGATCCAGAGTAGGGAAGCGCAGAGAAGCCATTTGCATTCGGCGAAAAATAGGGTATAATAGTGGGTAGTGAGCATCCCCAAACGAGCAAGCGTGTGCCCATGCCCACTTGCCAGAATACCAGAACATCGAACGGATGGGAGCAACGATGAGGAAACGAACACGCACGGCAACTTTAGAAGAACAGCCTGAGACGAGTCCAACTGTCGCTTCGGGCGAAGTCGCAGACGACCCCAACGGTTCCGAGAACGGCGGTCTTGCGGTGGAAATGCGCCCCGCACGGGTCAAAGAGGTCGCCGACTTCAAATCGCTGATGGAAATGTCCCTGAGCGACCTCAAACGACGCGCGAAGCGTGCAGGCGTGGAGGAGACCGACGACAAAGCCGAACTGGTCTACCGCCTGATGCGCGCCCTCAATACCGAACCCGGAACGGAATACACCTGGGGCGTGCTGGAAATCCTGCCCGACGGTTGGGGCTTCCTGCGCCGCCACCCGAACTTCCAGAACACCAACGAGGATGTCTATGTCTCCCAATCGCAAATTAAGCGTTTCGGCTTGCGTACAGGAGACCTCGTGTTCGGGGTGGCGCGCCCGCCAAAGGAAGGCGAAAAGTATTACGGGTTGCTTCGAGTGGAAGCCATTAATGGGGTGCCCGCCGATGAGGCGCGCCGACGCAAAGATTTCGAGCAACTCACACCCCTGTACCCCAACGAGCGCCTTGTCATGGAAACTACCCCCGAAAACATTTCAGGGCGGATTGTAGACCTGATTGCGCCCATCGGGAAGGGACAGCGTGCGCTGATTGTGGCGCCGCCAAAAGCGGGCAAAACAACCCTGCTCAAAAGTATTGCGAACAGTATCACCACAAACCATCCCGAAGTCATCTTGCTGGTGCTGCTGGTGGATGAGCGCCCTGAAGAGGTTACCGATATGCGCCGCTCGGTCAAAGGGCAGGTGGTCAGCTCCACCTTCGACGAGCCGCCCGAAAACCACATGCGCGTCGCCGACCTCGTGCTGGAACGCGCCAAGCGACTGGTGGAGCAGGGTAAAGATGTGGTGATTCTACTGGACAGCCTGACCCGATTCGGGCGCGCCTCTAACCTGACCACCAGCCCCAGCGGGCGCACCCTCTCCGGAGGGCTGGACCCTGCCGCCCTGTATCGTCCTAAGCGCTTCTTTGGCGCGGCACGCAACATTGAGGAAGGCGGAAGCCTCACCGTCATCGCCACCTGTCTTATCGACACAGGCTCCCGAATGGACGAGGTGATTTTTGAAGAGTTCAAAGGCACGGGCAACATGGAACTGGTGCTGTCCCGTGAGCTGGCAGAACGGCGCATCTTCCCGGCGATTGATGTGAAGCGCTCCGGCACGCGCCACGAAGAGCTGCTTTACCCGCGCGAGGAACTGATGGCAATCTGGCAACTGCGCCGACTGCTGGCAAACCAGGAAGACCTCGTGGAGGCGGCAGAACAGCTGATACGGCTGCTGCAGCGCACCCGCTCCAACCGCGAATTCCTGCAGGAAGTGGTGGCACGCACCCGAACGACATAAGGAGGCTCCTATGCGCGACGATGAACGACGCAGGCGTCCCGACGAGGACCCTGAAGAGCCAGAATTTGGGGACCTCTTCGGATTCGAGGAAGAAGAGGAAGAAGAGCCGCGCGACCTCGAGGCGGAGCTGAAGCGCCTCTTTGGCAGTGAAAGCGAGCCGCCCGATGAGCTGGAAGAGGCGCGACGCTTTGAGCGCGGGCGCGAGCTGGAAGTGCGCGTCACAGGCGTCTACGAGCGCATCGAGATGGGGCAACCGCAGGCGCTGCTGGTGCATCTGCGCGATAATTACGGGCGTACCGTGCCGATTGTGATTGGTCCCTTCGAAGCCCACGCGATTGTGATGGCGCTCAACGATGAGGTCCCTCAACGCCCGCTGACACACGACCTGATGCGCAACATCCTGATGCGTCTGGGGGTGTCGGTAGACCGCGTGGTGATTGACGACCTCTGGCAGGGCACTTTTTACGCCAAGATTTACCTCCTGCATGGCGACGAGGAGATAGAGATCGACTCCCGCCCCAGCGATGCGATTGCGCTCGCGTTGCGCTTCCGGGCGCCCATCTATATGGTGGAGTCGGTGCTGGAGGCGGAAGGTCAGTCAGACGACTTTAGTTAACATAATCCCACTTATCAGACTCTATGCGCCACGCCCTCTACTGGCTCACTTTCTACCTCGCCTATGCGTTCTGCAAAGTTTTCTTCGGGCTGGCGCTACGCTTTCCGTTTCTGGCGTGGATTCGAATCGAGAACCGCCACCGCATGCCGCGCCGCGGCGGGCTGATTGTGATTGCCAA
>ENA-ORXB01000170-ORXB01000170.1-sediment-metagenome-genome-assembly--contig:-NODE-170-length-161787-cov-13.565617_pt1 | contig 161787 bp, 139 predicted proteins | sample MGYA00237863_ERZ511475 | MGnify/ENA primary metagenome ERZ511475 (study PRJEB26305, sample SAMN06343858) | sediment metagenome | isolation source: hot spring sediment | place: Canada: British...
GTGCGCTTCTGGACGCTGGTGTCCTGCCTGGCCTACTTTCTGGACAAGCAGCGGGCCACTCTCCAGGCGGAGCGGCCAGGAGAACATGTGACTTGGGGCGATGTTCGTCGAGCCATCCAGGCCGAACATCAACGCAACCTCCTGCTTTGGCTAGAAGACCAGTTCCGCTCGGGTATCGCCGCTGGGCAGCTCTGTACCCGCTTGGCGGCATAGTCAAGAAAGTGCAAAGATAGTAGACTACCACACGTCTCTCAAACCCTTCAACTTTATGGTGCACGCCATCCCCGATTCCCTGGTCCAACCCAATCACCAGGAGTTTAACCTGATTGCACCGTTTACATCACCCGAAAATGCTACCGGAAGGAAATGGCTCAACCTGAAAACAGGGGAGCCGACGCGCATCCAAATCTACGACGCGGAAGGCGGAAACGATGCCTCGGCCATCACCGTGAAAAGCTACAGCGACCTCTGTACCAACGTCCTCTCCTCCTCAGAGCCGAAGTACATCGGGGAAGACGATAAATACCCTGGCGATAGCAGCACTATCGGCCCCCTTCACCCCATCACCATCCGCGCCAAGTGTATCCTCTCCGTCGGGAAAGAATCATCGGTCCGCGAAGATGTCCAGGCCAGCTTCCTCAACCCTCTGTTGGCAGAACAGAACGTGTATCAGCGCGACGATTGGGATAAGCTCAAGCCTATGCTCAACGCCATCCCCACACGAACGCTGAGCCACGCGCTGGACATTGACCAGAAAACCATCTATCGCTGGCGCAAGGGCACACGCCCTGCAGCAGAAACCCTGGAGAAACTTATCCCACACCTCCTGGAGCACCTGCGCCAACGCTTCCCCGACACCTCTCCCCTCTCGGATCGGGAGCTCCTGGATTGGGAAGGCCTGGACGCGCGCGTGACCCAACTCACGCAAGAGACACCAGGACACCAGCACAGGTCCACACCCGTTACACCTGTGCTACCACCTGACCCACAACCGCAACCCAACCGCACAGCAACCGGCGCAGCGAGACCCACAGCAACCGGCGCACCAACCGGCACACCACCCTGCCCACCGCCCTGCCCACCGACCTGCCCAACGCTACAGAAGAGCACGGCACCCGAAGCAGAAACACACGCACAGCGGTCTAGGCCCGCGCAGCGAGGCACGCGCAACGACACAGCGCCACGTAGCCAGGCGCACCAGCCTAGCGATGCGAAGGTAGTTGCGTTGCGTTAATGTGGGGGCAAGCGAGTTAGTGGCACGTTTGAGGGGCTTAGCTACCATCCCGGCAAGTATTTGACTTGCCACCCCACGCCTGATATAATGGAACTGGTGTTCTAAGGAGGCGAGGTGGACCATGATCCGGATCGGGACGAGCGGCTATTCATATGACGATTGGGTGGGGCCGGTTTATCCACAGGGATTGCCAAAGCGCGATTGGCTCTCGTACTACGCGCGCGAGTTTGATACCTGCGAGTTGAACACGACGTTCTATCACATGCCTGCGCCCGCCATGCTGGAGCGCATCGCGGAAAAGGTGCCGCCGGGCTTCCTGTTCTCCGTCAAAGCCTTCCAGGGCATCACCCATGAGCGCGAAGACGGGCTGAAACTCGCCCCGGAGTTCAGCGCCGCCCTGGCCCCCCTGCGCGAGGCCGACAAGCTGGGCGCGGTCCTGGTGCAGTTCCCTTATTCCTTCCATCCCACCCAGGAGAACCGGGATTATCTGCTGCGGTTGCGCGAGGCGTTTGGGGATGTACCCATTGTGGTGGAGTTCCGCGATGCCCGGTGGGCAAACGAGGATACGTTTGACATCCTGGAGGAGATCGGGTTTGGCTATTGCTGCGCGGATGAGCCGCCTCTAAAGGGGCTGATGCCTCCAATTGCTGTCGCCACCGGGCCGGTCGCCTACGTGCGCTTCCATGGGCGGAACGCGGCCAAGTGGTGGCAACATGAGGAAGCCTGGGAGCGCTATGACTACATGTATACGGCGGAAGAACTCCAGGAATGGGTGCCTAAACTCCACATACTGGATCAGAAAGCGCCCTTGACGCTGGTCTACGCCAACAACCACTGGAGCGGCCAGGCGGTGGCAACGGCTCGCCTGTTGCGCACGCTGCTCCAGCAGGCGGCAGCGGCCCAATAAGGGCCGGTCGGCCTTGTTGTGTGTACATTACACGCTCACACTCCAGGGCGTGCCGGTGCCCGCTGCCCCGACGCCCACCCCGGCCCCCAATGCACTGATCCAGAACCTGTCAGGCAGCCTCGTAGGGAACAGGGACGGCGCCTTCGCCTATTACACCTTCTACTACCCTGGCGATGGCTCCACTGCGCGCCTGAGCGCTACCTTCTGGCCCGCAGATGAATGGCTCAACCTGGGGCAAGGCTTCAATGTGTACTGGGATGGCCGTCTGATCGCGCGGAGTCAGCCTAAGCGCGACGACATCACCCGGCAGACCGCTACGTTCTCCAGCGCCCTGGCGGGCACCTATGTGATCCAGGTGTATAACTACAATCCAGGTGTGACCACGTACTTCACGTTAAGCCGGGAGTGAGGGGCCGGGTTTACCGGGCCGCTAGGAACTGCGCTGCGACCCAGCCGATCCGCCCCTGGGCATCGCGCACTTCAACCCACTCTATGATCTCAACCAGTTGCATATCGGGTAAGGAGGCGAGTTCGGTGGCGACGGCCGCATGAATGGCCTGTTCCTGTTTTGTCTCCCCCACGAAACGCAATGTCAGCACAACCAAGGGGATGGTCACAAGGAGAACCAGGCTGCCAGAAATATACAGGCTGCGCGGCGGGCCATTCTTGTGCATGTCCAGATACAGTGGGCGGAAGCCGAGCGCGGCAAAGACGACGATGCCGGCGAAGGAGATGGCGGCGAAGTTGGTTAAGAAGAGCAGGAGGGCGCCGAGCACAGTTGCCGGGCTGCGCACGGCAATGCCGATGCCGACGGCACACAGTGGGGGCATGAGTGCGGTAGCAATGGCGACGCCGGGGAGGGCGGCGGAGAGGTGCGGCTGGGCGAGCGCGTAGGCCGCCGCCGCGCCACCCGCCAGCGCAATACCCAGGTCGAAAGGCGTGGGCCGGGTGCGGGCCAGCACTTCGCCGGGCAACTCCTCCAATGCACCGAACGGCAGCGCATGTCCCAGCCAGGCCAACGCCGCCGCGAACAGGACAGCGAGCAGGCTGCCTTCTATCAGGGCGAGCAGGGCATGACGGAAAACGCGTTGTTCACCTACAACCGAGGCGAGTGACAGCCCCAGGATAGGCAACATGAGTGGCGCGACCAGCATGGCGCCGATGATCACGGCGGCGGAGTTAACCAGCAGGCCAAAGGTGGCAATGCTGCAGGAGAGGATGATCAGCAGGAAAAAGTCAAAGCCGGGAGAGGAAGCCTGGGCCAGCTGCTCCACGACTTCGGCCCGGCGCCCGTAAGGAAGCGGACGAATCAGACGATACTTCATGGCGCCGTATCAAGTGCCTCTCCCAGGCACAGCCGCCTGAAATCGTCACGCGCCTGGCCTTCAGCCACGGCCACCACGACGTCGCCCGCCTGAAGCACGGTGTTGCCGTTGGGGATGATCACCTGCCGCCCGCGCCGGATGGTTGTGATCACACAGTCGCGTGGCCAGGCCACGTCACGGATGCGGCGGCCCGCGCAAGGTGCGCCTGGCTGAACGGTGACCTCTTCAACACGGATGCCCTCATATGTGCTCAGGCGAATCTGGTGAGCGCGATGACGCAGCGCAGCGCGACGCGTCAGCGCAATATTGTAGGCTCGCACCAGGTCCGTGCGGCGCAGGATGCCGAGCAATTTGCGCGGGTTACCGCGCGCCACCACCGGCAGGCGCCCCACATCGCGTATGCTCATCCGGCGCAGCGCCGCCCCCATCGTCTCATCCGGATAGGCGACGAGCAACTCCCGTGTGCATACATCTCCTACGGTCAGGGCGTTCTCCTCCGTTCCCTTGTGGCTCTCCTGGGCGCGGTCCAGGTCCTGCGCGGTAAATATGCCCACCAGTTCGCCCGCCTCATTCACCACCGGCAACCCGTGATGGCGCGTGCGCATAAACACGTCGGCGGCGGTCGCCAGAGAATCGCTCTCCCGCAGCGTCACGACTTGCGTTTGCATGATCTCGCCGACGGTGATGGCTTCCAGCACGTCCACATCGCGCCCGCGTTGCAGGCGAATGCCTTTGCGCGCCAGGCCGAGCGTATAGACCGAATCGCGCTGAATCGCCTGTGACAGGAGCAGGCTGATGGTCACCGCGAACATGAGCGGCAGGATGATGCGGTAGTCGTTGGTCATCTCAAACAACAGGATAACGGCGGTGAGGGGCGCGTGGACAGCGCCGGCGAGGACGGCGGCCATGCCGACCATGGCGAAGGCGGGCGGGGCAGGGTTCAAGCCGGGGAAGAACTGATCCACGACGATGCCATAGGCTGCGCCGAGCGTCGCACCCAGGAAGAGCGAGGGCGCGAACACGCCACCGGGGAAGCCGCCGCCGATGCTCACCGCAGTCATCACCAGCTTGGCCGCGAGCAGGGCCACAAGCAGCATGAGGGGCAGGGACTCGCCGTTGAGAATACGCTCAATGGTCTCATAGCCGACGCCAAAGATTTGGGGCAGGAAGATACCCGTCAGGCCGACGATCAGGCCGGCGGTGGCGGTCTTCAGCCAGCGCGGGGTACGCCAGGCGTGAAAGACATCCTGCGCAGCGTAGAGGGCGCGGATGGAGAGCGCAGCCACCGGCCCGGCCAATAGCCCCAGCCCCAGATACAGCGGCAGTTCCAACGCCGAGCGAAACGGATACGCCGGGACGCGGAAAGCGGGCTGCGTGCCGGAGACCGCCTGCGTAAAGACCGCCGAAATCACAGCGGCAAGCACGATACCCCCTAAGGCCCCACCGCCGCCCAGTTCGCCGAGGACGATCTCAATGGCGAAGAACACCCCGGCAATAGGCGCGTTGAACGCCGCCGCAATGCCGCCCGCTGCGCCGGCCGCCACCAGCGTCCGCACCCGCTCATCCGACAGGCGCAACCCCTGGCCAAAGAATGAGCCGAAGTTCGCGCCGATCTGCACGGAGGGGTCTTCGGGGCCGACCGAGGCGCCGGCGCCGATGGCGAGCGCCGCCGCGACCGCTTTCACCGGCGCACGCCGGTAGCGCAAGCGCCCACCCGCCAGGGCCACCGCCTCCATGATCCCGGCTACCCCGTGATGGCGCTCTTCGCCGATGAAGAAGTGCACGATCAGGCCGACGACTATCCCGCCGATCATGGGGACGAGCGCAATGGCCCAGGTGCCCCAGGTGCTGAGCGCCATCCCCAGCCCGGCAAACATCACCGTGTGGACCAGGTCAATCAGGCGCTTAAACAGCCAGACGCCGATGCCGCTGGTAAGGCCGACGAGGAGCGCCGTCCCACCGAGCACCACCCATTCCGAAGGCTGCCGACGGTCCAGCCATCGCGTGATCTTCTCGGGCAGAGCGAATCCCGCCATAGGCGACCCCGATCTACTCCGGCTTAACCGCCTGCGTCTTCGTTAAATTGGAGACAATGCGGATGTCACCGTTGGGCACAATATGCAGATGTCCCTCGGCGTCGCGCAGGTGCGTGGCGCGCAACGTGATGCGCTCCACCCTGCCTTCCACTCCGCCAACGCGGATCGTGTCGCCGATGACGTACTGGCCTTCCAATAGGATGATGATGCCACTGATGATGTCGCGGAACAGCATTTGGGCGCCAAGCGAAATCGCCAGCCCGGCGACGCCCGCACTCGCCAGCAGCGGGGTAACATTGACGCCCAGAGTGTATAGCACCATCATCCCGGCGACGAGCACCATCAGCACCACCGCCGTGCCGTGCCCAACGCGCAGAAGCGTCTTTAACCGGGCCAGTTGTTCCGCCTCAGCCACCGTCGCCTCCAGGCGCTGGCCGATCTGGCGCAAGGCCAGGCGCAAAGCACGGTCGGCCAGGAGGAAGAGCAGGACGATCAGGCCGATGCGCAGGAGTGTGCCTATAGCTTCCGATACGAGGGGCTCAAGCGTGAATGTAGGCATCTGCTGAATCTCAATCCCACCCCGGCGAATGGGGCATTATCCCTTAGCAGGTGTTCCAGCGCGTAGACCTGCCTAAGTTTAGCCTCAGAATGCCGAGCTTGCAAGTCGCCTATGGACTATGTGTCTTTTGTCACATTTAGCCAAATCGGGTATAGTAGGCCAATAAATGCGAATATCAAGGAGACCGCTATGGGGTTTGTTCTAATGGTGCACTCCCTCGTGCGCTGGGTCATTGTCATCGTCGCCGTCATCGCCCTGGTCAGGCTGGCCCTGGGCTGGCGACGCGGCAACGTGTTTGGCGGCATGGATCGCGGGCTGGTGAGTAGCTTCACCGGGCTGATGGACCTTCAGACGCTGTTGGGCCTGGTCTATCTGTTCTGGTCGGGCCTCAGCGGGGATGGATTTCCAGCCTACCGCATTCTACATGCCTTTATCATGATCGCTGCGGTGGCGGTCGCCCATCTGGGGGCACGCTCTTCCGGATCAGGCGACGCGGTCCGTTACCGTAACGCGCTTCTCAGCATCGTGGCGGCGTTGGCGCTGGTCGTCGTCGGCGTGGCGATCCTGCCCCAAGGCTGGTTGGGGTGACTGCGAAACGCACGAAAAGGAGGGGGAGAACGATGCGTGTGCTGATCACAGGGGGGACCGGTTTTATTGGCCGGGCGCTGGCGCGTAGCCTGCTGGCCGATGGCTACGAGGTCATCGCGCTCAGCCGCAGGCCAGAGCGGGCGCGGGGCCTGCCCCCAGGGGTCCAGGTGGTGCGTTGGGATGCACGCACGGCGGAGGGCTGGGGGCATCTGGCGGAGGGCGCCGCTGCGATTGTAAACCTGGCGGGCGAGAGCATCGCAGGTGGCCCCTGGACCGCCGAGCGCAAGCGCCGCATCCGCGACAGCCGGGTGGACGCCGGACAAGCGGTGGTAGCTGCCGTGCAGGCGGCCACATCCAGGCCGGGCGTCATCGTTCAGGCGTCTGCCGTAGGCTATTATGGCCCGCATGGCGATGAAGAGGTCACAGAAGAGACCCCGCCCGGTGATGATTTTCTGGCCCGCGTGGCCGTAGAGTGGGAAGCCTCCACTGGCGCGGTGGAGGCCCTGGGGGTGCGCCGCGTCATCATCCGCACCGGCCTGCCGCTCAGCCGCGAGGGTGGGGTGTTCCCCTTCTTTCTGCTCCCCTTCAGGTTCTTTGTGGGCGGGCCGCTGGGCAGTGGACGGCAATGGCTTCCCTGGATTCACATCGCCGATGAGATCGGCGCGATCCGCTTTCTGCTGGAGAACGAGCAAGCGCACGGGCCGTTCAACCTCTCGGCCCCCAACCCGGTCACCAACGCGGAGTTCAGCCGCATCCTGGGGCGCGTGATGGGGCGGCCCAGCCTCATGCGCGTGCCCGCCTTCGCCCTGCGCCTGGCCCTGGGGGAACTGGCCACGCTCATGCTCAGCGGCCAGCGGCAAATCCCGCGCCGCCTGGTGGAGATGGGCTACCGCTTCCGCTTCCCTGAACTGGAAGCGGCCTTGCGAGACCTGCTCAGGTGAGGGGCCTGATATGCGCTCGCCGGGCCATCAGAGGTAGCCCCCCTTACGGTATGCCGGGCAATCATCCGATATAAAATTAAGGACGGAGATGGTAGAGGGAGCACGCTTTGGGCCGGTTGTCCTGTTTGGCTCCGGGGAGACCTCGCCACGCGGCGGGCAGATTTGGGAGGCCATCGCGCGACGTTTGTCCGCGCCGCTGCGGGTCGCCATCCTGGAAACGCCCGCAGGCTTTGAGTTGAACTCGGCCCAGGTCGCCGGGCGCATCGCCGACTTCCTCCAGGTGCGCCTGCAAAATTATCGCCCGCAGATCACGGTCATCCCGGCGCGCAAGCGGGGCACGCCCTTCAGCCCGGATGACCCGGCCATCACCGCGCCCATCCTGGACGCCGATGTGATCTTTCTGGGGCCGGGCAGCCCGAGCTACGCGGTGCGCCAGTTGCGCGATAGCCTGACCTGGCAACGGGTCACGGCCTGCCATCGCCTGGGGAGCGCCCTGGCCCTGGCCAGCGCCGCCGTGATCGCCATCAGCGCCCTGGCCCTGCCTGTCTATGAGATTTACAAGGTCGGTGAGGACCCTCATTGGCGTCCCGGGCTGGATTTCTTCGCACCCTATGGCCTCTCGCTCGTCTTCGTCTCCCACTGGAACAACGCTGAAGGGGGCGCTGAACTGGACACCAGCCGCTGCTTCATTGGCCAGGAACGCTTCGCTGCCCTGCTGGCGCTCCTGCCGCCGCAGACAACGGTGGTGGGGATTGACGAGCAGACCGCGCTGGTCATGGATATAGAGGCCGGGAAGGGTCAGGTGCTGGGGTTGGGTGGCGTCACACTGATTGGCTCAGGCCGGGAGCAACACTTCGGTTCAGGCACAGAGTTCCCCTTGAGTGAGCTTGGCCCGTTCAGAACCCCCGATCCGGCCACAGGCCTCCCCCCGGCGGTGTGGGCAGAAGCGCAGGCCGCCCGCCGCCGCGTTGATGTCCCGCCCCAGCCACCGGCAGAGGTCCTGGCGCTGGTGGAGGCGCGTCAGGCCGCGCGCGCGGCCCAAGATTGGGCGACGGCAGATCGGTTGCGTGAGCGTATCGCCGGGTTGGGATGGCAGGTGATAGATACGCCGCAGGGGCCGCGGTTGAAACCGCTTTGAATAGAACCGGCCGGGTTAAGCCAAAGAGGTAAAGCCAGGTGACGCCCTGAGCAGTGTCGTCATAGGCTTTCTCATCGGCAGGCGCACGCCAGGGAGTGCCTGCCTACGACGACCCCTACCTTACGCTGCCGGGCTGCGCCTGGGGTCGCCTAACCAAAGCGCGATGGCCGAGACAAACAGCCATACTGCGGACAGATCCCAGGCGCGTTGGAGCGACATGATGGCTGCCAGCCAGACTGTAACTACGGCGATGATGTCAGGAATCATGGCCGTAGTGTATGCAATTTAGCAGACGCGGGTCAATAGGAGAAAAGGGCCAAATTCACCCACCGACGCCTGACCCTATATGGGCGGCTGGCGCTATGTGCTCTCTGCGCTTTCTATGCCGGTGGTTTCGCTGCCATCCACACTGCTCTCCATCAGGGGAGCGGCGGGTGCCTCCACCTCACCGCTACGTCGCCACGCCGACGTCTTCGTTGGCTCGGCGCCAGAAGGCAAGGGAGCCTCGCGCATCATGGTGAAATCACCGTTAAAGCGCGCCCCTTCCTCTACGATGAGGCTGGCCGCCGTCACCTTCCCCATGGCGCTGCCGGTCGGGGTGATGCGGAAGCGGCCCGAGCAGGTGACCTCGCCATCCAGTTCCCCGGCGACTTCAATCTCGCGGGCGGTGATCGTGGCTTTGACACGCGCCCCCTGGGCAATGATCAGCTTGCCTTCACAGGCGACCTCCCCCTCCATTATGCCCTCAACCCGCAAACCCCGCGAGGTGCGGAAGCTGCCATTGAAGGCGGAGTGGCGGTCCACCAGGCTATAGGTTTCCGCTGCCTGTGAGGCCCGCTCCTCGGCGTAAGCCTGGCGGGCCGGGGTATAGGTTGTTGTGCGGTCGTAAACCGAAGCCATAAGCTATCTATCTCCCTTTCCGGGTTTCATGGTGAAGTGACAATCCACGACCGCGCCCTCTTCCACCACAAGCACAGCCGTCTTGATGCGCCCCTTGGCGCGTGCCGTCGGCGCCAGGTGCAGGCGATCCTCGCACTCCACCTGCCCATCAAAGGCGCCGGCGATGACCACTTCGCTGGCCTTGAGTTGCGCGTTGGCGCGGGCGTTCTCGGCTATATAGATGGATTTGGCGGCCTCCAGTTCGCCGTCAAAGGCGCCCTCCACCCGCACGCTGCCCTCCGACTTGAGCTTGCCGCTAAAGCTGGAATCGCGGGCGATGATGGTCGCTGCCGCGGCGGTCGCAGCCATCTCTGCGGGCATGGCCGCGATCGGCGCCGGGGTGGAAGCGGCGGGGCTTGTCGGCGCGACGCGGCGCCAGGCCTGCTCATCCGCTGTGGCCGCTTCTTCAGATTCCTCCTCACCAGCCGTTGAGCGGCGCAGGGCCTCTTGGGCGCGTCGGTAATCGTCCAAGGACTCTCTTGTTCGCCTAAACATGGTCATGGGGTATTCCTCCTCGCGGACCACCAAGGTAAAGGACGCCCTATCTTACCTGATCTGGCGGAATTGCGCAACCAGGGGAGTTTTTCAGCAGGAGCCTCGGTTTTGAGCGACTTGGATGGCTCTATCCAAAAGCCAGGTACTGAGATCAACAGGGACTTCTGAGTCAGTACCTCCTCTCTCCAGCCACGTGCACCTGTTCCCGCCTCTTCAGCTTCTCGTCAATGCGCTGCTCCGAGGCCAGGCGCTCCAGGGGGTACGCATTCAGGTCCACGAACGTCATTCCGGCGGCCAGCGTCGGGTGGACGGCGTTGATCTGGCGGTAGACCTCCTGGGCGACGGCGCGGTAGCTGGGGTGGCCCTGCTGCGAACTGCGCAACTCGCAGAGGTGGTAGGCTTCGCGCAGATTGAGCTTGATGCGCCAGCGGATACGGAAGGCCAGCGGCACGGCGTATTGGGCCGCGTCGGGCAGGTCGGCGCTGATGGCCTCCACCGTCTCGGCGGCCCGCTCCAATGCCTCCCGGAACGGCCCCGCCAGCCCCGCCGCTTCAACCTCCTCGGGAATGACATAGCCATGGCGCACGGTGTAGCGCTGGCGTTCCTGCGTGAGGATACGATGGCGGTGCAGGTCGCGGTACGCGCCCAGGTCCACCAGCAGGTCAAAAGTGTAATAAGGCTCTTCAAAGGCGCGGCCCGGTTTATGGAAGCGCGAGCCGCGCTCGCCGAGAAAGGCGGCGATGATGCGGGCGCGCTCCTCCAACGTCAGTGTGGTGACATAAGCGCGTACCTGCTCCAGCGTCAGGTCAGTATGCGGATAAAGGATGGCCGCGACCGTCTTGGCCTCGGCGTCCGGGTCATACTCCACCAGTTTAACCATCGGCGCAGAGGCGGGTTCGGCCTTGTCCAGCTCCAATTCGCGCACCAGGGCGGCCACGTTGTCGCGCCGGGCGGCAATATAGCGGGCGTATTGGGCGCCGCGCTCGGTCTTGGCCCGCTTGACGAAGGAAGGGATCAACTGGTCCAGTTCGGCCTGCATCGCCTGGGCCAGTTCGCGGACCTCGGTATGGGGCGAGGCGTAGAGCTTGGTCAGCAGGTACTCAAAGGCGCGGCCATTGCCGTACAGGCCCACGTTGGTCAGCGTGGCCATGGGCAACAGGCCGCGCAACAGGTCCAGCGCCTTGGCGCGGGTGGCGCTGTTGTAGGCCCGTTCCGAGGTGACCCCGTCGCGGGGGGTGCGCGCCCGCACCCAGGCCAGCATGGGGTCAATCAGGGCGGTGTAGGTATCAAACAGGTGGTCCAGGGCCGCCTCGTAGCGGGCGGCGTAGGGCGAGGCCATGATGGAAGGCTCGCGGTAGTAGCGGTAGCGCCCGCCGACCTTGCGGTTGAACACCACATAGCGGGTGGATTTCTCCAACGGGTCAATCCCGATACGGCTATCCTCCAGCGCCTTGGCCGCAATGTTGCTGACGCTCTCGCAGGCGATGTGCGCACCGCCCAACTCCGCCACCGAGTCATCGCCGTAGCCGATGAGCACGCGCTCGTAGAAGGCTTCGGCCTGCTGGATGGCCACAAGCTGGTCCAGGCCCGTCGCGGCGGCGCTGACAATGCGCTCAAAACCCGCCTCCGGCGCCTTGATGAACTCGTCCAGGAGGATACGCCGCAGGCTTTTGTCGCTGCGGCTGTAGCGGGAGAACAGAGCGCCTTTGACCACCTCCGGCAGGTTGCGCAGGCCAAAAACCGGACGGTCCACGTTGGTCACGAAGGGCGCGATCAGCGCCGCCTCGTCCTGGCTTAGGGGTTCATCCCATACATCCATCATAGTACATCTCTCCTCCTCGTGAGAACGTGAAACGGGGTATCTACGTTTCACGTTTCAGCGTGGATACCGGTAGAGCCGAACCCACCGGCCCCGCGCATGGACTCGGATAGCTCCTCCACCTCCTGGAAATCGGCGCGGAACACCGGGGCAAGCACCAGTTGGGCGATCTTCTGCCCCTTGTGGATCACATAAGGCGCTGTGCCCAAGTTGATCAGGATGACCTTGATCTCGCCGCGATAGCCCGCATCCACCGTGCCGGGCGTGTTCAGGACGGTGACGCCGCTGTTCAGGGCGATGCCGCTCTTGGGGCGCACCTGAAGCTCAAAGCCGATGGGCACCTCCGCCGCCAGCCCGGTGGAGACGGCCCGGCGCTCGCCCGGCTGCAACACCGCCTCCTCCGCCGCGTACAAGTCCGCGCCCGAATCATCGGGATAGGCGTACTGCGGGAGGCGCGCATCAGGCGTCAGGCGCTTGAGCCGGACGACGGTAGGTATATGTCTGTCGGTCATCTTGGTGTCTGTAGATAGTGCGTTGCGTACCTCAGTCATACTCTCCTCACTGTACTCTGACTTGCCCTGCTTTACAAGGGCAACCGTACAGGATCATCTAAAAAAACGCAATGTTGCGGAACCTTAATCAAATCGCAACCAAGACGCAAACTTTTTGAAGTATAGTAAGCAATGTGGTGCTCAGCGTTGACGAAACCATCCGATTGGAGGTAGATTTCCAGTTTGTCCGCAACTGATCTCTACCCGGATGACGGGGGGAGGGAGGCGTAGGGGCACGGCGCGCCGTGCCCCTACCGGGCGCCGGGCTGCAGGGTGGCATTTTGGAAATAGGTTCTACTCACAGGGAAGTGAAATAACAGGGGATTCCGATGAACAAGCATCTTTGGTTATGGCTAATTGTGTTGGTTCTATTTGCTGTGGGCTGCGCGGCACTGGGCCCGCAGGCGACCGCGCCTGTGCAGGGCATCACGCCTGCCGCGAGCACGTCGGCCCTGACAGCAGCGACCGAGGCCGAGGTGCCATCCGGCACGCCGGTCGCCCAGGCGCCTACCCAGGTGGCGCCACCGGTGGCCACGCCCACAGCCGCCCTCTTGCAAGTGCGCACCACCACCTCCGGCCTCAGCCAAACGCTGACCGATGTGGAGGCCATTCTGGTAGATATTTACAAGCGCGTCAGCCCGGCTGTGGTCTACATTGAGACCGACAACGGCAGCGGATCGGGCTTTGTCTACGACAAAGAGGGCCATATCGTCACCAACAACCACGTGATCCAGGACGCCAACCGCATTGAGGTGGTGTTCGCCAACCGAAAGCGCGCCGAGGCCGAAGTGGTGGGGAGCGATGTGGATGCCGACATCGCCGTGCTGAAAGTGGACGTGCCCGCCGATGAGTTGGTCGTGGCCGATTTGGGCGACTCCGACGCGGTCCAGGTGGGCCAGTTCGCCATCGCCATCGGCAACCCCTTCGGATTGCAGAACACCATGACGGTGGGCATCGTCAGCGGGCTGGGGCGCACGCTGCCATCCGATCGAGTCGCACCGGGCGGAAGCGGCGGGCGCTACTCCAACCCCAACGTGATCCAGACGGACGCGGCCATCAACCCCGGTAACTCCGGTGGGCCGCTGCTGGACTCCCAGGGCCGGGTGATCGGCATCAACACCGCCATCCGCTCCACTGCCCAGGGCGTGACCGGCCAGCCGGTCAACACGGGCGTGGGCTTCGCCGTGCCTATCAACACAGTCAAGCGCATCATCCCTGCGCTGATCCAGGATGGCCGTTACATCTATCCCTGGCTGGGCATCTCCGCCGCAGGTGAGCTTGACCTGCAGACCCAACGCGCCCTGGGGCTGCCCCGGAGCACGGGCGTGTACGTCACCGAGGTCACTCCAGGCGGCCCGGCGGACAAGGCCGGCATCCGCGCCGGGACGCGCAACGTGGGGCTGGGCCAGTTGCGCGCCGGCGGCGACCTGATCATCGCCATTGACGGGCACGAGGTGCGCGACTTCGCCGACCTGGTCGGTTACCTGGTGAGCCAGACCGAAGTCGGCCAGACGGTTACGCTGACCATCATCCGGAACGGCAGGCAGATGGACGTGCAGGTCACATTAGGGGCACGGCCTTAACCAGGCGGCAGCACCCACCTGTGATGAGGGTCTCTCCTTCCCTATCCAGGGGAGGGAATGCGCCCTGGACTTTTTGGGCGCGGCTGAGAGGGCTATAATGAGGCTCCAGCCCCTCTTCCTTGAGGAGCCGGGCAATCAGAACGACCGCATTTTCAACCCAGACCTGCTGCTGGCGGTATAGAACACCGCCGACGGCCAGGCGGGCTCGTTCAATTTTGTCCTGAATGGCCGATAAGATACTGGTCGTTGGCCATACGTATAGGATGGTGCTCAGCGATGAGCTGGATAACGACATCTATCACCAGCTTCAGGACATGCTGCGCGCCTACAACCGGCGCACCGCCACCCGCATGGAGCCGCCGGAGGCAATGCCCCTAAACATCCGGGTAGAGGATGAGAACGGGCGACTTGTGGGCGGCCTGGCCGCCTTGACCTATTGGGGCTGGCTGGTGATCAAGTTGCTGGTCCTTAGTGATGACTTCCGGGGCAGCGGGCTGGGGCAGCGGCTGATTGACCTCGCCCATGCCGAAGCCCGGCAGCGCGGCTGCCGCCACGCTCAGACGACGACCTATGACTTTCAGGCGCTGGACTTCTACCTGAAGCAGGGTTACCGCATCGTGGGCGAACTGAGCGACTACCCCGATGGCTACAATTACTATTGGCTGCGCAAGGATTTTGAGGCAGACCCTGTAAACCGGGGGCACACATACGACGTATCTGAAGAAGAGGGGGCACAATGAAATGGGGAGTCCACTGTCGCGCAGGGGCCGGGTAAGGGTGCGCTACATGGCGCCCCTCCTGGCGCTGGCGATCCTCGCCTTCGCCAGCGCCGGGCCACCTGCCGCGCCCGCGCAGGCCGAACGCCCGTTTGGGCTGCCCTTTCGGCAGCCACCGGGGCCGAGCACCTGGCTGCTGGGCCAGGTCTATGGAAATACGACCGGCGCCTATCGCTCACGCGATACCACCTATCGCGCCGGGCAGGGCCTACACTTCGGCATTGACCTCTCCGCACGCTGCGGGACGGAGGTCGTGGCTATTGGCGATGGCATCGTGCGCAAGATTGACGCCCCGGAGCACGGCGCGGCGCCCCACAACCTGATGATTGACCATCCCCAATTCGGTTACGCCTCCTTCTACGGCCACCTGCTTGAGCGGCCTCAACTCCAAGTCGGCCAGCAGGTGCGCCGGGGACAGCCCATCGCCAAAACCGGTGACCCGGACGGCACCTGCACCTCGCGCCCGCATCTCCACCTGGAGATTCGCAACCTGAGCTACACGCGGGCCTACAACCCGATTGAGTTGATTGAGGCCGATTGGGACAGCCTGGCGCTGGTCGGCTCGTTTGGTCGGGGGTTTGAACGCGATCTGGAGCAACCCCGCCGTTGGCAACACCTGAGCGACCAGCCAGAGACCGCCTTCGGCGGCCCCTTGCTCAACAACTACGCCAACCCCTGGCCGCCGGAATGGGGCAGCCGATGAACGCCCGCCGCCCCCTATCCATTGCGCTCCTCAGCCTGGGGCTGCTCCTGGCGGGATGCCAGGGGAACGGGCAGCCGTCGCTCCCCCTGGCGACAACAGCCGTCCCCGGCGCCAACCCAGTGCAGCCACCCAGCCCAAGGGGTGTTGCCCCGACAGCCACAGCGCGACTGCCTACAACGACCCCCGATCTGCCGACGGCAACCCCCAACCCGCCAACAGCCACGCCCACCCCCACACCTATGCTGCGCCGCCTGACCGAGCCGGGGTGTTGCTCACAGCCCTTCTGGTCACCCGATTCGCAGCAGGTCTGGTACATTGACCGGCCCGACGAGCGCCTGGCAGGCATCTGGGGCATTTCCGTGACAGGCGATCAGGCACCCGTCCAGGTCCTGGCCCGGCCCGCCTTCTTTTCCCCGGATGGCGCGTTCATCTATTACCTGGAGAACGGGCAGACGGTGATTGAGCGCCGCTCGGACGGGCAACGTTGGACACCACCGACGGGGGGACGGCCTGTCCTGTTCTCGCCCGATGGCCAATCCATCCTCTGGCAGGTTTCACCTGCCACCCAAGGCTTATTTGACCGCCAACCGACCGAAATCTGGATCGGGGGGCTGGACGGTAGAGACGCCCAGCCTGTGCTCACCGTATATGGCGGCGGGGTATCCGGCTGGTTCCCCGATGGGCGGCACCTGCTGGTGACCGGCAAACGCGACCGCAACGAGGCCGACCGCGCCGTGTTCATCTACGACCTAGGGAGCGGCGCGGTGACCGAGTTGATGCGTGCCCAAAGGCCGCGCAACGCGGCCCTCTCGCCGGACGGCAGTTGGGTGGTGGTGATGAACACCTTCTCGGATGACCCGGCCCAAGACGGTATCTGGCTGATCCGCGCTGATGGTGGCGTGCGCCGCAAACTTCCGCCGGAGCTGTTCGGCGCGTTCACCTGGCGCGATGGGGCGCACCTCCTGGTCATCCCGATGGCGCGGGAAGGGGGCAGCCATGTGGTCTGGGAGGTGGAGGCGAGCACTGGGGAGAGCCGCCGCCTGACCGATCCGACGGTGACGCCGATCTCTATCGCCGATGGAGACTGGCGGCTGTCGCCCGATGGGAAATGGCTGGCCTTCGTGGCGGCACAGGATTGGGCCATCTGGGTGGTCAGCCTGCCGGGGGTAGGAAGGCTTCAGCCCTGAAGGGCTATACTCAAGGGCTAACAGGCCAGGCCCAACAACAGCGAGGCCATCCCTATCGTCCTGGTCTGCCATGAAAACCGGGGCTGACCGAGCACATTCGGGACGTGACCCGGCGCCTGGCGAAAGCGGGCTATGCCGCCTACGGCGAGCTGGACCAGGGCATCCCGGCGATTGAAGGGGCTATGCGGCAGAACAACAAGACATTTGAGAAGATCATCTATCCCCATGCCAGCCACGCCTTCCACAATGACACAGGCGCCAACTACAATCCCGAAGCGGCGCGAGACGCCTGGGCGAAGATGCTGGCCTGGCTGGAGAAGTACCTGAAGGCGTGATCGGCGGCGGAGCAGAGAGCCGGGGACAGCCTGAGGCCAGCGCGCCGTAGAGGTGCTCAGGCCCACGAGGTCTCACGTGAGACCTGGCGGGCCTTTCTTTGTTGTGGTAACATACGCGCATTGAGTGTGGTACATGCCAGCCACCGACTATGAGCATCTGATCACCCTGTTTCTTGAGCATATCCAGCCGCATCTGGACGCGCTGGCTGCGATCAATGCGGTGGCGCGGTTGGAGGACGTACGTATTCGGCTGTGGCCGATGGTGAGCACAGGCTGGCGCCGCCAGCTTGAGGAACTGTTGCGCCCCTCCCAGGCACGGCGCCAGCAGATAGAAACCCAGATATGGTTTGTCTACTGGCCCGAACCTTCCAGGTCATCCCCGGCGGAGGGAGCGGAGGAAGCGAACGCCTCCCCCACGATCTTCTGGGCGACCTCCTCGTTAGAGGCGGCGGTGCGCGTCATGCGCCAACGTGGCTTGCAGCATTGTACCCCCTGGACACCCTTAGGCGAGATGGAAATGACCAGGGCGGCAATCGCCGCTGCCTATCTCTATGAGTACATAGACCCAGGCGAAGGCCGGGTGAAAGAGTTCACCCGCCGCGTGGTCATCCGCACGGCAGCCCCTGAGATACCTCGCCGCCTGGTGGTGCAGGGCGCCCGCCGCCAGCGTGACCCGGCCCGGCCCGGAGACCCCGATCTGTTGCTCAGCGAGCGCGACACGGTCGTGGACCTCCATGCGCCCGATGCTTCAGCGCAGGTTGACGCGGCCCTGGAGCGCATTGTGCGCAACGGCTGGGATCTGTACGAAGTCACGTGGTGACCGCCGGTCACTTGGGCATGGCCTTGAGCGCCTCATAGGCCGGGCGCGTCCGTGTCACCGGATAGCTCGGCAGGGTGATCGCCCACCAGTACTGTTCCTGTTCCTCGGTCCAGTCGGGGTCGGCGATGTAGATCATGCTCATCAGGCCGATCCAAGGTGCCCAGTGCGTTTTGGCCCACGCGTAGGCTTTGACCAGGTACTCGGCCTGCTGCTCTTCTGTGACCCGGAACCAGGAGTAGGCCGGGTGAATGGGGTCGGTCGTCCAGCCCATCTCCAGGACGGCGATCTGCTTGTCCCCCACGCCTTTCTCCACCATGATCTGGCGGATGTCCTCTACATGGCGGAAGGCGAAGAAGCGATGGCCGCCCCACTGGGGATTGGCGGCGACTTCCTCGGGGCTGACCCAGGGGGGCGCGGCATAGCCCGGCGCGTTGAAGCCTAAGAGGTCAAAATAGCGCGCCGCGCCCGCGTCCAGCATCTCGCGGACGTAGCGGTCATCGGGGACGGCCACCGGCAGGTCCGTGCCGGTCGGCGCCAACCCGGCGGAGATCACCAGGGCGTTAGGGTCGGCCCGCTTGATATTCTCGTAGCACACCCGGAGTAGTTGCACGTACTCGGCAGCATTCGGAGGATAGCCTCCCCACTCACGGCTCAAGTTCGGCTCGTTCCACACCTGATAGGCCTGGATATAGCCCCGGTAACGGTCGGCGATGGCGAAGCAGAAGTCGCCGAAGTCTCGCAGGTTCTGGGGCGGCCCCTGGACCACATCGCCGCCTGCGTAGGCGCGCATGGCCCAGGGCGGCTCGTGGTCAATGCGGGCCAGCAGCTTCAGCCCCTTCTCAGCCACCTGGCGCACGATGCGGTCGGCGCGTGACCAGTCAAACACGCCCTTGCCGGCGCCCTCAATGTCGCGCCAGGCCATGCCCTGCTTGACCCAAGAGAAGCCCATTTCCTTGATGAGGTTGAGGTCACGGTCGGCGACCTCTGGCCGCCACCAGAGGAACGCCTGGATGCCGTACTCCGGCGACTTGAGCGGCAGGGTAGCCACGGCGGTGGAAAGAGGCGTGGCTGTGGGCGTGGGCGTCTTCGTCGGCTTGCGCGTGGGGCCCGGCGTTCCGCCAGTCGGCGGCGCTGTCGCGTTGGAGGGCGGGGACACTGCGGGGGTATTGGTCGGCGGTCGCAAGACGGTGGGCTGCGTGGGGGACGCGGGGCTGTCCGGGCCGCAGGCGGCCAGGGCCAGCAGCCCGATCAGCCCGACCAGGGCCAATAGCCACACTCCCCCTCCCCCCTTGCGGGAGGGGGCTGGGATGGAGGGGAACTCCCTATTCGGGTGGAAGATCAGGGAGAGGCGGGCGGGGAACTGGGTATCCATTTGCGTCTTTATTCTGCTTCCTCCTTTTCCTTCGCTGGCGAAGGATGATGTGGCTCAGCGCATATTCGCCCCTGTGGGGCAGCATTTAGCGATCACCATGAGCAAACAGGCGCAGATTATAACACAGATCGGGGAATACCGCTGGGGGTGAGTCTAACGTCCCCAGATTGTTGATAATTTCACAACTTTGTGATATAATACACAAGTAAGGGGAGTAAGTTGACCCAATTTGTCAGCTTTGAACTCTGAGGAGGGACATATGATCGCCCAAACGGCCTCCCGGCCTCGGATCGTAATCGTCGGTGCGGGCTATGGGGGCATCGCCGCCGCCCGCCGCTTGGCCAGCCTGGGCCAGGGCCGCTACGCCATCACGCTCCTGGACCAGCGCGATTATCATCTGCTCCAGTTCGCCCTGCCTGAGGTTGCCGTCGGTAAGATCGCAGCGGACACCCTAGCCGTGCCCTTGCGCGACCTGTTCCAGGATAGCGATGTGCGCATTTGCCAGACGCGGGTCACCGGCTTTGATTTGCCTGCGAAAGCCGTCCAGACGGCTGGCGGGCCGATTCCCTACGACATCCTGGTCATCGCCACCGGCTCGCGCACGGCGACCTATGGCATCCCCGGTGTGCGTGAACACGCCTATATGCTGAAGAGCCTGGAGGACGCCCTGGCGCTTCGGGCAGCAATTAAGGCGGCTTTCGCCCGTGCTGCCCAATCCGACCCTCAGGCGGTGCGCCGTGCGCTGACCTTCGTTGTAGTTGGCGCGGGCATGACCGGCGTTGAACTCGCTGCGGAGATGGCCGAGCGCCTGCCTCCCATGGCCGAGGCCACTGGCCTGAGCCGGCATCTCGTCCGCATCATCCTGGTTGAACGCGCCTACCACGTGCTCCCCGGTTGGGAGGCGAAAATGGCCTCGGACGCTTTGACGGCATTGCAAATGTTGGGTGTGGAGTTGGTCCTGGGCAGCTATGTGATGGCGGTCAGGCCCGATGGGGTGCTCCTGGCGACCGGCGAAGCCCTCCGGGCCGACACAGTTATCTGGACAGGCGGCGTTGAGACTGGCGCGGAAATCGCCGCCTCTGGCCTGCCAACAGGCGAACGCCGGGCGATCCTGGTGGATGAGAGCCTGGCCGTAATCGGTCACGCCGGTGTCTATGCCATCGGTGATGCCGCCCTGGTGCGCGATCCGCGCTCTGGGCAGATCGCGCCGCCCTCGGCCCAGCTTGCGGTGCAGCAAGGCGAAGCGGTAGCGCATTATATTCACGCAGCGCTCACCAGTGGTCACCCCCGGCCTTATGTGCCCAAGGCCGCCGGTTGGCTGGTCTCAGTCGGCAGCCGCAGCGGGGTGGGCAGCCTCGGCCCGCTGCCTGTGCGGGGGCGCATCGCCCGCTGGCTGAAGGCCGGCAGCCAAGTGCGCTATCTCTGGCGGCTGGGCGGCCTACGCTTGGTGTTGACGCACGGGCCGGGTCTGCTGGCAGGTCACCGGTTGAGGGGTGTCCTGCCTGGGCTGAAGGGGTGGCAAATGACAGATGCGGTTGGCACGCGCCCAGGGGAAATGTTATAATGCACCTTAAGAAAATCCCGTTTCAAAGAAAGGCAGATGAGATGACCGATCCTCGGATTGAGAAGCTGGCCCAGGTGCTCGTCCAATACTCTGCGCCGGTCCGCCCCGGTGATCTGGTGGCGATCCGCGCGAATGCGGTGGCCGCGCCGCTGATCCAGGCGCTTTACCGCGAGGTGCTCCGGGCAGGCGGCTATCCGCTCACCCAGATTACCGTCTCCGGCCTGAACGAAACCTTTTTCAAAGAGGCCAGCGATGCCCAGCTTGAGTTTATCTCGCCCGTAGAACGCCTGGTCACTGAGCAATACCAGGTGATCTACACCATCATGAGCGAGACGAATACCAAGGCGCTGACGAACATTGACCCGACGCGCCAACGCCGCGCTCAGGTGGCCCGCCGTGCTCTGCGCGAGACATTCCTGCAGCGTGCGGCCAGCGGTGATTTGCGCTGGGCATTAACACTTTACCCCACCGACGCTTATGCCCAGGATGCCGAGATGGCCCTGGACGAGTTCACCGAGTTTGTCTTCGGCGCCGGCCTGCTGGATGACCCCGACCCTGTGGCGCGCTGGCAGGAGATCTCCGCCCGGCAACAACATCTGTGCGAGTGGCTGAAGGGCAAGCGCCAAATCCATGCCATCGGCCCCCATGTGGACATGACCCTCTCCATTGAGGGCCGCACCTTCATCAACGCGGATGGCCGCCATAACTTCCCCGACGGCGAGATCTTCACCGGCCCGGTGGAGGACTCGGTCAACGGCTGGGTGGAGTTCACCTATCCGGCGATCCACGACGGGCGCGAGGTGGAAGGCATCCGCCTGCGTTTTGAAAATGGCGCAGTGGTAGAGGCCTCGGCCAGGAAGAACCAGGACTACCTGCTGAAGATGCTGGACGCGGATGAAGGCGCCCGGCGGCTGGGCGAATGGGCCATTGCCACAAATCCCATGATCCAGCGCTTTACCCGCAATATCCTGTTTGACGAGAAGATCGGCGGAACGATCCACATGGCGTTGGGCGCCAGCTATCCTGAAACCGGCGGGCGCAACCAATCCGCCATCCATTGGGACATGATCTGCGATATGCGCGAGGGCGGCGAGATCTACGTAGATGGCCAACTCTTCTACCGGGCCGGGGAGTTCCTGGTCTAGAGGCCACGCCAGACCTCTATCCCATCCGGCGTGACGGGCAGAATCCGGCCGGTGAGGGGGTATGGGCGCCGATGAACGTCAGCGTTATGTTAACAGCCGTCAGCATCCTCACTTCGCTGTTTGCCGCCCTTTCCTTAGAGCCAGAGGCACTTATGGATCACCGGGTCTCACCCCCTTGCCTCTTGTGTCCCTTCGTGGTATAATAGCCCTGGTTCTGGGTCAGTTGGATAGTAGCGGTTGCAGAAAAGTGGGACGCCCCCACTTTTCTGCTATATGCGGATAGAGGATAGACGATGGAGAACGGAAGGCAAACCTTCGCCTATCCTCTTGTAAGGAGATTTGAGGATTCAATCACCCAATAAGGAGGGTGCCCGCGTGCGCGGGTGTGTGCGGCGATCGATCGGGGCCACCCGCCTCTTGTCACCGGCGAGAGGCCCGGTAGAGGCATGGGCGAGCACAGACCGATCGGGGGGTAGAGGACCGGCACGGCGATGAAAAGCGAGTTCATGCTTGCCTTCAATGAGATCTGTGAATCGCGCCACCTGCCGAAGGACGTGGTCTTGGAGGCGCTACAACAAGCGCTTGTCTCCGCCTACAAGCGGAACATGAACATCGGCAATGCCCAACGGGTGGAGGCGAAGATCGATCCGATCACCGGTCAGGCACGGGTCTACGTGGAGAAAGAGGTCGTGGAATCCGTGCGCGACCCCAGGACCGAGGTCAGCCTGGCGGAGGCGCGCCGGATCGCAGGCCCCAACGTGGAGTTGGGCCAGATGATCATGGTGGAGAACACACCGGCGGAGTTCGGGCGTATCGCGGCGCAGACGGCCAAGCAGGTGATCCTACAAAAAGTCCGCGAAGCCGAGCGCGAAAAGCTGTTTGACGATTTCAGCGACCGCGTCGGGGAGATCGTCAACGGCACGGTGCAGAGCGTGACCGCACAGGCGATCACCGTGAGCCTGGGGCGCACCGAGGCCATTCTGCCGCGCAATCAGCAGGTGCCGGGCGAGCGCTACAAGCCGCACGATAAGATCCGGGTGTATATCCTGGAGGTGCGTAAGACCCCCAGGGGCCCGCAGATCATCGTATCGCGCAGCCATCGCAACATGCTGCGTCGCCTGCTGGAATACGAGGTACCGGAGATTTACAATGGCGCGGTGGAGATCCGGGCCATCGCCCGCGAGGCCGGGCAACGTTCTAAGGTCGCTGTCGCCGCCCTCCAGGAAGGGGTGGACCCGGTGGGCGCCTGTGTGGGCCTGCGCGGGGTGCGCATCCAGTCCCTGGTCAAGGAGCTGAATGACGAAAAGATTGACGTCATTCCCTGGAGCCCCGACCAGGCCACGTTCATCGCCAAGGCGCTCTCGCCGGCCAAGGTGAACAGCGTCTTCCTGGACGACGACCCGGTGGAGGGCAAGACAGCGCTGGTGGTCGTGCCCGATGACCAGTTGTCGCTGGCTATCGGCCGCGAAGGGCAGAATGCCCGCCTGGCGGCCAAGTTGACCGGTTGGCGCATTGACATCAAGAGCCTGTCCGAAGCGGCCAGTGAGGCCATCGCCCGTGCTCAACGCCCGGAATTCGCCTGGCTGATGCAGCAGCACGCGGATATCGTGGCCGCGGCGCAGCAAGCGCTGGCGAAGAAGGCCGCCGACCGGCCGCTGAGCGGTGAGGACTACCAGGCCATGAACCGCATCGTCAACCTGGTGGAGAACGCAGTGATCGCCGCGCGCGAAGCCGAGCGCCAGCGCCGCAAGGAGGCCCGCGCCGCGGCCCGCGCCACCGTGCCGCCACCGGCCTTTGAGATGCCGCTGGAGGCCCTCCAACTCCCGTCGCGCCTGCACACCTCGCTCACCGAGGGAGGCATCACCACGGTCGGGGCGCTCATGGAACGGCTGGCTCTGGATGAGGCCGAGCTGTTGACGCTGGATGGCATCGGGCCGGAAGAGTTGGGTGAGATCAAGGCCAGGCTGGCTCAGGTCAAGCTCCCCTCTAGGCCAGAGGAGCCAGCGGAGATAGGTAAAGGCGAGGCAGTTGCGCCACCGCCTGCCGCAGAAGCGGTCGCGGTGGCTGCTGAGCCGCCGGTGGAGGCCGTGGCTGAACCGCTGGCTGGAGCTCCGCTGGAGGCCATGCCATCCTTGGGCGAAGCGCAGGCTGAGGAAGGGCAGGTGCCTGAATTCGCCGAGGGGTATGCGTTTCAGGAGCTTGAGCCGGAGGAACGCCTGGAGCATGTGCTCACCAAAAAAGGCAAGAAGGCCAAGAAGAAGGGCCGCCAGCTTATCTTTGATGAGGAGTTGGGGCGCATGGTGGCCAAGCGTGAGCGCAGGCCCGGTCGCCGCGGCGAGTGGGACGACTTTGACGAGGAGTGAGGCGGGAAACGTGAAACGTGAAACGCCTGACAGGTGACGTTTCACGTTTCACGCGCTGGAAGATGTCACCGAAGCACATCCCGCTGCGTACCTGTATTGGCTGCGGCCAGGTGGAGCCGAAGCGGGCGATGGTGCGGATCGTCAGGACGCCGGACGCCGGCGTGCAGATCGATCCCACCGGCAAGCGTTCGGGGCGGGGCGCGTACCTCCATCCGCGTCTCGCCTGCTGGCAGAACGCCCTGAAGCGTGGCGCTGTCGAGCGAGCACTGGAAACGACGCTGACAACTGAGGAACGCCACCTACTGCAAGACTATATGGATCGGCTGGGGCAGTAGGCGGTGGTCGGTAGCCAGGGCGGTCTGACTGCTGACCACTGGCTGCTGGCCACTGGAAAGGAGGGAGCGTATGGCAGAAGTGAAGGAACGCAAGGTCATTGAACTGCCCAGTTTCCTGACCGTGCGTGAGCTGGCAGCGCTCATGAAGGCCAGCCCGATTGACGTCATCAAGGAATTGATGGCCAACGGGATCATGGCCAATATCAACCAACAGATTGATTATGAGACGGCGGCGATTGTCGCCGAGGAGATGGGCTTTGAGGCCCGCCCCGAAGCGCCCTCAGAGGAGGAACAGGCCGCAGCCCCGGAGGTCCCCGCCTGGAAGCGCCTGGTCCAAGACGAGGACCCCAAATCCCTGCGCCCTCGCCCCCCTGTCGTCACCGTCATGGGGCACGTGGATCACGGCAAGACCTCGCTGTTGGATGCCATCCGGCATACCAACGTGGTCGCCGCCGAGGTGGGCGGGATCACTCAACATATCGGCGCGTACCAGGTGGAACATAACGGGCGCAAGATCACCTTCCTGGACACACCGGGCCATGAGGCGTTCACCGCCATGCGCGCTCGCGGTGCCCAGGTGACGGACATCGCTGTCCTGGTGGTCGCCGCCGACGACGGGGTCATGCCCCAAACCCGCGAAGCCATCGCGCACGCACGGGCGGCGCACGTCCCCATCCTGGTCGCGCTGAACAAGATAGATAAGCCCACCGCCAACCCGGAGCGGGTCAAGCAGCAGTTGGCCGACCTGGGCCTGGTGCCTGACGAGTGGGGCGGCGAGACGCTGGTGGTGCCCGTCTCGGCCAAGCAGAAGAAAGGGATTGAGGACCTGCTGGAGGCGATCCTGCTGATCGCCGACGAAATGGGGATCAAGGCCAACCCCAACCGCCCAGCGGTGGGCACGGTGATTGAGGCCGAACTGGACAAGACACGCGGGCCGATGGCCACGTTGCTGGTTCAGAACGGGACGCTACACGTGGGCGATGTCATCGTGGTGGGGAGGGCCTTTGGCCGCATCCGCGCCATGCTGGACGAACGCGGCAAGCCCATCAAAAGCGCCGGGCCATCCACGCCGGTCTCGGTGCTGGGGTTGAGCGCTGTGCCCGCCGCGGGCGAGATGTTTGAGGTGGTCGCCGATGAGCGCACAGCGCGCACCCTGGTGGCTGAACGCCTGGAGGCCCAACGCCAGGCGACGGAGGCGCCGCGCCCGCTGTCGCTGGAGGAGGTCTACGCCCGCTTCAAGACCGGCCAGGCACGTGAACTGAACCTGATCGTCAAAGCCGACGTGCAAGGTTCGCTGGAGCCGATCGTCAGTTCGCTGGAAAAGCTAGAGCGCGAAGGGCTGAAGATCAACATCCTGCACCAGGAGATCGGCAACATCACCGAGTCGGATGTCATGTTGGCCTCAGCCTCACACGCTATCATCATCGGCTTCTCCGTCCAGGTGGATGAAGCGGCCCGCCGCTTGGCCGAATCCGAGGGCGTAGATATCCGCGTGTACGACATCATCTATAAGCTGATTGAGGACGTGGATAAGGCCCTGGCGGGGCTGTTGGAGCCGCAGTACGAAGAGGTTGTGGTGGGCAAGGCCGAGGTGCGTCAACTCTTCCGCGTGCCCAAGGTGGGCATCGTGGCCGGCTGCTACGTCAGCGAGGGGACGGCCCAACGCAACGCCCAGGTGCGGGTCATCCGCAACGGCAAGGTCGTGCATACCGGCCCGGTGGCTTCGCTCAAGCGCTTTACCGAGGATGTGCGCGAGGTGCGCGCCGGGTACGAGTGTGGCCTGCATCTGGACGGTTTTGATGGCGTCCAGGTGGGCGATGTGCTGGAATTCGTCGTCAAGCAGAAGGTGGAATGATGTCCAAGATCCGCCAGCAGCGCGTGGCCGAGGGGTTGCGCGCCGAGCTGATGGACCTGTTGCAGAACGAACTGCGCGACCCCCGGCTGAATCTGGTGACGATCACCGATGTGACTATTGACCGCGAATTGCGGCACGCCTCGGTGTTCGTCAGCGCCCTGGCCAATCCGGAGGAGCAACGGCAGATCATGCAGGCGCTGGAGGGCGCCACCGGCTTCTTGCGCCGCGAGATCGCCCGTCGCATCCATCTGCGGGTTGTGCCCGAGTTGCGCTTCCGTTGGGACCCCAGCCTGGAGCGGGGGGAGCGCATCGGCCAGATTCTGGACCGGCTGGGGATTCCGCCTGAGGAGACAAGCAGGCACGGCACGGATTCGGATCAGGGATAAACGCATTGAAGGCGGAACTGCATGAGGCCATTGCACTGATCCGCGCGGCGCAACGCCCACTCCTGGTCACCCACGTGGACCCCGACGGTGATGCCATCGGGTCGCTGCTGGGGCTGGGGTGGGCGTTGCGGCGCTTGGGGAAGTCCCCCACCCTGTGCTCCACCAGCGGGGTGCCCTCACGGTACGCTTTTCTGCCGGGGGCCGAGGAGGTTGTCACGCAGCCGGATGCCGGCGCGGACCTGCTGATCAGCGTGGATTGCGCTGACATGGGGCGGCTGGGGCTGTCGGCGGAGGCCCTGGATGCCCTGCGGACGAAGCCCTGGCTGAACCTGGACCACCACGTGACGAACACCACCTTCGCTACAGTGAACTTGATTGACACGGAAGCGGTGGCGACGGCGGAGGTGGTGCTGGACGTTGTGGATGCGCTGGGCGTGCCTCTGGATCAGGAGATCGTCACCTGCCTGCTGTGTGGCCTGGTCACCGATACCCTGGGCTTCCGCACGGCGAACGTCACGCCGCGTGTGTTGGAGCGGGCGGCGCGGCTGATGCAGGCCGGGGCGCCGCTCGCCACGATCATTGAGATGGCGCTCAACCGGCGTCCGTACTCCGGGCTGTGCATGTGGGCCGCCGGGTTGGGGACTATGCGGCTGGAGGACGGCATTATCTGGGCGCACCTGTCACGCCAGGCGCGGGCGACATGCGGCCCGGTGGCTGGCGCGGAGACCGGCCTGGTGAACTTCCTCCTGTCCGCTCAAGAGGCCGAGATCGCGGTCCTGTTCACCGAGCGCGAGGACGGGACAGTGGATGTGAGTATGCGCGCCAAGCCTGGGCACGACATCTCCGCTGTGGCCACGGCGCTGAACGGCGGCGGCCATCCCCTCGCCGCCGGATGCTCGCTCGTGGGGCCGTTGCCTGAGGTGGAAGCGCGGGTGCTCGGCCTGCTCAGGGCCTATTTGGAGCAAAAGAGAAACGCATCGTACGTGCACGGCGCCCGTGTGCCTGGGTAAGGGCACGGCGGCGCCATGCCCCTACTAGGGCCTCAGAGTCCTAAGAGGGCCTGGAGTTCCCATGGGTCCCTAAGGAACACCGATCCAAATATGGACGGCATCATAGTCGTGGATAAACCTGGCGGGATGACCTCCCATGACGTGGTGGCCTGCGTGCGCCGCTGGAGCGGCATCCGCCGCGTGGGGCATGCCGGGACACTGGACCCACTGGCGACCGGCGTGCTGGTGCTGTGCCTGGGCCAGGCCACGCGGTTGAGCGAATATCTCATGGCCTCGCCCAAGCAGTATCGGGCCACGATCCTGCTGGGCGTTGAGACAGACACGTATGACCGCGAGGGGAAGGTCGTGCGGCGCTCGCCGGTGAACGTCAGCCGCGCTCAGGTTGAGGCGGCTCTTGCGGAGTTCGTGGGCCGGATCGCCCAGGTGCCGCCCATATACTCGGCCCTGAAGCGCGCGGGGACGCCGCTTTATCGCCTGGCGCGGCAGGGGCGGGAGGTGGAGCGCCAAGCGCGGCCGGTGGAGATCTACGCGCTCCAGCTTGTGGATTGGTCGCCGCCTCAACTCACAATAGAGGTCACCTGTTCACCGGGGACGTATATCCGCTCGCTGGCGCACGACTTGGGCCAGCGGCTGGGGTGCGGCGCCCATTTGACCGCCCTCACCCGCCTGGCGAGCGGGGAGTTCCGCCTGGATCAGGCCGTGACATTGGATGAATTGTCCGCCGCCTTCGCCGAGGGGACCTGGCAACGCTACCTGCTGCCGATGGACACTGCGCTTCAGGGCCTGCCCGCGCTCCACCTGGATGCGCGCCAGGCGGCGCGCATCCGGCGGGGGATGGCGCTGCCCGCTGCGCCCGATCCGCCAGGCCCGCAGGCCCGCGCCTATGATCCCGACGGGCATCTATTGGCCATCCTCAAACGAAGTGGGGACGGCAGCCGTTGGCAGCCGGAGAAGGTCTTCCACACCTCGCTCAAAAATATCCCCCTGAGCCAAGCGAAGGGTCTCACTGATGGCCCAACACGTTTATGACCTGACTCACGTCCACCTTGACCGGCCCGCGCACGTGACGATTGGCTCGTTTGACGGCGTGCACCGGGGGCACCAGGCCATCATCCGCCGGATGGTGGAGGCGGCGCGGGCCTCGGATGCATTGGCCGTTGTGCTCACTTTTTACCCCCACCCCAGTGTGGTGCTAGGCCGCCAGAAGCCCCCCTTCTACATCAACTCGCCTGAAGAGAAGGCCCAACTCCTGGCCGAACTGGGCGTGGACCTGATCGTGACGCACCCTTTTAACGAGGAAGTGCGCCATATGCGGGCGCATGAATTTGTGGCCCTGCTGTGTCGCCATCTGCGCATGAGCGACCTGTGGATCGGCCACGACTTTGCCCTGGGCTATCAGCGCGAGGGCAACGCGGCGCGGCTGCGCGAATTGGGTGAAGAGAAGGGCTATCGCCTTCACGTGATTGACCAGCCGGTCACGTGGCGCGGTGAGATCGTCAGCAGCAGCCGGGTGCGCCGGGCGCTGGCAGCGGGCGATGTGGAAGAAGCCATGGGCTGCCTGGGGCGGCCTTTCCGCCTGCCAGGCGTCGTCATTGAAGGGGTGCATCGCGGCAAGCAGCTCGGTATTCCCACGGCGAACCTGTCGGTATGGGATGAGCGGGCTATTCCGGCCAACGGCGTGTACGCCTGTTGGGCTATTCTCTCCCCCGACCCTTCCCCTGCTACGACTGGGCAGAGCGCCCACAGGCATCCGGCTGTCGTCAATATCGGCGTCCGCCCGACAGTGGAGACCAGCGGCAAACAGACGGTGGAGGCCCACCTGCTGGATTTTGAGGGCGACCTCTACGGCCAGGCGCTGGCGCTGGATTTCATTGCGCGGCTGCGCGACGAGCAGCGCTTCGCCGGGGTGGACGCGCTGGTGGCGCAAATCCGGAAGGACATCGCCCAGGCGCGGGCGGTCCTGGCGCAGGACACTGGCGACTGATCTGTGCTATTATGTTTAGATAGAGACCCTTTCCTTCGCTGCCGCATGAGCCAATGGCGCTCAACGCAGGCGAGGCGTGTGCTCGTAGCCTGCCCCCTCTACGTGCTCGTCCTTAACCCCACCACTACCTCCTCCCCGTCAAACTGGAAGCGCTCCACCACCTGACCGGCTGGCTCCGCGCTTTCGGAGAAGGTGTCCGAGAGCGTTTCTGCCGCGATGGTCTCCGCCCATGCGGCCATAGCCGCAGCCAGGCGCGGGCTGGCTCGGTACGTCGTGATGATATGGTCGGCGATGTTGAAGCCCGCGCTCTTGCGCAGGTCCTGGATGCGGCGGATGACCTCACGGGCCAGGCCCTCGGCCTCCAGTTCCGGCGTCAGCACCGTATCTAAGGCCACCGTCACGCCGCCCTCGCTGGCAATGGCGTAGCCCGCTTTCGGCTCGGTCTGGATCAGCACCTCATCCGGGGCCAACTCAACGCTGCCCCCATCCACACTCAGCGCCAGCCTCTGCCCGGCCCGCAGCGCCGCCACATAGCGCACGGCCTGGGCCTCATTGAGGCCCGCCAGCGCAGCGCGAACCTTGGGTGTCAGCGCCCCCAGCTTGGGGCCAAGCTTCTTCAGGTCGGGCAGGAGGCGGTAAGCCACCAACTCCGACTCCTGGGCAGCAGGCTCCAGCGACTTGACGTTCAACTCGTCCTCAATGATCTCCTCCAGATGCGCCAGGGCCGGGCGCTGCTCATCTGTGGTGACCACGATGGCGCGGGCCAGTGGCTGGCGCACTTTCAGGCCGGCAGCGGCGCGGGCGGCATGGCCGGCGGCGACGACCTGGCGCGCCAGGGCCATCTCGCCCAGCAGCGTTGCGTCCTCTGCGGAGAGTGGGGTCGCCTGCGGCCAGTCACAGTGGTGCACGCTCAACGGGGCATCGGCAGCCACCCGGCGCACCAGGTTCTGGTACAGGGCCTCGGTGACAAAGGGCACAAAGGGCGCCAGCAGCCGCGCCAGCGTCACCAGAACGTAGTACAGCGTGCTGTAAGCAGCCTGCTTGTCGCTATCGTGCTCCGACTTCCAGAAGCGCCGCCGCGAGCGCCGCACGTACCAGTTGGAGAGATCCTCCAGGAAGACCTCTATAGCCCGTGTCGCGCTGGCGGCATCGTAGTCCTCCAGCCGCTCTGTCACCTCAGCAACAACCTGATTCAAGCGCGCCAGGATCCAGCGGTCAAGCCGAAGCCCAACCGGGGAGCGGTTCAATGCTTCTGGGAGGGCCGGGGGCGTGGCCCATTGCCCCTGCGCCTGCGGCTCCCAACCATCCAGGTTGGCGTAGGTCACAAAGAAGCTGTACACATTCCACAGCGGGATCAGAAAGCGGCGGCGGGTCTCGTCGGCCAGGCCATAGCCGAACCACAGGTCCTTTTCGGGCCGATGGGCGCAGAACATCCAACGCATCACGTCCACGCCGATCTGCTCGGCGGCCTCGTGGAACTCAATGGCGTTGCCCCAACTCTTGTGCATGGGGCGGCCATCCGCGCCCAGGAGCGTGGCGTAGCCCAGCACCGTCTTGAAGGGCGGACGGTTCTCCAATACTGTGCTCATGGCCAGCAGGCTGTAGAACCAGTTGCGGAACTGGCCAGGGAAACTCTCGGTGATGAAGTCCGCCGGGAACCACTTCTCCCAATAGGCGCGGTCGGTGCGATAGCGCAGTGTGGAGTAAGGCACAATGCCCGCGTCCAGCCAGGGGTTGCCCACATCGGCGATGCGGGAGGCCAGTGCGCCGCAGTTAGCACAGCGGATCTTGACCGCGTCCACCCAGGGGCGGTGGGGGGTATGGCCCTGGAAAGTCTCCCACCCCTCCACAGCGCGCTGCCGAAGTTCCTCCTCGGAACCGATCACCTCAAAATGGCCGCAGGTGTGGCACTCCCAGATGGGCAATGCCAGCCCCCAATAGCGCTTCTTGGAGATCATCCAGTCGTGCATGTTGCGCAGCCAGTCCATCTCGCGGTCCAGGCCGAACTCCGGAATCCAGCGGATCTGCTCGGTCACGTCCATCATCTGATAGCGCAGGCTGCGGGCCTTCTCCTCGGGGGTCAACTCCTCGCGGGGCTTGTCATACACCTCGCCCATAGAGATGAACCACTCATCCACCAGGCGGAAGACGAGCGGGGTCTGGCAGCGCCAGCATACCGGGTAGCGGTGGGTATAAGGCTCCAGGCGGTAGAACAGGCCCTTGCGCTTCAGGTCCTCCACGATCGGCTCGGTCACCTGGCCCACATTCATGCCGGTCAGCCAGGCGAAGCCCTCCCCATACACGCCGTTCTCATCCAGCGGCGCGATCACCGGCAGGTTGTAGCGCTTGCTCAGTTGGAAGTCCTCGGCGCCGCAGCCAGGGGCGATATGCACAATGCCCGTGCCTTCCTCCTCGCCGACCTCCTCCCACAGCACGACGCGGTGGGCCGCTACCGACCCCGACGCCTGCTGTGCGGGCAGGTCGTCAAACGGGCCGGCATACGTCCAGCCTTCCATGTCGCTCCCGGGAAGCTCGCCGAGCACTTCATAGTCACCGCTGAGCATGTGGGTCGTACCTTTGGACAGATAGAAGACTGCGTCGCCCTGGCGCACGCGGAGATAGGTCAGGTTGGGGCCGACGGCGGCGGCCACGTTGCTGGTGAGCGTCCAGGGGGTGGTCGTCCAGACGAGCAGGCTCTCGCCGGGCCGTTCGCGCAGGGGGAAGCGCACCGTCAGGCCGGGGTCGGTGCGTTCCACGTAGCCCTCGGTGACGATCTCATGCTGGCTGATGCCGGTGCCACAACGCGGGCACCAGGGCATGACATCGTGACCCTTGTAAATCCAGCCGCGTTCCCAGCAGCGCTTGAGGAAGCTCCAGATCTGGTAGTTGTTCTCGTTGGAGAAAGTGTAATACGAGCCGCCCAGTTCCGGCAGGCCCAGCCGCCCCACGATCTGCTCCACCGTGTCGGTGACCGGGCCAAAGGGCCCCTGGACCGTGACAACCTGCATGGGGTTTTCGCCCAGCTTATCGCGCAGCCAACGCAGCCTGTCCGGGTCATCCCAGTCCATCCATTGCCCCAGGCGGATGGATTGCTCGGTGATGATGGCGGCGTAGGTGAGGACACGCTGCTTGCATAGTTTAACGAACTCGGCGATACCAAATGACTCAATATCGCGCTTGGACTTAAACCCCAGTTCGCGCTCCACGTTGACCTCCACCCACAGCCCCTGGCAGTCATAGCCGTTTTGCCAACGCTGGTCAAACCCCTGCATGGCCTTAAAGCGCTGCCACAGGTCCTTGTAGGTGCGCCCCCAGGCGTGATGCACGCCCGCCGGGTTGTTCGCCGTGATCGGCCCGTCCAGGAAGGACCAGCGCGGGCCGCCGGCGCGCAGTTCGCGCAGCCGCTGGAAGGCGTTTGTCTCGCGCCAGAAGTCCAGGATGGCGTGCTCCTGAGCGATGAAGTCCACTGTGCTGGGAACGTCCTTGAATGGCATAATTCCTCCTGTTGACGACAGACGACGGACGACGGAAGGCAAACGACGGCGGTTGCCCATCGTCCGTCATTCATCCAATTCCACCACAAGCCGTTTATTGATTTTACCCTTGCTCATGTAATCCGCGATACGGATCGGGCCGACCTCGCGCGTGTTGGCGACGTGCGTGCCGCCGTCCGCCTGCAGGTCCAGCCCCTCAATCTCCACCACGCGCACCTGCTGGATGCCCTCCGGCAACAGGTTGATCTTGGTGCGGATCAGATCGGGGATCTGGAAGGCTGCTTCGCGTGGCAGGAGGGTAACGCGCACCGGGCGGGCGGCAGCCACCTCGGCGTTGATCTTCTCCTCAATCTCGCGCACCAATTCCTGGCGCATGTGCTCAAACTCAAAGTCCATGCGCCCACGCAACGGCTCCATATTGCCGCCGGTGACCGAGGCGCCGTAGTCGCGCCAGATGACACCACACAGGATATGCATGGCGGTGTGCGTGCGCATCAGTTGGTAACGGCGTTTCCAATCAATCTGCCCCTGCACCTGGGCGCCCAGCGGCGGCGGGTCCCCCTCCACCTCGTGCCAGATGGCCTCCCCGGACCGGCGCACCCGCGTGACCGGCCAGACCCGGCCTCCTGCGCTGAGCGTGCCAACATCGCACGGCTGACCGCCCCCACCGGGGTAGAAGGCCGTCCGGTCCAGGGCCACGGCGTGGCCCTCCACAGCGATCACGGTCGCCTCAAATTCGCGTAAGTAGCTGTCGGTTTGATACAGCGCTTCGGTCATCCAGTTCCTCTTTATTAGGACGGGGGACGGAAGGCGGACGATAGAGTGCCCTCCGTCTTCCGTCCTTCGTCGTCCGTCCTGTCCTCAGCAGAGGGGACGGATAAAAGCCTGGGAAACAAAACCGCTCTCGCCCCTCAGGGACGAGAGCGATCGCTCCCGCGGTACCACCCTCCTTGGCAGTTTCCCTCAGTATCCCTGAGGAGGACTGCCCACTCTGTCGGGCACGCGTTCATGCCCGCGTCCCGCTAACGGGGGACGCATCCGGCGCACCTACTGAGCCATCAGCCCTCAGCTTTCAACGAATCACTGCAACTGCCAGAGTGGGCTGAAAGCTGATGGCTGTTCAGATTGCGGCTCCGGAAGGATTTTCGGCGGGAGTCACGCACCTGGCTTCCACCCTCCCAGGCTCGCTGGGCGCTACGCCCCGCCTACTCGTTTCCATCATCGCCTTTCGTTATGATAGCGCGATGTTACCATAGGCGCAGGCGGTTGTCAAGAGGCAGAGGCGGGTTCAGGCAACGCCTTGCCAAGGGGGATGTGCTCTGGTATAATACAGCACAAATCCGCCACCCTAGCTCAATCGGCAGAGCAGTCGCTTCGTAAGCGACGGGTTAAGGGTTCAAGTCCCTTGGGTGGCTCTAAGGGAGAATGGCAAATGGGGCGACCGTTCAGGTCGCCTTTTTCATTCCTTCAGCGCTCTTGCCTGGGAGTGATTACATTCGTCAGCCATGAACGTGACTATTGACACTTCTTTTATCCGTTAAACTCAGGCTGAATTCAGGATGAAGGGTGCACGGAGTTCGGAGTGAGTCACCCATATATTACCTTTATCTTCTTCCTGTATGGCCTGGCCTTCTTCAGCATGGGGCTGGTCGTGGCGCTGGAGGGCGGGCGCGCCTCCGACGCCCGGCTGCGCCATGCGCTCCGGCCTCTGGCGGGCTTTGGGCTGATCCATGCCGCGCATGAGTGGCTGGAAATGTTCCAAATCCTGGAACTCCTGCCGCTCCAGAGCGCCGAGCCGCTCCTGTGGCAAAGTATTCGCCTGGCGATCCTGGCCTTCTCGTTCCTCTCTCTCGGCGCGTTCGGCGCCTCACTCCTGGCGCCGAATGAGCGCATCCGCCGCGTCAGCCTGCTTTTCCCCCTGGTGCTGTCAGCGGTCTGGGGGTTCGGGCTGTTGAGCCTGCGCAGCCGTTTCTCGCTGGAGTCTGGCCTGTGGGACATGGCCGATGCCTGGACGCGCTATGTATTGGGGATTCCAGCCGCCCTGGCCGCCAGCGCTGGCCTGATCGCTCAGCAACGCGTTTTCCGCCAGGCCGGGCTGGTTCGCTTTGGCCGGGATAGCCTGTGGGCGGCCATCGCCTTCGCCTGGTATGGCCTGGTCGGCCAACTGTTCGTTCGCCCCAGCCCGCTGCCGCCCTCCGACACCATCAACCAGGACCTGTTCCTGCGGCTGTTTGGCTTCCCCATCCAGTTGGTGCGGGCCAGCGCCGCCATCGTGGCCGCTGTCTTCGTCATCCGCTTTCTGCGCGCCTTTGAAGTGGAGACCCAACGCCAGATCGCCGAGTTGCAGGCGGCCCGGCTGGAAGAGGCCCAACGCCGTGAGGCCCTGCGCGGGGAGCTGTTGCGCCGGGTGGTGGCCGCGCAAGAGGCCGAACGGCAGCGTATCGCCCGCGAATTGCACGACGAGACCGGCCAGGCCCTCACCGCGCTGGGCCTGGGCCTGCGCGCTGTGGCCACCCGCCTGCGCCAGGACGTGGATCAGGCCGAGCGCCACCTGCACCAGCTTGAAGCGCTGGCCACTCACGCGCTCAACGAACTCCGCCACCTGATCGCCGACCTGCGACCGTCCCACCTGGATGACCTCGGCCTGCCTGCGACACTGCGCTGGTACGCCAAGGAGGTGCAGTCCCGCGCCCCATTAGAGGTCCAGGTTAAGGTCACCGGCGAGCAACGCCCCCTGAACCCCACGCAGACCACCGCGCTCTTCCGGGTGGCGCAGGAGGCGCTGACCAACGTGATCAAGCACAGCGGCGCCCAACACGCCTGGGTGCGCCTGCACTATGGCGAACACGAGGTCGCGCTGGAGGTGGAGGACGACGGCCAGGGGTTTGAGGTCTCGGCGCAGGCCATCCCACCGCGCCCCTCCTGGGGCCTGCTGGGCATGCAAGAACGGGCCACCTTGCTGGGCGGGCGCTTCTATATCACCTCCAATTGTGGGCACGGCACCCGCGTATGTGTGGCCATCCCGTATGAAGTGAGGGAGGAGGCCAGATGACGATCCGCGTGCTGCTGGTAGACGATCATGCTGTAGTGCGCACCGGTCTGCGCATGTTGCTGGAGAGCGAGCCTGAGATGGAGATCGCCGGCGAGGCCGGCACTGCCCAGGAGGCCCTGGCGCTGGTGACCCAACTGACGCCGGATGTGGTCCTCATGGACATTGGTCTGCCCGATCTGTCCGGGATTGAGGCCACGCAGGAGATCAAGCGGCGTGCCCCTCAGGTCGCTGTCGTCGCCCTGACCATCCACGAAGATGAAGAATACTTCTTCAAGATGCTTCAGGCCGGGGCCAGCGGATACGTGCCCAAGCGGGCCGCGCCGGAGGAGCTAGTGACCGCCATCCGCACAGCGGCGGCAGGTGAGGTCTACCTGTACCCCTCGCTGGCCAAGCTCCTGGTCCAGGACTACCTCATGCGCAAGCGGGAAACGGCGGCGCCCGCGGCCGGCGAGTTGACTGAGCGCGAGGAGGAAATCCTGGCTTACCTGGCCGATGGGGCCAGCAACCAGGAGATCGCCGAGGTCCTCATGATCAGCCCCAAGACCGTCGCCCGCCACCGCGAGAACATCATGCGCAAACTCAACCTGCACTCGCGGGCGGAACTGGTCAAGTACGCTATCCGCAAGGGCATCATCCAGCCGTAGCCGGCAGCGGCGGAGAACCCTCGGTTTCTCAAAGAAAATGAGGGGGTTCTCAGTTCGCCCTTAACGTATTGCGCCCCTATTGCCCTGCGATATAATCGCGATATAATATTGATGACCCTCCCGGTCGCCAATGGAACATGCACCCTTCGCCATCGTTCATCTATCGCATAGAATGCCCCGTCGTCATCGGGCGCGAGGGGCCGTTGCGTACACTGGAGCAGGCGCTGGAGGGAGCACGCGCTGGACATGGGCAGACAATTGTGCTGGCAGGCGAGGCTGGCATCGGCAAATCACGCCTGGTCGCTGAAGCCAAATCCCGCACCCACCCACACCAGATGCTCACCCTGCAAGGCCACTGCTACGAGCCGGACCGCGTGCTGCCTTACGCCCCATTCCTGGACCTGCTGCGCGCCCGCTTCACCGCGCGTTCCGCAACGGACATCGCCCACGACCTGGGGCCCGCCGCCCACGAACTCGTCAAACTGCTCCCTGAACTGGCTACCCGCCTGCCCGACCTGGCGCCCACACCTGCCCTCAACCCCGAACAAGAGAAACGCCGCCTCTTCCAGGCGCTGACGGAGTTCTTCACCCACCTGGCGGCGCGGACACCGCTGCTGGTTATCCTGGAGGACCTGCACTGGAGCGATGACATTAGCTTGGAGTTCCTGCTCCACCTGGCGCGGCGCATCCCTTCCTGGCCTCTCCTCCTGCTCCTGACCTACCGCAACGATGAGGTCAGCCCCAGCCTGAGCCACTTCCTGGCCGAACTGAACCGCGCCCGGTTGGCAACGGAACTGGTGTTGAACCGCTTGACGCCAGCGGAAGTGGACGCGATGATGCGGGCGATCTTTGACCAGCAGCGTCCGGTGCGCACGGAGTTTCTGCAGCCGATCTACGCCCTGACGGAGGGCAATCCGTTCTTTATTGAGGAGGTGTTGAAGTCGCTGGTCGCTGCCGGGGAGATTTTCCGTACACCGAGCGGGTGGGATCGCAAGCCGATAGGCGAATTGCACATTCCCCGCAGCATCCAGGATACGGTGCAACGCCGCTTGGCACACCTTACTCCGGCGGCGGGGGAATTGCTTGTGCTGGCGGCGGTGGCAGGGCGGCGCTTTGATTTCGCGCTGCTTCAGGAACTAACGCAGATGAGAGAGGAGGACTTGCTGGAACGGCTGAAGGAAGGCATCGCGGCGCGCCTGATCGTGGAGGAATCCGCGAACGAGTTCGCCTTTCGTCATGCGCTGACGCGGGAGGCGGTGTACACTGGCCTGTTCATGCGCGAGCGCAGGCAGCTGCATGGCGTTGTGGGCGCAACCTTGGAGCGCCTGTACGCGGATTCGCTTGACACGCACATTGGCGACCTAGCGTATCATTTCTACCAGGCCCAGGCAGGGGAGAAGGTGCTGGAGTATGCCACGCGCGCCGGGGAACGGGCGCAGGCGATGTACGCGCCACGCACGGCGATTGAGCAGTTCACCCGCGCGTTGGAGGCGGCGGAGCACTTAGAAAGGATGGAGGGCGAAAGACGAAAGACAGCGGAGGGGCGCAAGGCCTTGCGCCCCTACCGTCCTCCGTCCTTCGTCCTCGGTCCTCTCTATCGCGCTCGCGGCCAAGCCTATGAGACCATAGGCGACTTTGAGCGCGCTCAGGCCGACTATGAGACCGCGCTGCATACGGCTCAAGCGGTGGAAGACCGCCGGGTGGAGTGGCAAGCGCTGATCGCTCTCGGCTTCCTTTGGGCCTCGCGGGACTATATCAAGACCGGCGACTACTTTCAGCGAGCGCTGGACCTGGCGCGTGCATTGGGTGATCCGGCGATGATCGGCCACAGCCTGAACCGATTGGGCAACTGGACCATGAACGCTGAACAGCCGTCGGAGGCGTTGCGCTATCATCAAGAGGCGCTTGACACGTTTACCGCGCTTGGCGACGAGCGCGGCACAGCGGAGACGCTAGACCTGCTGGGGATGACGAGCTACGTCGGCGGTGACCCGCTCCAGGGCACCGCCTATTACGAGCGTGCGGTAGCGTTGTTTCGCCACCTGGGGGATCGCCAGGGGCTGGCCGCGAGCCTGCCGATGTGGGTGATGCGGGGCAGGGTGTATGAAACAGATACATGTGTCTCAAAACCTCCCCTACCTGGCGGTGTACACGAGGCTGAGACGGCGCTCCAGATCGCCCGTGAGATAGATTATCGCTCCGGTGAAGCCTATATCCTGGCCGGATGCGCGCAGTATTTCGGCATACATGGCGACTACAGGCGTGGATTGGAATGGGGGCAGGCCGCGCTGGAAAATGAAAGATTTACCCTTGGCCCCTGACATCCCCCAGGGCAAAATCTGGCAGGTGGAATGGGGCGGCAACACCGTTGAGTTCGGCGCGTTCAGCGAGACCGTTGACCCGGCGCCGCTCTTCAAGGACTTACCTGATGATCGCTGCCAGTGTCCACACTGGGGCTACGTGATCAAGGGCCGCTTGCGCTACCGCTTCAAGGATCACGAAGAGGTCTACGAAGCGGGCGAGGCGTACTATGTGCCGCCGGGACACCTCCCCGTGCTGGAAGCGGGCGTGGAGTACGTGGAGTTCAGCCCGACGAACGAACTGGCTAAGACGATGGAGGTCGTTGAACGCAACATGAAGAAAGCGGATGAGCCGCCCGGGCTGTAACGGCTCCGCGTTATAGCCGCTGTCTCCTACAGATAGGGACTCTAGGAACTCGTGGGAACTCGCAGTTCCTATGAGTTCCTACGGGTTTCCCTCCTCACATGTAGGTGAATCACCCCATGCCCGCTGCCCCCGGCATGGGGCAAATACCCTATATCCCTCTATCCCATATGTGATGAATTACACAGATAAAAAATCGGTCAACTGCCGGATTTACAGCGCCAGCCACCAGAGGTACAGTGTAGATGGCCGGAGAAGAGGCCGGCCCAGGAGGCTACCATGAACGCTGTACTCGCGATTGTGATTCTGACGCTGATCAGGCTGGTGCTGCCGGTCGGCCTGCTGCTGATCATTGGGACGCTGTTGCAGCATCGCAAGCTGGCCGCCGCATAAGGACTGCCATGGACGCGCTGCCTGAGCTGATCGCTGTTCTCATCGGCTTCCTGGTGCGCCTGGGCATCCCCATCGGCTTGACCGCGTTGCTCACCTGGCTGCTACACCGGCTGGATGCGCGCTGGCAGCGGGAAGCCCAGGCCCGTGCCCGCGAGGCCGCCCCTTCCCGATTGGCCGGGCCAGGGGGGGTGGCTGGCCTGGACGGACGCCGCCCTTGCTGGGAAGTGCGCCATTGCCCGGCGGAACGGCGGGTATCCTGCCCGGCCTACCTGCACCCTGAACTCCCCTGCTGGCAAATTTTCCGCACGCCGGCCGGACAGCTTCAGGAAACCTGCCTGGGCTGCCCGGTCTTCCGGGGTGCGCCGTTGCCTTTAGCTACATGACACCTCTCACTCTGGACCACAAGGAGGATAATCGGTGATGAGGACAGCCGGGTTTCGCTTGCTCATAAGCTGCGTTTGCGCTGGGGCGATGGCGTTGCTTTCGCTCGCGCTGGCGCAGAGCGCAGCGTCCAGCCCGTTGCCTCAGGACATCGCAGTAAGCCCACTGCCCCAGGAAGGCCCAACTGCGCAACTCAACTGCTATCTCTGCCACGCGGATTTCCAGGCCGCCTGGGAGCAGGGCGCCCACGGGCGGACGACCTCCGACCCCAAGTTCAAGGAGGCCTGGGAGGCGCAGGGCAGCCCGCGCCGGTGCCTGACCTGCCACACCACCGGCTACGACGGCACGACCGATACCTACAAATCCGAGGGGGTCACCTGCGAGGCCTGCCACAGCCCCATCCCCGCCGATCACCCCGCCCAGCCGATGCCTTCCGACCGTTCCGGCAAGCTGTGCGGGGGCTGCCACGCGGAGACCTTCTTTGAATGGCAGGCCAGCAAGCACCGTGAGACCAACCTGGCCTGTGTCTCCTGCCACGACCCCCACGCCACCGATCTCAAGGGGAAAACCCCTTCTAACCTGTGCATGAGCTGCCACCGCGACCGCGCCTCCAACTTCGCCCACTCGCCACATAGCCAGATGGGCCTGACCTGCGCCGACTGCCATCTCGGCCCGCTGGACCAGACGGGTGAGGGCCACGCCCGGCGCGACCATAGCTTCAATGTCCGCCTGAGCACGTGCAACCGCTGCCATGCCTACCAGATGCATGACCCGGTGGAGGTCCACCCGGATCGGTTAACGCCGACGCCCACGCCCCCACCCGATGCGCTGGTCTCGGTGGAAAAGCTCTCAGTGAGCACCGAACCCAGCCCGGTCAGCCCCTTCGGCTTCGCTGTGCTCTCTGCGCTGATCGGCCTGGCCGCCGGCATGATCCTGGCCCCCTGGCTGGAGCGCTGGTATCGTCGCATGAACCGGGACAATGAGCAGAAGTGAGGTGGCGTAGGATGGAGAGCCAGAAGATCGGACGGCGTGAGTTCCTCAAAGGGTTGGCGGCGGGCACGGTGGCCCTGGCCGGATTGGGCGTGGTGCGCCGGCCCGCGCCGGCCTCCGAGGAGACGCCAGCCAGTTCCTATAAATGGGTGATGGTGATTGACCAGGCCAAATGCACCGGCTGCGGCTACTGCACGCTGGCCTGCCGGGCGCACAACGATGTCCCCCCCGACATCTCCTGGAACCGCGTGATTGCGGCCGGGCAGGTCGGCGGGAAGAAGGTCTTCCTGCCGCGCCCGTGTATGCATTGCGAGCACCCGCCTTGCGTGGAGGTGTGCCCGGTGCGCGCCACCTACCGGCGGGCCGACGGCATCGTGATGATGGACTACAGCCGCTGCATCGGCTGCCGCTATTGCGAGGTGGCCTGCCCCTATGGCGCCCGCGCCTTCAATTGGGATGAGTTCACCGGGCCGAACCCGGCGGTGCCCACCTGGGGCCAGCCGGAGGTCCCACGCCGACCGCGTGGCGTGGTGGAAAAGTGCTCGTTCTGCTTCCAGCGCATTGACCGGGGGCTGGCACGCGGCCTGGTGCCCGGCGTGGACCCTGAAGCCACGCCCGCCTGCGTGGTGGCCTGCCCGGTGAAGGCGCGCATCTTCGGCAACCTGAACGACCCCGATTCCGAGGTCAGCCAGTTGCTGGCCCGCTCCCCCTCCTATCGGCTGCGTGAGGACCTGGGCACGGCGCCGCGCGTCTATTACCTGCCCGCCCGCGAAGAGACGGTCAGCACCGTGAGCAGCAGGCCGGCTCCGCTGGCCCGCCAGGAGGTGACACGGTGAGCATCCGAAAGCCCATCCCCCGTTTCACGCTCTTCCACGTCTGGCTGCTCGGCCTGGCGACCGTCCTGGCCGCCGGGGTTGTCGCCGCCGGCGTCGTGTTCAGGCGCGGCTTGGTGGTCACCCACCTGACCGATCTGGTGCCCTGGGGCTTGTGGATCACGATTGACCTATCCTCCATCGCGCTGAGCGCCGGGGCCTTCCTGCTGTGCGCCGCCGTCTATCTCATGGGCCTCACACGCTTCCAGCCGGTCGCCCGCACCGCCACGTTCATCGGCCTGATCGGCTACAGCATGGCCGTGCTCACCTTGCTTTTGGACATCGGTCGGCCCGACCGCTTCTGGCACGCCCTGGTATTCTGGAATCCCCACTCGGTGCTGTGGGAAATCACCATGTGCGTGACGCTGTACCTGGCGGTGCTCCTGTTGGAGACCGCACCCATCCTGGGCCAGGCCGAGTGGATGCAGCGACGTTGGCCAGGGCTGGCCACCCGCCTGACTGGGGTCCATCGCCTTGCTCCGGCCCTGGCTGTGGCCGGCCTGGGGCTGTCGCTGCTGCATCAATCGTCCCTGGGCGCGGCCTACGGCGTCCTCAAGGCCAGGCCGCTGTGGTACAAACCCGATCTCTCGGTGCTGTTCACCGCCTCGGCGGTCGTGGGCGGGCCAGCGCTCACCGCGCTCATCTCCATGATCGCGGCGCGCCTGTCGCCGCGTGTCCATGTGGATGACGAGTTGCTGGATCGGCTGGCGTACCTCATCGGCTGGGGCCTGATCATTTACCTGTACATGCGCTTCTGGGATGCGCTCGCCATGAGCTACACCTACCAGCCGGGACGCAGCGAGGGGCTGGGGCTGCTTACTTCTGGCCCGCTCTCCTTCAACTTCTGGGTGGGCGAGATGCTGCTGGGCGCAGCCATCCCCATCGTTATCCTGCTCAAGGCCAGCCTGCGGCGCAACTGGCTACTGCGGGCAGCGGCGTTGGCGATGGTTGTCGGGGGCGTCATCGCCTTCCGCTGGGACACGAACCTGGCGGGACAATTGGTGGTGTTGAGCTACCTGCCTCAGGATATAGGCGTTCGCTACACAGCCTACGTGCCCTCGCTCATTGAGGTCATCAGCGGGGCAGGCGTGATCGCCTATGGCCTGCTGGCCCTCACGCTGGGCATCCGCTACCTGAACGTGATTGACCATCGTATGCCGCATGAGGCGGAAGCGGTCCACGGGGCCCGGCCTGCCCCTTCCACGACCTCAGAGCAAGCTCTGAGCAGCGCGGAATAAGGGATAAGCAGCCCTGCGATTGAAATCGCGCCTGGGGGAAGGGCGAGGCAACACCTCGCCCTTCCCCCCACCCCAGCCCTCCCCCACAGAGAGGGGGAAGGGGTGAAGGCCGATTGACACGGCCTCCTATCCAGGATAAAATAGCCTACAGGCGGTGGTCGGCCACCGCCTGCAAATCATATACAACCTGCCCGGGTAAATTCATGTTGAGTGGCTGAGCCTATGGTGCCTCCAACCCGCTCCCCACGCCAGGGCGGACGCGACCCGCACATCGTCGCCATCGGCGGCGGCACGGGCCTCTCCACGCTCCTGCGCGGCCTCAAAGCCTATACCAGCGCCATCTCCGCCATCGTCACCGTCGCCGATGACGGCGGCTCATCGGGGCGGCTGCGGCGCGAACTGGGCGTCTTGCCCCCGGGCGACCTGCGCCAGTGCATTGCGGCGCTGGCCGAGGATGAGGCCCTCATGACCCAGCTCTTCCAATATCGCTTCCCAGAGGGCGGGCTGGAGGGCCATAGCTTCGGCAACCTGTTCATCGCCGCCATGGCCGCGATCACCGGCAGCTTTGAGAAAGGCATCCTGGAATCGGGCCATATCCTGGCCATCAAGGGGCGCATCCTGCCCGCCACCTTGCAGGATGTGACCCTGTACGCCGACCTGCGCGAGGAGCGCCAGGGGCGGCTAAGCCGGGTCGCCGGTGAGTCCCAGATCCCCAAGGCGAACGGGACGATTGAGCGGGTCTATCTGCAACCTGACCGCGTGCGCGCTTACCCCGTCGCCGTACAGGCCATCCTGGACGCCGATCTGATCGTGATCGGCCCTGGCAGCCTGTACACGAGCATCCTGCCCAACCTGCTGATTGAGGACATCACCCAGGCGGTGCGTGCCAGCCGCGCCTTTAAAGTGTACGTGTGCAACGTCGCCACCCAGCGCGGCGAGACCGCGGGCTATACCGTGTATGACCATGTGGCTGCGCTGGTGCGCCATGTCGGGCCGGGGCTGGTCAACGCAGTCCTGGCCAACGAGAATATGAGCCTTCCCCTGCCCGCCCAAAGCGGTGCGGAATTTGTGCCACTGGGGCCGCCGCTGGGCGAGGGCCTCCAGCTTGTGACCGCCGACCTGGTGGACCCGGCGCGTCCCTGGCGCCACGACAGCGCCCGGCTGGCCCAGGCCTTAATGCGCCTCTGCGCGCCTATCGCAGAGCAACGGAAAGAGCGATCTCACGCAGAGTAGCGTAGAAAGGAGAGAACCCTTTATGGCAACGAAAATCGGGATTAACGGCTTCGGACGGATTGGCCGTCAGGTGCTGAAGGCGATCTACGAGCGTTACCCCAATGATCTGGAGGTGGTGGCGGTCAACGACATCACCGACGCCCCCACGCTGGCCCACCTCCTCAAGTACGACTCCAACTACGGCCATTTCCCCGGTACGGTGGAGGCCCGCGAAGACTGGCTGATCGTCAACGGCAAGGAAATCCGCGTCTTCGCCAACAAGGAAGCGCCCGGCGGCGTCAAATGGGGCGACCTGGGCATAGACATCGTGATTGAGAGCACGGGCCTGTTCACCGACGCCACCAAAGCGCGCGGCCACATTGACCCCGGCGGGGCCAAGAAGGTGATCATCAGCGCCCCGGCCAAGAACGAGGACATCACCATCGTCCTGGGGGTCAACTGGGAGATGTATGACCCGGCCCGGCACCACGTCATCTCCAATGCCTCGTGCACCACCAACGGCCTGGCGCCGCTGGCGAAGGTGCTCAATGACGCCTTCGGCATTGAGCGCGGGCTGCTGACCACGATCCACTCCTACACCAACGACCAGCGCATCCTGGACCTGCCGCACAAGGACCTGCGGCGGGCGCGGGCGGCGGCCCTGAGCATCATCCCCACGACCACTGGCGCGGCCAAGGCGGTGGCCCTGGTCATCCCGGAACTGAAGGGCAGGTTTGATGGCGTCGCCCTGCGCGTGCCCACGCCGACCGTCTCCATCAATGACTTCACCGTCCTGCTCCAGCGCGAGACGACGAAGGAGGAGGTCATTGAGGCCTTCCGCCGCGCCGCGGCCGGCCCAATGGAGGGCATCCTCGGCGTGAGCGATGAACCCCTCGTCTCGGTGGACTTCCGGGGCGACAGCCGCTCGTCCATTGTGGACGCGGCCCTGACCTACGTCATGGGCGGGACGCTGTGCAAGGTCATGGCCTGGTACGACAACGAGTGGGGCTACTCCGTGCGCACAGCGGACCTGGCCTACCGGATCGCGCAGACGTTGTAACAGCCGACGGAGGACGAAGACTGTAGGGGCGAGGCGGCGCCTCGCCCCTACATGGCCCTCCGTCCCTCGTCGTCAGCGAGAGCTACCCTATGAACAAGAAGACGATCCGCGACATGGACGTGCGCGGCAAGCGCGTGCTCGTGCGCGTGGACTTCAACGTGCCTCTTAAGGACGGGCAGGTCTCCGATGACACGCGCATCCGCGCCGCGCTGCCCACCATCCAATACCTGATCGATCACGGGGCGAAGGTCATCTTGGCCTCGCACCTGGGCCGGCCCAAGGGGCCGCAACCGGAGTTCCGCCTGGACCCGGTGGCGCGACGGCTGAGCGAACTGCTGGGCAGGCCGGTTAAAAAGGTGGACGATTCCGTCGGGCCGGAGGTGGAGGCCGCTGTAGCGGACCTCCGACCGGGCGATGTGCTCCTCCTGGAGAACACCCGCTTCCACAAGGAGGAAGAGAAGAACGACCCGGAGTACGCCCGGCAGCTTGCCGCACTCGCCGATATTTATGTAAACGACGCCTTCGGCTCGGCCCACCGCGCCCACGCCTCCACCGAGGGTGTGGCCCACTACCTGCCCGCCGTAGCCGGCTTCCTCATGGAGAAAGAGCTGGATTTCCTGGGTCGGGCGCTGGAGAACCCCGACCGCCCCTTCGTCGCTATCCTGGGCGGGGCCAAGATCTCCGACAAGATCGGCGTCATCCGCAACCTGCTGACGAAGGTGGATAAGCTGCTTATCGGCGGCGGCATGGCCAACACCTTCCTCAAGGCGCAGGGCCTCCAGGTAGGCGACTCGCTGGTGGAGGACGACAGCCTGGACACGGCCCACGCCTTGTTGCAGAGCGCAGGCGACAAGCTGCTCCTGCCGGTTGACGTGGTCATCGGCGACCGCTTTGATCCCCAGGCCGAGGCGCGCACCGTGCGTGTGGACGCCGTGCCGGAGGGCTGGCGCATCCTGGACATCGGCCCGGAGACCGTGCAGCGCTACACGCAGGCCCTGCGTGGCGCGAAGCTGATCGTCTGGAACGGGCCGATGGGTGTGTTTGAGTTCCCGCGCTTCGCCCAAGGGACGTTCGCCATCGCCCGCGCCCTGGCGCAGAGCGGCGCCACCACGATCATCGGCGGCGGCGATTCGGCGGCAGCGGTGGAGCAGGCCGGCGTCGCCGACCAGATCACGCACATCTCCACCGGCGGCGGCGCCAGCCTGGAGTTCCTGGAGGGCCTGACGCTGCCGGGCGTGGCCGCTTTGCAGGACAAGTAGCCTTGCCGCCCTACGCCACGCCGGAAGGCACCGCCCGCTATGTCGCCCGCTTCGCGGGCCGGGTCGCCCAGGGCCACTTCCGCCAGGCCCAGGGGCTGTGGGTTTCGTCCATCGGCCTGGGCACCTACCTGGGCGACCCGGATGACGCCACCGACCGGGCCTATGTGGAGGCCGTGAAGCGCGCCGTCCGCCTGGGCTGCAACGTCATTGACACGGCGATCAATTACCGCTTCCAACGCAGCGAGCGGGCCATCGGCCAGGCGCTGCGCGAACTGCTGGAAAGCCCTCACCCCCCTGCCCCCCTCTCCCACGCTGCGGGAGAGGGGAAGGGGGACGAGGGCCATTTCGCCCGCGATGAACTCGTCATCGCCACCAAGGGCGGCTACGTCCCCTTTGATGGCGGCTTCCCTACCGACCCACGCGGCTACATCGTGGAGACCTTCATCCGGCCTGGCATCGCCCGCCCGGAGGACTTCGTCAACGGCCACTGCATGGCCCCCGCCTATCTGCGCCATCAACTGGAACAGAGTCGGCGCAACCTGGGGCTGGCGTGCATGGATATCTATTATGTCCACAACCCCGAAAGCCAGCTCGGCGCCATCCCCCGCGACGAATTCCGGCGGCGGCTGCGGGCGGCGTTTGAGGCGCTGGAGGCCGCTGTCGCTGAGGGCCTGATCCGCATGTACGGCACGGCCACCTGGAGCGGCTATCGCACCCCCGACCGCGCCCCGGATTATCTCTCGCTGGCCGAGGTGGTCGCGCTGGCCCGTGAAGTGGGCGGCGAGGGCCACCACTTCAAGGTCATCCAACTGCCCTATAACCTGGCGATGACCGAGGCGCTGACGCGCCCCAACCAGGCCATCGGCGATTTGGCCGTTCCTGTCCTGGAGGCCGCCAGCCGCTTGGGGATCAGCGTGGTCACCAGCGCCGCCCTGGTCCAGGGCCAGCTTGCTGACCGCCTACCCGCGTTCATCGCCAAGTCGCTCCCTGGCCTGAAGAGCGACGTCCAACGGGCGCTTCAGTTCGCCCGCTCCACGCCGGGGGTCAGCGTCGCGCTCGTGGGCATGAGCCAGGTCCGCCACGTGGAAGAAAACTTGGCGCTGGCGCACCTGCCCCTGGCAACGGAGGACCAGTTGTTTAGCCTGTTCCAACGACCATCGTAATCGGACGGAAGACGGGACCGGGCTTTAGCCCGGCACGGGCCTCCGTCCTCCGTCATCATGAACGCTGACTTGCTGATCCACTCCGCCGCACAACTGTGCGTGCTCCCCGGCCACGCCGGGGGGCCGCAGCGCGGCGCGCGCCTGGGCGATCTGGGGCTGATCGCCGATGGCGCGGTCGCCGTGCAGGATGGGCATATCCTCGCTGTCGGGCCGACGGCTGAGGTTCGCGCCCAGGTCCGCGCCAGGGCCGAGCTGGACGCTTCGGGCCGGGTGGTCACACCCGGCTTCGTGGACGCGCACACGCACGTGGTCTGGGCCGGCGACCGGGCGGGCGAGTTTGAACTGCGCCTGGCCGGGGCGACCTACCTGGAGATCATGGCGGCGGGCGGCGGCATCCTGTCCACCGTCCGCGCCACCCGCGCCGCCAGCCTGGAGCACCTCGTCGCCGAGACGCGCCCGCGCCTGGACCGCATGTTGGCACATGGCACGACGACTGTGGAGGTTAAGACCGGCTACGGCCTGACGCTTCAGGATGAGCTGAAGCAGCTTGAGGCGATTGACCGGCTGAACGCCACCCACCCCATAGACCTGGTGCCCACCTTCCTGGCCGCTCACGCCGTCCCCACCGAATTTGCGGGCCAGCCGGATGCCTATGTGGACTTGATCGTTGAAGAGATGTTGCCGGTCGTCGCCAGACGGCTGAACGGGCAGGCTCCTCTGTTCTGCGACGTGTTCTGTGACGAGGGCGCGTTCACGCTGGCCCAGTCGCGGCGCATCCTGGAGCGAGCCAAAGCGCTCGGCTTCGGCCTGAAGATCCACGCCGATGAGTTCGCCGCGTTAGGCGGGACGCGGCTGGCGGTTGAGCTTGGCGCGACCTCCGCCGACCACCTGGTGTGCACGCCGCCCGACGACATCGCTCTATTGGGCCAATCCGATACGGTCGCCGTCCTTTTGCCAGGGACGCCCTTCGGGCTGGGGCAGACGCACTACGCGCCGGCACAGGCACTTTTGGAAGCAGGCGCGGCGCTGGCGCTGGCCACTGACTGCAACCCAGGGACGTCCTGGTGCGAGTCCATGCCTTTCATCCTGGCGCTGGCCTGCCGCGCCATGCGGCTGACGCCGGCGCAGGCGCTGGCGGCGGCGACGATCAACGCGGCCTATGCCGTCGGGCGGGGCGACCGGGTGGGCAGCCTGGAACCGGGCAAGCAGGCCGACATCCTCATTCACGCGGTGCCCGATTACCGCCACCTGGCCTATCGCTTCGGCACGAACCCGGTGGCGCTGGTCATCAAGCGCGGGGGGGTGATAAGGTCGGCGTGACGCGGGGCGCCACGTGGAGCATCTCCGCACCTGTTGCGGTATAAGTGACCAGGGCCGCACCTGTTCCAGTGCGGCCCTGGTCATCGTCCTCAAGTTGGCCGATAAGCCGAATTCTGTCCCGCGCCGAAGCGCGGTGGCGGTCATCTCTCTAGGGCAGCGGTTACCCGCTACCTCCAGCGGCCTACCCGGGGGTCAGAAGGGACGAGCAGCCCCTCGGCGCCCGCAGACGCCTTCCCCCCTGCTTGGCCTTGCTCCCGGTGGGGTTTGCCAAGCCGCCCCCGTCACCGGGGGCGCTGGTGCGCTCTTACCGCACCGTTTCACCCTTACCGCACCCGCACAAGGTGGGGTCGGCGGTCTGTTTTCTGTGGCACTTTCCGTCGGGTCACCCCGCCTGGGTGTTACCCAGCACCGTGCTCTGCGGAGTTCGGACTTTCCTCAGGCGGCCCCAAGCCGCCCGCGACCGCCTGGCCAACTTGGTTACCCTGGCAATCATAACATGGCGCTGGGAGGCTGTCAAGGCCGCCTGAAGCCAGAGGTCCCCGCCCAGCCGGGGCACAATGCGCTGCGCCCCGATTGCCCGGTTGGGTGGGGGCAAGGGTGTTGCCCGCTGGGCTCCCCGCGCCAACATAGCCTACAACAAAAATACGTCATTTGACGTATTGACACCCCCTCAGTTTTGTGGTATGCTCCCTCATAGCTCTTGGAAGATTAAGCTGGTCTCTGGCTGTGCCCCAGCGCGCCCCGGCCCGGCCGCCCCCAGCCCGCCCCGCGGCGCCTGGGGCCGGATGCATGCACGAGGGAGGACCCCAATGGCTCGCAAACCCGTCTTCCTGTTGGGCCTTTTCGCCCTGATCCTCATCTTGGGGCTTGCCCTCAGCGCCTCGGCGCGAGCACCTGCCGCCCCCTCCCTGCCCCCCGACCCGGCCCAGGTGCGGGCGGCTTTGCAAGGCGCCCCCCTCCTGTTCATCCAGAACGCGGGCCAGTTCGCCCCCCAGGCCCGCTTCCAGGTGCGCGGCGGCCTGGGCGGCGGCAGCCTATGGCTGGCCGACGACGCCCTGTGGATTACGCTGGTGAAGCCCTTATCCTCTCCCACACGGGGAGCAGGGGGAGAGGGCCAGCCCCCCTCTCCCTCTGAGGGGAGAGGGGCTAGGGGTGAGGGCCTGCATCTCAGGCTGCGCTTCCTGGGGGCCAATCCGCACCCGCGCCTGGAGCCCTTCCACCGCCTGGAGACGCACGTGTCCTACTTCCTGGGCAATGACCCGGCCAAGTGGCATGCGGATGTGCCCGTGTGGGGTGGGGTGCGCTATGTGGGGCTGTATCCGGGGGTGGACCTGGAGCTGAGCGGGGAGGGGGGCGCTGGGGTTGGCGGCTGCTGGCAGGGGCGGGGGCCGACCTGAGCGCGGTGCGGTTGAGTGTGGAGGGGGCGGAGGGGATGGCGGTGGAAGGGGATAGCCTGCGGCTGGACACGGCCATCGGTTCGCTGTCCCTGCCGCCTGTTCTGGCTGGGGAGGGGGCTATCTGGCAGCCGGTGCTGGTGGAGGGGGGCATTGCCTTTGCGCCTTCGCCTGTTCGTCTGTTCCCTCCGTTCCCCGCATCCGGTGGCTGGCCTGCGGATGACCTGTTGTACAGCACCTTCCTGGGCGGAAGCGGGTATGACGGGGGCGGTGATATTGCGCTGGACGCTGGCGGGGCGGTTTATGTCACGGGCTCGACCTGGTCCTCCAACTTCCCCACCACGCCAGGGGCCTTTGACCCCAGCTTCAATGGTGGCTATGACGATGCCTTTGTGACCAAGCTGAACACAGCAGGCAGTGGGTTAGTTTACTCTACCTTCCTGGGCGGAAGCAACTATGACTTTGAAAGAGGTTATGCCATCGCGGTAGATGGAACGGGGATGGCCTATGTCACAGGCAGGACTGGTTCATCTGACTTCCCCACCACGCCCGGCGCTTTTGACCCCAGCTACAATGGCTATGGCGATGCTTTTGTGACCAAGCTGCTCCCAGATGGCAGCGGGCTGGCCTACTCCACCTTCCTGGGCGGCAGTAGTGCTACTGACTGGGGCGATAGCATCGTGGTGGACGAGGCAGGGACGGCTTATATTACGGGCCCTGCCGGGTCCTCCGACTTCCCCACTACGCCGGGGGCCTTTGACCCCACCTGTAGTTGTAACCCTGTCAACCATATCGGCGACGCCTTTGTGACCAAGCTGAACGCCGATGGCAGCGGGCTGGTGTACAGCACCTTCCTGGGTGGGAGCGGGCATGATTATGGCTATACCATTGCGCTGGATGGGGCTGGGGCAGCCACTGTCACGGGCCAGACCCTCTCCACCGACTTCCCCACCACGCCGGGGGCCTTTGACCCCAGCTATAATGGCGGCTACGGTGACGCCTTTGTGACCAGGCTGAGGATGGTGCCCTATCAGCTCTACTTGCCGCTCATTGTGAGGTGAACCACCACCGAAGCCCGTTGGCCGGGCCAGAGGTGCGCTAGCAGGCCGGGCCTTGGAAGAACGCGCCGTTCGTGGTAACATTTCATTACTCAACTGAAGCGTATGAGGAGGTCAGGGGATGAATTGGCGACCGTATATTCATTCCGATCCGGCTATCTTACTTGGTAAGCCAGTTGTCAAAGGGACACGGTTGGCGGTGGATTTCATCCTCAGGTTGTTTGCCGCAGGCTGGACGGAGCAACAGGTGCTGGAGAACTATCCCACGTTGACGCCTGAGGCTGTGCGCGCCGTGTTTGCTTTCGCTGCCGAGTGCCTGGCTGAGGAAGCCCTCTATGCTCTCCCCACCGAGGCCGGATAATGCGGTTTCTGGCGAATGAGAACTTCCCTCTAGCGAGTGTGAACCGATTGCGCCAGGCTGGCCATGACGTGGTTGCCGTTATTGAAGATACACCTGGTGCCAAAGACATTGAAATTCTCATACGTGCAACCCGTGAGGCGCGCATCGTTCTGACCTTTGATCGGGACTATGGGGAACTGGTTTATCGGCTGGGGCTACCAGCCCCTGTTGGCCTCCTCTAATTTTACTTTCGCTTTGATCCCCTTACACCAGAAGAGCCAGCAGAACACCTGCTTCGGCTCCTCACAGTAAGCGGCCTGTCTTTAGAGGGAAAGTTCACTGTCATGGAGCGTGAGCAGATACGCCAGCGTCCCCTCCCCTAAGTATGCTTCCTCTGCCAGGCCCGCCCTTGGAGAAAAGCACTGTTCGTGGTAACATTGGACGACCGAAATCACACTTCAGCCATCCACAAGGAGGTTTTCAAGGAACTGCCTATGGGGAAAAGCCTGGCATATAAAATCATCGCCGATCACCTCGTTGAGGGGCGCATGATCCCCGGCGAGGAGATCGCCATCCGCATTGACCAGACGCTGACGCAGGACGCCACCGGCACGATGGCCTACCTCCAGTTTGAGGCCATGGGCTTCCCCCGCGTCCAGACCAAGCTCTCCGTCAGCTACGTGGACCACAACATGCTGCAGACCGGCTTTGAGAACGCCGATGATCACCGCTTCCTGCAAACCTTCGCCGCCCGCTACGGCATCTACTTCTCCCGGCCCGGCAACGGCATCTGCCACCAGGTCCACCTGGAGCGCTTCTCCGTCCCCGGCCAGACGCTGCTCGGCTCGGACAGCCACACGCCCACGTCCGGCGGCGCGGGGATGCTGGCTATTGGCGCGGGCGGGCTGGATGTGGCCGTGGCTATGGGCGGCGGGCCATTCTACTTGGTCATGCCCAAGATCGTCGGCGTCCACCTCAAGGGCCACCTGCAGCCCTGGGTTGCCGCCAAGGACATCATCCTGGAGATGCTGCGCCGCCTCACGGTCAAAGGCGGCGTGGGGCGCATCTTTGAGTACTACGGCGAGGGCATCCAGGACCTGGACGTGCCCGCCCGCTCCACCATCACCAACATGGGCGCGGAGTTGGGTGCGACTACGAGTATTTTCCCCTGCGATGAGCGCACCCTGGAGTATCTGCGTGCCCAGGGCCGCGCGCACGTCTGGCAGCCGCTCGGCCCGGACCCCGACGCGGAATACGATGAGCATATAGAAATTGACCTGGACACGCTGGAGCCGCTGATCGCGCTCCCCTCCAGCCCGGACAAGGTCGTGCCGGTGCGCCAGGTGGAGGGCACGCCGGTGGCCCAGGTGTGCGTGGGCAGTTGCACCAACTCCTCCTACCCCGACCTGATGAAGGTGGCCACCGTATTACGCGGCAAGACCGTGCACCCCAACGTCAGCCTGACGCTCACGCCCGGCTCCAAGCAGGTGTACGCCATGATCGCTGCCAACGGCGCGTTGGCCGACTTTATCATGGCCGGGGCGCGCATCCTGGAGAGCGCCTGCGGGCCGTGCATCGGCATGGGGCAGGCGCCGCCCACCGACGCCGTCTCACTGCGCACCTTCAACCGCAACTTCCCTGGCCGCAGCGGCACCCCCAACGACCGCGTCTATCTGTGCAGCCCCGAAGTGGCCGCTGCCGCGGCGGTCACCGGCGTGATCACCGACCCGCGCAAGCTGGGTGAGCCGATCCGCGTGGGCATCCCGGAGCGCTACCTCACCGATGACAATATGATCCTCCCGCCCAGCGACCAGCCGGAGACGGTGGAGGTCGTGCGTGGGCCGAACATCAAGCCCGTGCCGCTGGGCACGCCGCTGGCCGAGGCCATCCGGGCCGAGGTGCTGCTTAAGCTGGGCGACGACATCACCACCGATCACATCATGCCCGCTGGCGCCAAGGTGCTGCCCCTGCGCTCTAACATCCCGGCCATTAGCGAGTACGTCTTCACGCGGGTGGACCCGACCTTCCCGCAGCGGGCGAAGGATGCGGCGTCACGGGGAGGTAGCCTCGTCGTGGGTGGCGCGAACTACGGCCAGGGCTCCAGCCGCGAGCACGCCGCCATCGCGCCCATGTACCTGGGCCTGAAGGCGGTCATCGCCAAGAGCTTCGCCCGCATCCATCGCAGCAATCTGATCAACTGGGCCATCCTGCCGCTGGTGTTCGCCGACCCTGCCGACTACGAGCGCATCCAGCAGGGCGATGTGCTGGAGTTGGTGGATGTGCGCCAGGCGGTGAAGAGCGGCAGCCCGGTCACCGTGCGCAACCTGACGCAGGGGTACGACTTCCAGGCGCAGCACAACCTCACGCCCCGCGAAGCCGAGCTTTTACTGGATGGCGGGCTGCTCAACCACGTCAGGCTGCAACGGGCGGCTGCCTGATCCCCTAACCACAAGGCTAATCCGTTAGTACCTTTCACAGCGTGCTGACCGGGTCCATATCCAGCCGCCAGCCGGCAGGCAGGGCCAGGCCGCGCAACAGCGCCGCCGGGTCGGGGCTGCGCACCAGGACCTGCCAGCGGTAGCGGTTGTGCCGCCGGGCGAAATAGCAGGGCACCGGGCCGATCAGATCGGTGGCGGGGGGGCGTCGTTTGGCCAGTTCGCTGCGCAGGCGTTCCGCCAATTGCTCCGCCGCCGCTTCGGCCTTCCTCGCATCCGTGTTCTCATACACCAGCCGCGCCAGGCGGCGGAAGGGCGGGTAGCCGTGCTCCTGGCGAAAGGCCAGTTCCTGCCGGTAAAAGCGCAGGTAATCGTGCTCGGCGGCCGCGCGGATGGCATAATGGTCGGGGTTGTACGTCTGGAAGATGACGCGCCCGCCGCGCTCGCTCCGGCCTGCCCGCCCGGCGACCTGGGTTAAGAGCTGGAACGCCCGCTCGCCCGCATGGGGGTCGGGCAGGCCCAGGGCCGTATCCGCCGAGACCACCCCCACCAGCGTCACCGAGGGCAGGTCCAGCCCTTTGGCGATCATCTGCGTACCGATAAGGATGTCGGCGTGGTGCTCGGCGAACTGGCGCAACAGGAGGTCGTGTGCGCCCCGCGTCCGCGTCGTGTCCTTATCCCAGCGCAGCGTGCGCGCGTCGGGGAATGTCTGCCGCACCACCTCCTCCACCCGCTCCGTGCCCAGGCCGAAGTATTTGATGCGGCGGCTATGACAGGCCGGGCAGCGCTCAGGCTGGCGGGTGCGGAAGTTACAGCTATGGCACACCAGCCGCGCCTGCGGGCCGTGATAGGTGAGCGGCAGGTCGCAGCGCGGGCAACTCAGCACATAGCCACAGTCCCGGCACAGGACAAACGTGGCTGTGCCGCGCCGGTTCAGGAACAGAATAGCCTGCTCGCCCCGCGCCAGAACGTCGGCCAGGACCGATTGAAGCGCCCGGCTGAAGATGCTGCGGTTGCCCGCCCGTAGCTCCTGGCGCATATCCACCACCTGCACCTGGGGTAACCCTGGTGACGTCACGCGCTGCGGCAGAGCGAGCAGGCCATACTCGCCGCGCTCGGCGCGGTAATACGAGATCAGGCTGGGCGTGGCGCTGCCCAGGATGCAGACCGCGCCGCTGAGGCGGGCCAGGGCGACGGCGGCCTCGCGGGCGTGGTAATAGGGTCGGGCGATAGGCAGGTCTTGCTTGTAGGCGTCCTCGTGCTCCTCATCCACGATGATCAGCCCCAGGCGCGGCAGGGGCATGAACAGCGCCGAGCGCGGCCCGATGACCACATCCACCCGCCCGGTGCGGGCGCGTCGCCAGGTATCGTAGCGCTCGCCCACCGAGAGACGGCTGTGGAGCAGGGCCACGCGGCCAGGGAAGCGCCCGGCGAAGCGGCGCACCGTCTGCGGCGTCAGCGCGATCTCCGGCACGAGCACGATCCCCTGGCGCCCCTGCGCCAGGACCGCCTCCAGCGCCCGCAGGTAGATCTCCGTCTTGCCGCTGCCGGTGACGCCGTGCAGCAGGTAAACGCGCCCCGCCCCGCCCTGTTCAATCCCGTCCGCGATCACTGCCCAGGCCCGCTCCTGGTCCGGGGTCAGCGTGGGCGGTTCAGATGGCTCAAACGTCTGGCCGGCGAGCGAATCGCGCCAGATTTCGCTCTCGTGCAGCATGACCAGGCCCAGATCGGCCAGCGCCTTCAAGTCCTGGAGCGTGCACCCGGTCTCGGCATAGGCCCAACTCGCCTCTACGGGCCGGGCCTCGCGCTGGAGATAGTCCAGGAGGGCAAGTTGGCGGGCTGCGCCGCGCAGGTCCAATGCCGCCTGGCGTGCTGCCGCCGCTGAGAGCCGCAACACCACCGCGCGCGGCTCCTCTATGCGCCGGACCAGGCCTCGCGCCTCCAGCGCGCGCCAGATAGTGGACTTAAAGCCCAAGGCGCGCATGGGGCGGGGTTCGCCGCTGCGCAACGCGGCCAGCGCCGCCGCCTGCTGGGGTGCCTGCGCGGCCAGTTCCGCCAGGGCCGCCTCCAACGCCTCCGGCGGGACAGTGGCCTGCACCAGGACCTGGCGCGGGGCAATATAGACCCAGCCGCGCTTCTCCAGGGCTTTGACCGGCGCGGGCGTGCAGCCCACTGCCGCGCACACGCGCTCCAGCGCAGGCAGGGGATCAGGACTGGTCGCAAGATAGTCTAACACATCGGCCTGGCGCGAGGGGTGCCCCAGGCGGGATAGCGAAGCGGCGATCAGTTCCGGCGGCGCGGTCAGATGGACCAAGCGCACCTGCTTAGGGCGGGGGCCGCTTTCAAAAGCAACCTGTTTGGAGACCCAACCGCGCTCAACCAGGGCTGCGAGGGCCGAACGCCAGCGCACGCCCGGCAGGGCGCGGTCAAGCTGGCGAGCGTGCAATGGCCCGCGCTGCCGTAAGAGATCCAACACCTGGCGCTGCAGCGGCGTCAATCCGGCGGCGCCATCCGCGCCTGTGGCCTCCAGCAGCAGGTCGGCGCGGCGGAGATAGCCGGGCGGCAACATCAGGCGCAGGCAGGCGAACAGCGGCGCGAGATAGGTCTCGCTCAGCCAGCGGGCCAGGGCGAGTTGAGTCGCCGTCACCACCGGCTGCGGGTCCAGCAGGTCGCCCAGGTCGCGGGTCTGGGGCACGGGCGCTGTCTGGCTCAGGGCGACGACGATGCCCTGGGTCTGGCTGGCGCCGAAGGGGACGCGGACGAGGTGGCCGGGGGTCAGCGTACCGACCAGTTCTGGCGGTATCCGGTAGTGGAACGTCCCCTGTGGGGGGGCATGGACGGCAACCTCGGCGTACATCGGCTGGCCCCATTATAGCGGAAGCCGCGCCTGGGCCGAAAGGGGGAAGAGGACTTAGAGCTTAAATCTTGGGAGAGCTGGGGGCAGGTCGGGACGGTAGACGGGCGTTCACCGTACTACAGCCACTACAGCCTGGAAAGTAATCGTTCATAGTCTGCGTGCGAACCGATCCAGAACCAGATCACTTCATCATGATGGCGAACCCCCACGGCACGATAGTCGCGGCCAATACGCACTGAGTAAATCGGCCTCGCGGGGTGAACTTGCTTGAAACGCAAACTGGGATGGCGTGGATTCTGCTGAAATAACCTATACGCTTCTCTGGCCTGCTGTTGGATGGGCTTGGGTAACTTCAGAAACGCCTCGCGGAAACGTTTTGTAGTGTAGGATTTCATAACGCGTCTGGATCCAGCACGTGCGTTTGGCCCGCTTTATGCTCAGCAAGTGCCTCGTCGGCCAACCCTGCCAACACCTCGGCTGAATCCGTGAATACCGTTTCCCATCGCCGCTCTGCGGCCAATTCCTCAAGTAACCACTTGGCCAAAGCGTCCTGTTCATGCTCAGGCAGTTTAGAAGCTTCGTGAAATGCCTTCTCTAGAAGTTTTGTCATGGTCATGCTCCGCTTCTTTCTAGCGCTTAACGTCCCGCGCTTTCGCCATGCCAGGCGCAACGGGGATAAACGACCCTCCTACAGCCCGACCCTGCTATATCAAGTGTATAGAGGATCCGGCAGACACCTCCCAAGTTCATATCGCAAATATTTCAAGACGCCCGATGAATGCCGTTTTTGCGTTTTTTGCTGGATCGGCTGACCTATATATACCGCTTTGTAGATAAACTCAAAATGCAACCGCCTTAGCTTTGGCCATATCTGAGAATGCGCATCTGAAGGTTTATAGTAACCATTTACAGAGAAAGGTCGCCTATATCTATCATCATAATTCAGAATAGAGGGTTTCGGAGCAGAGGGATCAGGGGTCCATCCCCAATCATTTGATGCGCTAAAAGATAAATCACCCTTTATCGGCGAATCAATGAGTTGCTTATCTAAAGCTAACCAGCAGATATCAATTTGGTGGATAGTAAAAATAAAATAATGTAGTGTCCCACATGTAATCTTACCATATCCTTTAGTAGATGGACCGCCCATTTATCTCTACCATAAACATTGGCTTCAGTGATAGCATCGGCAAACATTGACAGGATCCATTCTCTTATCTGCGGATCCACCAGGCAGGATTGAATGACTTGCCTGGCTTCTTGCTCACTGTCCACGTTCATAATTGCCCTCCCTCGGCGCTTATTTATATGAGCAATTAGCCTATAGTCAAGATATTATACAATGAATCTGGCAACAATACAATCCTTGCAAGACAGGACAGCGGAACACTGCCTCAGCAGGTCAGCACTACCGGTTCAGGCGTGGGCGGCTGCGCCCCCAACCCCAGGAAGGACAGCGCCGCCGCGTCCAGGATGGCCGTGGCGATGCCCAGCGTGGCCTGCACGATCAGCGGCGTGAGCGCGTTGGGCAGGACGCGCCGGAAGGGACGGTCAAGTTGAGAAGGAGCAGTAGCCTGAAGCTTAAATCCTGCCCATTGTCTCCCAGTGCAAGTTTATGTTATCATGTGGGTATAAGTGTTATCATAGTTATAATGGGGGGTAAAGATGATACGAACACAGATACAACTGACCGAGGAACAGGTACGGCGGCTGAAATCTATCGCCCAGGAGAGGGGCATTTCGGTAGCGGAGGTCATACGCCAGAGCATTGACCTCTATATCCGGTCTTCCAAACAGCCCACGATGGCTGAGAAACGGCTGAGGGCCTTATCCATCGCAGGTCGGGGCGCCTCGGGAGAATCCGACCTGGCCAGTGAGCATGATCGCTATCTGGCCGAGGCCTATGGGGAGAGCAGCCCATGAGGGTGTTCGTAGATACCTCCGCCTTCCTGGCGGTCGTGAATCGGGATGACCGGCATCACGCGCAGGCCAGGGAAATATGGGAACATCTGATCCATGAAGAGGTGGTCCTGATCTGCACCAACTACATCATCGTGGAGACCCTCGCACTGATCCAGCATCGCTTCGGCATGGCTCTGGTGAAGGCTTTTCAAGACGACGTCGTCCCGATCCTCCAAATTGAATGGGTAGATAGGGCACTCCATCAAGCCGGCGTGGCCGCGTTACTGACGGCGAACCGGCGTCAACTGAGTCTGGTTGACTGTATCAGTTTCGCGACGATACGTAACCTGGGTATCCCTGCGGTCTTTGCCTTTGATCCACACTTTGTAGAACAGGGGTTTGGCCTGGTGAACTCCTTAGGATGACCCTACCGGTTCAGCCGCGGGTCCAGCGCGTCGCGCAGGCCGTCGCCCAACAGGTTGAAGCCCAGCACGGTGAGCACGAGGGCGATGCCGGGGAAGAAGATCAAATGGGGCGCACTGAAGAGCTGGTTGCGCTCCGCGCCGATCATGGAGCCCCACTCCGGCGTGGGCGGCTGCGCCCCCAACCCCAGGAAGGACAGCGCCGCCGCGTCCAGGATGGCCGTGGCGATGCCCAGCGTGGCCTGCACGATCAGCGGCGTGAGCGCGTTGGGCAGGATGCGCCGGAAGAGGATGCGCACGGGGGACGCGCCCAACGCCCGGTCCGCCGTCACGAAGTCCTGCTCCTTGATGGAGAGCACGCTGGCGCGGATGATGCGCGCATAGGTGGGGATGCTGACGATGCCAATGGCGATCAGGGTGTTGATCAGGCCAGGGCCGAGCACGGTGACGATGGCGATGGCCAACAGCAGGCTGGGGAAGGCCAGGAGCACGTCCATGACACGCATAATGGCGTTGTCCCACCAGCCGCCAGCGTAACCTGACACTGCCCCGATCAACGTCCCAATGATGATGGCGAACCCTACAGAGGCGATGCCCACCTGGAGCGACAACTGCGCCCCATAGAGCACCCGGCTGAACAGGTCGCGCACGTTGCCATCAATGCCGAAGAGGTGCTGTGGCCGGTCGGCGGGACAGCCCAGGAGATGGATGCAGGGGGCCTCGCGCTTCTTAACATCCTCAATGCCGATCAACGTCTGGATGGGGTCATAGGGGGCCAGCACCGGCGCAAAGATGGCGATGAACAGCAGGAACCCCAGGATGGTCATCCCGGCGACCGCCGAGCGCTGCCGGAACAGGCGTCGCAGGGTATCGCGCCAGAGGCTGCCCGGCGCATAAATGGCCGTGTCGCGTGTGAGAGAGATGGCTTCTGCAGCTTGCATGGTCTTCGCTACTCGGATTCTTCGCTGCGCTCAAAATAACCAGGCTTAACCGCTCAGAATGACACGGTTTAACTCAGACGGATGCGGGGGTCCAGATAGGCGTAGGAGAGATCCACGATCAGGTTGATCACTACATAGCCGATAGCAATGACGACGGTGAACGCCTGCACGATGGTGTAGTCGCGGGCGGTGATGGCGTCAAACAGGCTCTTGCCCACCCCGGAGAGGCCGAACACGGTCTCGGTGAGCACCGCGCCGCCCAGCAGGCCCCCCAGTTGCAACCCGATCACGGTGACGATGGGCAGGAGCGCGTTGGGCATGGCGTGGCGGAAGATCACCTGGCGCTCGGTCAGCCCCTTGGCGCGGGCCGTGCGCGTATAGTCCAGGTTCATCACATCCAGCAGGCTGGAGCGCGTCATGCGGGCGATGATGGACATGGGGATCGTGCCCAACGCCATCGTGGGCAGGATCAGGTGCTTGAGCGCGTCCCCGGCCAACGTCCAGTTGCCCGTGACCAGGCCGTTGAAGATGTACATGTTGGACAGGAAGTCCAGGATACCACGCGGCAGGCCGTTTAAGTGCTGCAACCCCCACACCTCGGCCAGGGGCTTGACCGGGATGCCCGGCGTCAGCCGCCCCGAAGGCGGCAGGGCCAGCGGCGTGTCTTTCAACAGCAGCGCAAAGACATACGCCAGCACCAACCCCAGGACGAACACTGGGATGGAGACGCCAGCGTTGGCGCCCACCATCGTGAGCACGTCAACCGCCGAGTTCCGCCTGTAGGCGGAGATCACCCCCAGGATGATACCGAAGAAAGTGGCGAAGAGGAGCGCCGAAATGGACAGTTCCACCGTGACCGGCAGGCGCTCGGTCAGGATGACCGTCACCGGGCGGTTGAAGCGAATGGAATCGCCCAGGTCGCCGTGCAAGACCTCGCCCAGGTAGATGGCGAACTGGACGGGGATGGGCTTGTTCAGCCCATGGCGTTCGGCGAAGGCTTCGCAAATGGCGTCTGTGGCGTGCTCGCCGAGCTGCGCCCGGCAGGGGTCGCCCGGTATCAAGCGGGCCAGCGAGAAGGTGACAAACAAAATCCCCAGCAAGACGGGGATAGCCAGCAACACACGCCGGATAACATACTGGATCACGCCACCAACCCCTCGGACGGGGGACGGAAGAGGGGGCGGCTATGGCCCCTCTCTTCCATCTCCCATCGTCACCCCAGCGCGAGTACCTCCTTCCAACCCGGCGGTAGGGGCGCAGCGCGCTGCGCCCCTTACCGGATGGGGGAGGGTATGGGCCTCCTTAGCCGCCTTCCTTAGGCGCGTTCAGGAACTGGCCGAACAGGCCGGGGAAGTAGGTGAAGCTGCCGTCGCGGCCCTTGTGCAGCGGGTGCGCCGCATCCCACTGGACGACGTAGGAGAGCACCACGTCGTTGGCGTCCAGGTCGGCGCCGTTGTGGAACTTCACGCCCTGGCGCAGGTGGAAGGTCCACACAGTCAGGTCGTCGTTGGCCTCATAGGACTCGGCCAGCGCGGGGATGGGCTTGCCGGTGCCCAGTTCGTAGGCCAGAAGCGACTCCATGACCTGCTCGCAGGCGCGCAGGGCCTCACCGTCGGTCTCATCGGCGCAGTACAACCCGGCCGGCTCGCCGTTCTGCATCCAGATGAAGGTGTCGCGCCCGCCCGGATCCATCTTCCAGAAGCGCTCGGCGCCGATGTCGCTGGCGTGGGCGTTCTTCACGTCCGCCTTGAAGGCCGCGCCGTTGCCGCCGTGCGCGATGGGGATCATGGGCACGTGCTGCTTGATCAGCTCGTTGGCCGTCTTATAGAAGGGCAGGCGCTCCTCCGGCGTGGCGCGCGTGGCGCCGTTCTTCAAGGCCTCCCAGATGTCGGGGAAGCCGTTGCCGAACTGCTTGGAGGCGCCGGGGCCGAAGTGGAAGTCCAGGAAATTGGTGGCGTCAGGGTAGTCCGCGCCCCAACCGAGCATATGGAAGCCGCAGATCTCGCCGCGGTCGGCGGCATCCAAGAAGGCGCCGGATTCCATCTTGACCAATTCGGTCTCCACGCCGATCTTGGCCAACTGCGCCTGAATCTCCTGGGCCACGACGTTGGGGTCGGGCAGGTACACGCGCACGACGTCGCGATAGGTGATCGTCGTCTTGAAGCCCGGCAGCACGCCCTCCTCCTCCAGGATGCGCTTGGCCTCATCGGGGTTGTACTCGTACCACTTCACCTCGGGGGTGTGGCCGAAGATGGAGGGTGGGATGAACTGCTCGGCCACAATGGAGCCCGGCGGGTAGAAGTTATCCACAATGCGCTTCTTATCAATGGCCATGGCAAAGGCCTGGCGCACGCGTTCGTTGTCAAAGGGCGGGCAGGTGTTGTTCATCCCCAGGTAGAAGACGTTGGTGCCGCTGCGCGTCTTCAACTGCAGGTTGGGATCGTTCTGGATGGTCTCAAAGTCATCCGGGCAGGGGTTGTCAATCCCGTCCACCGTGCCTGCCTGGAGCTCCAGCAGGCGCTGGGCACATTCGGCGCTCCAGCGGAAGATGAGCGTTTCGGCCTTGGCCTTCTCGCCCCAGTAGTTGTCGTTGCGCTTGAAGACGATCTGATCGCCGCGCCGCCACTCCGAGAACACATACGGGCCGGTGCCGTTGGGCCTCTCCACGAGCTGGCCGCCGCCGCCGGTCTCCTCCAGGTAGCCGCTGTCGTTAATGGCAAAGGACGAGAAGGCCACCTTAGAGGGCAAGGCCGGGTCGGGGTAGCATAGCGTGAACTTCACGGTGTATTGGTCCACCGCCTCAATCGCCTTGAACTCGCCGCCGTAGTCGCAGTTGGGCGCCTCCACCTTCATCGGCTCAAAGGCGGGCGCCGGTGTCGGCGGGGGTTGGGTCGGTGGTGGCGGTTGCGTCGGTGGCGGTTGCGTCGGCGGTGGCTGGGTCGGCTGGGGCGCAGCCGTCGGCGCGGGTGTGGCCGCCGGCCCACAGGCCGCCAGCACCAGGGCCGCCACAATCGCCAGCGCTGCCAGCATAAACCATCTGGGATGGTGCGTCATTCTTTCTCCTCCTTATTCAATATTCAGGCTATACCACATGATCACGCCATCGCGCCTTGCAGATGCTCTGGGTCTCGGCTCTCACCCCCCTCCTCAAGCGATTGCGTCCATACGCGCCCCACGCGAGCGAGGCGGGCGATCACCTGGCCGACCGCCGTCTCGGCCTCTGGGGCTATGGTGCAGAGTAGTATAGAGCAAATGGCCCCAGAAGTCAACCATCGGCGCGTGTCGCACACCTCCCCCGCGATCGGGAATAAAACCATAGAGAAGAGGTCACAACCCTGTAAGGTTTTGGCCGCTTCTCCGTCTTTATGGTGGACTTTGAACGGTCCCAATCAGCGAAGAAGGAGGACGGTCTCCCCCCGACCGAACCCAGGGGCGAAGAGAGAGATGAAACAGCGCATCCTGCTTGTTGACGACGATCCGGATTTGCTGGACCTGATGAAGTTGCGCCTGGAGGGCATGAATTTTGATGTGGCCCTCGCCCGCTCTGGGTTGGAGGGCCTGCGGTTGGCCTATCACATCCAGCCCGATGCCATCATCCTGGACCTGCGCTTGCCGGATGCCGATGGCTGGACGGTGTGCCAGCGCCTGCGCGAAATGTCCGACGTGCCCATTATGGTGCTCAGCGCCAGCACCGCCAAGCATGACCTGGTGCGCGCTCTCAACGTGGGCGCCGATGAGTTTGTGGCCAAGCCATTCCACTGGGATGAGCTTCTGGCGCGGCTGAAGGCCATGCTGCGCCGCGCCAAGCTGAGCGCACGCCCCATAAGCGACCACTGCCCGGCTCCCCAGCGCAGCCACAGCCTGTTGCTCAACCCGGCTGACCACACCGTCACCGTGCACGGCAAGAGCATTGAACTCACCCCGATTGAGTTCCGATTGCTGGCCTGCCTGCACCGCCATGCCGGGCGGGTTCTCCCCCACCATTACCTGCTGCTGGAGGTGTGGGGGCCGCAATATGCCGACCGCACCAACTATCTCAAGCTGTACATCCGCTACCTGCGCAAGAAGATAGAGCAGGACCCCAGCAACCCGCAACTGCTGCGCACGGAATGGGGGGTGGGGTATTACCTGAGCGAATCCTGAACGCGCCATGTGTGACCAATCCCCTTCCCCCCTTATTGGGAAGGGGAACAGGCCCATTCTCTCTCCCTGAATGGGGGAGGGGCGGAGTGAGAGTAGATCATCCCCATCCCCGCCCCTCCCCCGCAAGGGGAGCGCTATGGCCCTTACCCCCTGGTGCCGGGCTTTAGTCCGGTTGGGAGAGGGATATCGTTATGGAGGCAGCCGGAATGTGAGATGCACCTGCACGAAGAGCAGTTGACAAGAAGCGCCGGGCGCGTATACTTGGTTCACCGCCCGTCGGCGAGACCAACCCGCGCTTCAGGCCATGAGCGACGAAGAGCTTGCAACCCGGGTAGCCCAAGGCGATCAAGCCGCTTTTGCTGCCCTCTACGAACGCTACTTCCAGGGCATCTACGACCTGGCTGTCCGCATGACCCGCAGTGAGGACATCGCCGCCGACGTGGTCCAGAACACTTTCGTCAAAGCCTGGGAGCAGTTACGCCAGCGCTTCATCCCTCAGAACGTCAAAGCCTGGCTGTACACCGTCGCCCGGAATACCGCCATTGATGAGCTACGCCTGCGAAAGCGGCTGGTCCCGGCAGAGGAGGAGCGGGCCGAAGGCGCGCTGGCCTTCTCCTATGTTGAACTGGATAGCGCCAGGCTCTCACAACCCGAAGCCGTGCTTCAGGACAAAGAGTTGGTGGAGTTGGTGTGGAGCTCGGCCCAGGCGCTCAGTCCGGAGGACTACGCGCTGCTGGACCTGCACCTGCGGAAGGGCTTGAGCGCGGACGAACTGGCCACCAGCCTGGGCGTGGCTAAAGGGGCCTTGTATACCCGCCTCTCCCGGCTGAGGGATGCGCTGGAAGAGTCCATCGTCTCCACCCTGCTGGTCCGCCGGGGCCGGCGCGATTGCCCCCGCCTGGATGCCCTGCTCTCCGCCATGCAGGTCACCGAGATCACCCGCGAGGTCCGCCGTGCGGTCCAGGCCCACCTTCAGGACTGCCCCTCCTGCCAGGAGAGCAAACGGCGCTACGTCTCGCCGGTGGAGATCTTCGCCGGGCTGGCGCTGGTCCCGGCATCGCCGGCCCTGCGCGAGGCGATCTGGCAGGGGGTTTCAGCCCAGATCAGCGCAACGGCTGGCGTAGGTCGCGGCGCCCCTCGGCGGGTGCCGCGCCCCCGCCTGGCGCGGCCCGCCGCGCCCCCGGCGGCCCTGATCGGCCTCTCCACCGTTGCCCTGGTGGTCGCCGCCGTCGTCCTGGCCACCAGCCTGCTCCGCGTTGAGGACCCCCGGGATGCACGCAGCCCCACCCATGTCATCGGTCAGCCCTCCACCAGCAACATGATCACCATCATCTGGTCGCGCCAGCCAGGGGCGACGGGCTTCTCCCTGCTGTGGAGCCAGGCGCCCGACGATTTGCCGGACACCCTCCCTGAACTGATGGGGGATGCGACTGAGGCGGTCAGTCCCCCCTTGCCGCCTGGGGCCTGGTACTTCCACTTAAGGACGCAGGGCAGGTTGGGCCGCTGGACGAGCACGATCCATCTTGGCCCCTTCCTCATCCAGGCGCCGGAAGCCACCCCCCAGGCTACGCCCACACCCACGCCCACACCTGTCCCCACGGAGACGGCGGTAAGGACAGCCACCCACACGCCCACAGGCACGCCCACCGCCACCGACACGACGACACCCAGCCCCACCGACACGGCCACACGGACGCGCACGCCGGTGCGCACGTCATCGCCGACAGCACCGCCGCCCACAGCCACAGCCTCTCCCACATCTGTGTTGGTAGGCACGCCTATAGAGACAGCAGTACCGCCGCCAACCCACACGCCGCCTCCTAGCCCATCCCCGACCAACACATACACGCCGACGCGGACAGCCACACGCACTTATACGCCGACGAACACGCCCTCGCCGTCCGCCACATTAACACGTAGCGCCACGCCGACGCCAACGCGCACCAACACAGCCACCCCGACACCCACATCCACACCCACGCGCACGCCCACCTATACACCGACCCGCACGCCTACCAACACTGCAACCTATACGCCCTCGCCCTCTGCCACGCCGAGCCCTACCGCCACAGCGACCTACACAGTAACGGCCAGCCCGACGGCCACGCTCACCAACACAGCGACCCAAACACCAACACAGACGCGGACACCCACGAACACACCGACTGAGACACCGACCAACACGCCTACACCCAGAGCCACCTTCACGCCCACGCCCACTATAACGCGGACGAGCACACCCACCCCCACAGATACGCCGACAGGTACGCCAACGCACACACCCACCCCAACCGCGATCTTCGTCCCGCGCTGCGAGAATATCCCGCCCGACCCCTTCGGCTATCGCTGTGATGACACAGTGACGCGCCCCTGGATTGATGGGCGCATCAACACCGGCATCACCGAGGATGACCAGGTGGTGACCATCCCGATTGGCTTTACCTTCTACCTGTATAACACGGGGTACATCTCTGTCACAGTCAGCTCCAACGGCAACCTGCAATTCACCACCAAGCTTGCGGTCGCCGACAATACCTGCCTGCCCAGCCCGAACATGGGCGTGATGGTTGCCCCATTCTGGGATAACCTGTATCCGCCTGGCGGCGGTGGCGTGTATTACACCGTGACAGGGACGGCGCCTGACCGTATCCTGACCGTAGAATGGCGCGATCTGCCGCACTATCCAGCCAGCCCCTCCACCGTGCGCTTTGAGGTGCAGCTAGAAGAGGCCACCGGCGACATCTACGTCCTGTATCAGGACGTGGACTTCGGCGACCCGCGCTGGGATCGGGGCGCCAGCGCCACGGTGGGCATCCAGTTTTATAACGAGGCGTTCCTCCAGTACAGTTGCGATGAACCCGCCCTCATCCCCGACCTGGCCATCCGCTTCTACCCTATGCCCTCATTGAGAGGGGCACTTGCGCCAGCCGCTACACCCCGCCTGACCAACCCCACTCCCACGCCAACGGCCACGCGCCTACTAATGGCCACGCCGACCCCGACCCGGCCGCCGCTCCTGGCAACGCCCACCTGGACACCGCCCCCAATCAAGATCACGCCGACCCCATTTCGCCCCACGCCTACGCCCACGCCCACCTGGGGTTGGGCACGGGTCAGGGGGCGATAGAGGTCTCGCCTTCTTCCTGGACCGAACCCCTCCCCTCTGTGGGAGAGGGCTAGGGTGGGGGGCATGTCACCCCCTCCCCCCATTGTGGGGGAGGGGGTGGGGGGTAATCCATCGGGCATTTGCCCCGAATCTGAGATGCACCCGTACTGGGTTGGGCTTTTGCCCCCTTATCCCCTCATGGCTATAATTGCTTTATAGCGTTCAACTCTCAGTCAGCAACACCTGCGCGATAGACCATCGTCCATCGCTTACAAAGGGAAGGATAAGGAAAGGAGAACAGCCATGACCTTCAAAATCACCTATGCCACCCTGTCGGCTCAATCGGATGAACTCCATCGGGCCTTTGATGTCGCTCTAGGGCGCGTGCGCGAGGAATTGGGGGAGGCCCATCCCATGCTCATCAACGGCGAGCCGCGTTGGGCCGAGGAGACTTTCCCCAAGGTCAGCCCGATCAACACCGACTGGCTGCTGGGCACGTTCCAGAAAGGCAGCCGCCAGGATGCGAAGGACGCCATCGCCGCCGCCCGCGCTGCCTTCCCCGCCTGGGGGCGCACCCCCTGGCAGGAGCGCGTGGCTTTATTGCGCCGCGCCGCCGACCTGATCAGCGAGCGCCGTTATGAACTGGCCGCGCTGATGAGCCTGGAGGTGGGCAAGAACCGGCTGGAGTCGCTGGGCGACGTGGAGGAGACCGCCGACCTGATCCGCTACTATTGCCAGCAGATGGAAGAGAACAATGGCTTCAGCCGCCCTATGGGCGCGCTCTCGCCCAACGAGAAGACCCGCGATGTGCTCAAGCCCTACGGCGTCTGGGTGGTGATCTCGCCGTTCAACTTCCCCTTTGCCCTGGCCGGAGGCCCGGCAGGTGCTGCCCTCGTCGCCGGTAACACGGTGGTGTTCAAGCCCGCCAGCGACACGCCCTACACCGGCCTGAAGCTGGCCCAGGTCTTCCTGGACGCGGGCCTGCCTAAGGGCGTGTTCAACTTCGTCACCGGCCCCGGCGGCACGGTCGGTGATGAACTCGTCAACAGCCCGGATGTGGACGGGATCACCTTCACCGGCTCGTATGAGGTGGGCTTCAACCTATATAAGAGCTTCAGCCTTCGCTATCCGCGCCCCTGCATCGCGGAGATGGGCGGTAAGAACGCCACAATTGTCAGCCGCCACGCCGACCTGGAGGAGGCCGCCGAAGGCGTGATGCGTTCGGCCTTTGGCCTGCAAGGCCAGAAATGCAGCGCCACCTCCCGCGTCTATATTGAGCGCCCAGTCAAGGAGCAATTCACCGAGCTCCTGCTGGAGAAGACCCGCAAGATCGTCATCGGCGACCCTACCCAGCGCGATGTCTTCCTCGGCCCGGTGATCAACAAGAAGGCCTACACCGACTATCAGAGATACGTGGAGATCGCCCGGCGCGACGGTCAAATCCTGCACGGCGGCACGGTCCTGACCGAGGGCGATCTGGCCAAGGGCTATTTCTGCGCCCCGACGATTGTGGACAACCTGCCCAAGGACCATCGCTTCTTCTACGATGAGCTCTTCCTGCCCATTGTCTGCCTGGCGATGGTGGACTCGTTGGAGGAGGCGATGGAGCGCGCCAACGATTCGCTCTACGGCCTGACCGCTGGCTTCTACAGCGAAGACCCCAACGAGATCCAGTGGTTCTTTGACAACATCCAGGCGGGCGTGGTCTATGTCAACCGCCGGGCGGGGGCGACCACCGGCGCCTGGCCGGGCGTGCAGCCCTTCGGCGGCTGGAAGGGGTCCGGCTCCACCGGCAAGAACGGCGGCGGGCCGTACTACCTGCAGCAGTACATGCACGAGCAGAGCCAGACGATCATTGAATAGACGGGACGACGGACGGCAGACCGTTGGCTCCGTCCTTAAAGCAGCCCAGCCGTTGAGGACTTGAATGACCTATCGCTACGCCGTGTTAGGTGCGGGTCGTCAGGGGACCGCCTCCGCCTACGATCTGGCCCGATTGGGGGAGGCGGAGGAGGTGATCCTGGCGGACCTGCACTTCCGGGCTGCGGAACGGGCCGCCGAGCGCGTCAATCGCCTGATCGGCAGGCACGTGGCCCGGCCTATGCGCCTGGATGTGACCCACCATGCGACTGTAGTGGGCCTGATGCGCGGGCGCGATGCCGTCATCAGCGCCGTGCCCTATACCTTTAACCTGGGCCTGGCCAAAGCGGCGGTGGAGGCGGGGGTGAATTTCTGCGACCTGGGCGGGAACACCGAGATCGTCCGGCGCGAGTTGGACCTGCATACCCAGGCCGAGCACGCCGGTATTTCATTGATCCCCGACTGCGGTATGGGGCCGGGGATGGGGAACACGTTGGCGGTGTATGCCATGCGCCGCCTGGACCGCCCCCGCCACGTGACGATCTACGATGGTGGCCTGCCGCAGCACCCCAAACCGCCCTGGAATTACCAGCTTACCTTCAATATTGAAGGGCTGACCAACGAGTACACCGGCATGACGGTGTTCCTGCGCGGCGGCAAGCTGGTGGAGGTGCCCGCGCTGGCCGACCCGGAGGAAGTGGAGTTCCCCCCGCCCCTGGGCCGCCTGGAGGCGCGCGTCACCACCGGCGGTGTCTCCACCGCCCCCTGGACGTTCTACGGCCAGTTGGAGACCTACGAACTGAAGACCGTGCGCTACCCCGGCCATTGGGCGCAGATCCAGGCCTTCGCCGACCTGGGGCTGTTGGACCTGAAGCCCATTCGTGTCGGCGACCGGGAAGTTGTGCCGCGCCAGGTGTTTCATGCTCTGTTTGAGCCGCAGGTCAGCGCCCCCGAGGTGCGCGACATCGGCGTGATCCGGGTCTGGGTGCGGGGGGAGAAAGACGGCGCCCCGGCGGAGATCACCGTGGAGGTGATAGATGTCTACGACGAGGCCACCGGCTTCACGGCGATGGAGCGGTTGACCGGCTGGCACGCTTCTATCGTGGCCCACCTGATGGCGCGAGGCGACACGCCCAAAGGCGCCGTCCCCCTGGAAGTAGCCGTGCCGGGCGATGTGTTCGTGGCCGAGGCCCGCAGGCGGGGGTTTAACATCACCGAGCGGATATGCGTTGGATAGCTGAGATGGGCCAGTCTAAACCCTCCTCTGTCAACCGAATTGCCTTCATCGGCACCTATCTTCCCCGCCAATGCGGGATCGGGACATTTACGACGGACCTGGCGGAGGCGATTGCTGCCGAGTATCCAGAGGCGACTTGCATTGCCGTGCCCATCAATGACACGGAGGCGGGCTATGCCTACCCCCCGCGCGTGCGCTTTGAGATCGCCGAAGATGACATCACCTCCTATCGCCGCGCCGCCGATTTCCTGAACATCAACAGTATAGATGTGGTCTGCCTGCAACATGAGTACGGCATCTTTGGCGGCCCGGCCGGCAGCCACATCCTGGCGCTGCTGCGCGAACTGCGTATGCCTATTGTCAGCGCGCTACACACTATCCTACGCGAGCCGGACCCACTCCAGCGCAAGGTCTTGACCGAGGTCGCCGAGCTTTCCGACCGGCTGGTGGTGATGAGCCAGCGCGGAGAGGCGTTCCTCAAAGACATCTACCATGTGCCGGCGGAGAAGATTGACCTGATCCCGCACGGCATCCCGGATGTGCCCTTTGTGGACCCGAACTTTTACAAGGACAAGTTTGGTGTGGAGGGCCAGTTCGTCTTGCTCACCTTCGGCCTGCTCTCGCGCAACAAGGGGATTGAATATGTGATCGCCGCCCTGCCCACAATCCTGAAGCATATCCCCAACGTGGTTTATATCGTCCTGGGGGCCACGCATCCGCATGTGAAGCGACATGAGGGCGAGTCGTACCGGCTCTCGTTGCAGCGGCAGGCGCGGGAGCTGGGGGTGGAGAGGAACGTCCTCTTTTATAACCGTTTTGTCAGCCTGGAGGAGTTGGTGGAATTCATCGGCGCTGCCGACATCTACATCACTCCCTATCTGAACCCGACGCAGATTGTTTCTGGCACGCTGGCTTACACGGTCGGCGCAGGCAAGGCAGTGATCTCCACCCCCTACTGGTATGCCGAGGAGCTTCTGGCCGATGGACGTGGCCTGCTTGTGCCCTTCCGGGATCCACAGGCCATCGCCGAGCAGGTGCTGTATCTGCTGAACAACGAAACCGAGCGGCACGCCATGCGCAAGCGGGCCTACCTGTACGGGCGGGAGATGGTCTGGCCGAAGGTGGCTGCACGCTATATGGAGAGCTTTGAACGCGCTCGCGCAGCGCGTGCCCGCTCCCCCCGCGCCGTGTTCGTGGCCCGCACCCTGGACACGCGCCCGGCGGAGTTGCCCCTCCTCAACCTGGACCACGTGCGCTTGATGACCGATAACACCGGCATGCTCCAGCACGCGCTCTTCACCGTGCCGAACTACAGTGAGGGCTATACCACCGATGATAACGCCCGCGCCCTGATCCTGACCGTCCTTTTGCAGGAGATCGGCGAGAGGGCGGCCGCCCCTGTGCAGGGCCTGGCGGCGCGTTATCTGGCCTTCCTCTGGCACGCTTTCAACCCGGAGACAGGGCGCTTCCGCAACGTCCTGTCCTATGACAGGCGTTGGCTGGAGGAGGCCGGTTCAGAGGACTGCCATGGGCGAGCGCTGTGGGCCTTGGGGTGCGTGCTGGGGCGCTCCAACCACGAGGGGCTGCGCGGCGCGGCGGGCCGTTTATTCCAACAGGCGCTCCCCGCAGCACTCTCCTTTGAGCACCCGCGCCCCTGGGCCTTTACCCTGCTGGGCATCAATGAGTACCTGCGGCGCTTCTCTGGGGATTCCTTCGCCCAGAAAGTGCGTCAGGAACTGGCCGAGCGGCTGATGGCCCTTTACGCGAGGCATAGCTCAGCGGACTGGCCCTGGTTCGGTGAGGCCCTCACCTATGTCAACGCTCTCCTGCCCCATGCGCTGCTCCTGTGCGGCCCGGCGCTGGGACGCCAGGAGATGACGGAAGTGGGGCTGAGGGCACTGGAGTGGCTGGCCCAGATCCAGCGCTCAGAGGACGGCCATTTTGTCCCTATTGGCTCCAACGGCTTCTACCCGCGCGGCGGCGAACGTGCCCGCTTTGACCAACAGCCCATTGAGGCCCACGCGATGGTGGCGGCCTGTCTGGAAGCGCACCGTGTGACCGGCGAGCGTCGCTGGTACGATGAGGCCCGGCGGGCCTTTGAGTGGTTCCTGGGCCGCAACGACCTGCGCCTGCCGCTCTATGACGAAGCCACAGGCGGCTGCCGCGATGGCCTGCATCCCGACCGGGTCAACGAGAATGAGGGAGCAGAGTCCACCCTGGCCTTCTGGCTCTCCCTGGTGGAGTTGCGCCTGTGGGAGAACGTAATCAGCAGCCGCCCGGAATTGGCGTCCGTTGAGGCCGCCGGGAGGCATGAGCTTGTGCTGGAGCGCTATCCACAGCGCTCAGGCTGAAACCGCGCTATCCCGACCTGCTCCGCGACCTGGGGCCTTCCAGGGGCCGGCGACATTGCGCGCATCCATGCAGAGGTCTACGCCTTACCGCATAGCCATGCTGGCGCCCATCTCCTGGCGCGTCCCGCCCCGGCATTACGGCCCCTGGGAGCGGGTGGTCAGCCTATTGACCGAGGGGCTGGTGGAGCGCGGGCTGGAAGTCACCCTCTTTGCCACCGCTGACTCGCTTACGCGGGCCCGCCTGGTGGCCGTCTGCCCACGCCCGTACTCCGAAGACCCCAGCCTGGACCCTAAAGTGTGGGAGTGCCTGCATCTCGCTGCCGCCTTTGAGCGGGCCGCGGAGTTTGACCTGATCCATAACCATTTTGACTTCCTGCCCCTCACATATAGTGGCCTGGTCCAGACGCCGGTTATGACCACGATCCATGGCTTCTCTTCGGAGCGCATCCTGCCGGTTTACCAGAAGTACAATAAGCGCACCTACTATGTAGCCATCAGCAACGCCGACCGCCACCCCAGTCTGGACTATATCGCCACCGTGTATCATGGCATCGCCCTGGAGGAGTTCACGCTGCGCACGGATCCTGGCGACTACCTGCTGTTCTTTGGCCGTATTCACCCCGACAAGGGGACGGCGGAGGCCATTGAGGTCGCCCGCCGTTCGGGTCGCCGCCTGATTATCGCCGGCATCATCCATGACCGGGCCTACTTTGACCGCGAGGTGGCCCCCCACCTGGATGGGGAACGGATTCGCTATGTGGGTTCAGTCGGCCCGGCGGAGCGCGACAGATTGCTGGGCGGCGCCTATGCTCTGCTGCACCTGGTCAACTTCAAAGAGCCGTTCGGCTTGAGCCCGGTGGAGGCCATGGCCTGCGGCACGCCCGTGATCGCCCGGCCGCTCGGCGCTATACCGGAGATCATCCGGCATGGCGAGACCGGCTTCCTGGTGGGTGGCGTTGACGAAGCAGTCACCGCACTGAGTCAGGTCCCCCACCTGGACCGAGCGCGCATCCGTCAGCACGTCGCCACCCACTTCAACCGTGATCGCATGGTGGAAGACTACCTGCGCGTGTACCAGGAGGTGCTCAGGGGGCAAGGAACAGAGAGGTGAGGGAGGATGACAGCCGTTTTCCATCTGGGCGTCAATTACTGGCCGAGCAGCAGTGCGATGGCCTGGTGGCAGCGCTTTGATGCGGCGGAGGTGGAGCGCGACTTCGCCCGCATACGTAGCGCCGGCTGTGATAGCGTGCGCATCTTCCTCCTATGGGAGGATTTCCAGCCCGCACCGGACCGGATTTCAGAGGCGGCTCTCGCCCACTTGGGGGCGGTCGCCGATAGCGCAGCTCGGAACGGGCTGACCCTCGTGCCCACACTATTTACCGGCCACATGAGCGGCGCGAATTGGGCCCCCGCATGGGCGCTGGGCCGGGGTGTGGCCCTCTCCCGCTTCCCTGTGGTGGTCCAGGGGAAGATGACCCGCCGACCGCTCAGGAACTGGTACAGGGATAAGGCCATCCTGGAGGCGCAGGCGCTTTTCGCCCGGCGGGTTGCGGAGGTGCTGCACGACCATCCGGCGCTGGGGTTCTGGGACCTGGGGAATGAGCCTTCCAACTGCCTCAGGCCACCCACACGCCCGGCGGGGATCGCCTGGCTGGAACGCATTGCGGCGGAGGTCCGCGCCGTTGACCCCCATCACCCCATCACCCTGGGCCTGCACCAGGCCGATCTGGAACGGGATCAGCGGCTGGGGCCGGCCGAGGCCGCGCGCGTCTGCGACTTCCTGTGTATGCATGGCTACCCCATGTACACGGATTGGGCCGAAGGCCCGGCGGATGAATGGGTGCTCCCCTTCCTGGGGCTGGTGACCCGCTGGTTGGGCGGGAAGGAGGTGTTCTTTGAGGAGTTCGGCGCGCCGACCATCGCGGCCGATAACGTTCAGGCCTGGGCGCGTGCGCGCTCCAGTGGCGTCCCCATCCTGAGTGAAGAAGAGGGGGCGCAGTTTACGCGACGTGCCCTGGAGGTTCTCCACCGCTTTGGCTTCATGGGCGCGATGCTGTGGTGCTATAGCGACTATAGCCCAGCGCTTTGGGATAACCCGCCGTTCAATGTGGCGCCGCACGAGCCTTTCTTCGGCCTATGGCGCAGCGATGGCTCGGCCAAGCCCGCCGTCGCCGAGATCGGGCGCTTCGCCGCGATGGAGAGGCGTCCCGCATATGAGGATTTCAGTTGGATAGATGTAGGGAGGGAGACCTTTTACACACGCCCCAGACATAACCTGCGCCGGCTCTATCGCAGGTTCCGTGAGCATGTGTTATACCCCCCACCCTGGCCCTCCCCCGCACGAGGGGAGGGGGTGAATTCCCTTCCCCTGGATGGGGGAGGGTCAGGGAGGGGGTGACCGTTCTGCGATCTGCGGAGTAGTGAAGTCAGGCACTAGAAGCTGTTTCTCAACAGGGGGGAGAATGACCAGGCGTGAATCACTCTTTCAACGACATCCACGTAATCCTATTCTGACGGCTGCGGACTGGCCTTATCCTGTGAACACGGTTTTCAACGCCGGGGCGACGAAGCTCCCGGACGGGACCACACTGCTGTTGTGCCGCGTGGAGGACTATCGCGGCCATTCCCATTTGACCGCTGCCCGCTCCAGGAACGGTGTGGACGGTTGGGAGATAGACCCGCACCCCACCCTGATGCCTGATCCGGAAAACTACCCCGAAGAGGTGTGGGGGATTGAAGACCCCCGCATTACCTTTGTGCCTGAGTTGAACAAATACGCCGTTGTGTATACCTCCTACTCGCGAGGTGGACCAGGCGTCTCGTTGGCACTGACCGAGGATTTCCGTCACTTTGAGCGCTACGGCGTGATCATGCCGCCGGAGGACAAGGACGCGGCGCTCTTGCCGCGCCGCATTGACGGCTACTGGGCCTTGATCCACCGCCCGGTATCCCCCATCAGCGGCGCCCATATCTGGGTCTCTTACTCCCCTGACCTGCGCCACTGGGGGCGGCACCGGCTGGCGCTGGAGGCCCGGCGGGGCGCCTGGTGGGATGCAAATAAGATCGGCCTGTCGCCGCCGCCGATTGAGACGGAGGAGGGCTGGCTGGTTCTCTACCATGGGGTGCGCAAGACGGTTTCGGGCGCGATCTATCGCCTGGGGCTGGCCCTGTTTGAGTTGAACCGGCCAGAACGCTGTATCCTGCGCAGCGATTCCTGGGTGTTGGGGCCGGAAGCGGACTATGAGCGCTTCGGCGATGTGAACAACGTGGTCTTTCCCTGCGGGTACACCATCGGGGATGACGGCGATACATTGAATCTGTACTACGGCGGCGCCGACACCTGTATCGCCCTGGCTACAGCCAGCATTCGCGCGTTGCTCGCCTGGCTGCACCGCTACGGCAAGCCCGACGTCAGCGGCCTGGACAAGTGGCACGAGGCGGAGTTGCGCAGCGCAGGCCCGGCGGAGTAGGGGCACGGCGCACTATCCCCTTCCTGCACGCGATAGGGTTCACTCCTCAGAGGAGGCTCAAGATAAGGCGGGGCCGGCATCCCCGCGCTCACCCGCCAACGCGCGGGCCTGGGCCAGTTCTGCGGGCGTATTGACGTTGATAAAGGAGAGATGCGCCGGGTCAAACCGGTCAATCTCCGCCTCGTCCACGTAGCGTACCCGGACTTCTGGGAAGAAGGCGATGACCTTGCGCACACCGCTCTCTAAGCTACGGCGGATAGGTTCCAGGCAGTTTTTGCTATATAGCGCGTGTAACGGCTCCGGCACCCCGCCCAAACGAGGCACGACCACGTCGTAGCCGGCGCGCAGGTGGATCAGATAGGCCAGGAGGTCACGGTTGAGGAAGGGCATATCGCAGGCGATCACCAGGGCATAGGGGCTGCGGGCTGCGTAGATTGCCGTGTAAATGCCCCCCAACGCTCCCTGCTCTGGGAAGACATCGCCGACGAGCGGCAGGCCCAGGTAGCAATATGCCTCCGGGCGGTTGGTAACAATGAGGGTCTCGGCGCCCAGCCCCGCCACCCGCGCCAGGACCTCTTCTATCAGCGGGCGCCCCAGGATGGAGACGAAGGCCTTATCCCTGCCCATCCGCGACGACTTGCCGCCCGCCAGGACCACGACCGAGACCGCTTCCATCATCTTCCGCTGACCCAAGTATAGCATCAGTGGGCCATTCTGCCACACCAGTCGGAGACCATCTCGGCAGGCGGAAGGCCAAGCCCCCTGTGACCAGCATCGCTTGTCTGGTGATTATCCACAGGTGGCGGGAATTTGAAAAGAAACGCCCTCTGTGGCAAGGTTAGGGATTCGGTTTTAAGTTTACACCCCCTCCCCCCGTCCAGGGGGAGGGAACAAGCGTATCCCTTCCCCCGCGCGCTCATAAAATCAGCATGGCGTCGCCGAAGCTGTAAAAGCGATAGCCCTCGCGGATGGCCTCCTGGTAGGCGCGCAGGATGAATTCGCGCCCGGCGAAGGCCGAGACAAGCATAAGCAACGTTGAGCGCGGCAGGTGGAAGTTGGTGATGAGCGCGTCCACGACGCGGAACTGGAAGCCGGGGTAAATGAACAGGTCGGTCTGGCCCTCAAAAGGGGCGACCGGGCGCCAGGGGCAGGCCTCGCTCGCGGCCTGGGCCAGGCCGCGCCGGGCAGCAGTTTCCAGCGTGCGCACCACCGTGGTGCCGACAGCAACAATGCGCCCCCCGGCCAGTTTGGTCTGGTTGATTTGCTCGGCGGTCTCCACCGGCAAGCGCGCCCATTCTGTGTGGATACGGTGCTCCTCAATGCGTTCCTCGGTCACCGGGCGGAAGGTATCCAGGCCGATGTGCAGGGTGACATAAGCAAAGCCAATGCCCTGCTGGCGCAGCCGCAGCATCAACTCCGGCGTGAAGTGCAGCCCGGCGGTAGGGGCAGCGACGGCGCCTGCGTGCCGGGCGTACACAGTCTGATAGCGCTCCGGGTCCTTGAGCGGTGTGCGAATATAGGGAGGGAGGGGGATCGTGCCAATGCTTTCCAGCAGAGGGGTGAGCGGGCGATCAAAGGCGATCACGCGCTCGCCTGTCTCGCCGACCTCCATGACCTCGCCCGTGAGATCGCACTTTTCAATCCCGATGCGCGTGCCCAGGCGCACGGCACGACCTCTCACCAGTGCTTCCCACACGGTCGGCGTGCGCGGGCGCAGCAGGAGCACCTCCACCCGGCCTCCGCTGGGCAGTTTACGCCCGAAGAGCCGGGCCGGGATGACCCGCGTATCGTTCAGCACGAGCAGGTCGCCGGGGCGCAGGTAGTCGCCGATGTCGCGGAAGATGCGGTGGGCGATGCTCTGGTCGGCCCGGTTGAGGACCATCAGCCGGGCGGCGTCGCGCGGCTCCACCGGCGTCTGCGCAATGCGCTCAGGCGGCAGTTCGTAGTCAAAATCGCGTATATCCATCGGCCAGCCCAACGACTGTACGAGCAGGTCTCAGGCCTGCCCCTACTGGCGCAAGCGCAGGATCAGGTTCAGGATCACGGTCAACAGCAGGCTGAGCAGGATGGAGGTGGCCAGCGGGAAGAAGCAGGAGAAGCCCTCCCGCTCAATGCGGATGTCGCCAGGGAGGTTCCCCAGCCAGGGGATGCGGCTGCCCAGCATCAGCAGCCCGCCGATCAGGGCGATCCCGATGCCCAGGATCAGGAGGATGCGGCCAACGTCGCTGAGGTCAGGCATAGGCTAAAACAGGGCGGGTTGTTCCGACTCCGGATAAGGGATACCCAGGTGCTCATAGGCCAGGCGGGTGGCCACGCGGCCCCGCGGCGAGCGGTCCAGGAAGCCCAATTGGAGCAGGTAAGGCTCCACCACGTCCATAATGGTGTCGGCCTCCTCGCTGATGGCGGCGGAGATGGTTTCCAGGCCAACCGGGCCACCGCCGAACTTCTCAATGATGGCGCGCAGCACACGCCGGTCCAAGTCATCCAACCCCTTCTCATCCACGTCCAGCAGGGCCAGCGCCTCGGCGGCGATCGGGCCGGTGATGGCGCCATCGGCGCGGACCTGGGCATAATCGCGCACGCGGCGCAGCAGGCGCAGGGCCACGCGGGGCGTGCCCCGCGCCCGGCGGGCGATCTCGGTGATCCCCGCGGCGTCAATGGGCGCCTCCAGCAGGCGAGCGGCCCGCTCCACAATGGCCTCCATGGCGGGCAGGTCGTAGAAGTCCAGGCGATAGACCGCGCCGAAACGGGCGCGCAACGGTGCGGTTAACAGGGCCAGGCGGGTGGTGGCGCCGATGACGGTGAAGCGCGGCAGGTTGAGCCGGATGGTGCGTGCGCCGGGGCCTTTGCCCACCACGATGTCCAGGACGAAATCCTCCATCGCCGGGTAGAGGATCTCCTCAACGGCGTGGCCCAGCCGATGGATCTCGTCAATGAACAGGACATCGCCCTTGCGCAGGCTGGTCAGAATGGCGGCCAGGTCGCCGGGGCGCTCGATCACCGGGCCGGCGGTGGGGCGGATGTTGACGCCCATTTCGCTGGCGATGACATAGGCGAAGCTGGTCTTGCCCAGGCCGGGCGGGCCGTAAAACAGGATGTGATCAACAGCCTCGCCGCGGGCTTTGGCGGCCTGGATCAGGATCGCCAGGTTCTCTTTCACCCGATCCTGGCCGAGCATATCGGCCAGGCTGCGCGGGCGCAACGCCGTATCCAGCCGGACGTCATCGCTTTTCTGGCGTGGTGAGATAATCCGATCGGTCATGTGTGATGTTTCCATCCTTGCCCAGCCGCCAGGCCGGGTGTTGCCTGTCCCACTCTATGTGCACGTGTGGAACACGTGTGCGGTGTAATTATACCCGAAATGGGGGGCCTTTCATAATTCGTGAGGCCCGGTGAGTCCTGGGGGTGGGCTGCCTTGCGCGATCGGAGGGGCAGTTTATAATCCTCTGCTATGGACACCGGCCCGCTCACACCAGGCGAGTTCCATACGCTGGCACGGATCTGCGATACGCTCCTGCCGCCGGGCGATTCGCCCTGGCGCGCCTCGGTCGCTGAACGGGGCGCGGCGCTCTTGAAGGGCCTGCCGAATGCAGACGATCTGGCGCAGTTGCGCCGGTTGCTGCGGCTGCTTGAGATGCCAGTGGCCAGCCTGGCGCTTACAGGCCAGGCCAAACGTTTGTCGGCGATGTCCCCTGTGGAACGCGAGAACGCCCTTCGTGCCTTGGCCCGTCATCCGCTCAGCCAGATACGCGGCGCCTTTCAGGCGCTCAAACGCCTGGCGATGGTCCTGTATTACGCCGATTGCGATGCCGAGGGGCACAATCCGGCCTGGCCTCCGCTTAACTACCCCGGACCGATCGCCGCCCCTCCCAACGTCCCCAAAACCATCCATCCGCTTGCCGTTGAAGACGGCGCGACGCTCGGCTGCGACGTCGTGATCGTCGGTTCAGGCGTGGGGGGTGGCATCGTCGCGGATGAGCTTACTGCCGCCGGCTATGACGTTATCGTGCTTGAAAAAGGGGGCTATTATAACGAGTCCGATTTCAATCAGCGCGAGTTTGAAGCGTTGCAAAAGCTATGCCTTGACGGTGGCTTGAGTGCCAGTCAGGACCAGGGGGTGGTCATCTTAGCCGGGTCCTGTCTGGGTGGTGGCACGGTGATCAACTATACGACCAGTTTGCGCACACCTGACCCGGTCCGGGCGGAGTGGGCGCGCCTGACCGGCCTGGATGTCTTCGTCAAGGACGAATTCACCCGCTCGCTGGATGCCGTGTGTGAACGCCTCCACGTCAACCAGGAGCACAACCGGCCGAGCCGACGTGATGAACTGATGGCTCGCGGGTTGACCGTCTGCGGCTGGCACGTGGATCGCATGCCGCGTAACGTAGACGGCTGCACGCAAGACGATGTGTGTGGCTACTGCGGTTTCGGCTGTGTGCGTGGTGCCAAGTGTTCTACACTTAAGACGTGCTTACAAGACGCGTTTGAGCGCGGCGCGCGCATCGTGGTGCACTGCGCCGCGGAACGTGTCTTGGTAGAAAACGGGCGCGCTGTGGGCGTGGTGGCCCGCACGCAAGCAGGCCACCCTGTCACCGTCCACGCTCGCGTTGTGGTGGTTGCGGCTGGCGCGATCCACTCCCCCGCGCTCTTATTGCGCTCTGGCCTGAGCCGGCCGGTCGGAGACTATCTGCGGCTGCATCCGGTGACGGCTGTGTGGGGCACCTTTGCGGAGGCGGTGCGGCCATGGACCGGCACACTGCAGGCGCTGTATTCTGAGCAATTCGCCGACCTTGATGAGGGCTACGGCGTGAGATTTGAGACGACGGCCATCCATCCGCTGTTTCTGGCATTTGGCGCGGCCTGGGAAAGCGCGGTCCAGTTTGACGCCACAATGCGGCGGCTCATTTATACTTCACCCGTTGGCATTCTGCTGCGCGACCGTTTTGGCGGGCGGGTCACCCTGAATCGCAGCGGCGTGCCGGTCATCCGTTATCGTATTGCGACATACGACCAACATCACGTTCGGCGCGGGGTTGAAGGCGCGGCGCGGGTGCTGCTGGCCGCCGGTGCACAGGAGATCTTCTCCACACAGAACCGCTTTGTGGCCTTCAGGCCGGGGGGCCGTGAGACATTGGAGGACTGGCTGGAGCGCGTGGACCGCGTCGGCTATGGCGCGAATCAGACGATCTACATCTCCTTCCACCAGATGGGGACCTGCCGTATGGGAAGTGATCGGGCGACGTCCGTCGTCAACGGCCGCGGTGAAACGCACGCGGTGAAGCACCTCTACGTGGCCGACGCCAGCCTGTTTCCCAGCGCGTCGGGTGTGAACCCGATGATCACGATCGCTGCGCTGGCGCACTACGTTGCGCAGCAGATCAAGGCAAGCTTGGCGTAGTGCCTCGGGTCTGGCGGGCCATGTCCTGATATGGGCGATATTTTTGAGGCACACATCCAGGAGCAAGGTGTGGGGAGTGTCCGCGAGACGGGCCGAGTGAAACCGCCGGCCCGGTATCGGTGGTTTGTCCTGGGCGTGTTTTTCGCCTTTGCGTTGCTCCACCAGGCCGACCGTCTGCTGATCAGCCCCTTGACGACCTCTATTATGGAGACGTTTGGCATCACCAGGGCGCAGATGGGGGCCGTGGTCAGCGGCACCCTGCTCGTGGGGAGCGTGTTGTTCCCGTTGTGGGGCTACCTGGGCGACCGCTTCGCCCGGGCCAGGTTGCTGGCGCTGGCCTCCCTTATCTGGGGGTCCACCACCTGGCTGAGCGCCGTTGCGCCCTCTTATCCTGCGTTCCTCGCCAGCCGGGCTGCCACCGGCATTGACGACACCAGCTACCCCGGCCTGTATAGCCTGATCTCGGATTACTTCGGGCCGCAGTTGCGTGGCAAGGTGTACGGCGTGTTACAGCTCACCCAGCCGTTGGGGTATCTGCTGGCGATGGCCCTGGCGCTCCTGCTGGGGGCGGTAATTGGCTGGCGTAGCGTGTTTTACCTCACGGCTTCGTTTGGCCTGGCCCTGGCTGTGGTGATCTTCCTGGCGGTGCGCGAACCGCCGCGAGGTCAGAGCGAGCCGGAACTGGAACAATTGGAGACCCTCCGTCTATATCAATTTGATTGGAGCAAGGCGCTGGGGGTGTTCCGCAAGCGCAGCCTGCTGTTCTTATTCGCCCAGGGGTTTGTGGGCGTGTTCCCCTGGAATGTGATCGCCTTCTGGTTCTTCGCCTATCTTGAAACGGAACGGAACTACACGGGAGAAAGCATCCTGCTGACGATGGCTCCGGTGGTCCTGGTGCTGGCGGCGGGGTACGTTGTGGGCGGGGCGTTGGGCGATTTCGTTTTCCAGCGCAACCGCCGTGGCCGCTTGCTGGTCGCTGTGACCGGCGTTCTCCTCGGAGCGGTGTTGCTGATGATCGCCATGAACATCCCGGTGGAGCAGCCGTTGCTCTTCTTCGCCATGCTCTGCCTCACGGCGCTGTTTATCCCCTTTGCCTCGGCCAACGTGGTCTCCACCGTGTACGATGTCACCCTGCCGGAGGTGCGCAGCACGGCGCTGGCCATCCAATACTTCATTGAGGAGGGTGGTTCAGCGCTGGCGCCCCTCCTGGCGGGCCTGATCGCTGACCGCTCGTCGTTGCACGTCGCTATCCTGAGCATTTGCGTGACGGCATGGATGCTGGCGGCGGTGTTGCTCGGTTTCGCCGCCTACTTGGTGCCGCGTGATATGGAGGCGTTACGCCGCCAATTGCGGGAGCGGGCCGAGGCTGAGCGGGCCTTACAGGCCCTGACCACGTAGCGCGCCGGGAAGGGTGCGGGGCTATTCGTCAAACAGCACGGTGGACTCGGCGTAATAGCGGACCTGTTTGTGGGCGACTTTGTGCCGCAGCCACTCCTCTAGCCAGGCGTTCTTTTCCTCTATGGAGCGTGCCTCGGCCAGGATATGCAGCGGCAGGTTCACGCGGAGTGCCCGGCGGGGGATGATGTGGCGGGTGATGCCTGCAGGGAGGCGCGCCTCGTTGCGGGCCAACTCCAGGATCTCCGCCGGTTCGTAGTGGGGGAAGACCACCACGGCTACCAGGTCGGGATAGAGCTGGGCGAGTTGGGCGATGCGGTCGGTGTTGGCGCGGTAGATGCGGCAGATGTCCTTATAGGCGTCCACCAGGGCGTTCAACAGCGCGGTGCGGCTTTGCAGGTCGTGGCCTCCCTCAATCAGGAAGACCTGCTCATCCCGGCAGACCAGGTAGGCCAGGATGTCGCGTCGCGCCAGGGCGGCGCGGGCGTGCAGCAGGCCGCTTGGTGTGAGCGTCAGCCCCAGGATGGCCTTCAGGCGCGTTGTGAAGGTCGCCAGGTCGCAGCCGGTGATGACGTGGTACCAGGTGGAAAGCTGGAGTTCGGGGTCCTCGTAGTCCACGATCTGGACCAGCATGTGGGGCAGGCCCAGGAGCTTCGCGGCGGTGACGCGGTTCGCGCCATCCAACACGACATAACGATCCTCCTCTGGGCTGAGACGAGCCACAATCGGCGGGTTGATCAGCACGCCTTCGGCCTTCAGCCGTTCGGCCAGCGGCAGCGAGCGCTGGACATCGTGCTGTTCGTGTGGGATCAGCCGGTCCAGCGGGACGATGCGTAGGGTGGGTAAATCAAACAGGGGCGGAGACACGTCATCTATTTTACATGGGTGGCCAGGTAGTCCAGGATGTCAATCTTGGTCAGGATGCCGATGACGGCGTCGTCTTCCACGACCACAGCGACGTTACCGGTGGTGAAGATGCCTAGCAGCGTCTCCAGGGGGGCATCGGGGTGGACCACAGCCACGTCCGGGTTGACGATGTCGGCGATGCTCTCCTCCATGGCGTGGGCGTGATCGGCCAGGAGCATGTGGTTGAGCAGGTCAATCTCGGTCACGATGCCGATGAGCTTCCCCTGGTCATCCACGACCGGCACCTGGGAGATGTCGTGCTGCTTCATCAGGGCGATGACATTCACCATCTTGTCGCTGGGCCGGGCGGTGATCACGCCCTGCATGGGCTTGGCCTTAAGCATGTCGGCGGCGCGATTCTCCAGCCAGGCCGACTCCAGGAAACCGTTTTCGCGCATCCAATCGTCATTGAATACTTTGGACAGGTAGCGGGCGCCGGAGTCGGGCAGGATGACGACCATGAGCGTCCCTGCGGGCAGATTGTGGGAAGTGGCATAGTGCAGTGCGCCGGCGACGGCGGTTCCTGAGGAGCCGCCGCAGAAGATGCCCTCCTCGCGCACCAGGCGGCGCGTCATCAGGAAGGATTCTTTGTCGCCGATTTGCACCATGTCGTCAATCACGCTGAAATCCAGCGCACCGGGGACGAAGTCTTCGCCGATGCCTTCCACCTTGTAGGTCTTCAGGAAGGGGTGGTCGGGCACGCGACCCAGCTTGAAGGTGTCGTAGAGCAGCGAGCCGACCGGGTCCACGCCGACGACCTTGATCTTGGGGTTCTGCTCCTTGAGGTAGCGGCCTGCGCCGGTGATCGTGCCGCCGGTGCCCACGCCAGCGACGAGGACATCAATCTGCCCGCCTGTCTGGCGCCAGATCTCCGGGCCGGTGGTGCGATAGTGGGCTTCGGGGTTGGCAGGGTTATAATACTGATTGGCGAGGATGGCGTTGGGCGTCTCTTGCACAATGCGGCGGGCCACGCTATAGTACGAACGTGGGTCGTCGGGTTCAACGGCGGTGGGGGTGATGATGACGCGGGCGCCGAAGGCGCGCAGCAGGCGGATCTTCTCTTCGCTCATCTTGTCGGGCATGACGAAGATGCACTTGTAGCCGCGAATGGCCGCGACGATAGCCAGCCCTACGCCGGTGTTGCCGGAGGTGGCTTCCACAATGGTGCCGCCTGGGCGCAGCAGGCCGCGTCGCTCGGCGTCCTCAATGATGGCGATGCCAATGCGGTCTTTGACCGATCCGCCGGGGTTAAGGAACTCCAGCTTGGCGTACACGGTCGCCTGAAGGCCCCGGGTCACGCGGTTGAGCCGGACCAGCGGCGTGTTGCCGATCACCCCCAGGATGTTGTCGTACATCTCGGTCGTGACCATGCCCTGGGGCGGGGGCGCGATAGCAGAAGCGTCCATAGCACCACCTCGTTGATTTAACCTGATGCTCTAGTGCAAGCGTACCATGAATGGCTGGTGTTGTCAATGCCTGTTATTTTACCCTGTGGAGATAATCCATTGAGCGCCTCTGAAATCTTCTCCATTGCGCCGGCAGTTCAGGAGGCGCTGAGTGCGGGCGGGCCGATAGTAGCGTTGGAATCCGCACTCATCAGCCATGGGCTGCCTTATCCGCTGAACCTGGAGACCGCTCAGGCGATGGAGGCCGCCATCCGGGCCGAGGGCGCGCTCCCGGCGACGATTGGCCTGATCGCCGGGCAGGTGGTGGTGGGGCTGAGCGCGGCGCAGTGCGAGCGGCTGGCGCGAGGGCAGGGCGTGCGCAAAGTCAGCCGCCGTGACCTGCCCCTGGCCCTCGCCTGGGGGATGGATGGGGGGACAACGGTCGCCGCGACGGTCTATCTCGCGGGGCGCTGCGGCCTGCGCGTGATGGCCACCGGCGGTATCGGTGGGGTGCATCGGGGGCAGCCATACGACATCTCCGCCGATCTGCCGGAACTGGCGCGGACACCGCTCGTCGTAGTGTGCTCCGGCCCCAAGGCGTTGCTTGATCTCCCCCTGACCCGTGAGGTGCTGGAGACGTACGGTGTCCCGGTCATTGGCTATGGCGTGGAGGAGATGCCCGCGTTCACCAGCGTGACCAGCGGGCTGCCGGTAGATGGCCGCGTGGATGCGCCGGAGGAGGTGGCGCGGCTGGTGCGCGCACGGGATGCGCTGGGGCTGAGGACAGCCCTGCTGGTCACTGTCCCTGTCCCTGCAGAGGTCGCCCTATCCCCAGAGGAAGCCCAGGCCGCTACAGCGCGGGCATTAGAGCTGGCCGAAGCGCAGGGTATCACCGGTGCGGCCCTGACCCCGTTTGTGCTGGCGCAGATGGCTGCGCTCACCGGCGGACGCAGCCGACAGGCGAATATCGCCCTGCTGGTGAACAACGCACGGGTGGCGGCGCGGATCGCGCGGGCGCTGGCGGGGACATGAGGCGTGATCCGCTACGTCGCCTTCGGCATCGTCATAGATGACCTGGTCTTTGAGGACGGCAGGCAAGTTTTGGGCGTCCTGGGTGGGGGTGGGCCGCAGGCGGCCTTTGGGATGCGGCTGTGGGGGGAGGGCGTGGGTCTGGTCGCGGCGGTCGGCGCCGATTGGCCTGTTGCCCATCGGGCACAATTGGAGGCAGCGGGCATTGACCTGAGAGGAGTGCTCACCGGCCCCTGGCCCACATTGCGTGCCTGGCAAATCTATGGGAGCGCAGGGGAGCGCCGCCACGTGTGGCGAGTGGCCCCGGGGCGCGACCGGCCTGACTGGTCACGCTGCCTGGCTCTGGCCCCTAGTGATTATCGGGCAGCACGTGGCTATCATCTGGGCCTCCATGCGGAGGCCACCGATCTGGGCCTGGTGCGCCAGTTGCGGGCCTACGGGGGATATGTGAGCTTGGAGTTGTTCCGGCCCGCCCCCCAGCCGCTGGACGCCGGCGCATTGCGTGCGCTGGCCTGTGCGCCTGACATCCTGTCGCTCACCTTAGAAGAAGCCCAATCTCTATACGCTTCCAAAGCCCCGTTGTCTTCGGAAAAAACGGGTCTCTGTGCCGATTTAGTGCGTCGTCTGCATCAGGCCGGGGCTCGTATGGTCGCGCTGCGCTTAGGCCCTGAGGGGGCACTTGTCAGCGGTGGGCGGACGGGGCGGGCCTGGCACATTCCCGCTTTTCCCACGACGGTGGTCGATCCGACCGGCGCGGACAACGCCTTCAGCGGCGCGTTCCTGGTGGGCATCGTTAAAACAGGCGATCCGCTGACGGCGGGGCTGTGGGGGAGTGTGGCCGCCTCCTTGATTATTGAGAGGGTTGGTCTCCCCGGCAGGATAGATGCGGCCCTGCGCCTGGAGGCCCGGCGTCGTGTTCAGGCGTTGCGCCCCCACGTCCGCACAGTTCAGATTTAATCCCATCTTCGCAATTCCCCTTCCTTTTTGCTTCCTGGGTCTGGCCTTCCGGCTCTGCGGCTACATAGCGGATGTGGACAGGTTATCCACAGCGCGACTGATTTTCATTCGGTTAAATACTATGTCGGCGCTATTTGATATTCGGTTAAATATTTTTTAGGTGCGGTGGCGATGGATGGGCCACTGTGGGGTGTGGCCATGATATTTCGTATAGTGAACATAGCCTTGTTACCTATATATCAGCTATCTAATATTTTAGATAAACTAGATAGCAGATATATAGTAGGGAAATGCCGTTGTCGCTGCGCGTGGAGGGGCACGTTGGGGGCAATTTATGCCCGGTCGCCTTGCCCCAGGCGCGCATTTGTGGTAGCATGACGAGCGGCTCCTGGGCACAGATGTGCTGTGCCCAGGACGCTGCTCAGGCCTATGTCTGTCCAGTCCAATCCGAGTGCCCTCACTGGGACGACGCGCCCATTGCCCTGGGTATGGGTATGGGGTGCGGCTGTGCTCCTCGTGGTGCTCTTCTTTCAGGTGCTGAACGGCGCCCACGATGCCTCGTTGACCGCAGATGAGCCGGTTCACATTTTGCGCGGTTATGCCTTGTGGCGCAGCGGTGACTTCCGTTTGCAATATGGGCATCCGCCGTTGATCCATTGGATCAGCGGGGCCGCGTTGGAGTTGGAACCCGACCTGCCGCCACCGCAGACACTGCCCGGCTGGGAGCAGGCTGACCGGATGACGATGGCCCCACAACTCCTGACAGGCTCGCCACAGCGCGTGGACCGCATCGTCTGGCTGGCGCGCTATCCCATTGCGCTTTTGGCGATATTGCTGGGCGCGGTCGTGTTCCGTTGGACGCGGGAGTGGCTGGGGCCGGTCGCAGGAGTGGCGGCTTTGGCGTTCCTGGCCTTCGATCCCAACATCATTGCGCATGCGGGCCTGGCGACAACGGACCTGGGGGTCAGTGTGTTCTTCTTTGCGGCGGCGTATACATTCTATCGGGCGCTGCGGCAGCCTACATTGGGTCGGCTGGCCATCGCCGGCCTTGCCTTTGGCCTGGCCCAGGCAGCCAAGCTCTCTGCGTTGATTTTAGGGCCGGCGTTTGTGCTGCTTGCGGCGCTGAGCGTGCTGCGGATACCCCGCCGCCAGGGGAGGGCAACGCCCATCTTCTCTATGGTGATCATCTTTGTGATCGGCGGGCTGACGCTGTGGGCGGTGTATGGCTTCCAGTGGGGGCCGGTGCCCGGCCTGGCCCTGTCGCTGCCGGCACCGGCGTATTGGGTGAGCCTGATCCGGCTGCGTGACCATGAAGAGCTGGGTCACCGCGCTTATCTCCTGGGGCAGATTTCCTCCGAAGGCTGGTGGTATTACTTTCCGGTTGCCTTTCTGGTGAAGACGCCCCTGCCGACGTTGATCGCGTTGGTGCTAGCGAGCATCGCCTGGCTACGTCACGTGATGAGACGCGGCCTTAATTGGCTGGAGCCCAGAGGCATAGCTATGGCCAGCTTGGTGGTGCCGCCGCTGGCCTACCTGGCTGTGAGCGTCAACAGCAGCCTGAACATCGGCTATCGGCATATCTTGCCAGTGTTGCCGTTCGCGTTTGTGTTCGCCTCTCAGATCCTCTGTCTGCCCGATTTGCTGCGTCGCCATGCCCCTAAGGGGAGCGGCATCGTGGCGGCGATCTTGCTGCTGTGGCTGGCAGTTGAGGCCCTTGCCATTCAGCCTTATCCGCTGGCCTATTTTAACCAGCTTGCCGGTGGGCCAGCGCAAGGCTACCGCGTGCTAGCCGATTCCAATCTGGATTGGGGGCAGGACCTCAAGCGGCTAGCCGCTGTACTGAAGGCGCAGGGGATTGAGCGCCCCTGGCTGAGCTACTTCGGTGGGGCGGACCCGGCGCTTTACGGGATTGAGTACCGGCGCTTACCCGCGCCGCCGCCATCGCCGCCCGCGCCCGATTATCACCCCTTCAACCCCGCACCTGGTGTCTACGCCATCAGCGCCAGCAATCTGGTGGGTGTCGGCCTGGCTGAACCCGATGCGTTCTATATCTTCCGCCAGCGCGAGCCGTTTGCCCATATCGGCTATTCCATCTTTCTGTATCGGATTGAGCCGACGCCGCTCCAGGGCGATTGGGTGGGCGCGTGCGCTGCGCCCGACCGGCCCTATGATGATGAGCGCATCCGCCAGGGGTTTGGCGTGCCCGACCTGCGCATCGCGCAGTTTGATTGTCGCAGCGGTTGGCTCTATGCGGAGGGCGGTAAACCCGGCTGGTATCTTATCCCGGTGGATACCGAGGGGCCGACGTTGGCCGGGCGCTTCCTGGCCGGCCTGGAGCCTGTTTTCCGTTCGCGCCGCACGGCGACGCATCCGCCTTTTACCCTATTCTATTGGCCAGGAGGCACTACCACGTTCACTCAGGCCGACCCGCCGGTCAATTTCGGCGGGGTTTTGACGTTTCTCGGTTATCGCCTGGAAGTCGGCCAGGTTGCAGCAGGCGAGGCGATTCACGTGGATACGGTCTGGCAGGTGACAGGCGCCAGCCCGGGCCTGGTCTCCATCCTGGCTCACCTGACAGCCCCAGATGGGCATTTGGTCAGTGGGGGCGATGGCCTGGGGGTGACGCCTGAGAGTTGGGCGGTGGGCGATGTGATCGTGCAGACGCATACGATTCAGGTTCCGGAGGATGCCGCGCCCGGTCTCTACATGCTCCAGACGGGCCTGTACGCTCTCCCGGAAGGGCGCCGCTTCCCGGTTCGTGGGGGTGGGGCTGCCGGTGCTGATCGGTTATCGTTCGCTCAGGTGCGTGTGGGGCCGTAGGCGTTGTATCGGACGGTAAGACTGCGTTATAATGGCGATGTGCGCACAGCAGACCTGCTTATAGGGGATGGGGAGGGGCTGGTATTAACGGAGATTGAGCTTTCAGCCGAGGTGGTCCATCCAGGCGAGGCCGTGCAGGTGCGCCTGACCTGGGGGGTGCAGGCACCTGTTGGAGCGGATTACACGGTCTTCCTCCATGCTCTCAGCGATGGCGAGCCACGCTTCCAGGCCGACCGCCCGCCGTTGTAAGGCGCTTATCCGACCGGTTTATGGGAGGCTGGTGAGGTAGTGACGGATACCATTACGCTGACAGTTCCGTCGGGTACATCGCCAGGGCACTATCGCCTGGTGACCGGCCTGTATGATCCTCAGACAGGGGTGTGCCTGCCCGCCTTTGCTGCCACCGGCGAGCGCCAGCCTGACGATGCGCTTCCACTTGGAGAGATTCAAGTTGCGCCCTAGCGCGTCAAAACACGCTCTTCTTCCTGCTCTCCTCTCCCCCGGTTTTTGGGGAAGGGTGGTGAAGGGAAGAGGGGCCGAATACGGCCTGCTGATCATTATTCTCTTGGGCTTCGGCGTGCGCATCTTCGCGCTGGATAAGCCCAGTCTGTGGTTGGATGAGACCTTCAGTTTCTCACTTTCAAACATGGCGTATTCTTTTCGGGCGCTGGTGGATGTCCTGGTGCGCGATGATCTCCATCCCTTCCTGTACTATCTGATCCTGTATGGGCATCGGTTGCTGGCTGGAGATAGTGAGTTCAGCCTGCGCTTTCTTTCGGTTTTGTTTGGCGTCCTGTTAATCCCCACGACGTACACTATCGCCAGGGAGTTATTGAGCGGCAGAGCCAGTGCGCGGCAAATAAGTATTATCATCGGCCTGACGTCAGCCGCATTGGTGGCCTTTTCGCCCTTCCTGGTGCGTTATTCGCGTGAGGTGCGGAGCTATATGTTAATTGCCCTGCTTATTGCGCTGGCTATGCTGGCGCTGTTGCGGGCGGTGCGCCTGGGCGGGCGTTGGTGGATTGTTTATGCTGCTCTGTTCACGCTCTCCTGGTACACGCATTATTTCTCCATTTTCCTCTTGCCAGCGTTCTTTTTCTATAGTGTGCTGATGGGGCGGAGGGCGTTCCTCCCCTGGCTGGGGGCGACCGGGTTATCTATCGGCCTGTTTTTGCCCTGGGTCGGGCCGATGTTATGGCAGATGAGGCGATTGATCGTTGCCCCCGACTTTTTTCCTGGCCAACTCAGTCCTTGGAAGGTCATTGAGGACCTGGCTCAGATTCTGCTGACGGAGCAGGGGGGTGAGATAGTTGGAGCGCAGTTCGTTGCGCCCCTGCTTTTGGTTGTTATTGGGCTTGTCACAGGCGGGCTTATCCTCCTGCGGCGGGACGATGTGGTTAAGCGAGCGACGCTTGTGTTTTTGGCCTGGATCGTGCCGGTGGCGTTGACAGCGGTGGCGGTGACGTATATACCCAAGTTTGCCCCGCGCTACATGATCACCGCGATTGCTCCGCTGATCCTCAGCCTGACGCTAGGTCTATGTTTGTTGCTCTGGCGTTGGTCGCGCATCGGGCGGACGATCTACGCAATCGCGGCGATTGTCGCTATGGTGCTCTCCTTAGGCCAGACGGTGTACGCTGCGGCGCGTGGTGAACTGGCCGAAGGCGACGACCCACGTTCGCTGGCACGCTTTCTCAAGGAGCGGACCGGGCCAGATGACGTGTTGCTCCTGGTCAAGGACGCGCCCCATATCTTCCAATATTATGATGCCGGGCCTGCACGGATCATCGGCCTCAATGTTATGACCGATCTGACGCACAGCGCTCAGGTGATCAATCAACTCCTGGCAGAACATCCGCGCCATATCTGGCTGATCTTATGGCAACAGGCCTGGGCTGATCCGGGGGATTTCGCGGCGACCGAACTCTTACGGCGAGGACGAACGATCACAGTCACCGGAAGTTTTGCTGGCTATAAGGCATGGGGCTTTGAGATGCTGGATTACAGCCCGATCGTCCTCCAGCCCACCCCCCAGGTGTTGCTGGACGCCGATTTTGGCGACGTGGCCTCGGTGGTTGGCTACGATGTGATTGACCATGACCCCGGTTGGCTTCACGTGATCTCCTATTGGCGCAGGAATCGCCCTGGTCCAGGCCGCTATATAGCCACCTTGACCCTGGAGGATGAGTATGGCTATAGTTATGCCTCGGCGACCCAGCCACTGGCCACCTGGAACTACCTTCCATCGGCCTGGCCACCGGGCGAGGCGGTGCGCGTCCGTATAGATGTACCTTTGCCGCCTTACTTGTCGCCGCGCACATATCGTGTCTGGCTTTCGTTATGGGACGCCAAAGCGAAGGGCTATGTGCCCATAACCCGCGCCACTGCTCCGGTGCAGGGGCGCCGCGTCCAACTCGCTGATCTGCCGCTGACCAGGGCGCAGCTTGACACGGGAGCGCTGGCGATCCCCCATCGTACTGAGCATACTTTTGCCGGTGGGCTGCGGTTGCTTGGCTATGATCTGAACCGAACCGAGGCGCTACCCGGCGATCCGCTCCTGCTGGCGCTGGGGTGGCAGGCGGCTAGCGATACACAGCGGATGTTCACGCCGCCTGAGGCTATCCACATAGGTCTGCGCGCAGCCGATGGGCGCGTGGCCTACTCAAGCGAATATCCGTTGTTGGATGGAGAGCCAGCAGCGGAATGGGCGGCAGGGGAGATCAGGCTTGGCGCCTATTTGCTGCTGCTGCCGGTTGAGTTGGAGGGCGGGCGCTACACGCTGGAAGTTGGTATAGCTGGGGATTGGCTGAAGCTACGTGATGTCAACATCCCCATGGAGCCTCGTCGCTTTGACCTGCCGCCCGACGTCCGGCCAGCAGATGCGCGGTTCGGGGGGCTGGCGCGACTGGCGGGCTATCGGCTGGAGCCGGAGGCTCTGGCGCCAGGGCGGCCCTTGACTGTGACGTTGTACTGGCGCGTTGAGGGAAGCACGCGGGAGAGCTACCACGTGACCGCGCAACTCATGGCCAACGGTGAAAAGATCGCGCAGCACGATGGCATTCCTGCTGGGGGCACGCGGCCCACGACAAGCTGGCTGCCCGGCGAGGTCGTCGCCGACGTGCACCCTATCGTCGTCCCCACCGATTTGCCGCAGGGCCAGTACGCCATCCTGGTGGCTGTCTATCAAGACGGCGAACGGCTTCCGGTGGGGCCAGATACAGATTTTGTTTTACTGCCCATCTCACCATGACCACTTTCTTGAGCGTATGACGTCTCAACAGCTTATTGCGGACCAACAACCTACTACTGGGCGCGTGTATGCGACATTTTTGCGCCGTGTGTTTGCAAGGGTGACACCTGTCCATCTATGTTACCTCTGTTTCGTGACCCTGGCGGTGATCTATAGCCTGGCGACACCGGTCTTTGAGTTCCCAGATGAATCGTTTCACTTCGCCGTGATTGACACGATTCGTCGTACGGGGACGCTGCCAGTGCAGCGTCCGGGGGAGGAGTCACCGTGGAAGCAGGTGGGCAGCCATCCACCTTTGTATTACTTTGTGGCGGCCGTGAGCACGCTCTGGATTGATACCAGCGACATGCCCCAAGTTCTGCGCTATAACCCCCATGCCTTTATCGGGCAGCCTTCGGCCCAGGACAACCGCAATCTGGTCATCCACGGCGAGCACGAGAGCTTCCCCTGGCAGGGTACGACACTGGCGATCCACGTTATTCGGTTAATGGGCGTGCTGATAGGCCTGGGCACATTGCTCTGCGTGACTGCGGTTGCGCGTGAGATGGCATCGGGACATGAGGGGGTTGTGCTCCTGGCGACTGCGCTGGTGGCGTTTAATCCCATGGTATTGTTTGTCAGCAGCGGTGTCAGCAACGATGGCCTGACCATGTTTTTGAGTGCGCTTGCCTTGCTCTTCAGCCTGCGCTTGTGGCGCATGGGGCTGTCACCCCAACGAGTCGCCTGGCTGGGGGTGCTCGTTGGCGCCGCCTCCCTGACCAAGGTCAGTGGGCTGACCTTGGTCCCACTGGCGCTGACAGCGGTGGGTGCCAGCGCCTGGCGCGAGCGTAAATGGCGTCAAGGGATCGTCGCGGGCGCGATCATCGTCACGCTCGTGGCGATCACAGCAGGGTGGTGGTATCTGCGTAATCGGTGGCTTTACGGCGAATGGTTGGGGCTATGGACCATGAGTCTTGTAGCCGGGCTGCGGCCTGGGGCGCCGGTTAGCTTATTTGAACTGCTTGCCGAGTGGCAAGGCTTTCGCTACTCTTACTGGGGCGTATTTGGCGCTTTCACCATTATCTTGCCTGATTGGCTTTATCACGCTTATGACCTGCTCCTGATCATCGCAGCCGCCGGGCTTATCTGGGAAGTTGTCCAACGGCTGCGACGTCCGGCTCGTTTTGACCTCAGCCGGGTGATTGAGGACTACGGCGACCTGGTGCCCTTCGCCCTGATCGCCCTCCAGGTCGTCATGACGATGGCTGGTATTATCCGCTTGACCAGTCTAACCATGGCCTCGCAAGGCCGATTGCTCTTCCCGGCCATCGGCGGTATCGCCACGTTAATGGCCGTAGGGCTGGCCAGGGTGCTGCACCTGCCCCTCCATTTCGGCCGTTCTCCACGTGGGTTGACGGTGGCCGAGAGGATAGGGCTGTATGCCCCTACGCTCCTGAGCCTGGCGCTTTTTGCCGTCGCTGCCCTGATCCCCTTTACTGTGATCGCCCCGGCCTATGTCCCACCGCAACCGGTGACGGAGGCCGACATCCCTGAAGGGGCCAGGATCCCAAAGGATCGCCGTGTCCGCTTCGGGGGGCAGGTTGAGTTGGTGGGGATGCAGGTGGGGGCCGAGCCTGTGCGAGCGGGTGACCGGCTGGAGGTGACGGTGTGGTGGCGGGCGGTTGCGCCGATGCAGGTGGATTATACGGCCTTTGCCCACGTCTATGGGCCTGGGCATGTCAAGCTGGGGGAGGTCAACCGCTATCCGGCCAGCGGGTGGTTTCCCACGTCGCAATGGCGCGTGGGCGACCTGTGGCGGGATACGTTCCGCGTGCCGATCCGGGAGGATACGGCGGCGCCGGCGATGCTGACGGTTGAAGTGGGCTTGTTTGACACAAGGACGTTTACGCCATTACCTCCGACAACGATGGATGGCAGCGCCTTGGGGCGGGTGATCGCCGGCTACGCCAAGCTGGCCGGACAGGCATCGGCAGCGGTGGACATCTCGCCGCAGGCGACGCGCTTCGGCGACCACATTTTCCTGGAAAGCGTAGAGATCACCCCAGATCCTCCGGTGGTGAGGCCGGGCGATGTCCTCTCGGTCACGCTCACCTGGCGCGCCGATGGACGGCCCGCGCGGGCCTATACGGTGTTTGTCCACCTGATCGGTGAGAACGGCCAGATCGTCACCCAAGGGGATGGGCCGCCTCAAGGGGGCGAATACCCCACCTCGTTCTGGGACGCCGGGGAGCGCATTGCCGATGCACATCTCCTGACGGTCCCGCCGGATGCCCCGCCTGGGCAGTATAGGCTGTATTTAGGGCTTTATGTCCTGGAGACCGGCGAACGCCTGCCGATTCTGGATGCGAATGGGCAGATCATCGCGGACCACGTGGTATGGCCCACGCCCATCGTCATCAGGTAGAATGGGGGAAGGGCGCGTCACCCTGCGCCCTTCCCTTGTCTAGCGCAGCGGCATGGTCGGATCGGCCAACCGCGCCCGGTCAGCGGCGCTTAACGTGGGTACCGTTTTGAGCAGCGCCTGGATAGCCTCAAGCTGGCCTTCGGCGGGGTTGATCACGAGCGCGCCGCGCAGTTGGTTCTGATAGAGGTAAAACACCGTGAGCGCCGGGCGAGCGGATGGGTCGGCAGGGCCGCGCTGGATCACGTCATCCCACTGGAACAGGTCGCCGTAGGCCTGGATGTCCAGGTCAAACAGGTCGGAGTAGAAGTAGGGCAGTTCGCTCCAGGGCACACGGTCGCCGGCCATGTTCAACCCGGCGATACGCCCTTGCTGGCGGGCGACGTCCCAGTGCTCAATGCGCATACGCCGATGATAGAGGGGGCTCCAGGCGGCGGCCATGTCGCCTGCGGCGAAGATGTCCGCGTCGCTGCTCTGAAGGTACTCGTCCACTGCCACGCCGTTGTGCTCAATGGCCAGCCCGGCCTGGTGCGCCAGCGCGATACGCGGGATGACGCCAGCGCCAACGACGGCGGTATCTGCGGGGATGATCTCACCCGAGGCCAGGCGCACGCCCCTGAGACGGTCGTCGCCGATGAAGGCATCCACATTCACCCCTGGGCGGATGGTCACCCCTTTCTGGGTGAAGTAGTCGGTGAGGAAGCGCCCCACGATTGGGCCGACGTGGTAGCTGAGCAGCAGGTCCTCGCGGAAGAGCAACGTGGTGTGCACGCCGCTCTGGGCGAAGGCCGAAGCCACTTCGGCGCCGATGAAGCCGCCGCCGATGACCGCGGCCTGCTGCGATTGGGCCATGGCTGCGCGCAGTTCGTCGGAATCCGGGATGGTGCGCAGGTAGTAAATCCCCGCCAGGTCATTGCCGGGGATATTGAGGCGGCGCGGCTCGGCGCCGGTCGCCAAGAGCAGCCGGTCGTAGCGCCACACGCTGCCGTCATTGAGGGTGACCTCGTGCGCCTGGGGGTTCAGCCCGATAGCGGTACGCCCGGTCAACGTCTCAATGTGGCGTTCCGCGTAAAATTCCGGCGGCTTGAAAAAGACCCTCTCCAGGGGGCGCTTGCCCATCAGGTATTTTTTGGACAGGTGGGGACGGTGGTAGGGGAGATAAGGCTCATCGCCGACAAGCACAATGCGCCCTGAGGTATCGCGCTCGCGGAGGGCTTCTGCGGCGCGTGCGCCGGCCAGCCCGGCGCCAACAATAAGGTAAGTGGTTTTCTCGCTCATGTGACCCTCTCCAATCACGGTTGAGTTTCCTAAAGTATCCCCTTCTCTAGTATCATACCTTTTTTGAGGAGAGGAGCAAGTGGTGGACGACGGACGCGGGATGACGGAGGACGAGATAGGCGCTTCGCGCCCGACGGAGGCCCCTCTGTCTTTCGTCCTTCGTCCTCCGTTTCCTTTGGTCCTTCTCCTGGTTGCCCTGGGCGTGCTTTTGCTCTCGCCGTTTCCCGACGACCGCGTTGCGGTGGGCGCGGTCCGTGCGGGCGATGCGGCCAGGCGCGCGTATGACTATCCGGCGGCGGTGAACGCCTACCAGCAGGCCGTTGTGCGGCAGGTGTGGAATCCGGCCCCCTGGTTGCGGCTGGCGCGTGTGCACGTGGTGATGCAGGAGAACGTGGCGGCACTCCAGGAAGCCTATGCCGCCGGCAGCCGGGGCGGCTTCACCCCTGAGGTGCGCGCTGAACTCGGCCAGGCGTTTGCCCACCTGGGGGACACGGCTGCTGCGCTGGAGCAGTGGCGCCAGGTTGCCAACGAGCTGCCAGAGGCGCCTGGACCGCCGAGAGTTGGTTGGGATGCGCTGGAGCGGGTTGCCGCTGGGTTCTACGATCTGGGCGTGGGGGAGGAAGCCGAGGCGCTCTATCGCCGCTTGCTGATGGCCCGGCCTGATCCCCGGGTGGCCTATCGGTTGGGGCTGCTTCTGGCTGCCCGCCAGCCGGAGGAGGCCGGCGCTTATCTGCGCCAGGCCGCTCATGATCCCCGTTTCCAGGCCCAGGCCGACATAGTGCTCAGTGTGCTCCTCCAGGAGCGATCGGACCCGGCGGAGGCCGCCGCCCATTTGGGGGCGGCGTTTGCCCGCGTGGAGGAGTGGCGCCTGGCGGAGCAGCAATTGTCCAGGGCGGTGGCGCAGAGGCCGAACTCCGCCCGGGCGCTGGCTTACCTGGGCCTGGCGCGTGACCAGTTGGGTCAGGATGGCTATGCGCCGCTGGCGCAGGCGTTGGCGCTGGCGCCGGAGGACCCGCTGGTTCACACCCTGATGGGCTATCACTGGAAGCGGCTTGGCTGGTGGGAGGCAGCCCGCGTGGAGTTTGAACAGGCCTATGACCGCGACCCGGCCAATGCGGCCCTCAGCGCCGAGATCGGCCTGATGTACGCGGCCAGGGGCGATTATGAGACGGCGCGCATCTGGCTGCGCGAGGCCACGCGCCTGGCGCCGGAGGACCCGGCGTTTTGGAAGCTGGCGGCCCGCTTTTACCTTGACCGTGCCTTTGAGGTGGCGCGGGAGGGCCTGCCTGCTGCGCTGCGGGCGACCGAACTGGCCCCGGATGACGCTGAAGCCTACGACCTGCTCGGCTGGGCGCTGTATCTCAACGGGGATGTGGCGGGCGCGTTGGGGGCGCTGAAGCGGGCGCTTGCGCTGGATCCCGGCCTGGCCGGCGCACACTATCATATGGGGTTGGTTCAGGCGCGGCGCGGCGACAGGGAGGCGGCCCGTCAGGCGTTCGCCCGCGCCGCAGCGCTGGACCCCGGCGGCCCGGTCGGCCGCCTGGCCCAACGGGAACTGTCCCCCTGACCCCTTTCGGCCCAATATGTTATAATTCGCCGGAAATGAGACATTCAACGGATTGGCCCTGGGGGTTAGGAGGAGCGGATGCGGGTCTATGTAGATACGCTGGGGTGTCGCCTGAACCAGAGCGAGATAGAGCGCCTGGCGCGGCAGTTTGAGCGCGCCGGGCATACGCTGGTCCGCGTGGCCGGGGAGGCCGACCTGTGCGTGGTCAACACCTGCGCGGTCACCGGCGAGGCCGAGCACAAGTCGCGCCAGCTTATCCGCCGCATTGCGCGGGCTGCGCCCCAGGCGCGGATTGTGGCCACCGGCTGTTACGCCCATCTGGCGCCAGATCGGGTTCGGGCGCTCCCCGGCGTGAGCCAGGTGGTCAATAACTTTGATAAGGACCGGCTGGTCGCGCTTGTGGCCCCTACTATAGTTCCCCTCTCCCCCGGTGCAGGGGGGCGGGTACAGGCCACCGCCGAACTGTTTGACCGTGAGCCGGTAGTGCGCGACTATGTCCCCGGCGCCTATGGGCGCACCCGCGCCTTCGTCAAAGTGCAGGATGGTTGCGATAACCGCTGTACCTTCTGCATCACCACGATTGCGCGGGGGCCGGGCCGCAGCCGCCCACTGGCCGAGGTCGTGGCCGAGGTGCAGGCGATGGCGGCCGGCGGCTACCAGGAGGTCGTCCTGACGGGGGTGCATCTCGGCTCCTATGGGCATGATCGGGGCGAACGCGATGGCCTGAAGCGGCTGGTTGCCGCCATCCTGGCCGATACCGATATCCCCCGGCTGCGCCTGTCCTCGTTGGAGCCTTGGGACCTGGATGAGGGCTTCTTTGAGCTGTGGGCGAACCCGCGCCTCTGTCCTCATTTGCACCTGCCCTTGCAGAGCGGCTGTGATCGCACGCTGCGGCGCATGGCCCGGCGCACCACCTGCGCCCGCTTTCGCCGCCTGGTGGAGGCCGCGCGCGCCGCCATCCCCGATCTGGCCCTGACCACCGACCTGATCGCCGGCTTCCCCGGCGAGAGCGAGGACGATTTCCGCGCCAGCTATGCGTATGTCGCCAGCATTGGCTTCGCCGGACTGCATGTCTTCCCGTATTCGGCGCGGCCCGGCACGGCAGCCGCGCGTATGCGCAACCAGGTGCCGCACCGGGTGAAGGAGGCGCGTTGCCGGGCGTTGATCGCGCTGGGCCGGGAGATGGGGCGGGCCTTCCGCCAACGCTATGTGGGCCGGACAATGGCGGTGTTGTGGGAGAGCGCGACCGGCGCGGATGAACAGGGCTGGCGTTGGAGCGGCCTGACCCCCAATTACCTGCGCGTGGAGGTCACCAGCCGAGAGGTGTTGCATAACCGCGTAACGCCGGTGCGCTTAGTGGCGCTGCGCGAAGATAACATTCTGGAGGGGGAATTGTGACAGCAGAGTGCATCTTCTGCCGGATCGTCGCGGGCCATGCGCCCGCTCAGATCGTCTATCGCGGCGAGGGCGTGACGGCTTTCCGCGACATCCATCCCCAGGCGCCTGTCCACATTCTGATCATCCCCGACCGGCATATCCCCAGCCTGGCCGAGGCCCAGCCAGAGGATGCCGAACTATTGGGGCGGCTATTGCTGGTGGCGCGGCAGCTGGCGGAGCAAGAGGGGCTGGGCAACGGCTATCGTCTGGTGTTGAACACAGGCCGACATGCCGGGCAATCGGTCTTTCATCTCCACTTCCACCTGCTAGGCGGTCGGGGCATGCGTTGGCCGCCGGGGTAAGCGGGTCCGATCTGAGGCACACGGGCCACTCCAGGGCCAGGGCACTAGACCGCGATACTTCCCATTTGCTGCCGCAGCACCGTGAAGCATTCCTTGAAGCCGCTGCCCGTGTAGGGGAATACGATCCGCTCAACCTGGGGGCGCCCCTCCCGAACTGTGTGCAACGCCAGGTACGATTCCAGGATGGACATGGAGAACTCCACCGAGGTGATCTCGGCCAGATCAAGGCTGCGGGGCAGATGGCGGGCCGCAGCGGGATCGGGGATACGCAGCAATCGTTGATGGGTGACGACCAGGGCTTCGGCGTACCCGCGGTGCTCCACCCAGGCTGGCAGCAAGGCGCGGGCGAGGACAGTTTCGCGGCTGCGCAGTTCGCTGGCGATGGCGGCCTCCAGGCGTGCGACAATAGGGGCGATGTCGTCGGCTGAATTGCTGGCCGGGTCGCGGAGCGGGAGGCGCAGCGGGGCGGGCGGTGTGGCCCGGCGCAGGCGGCGGTCATCCGGCTCAGGCTGCCAGCGCGACACGATGGCTGCGGCTTCACGTAACTCAGCGGCGGCCTCTGCCGGGAACTCCCAGATGGTGGTTTGCTGCCCCTGGGCTGCGCGCCATACGATGGTGAGCATGGCACTCCCCTGGTGGGACAGAGCGACTTCTATAGAAGCGACGCGCTCTGGTGGGGCGGTGTGCGCGATATAGCCGTAGCGAATGTTGGCCGAATCCGGGGGGACGATCTCGGCCACCAGCGTGAGCTGCTGGTCGGTCACAAACAGGATGCCTTCCTGCAGCGTCGGGCGCGGCGCGAACAGGTGCTTGAAAGCGCTCTTCATCGCCGGGCGGTTCACCGCGAACAGGATGCGCTCGCCTGGGGCCAGGTACTCGTCCACATATTTCTGGAAGCGGAAGGGCAATTGGTGGTAGGCGTATTCGGCCTCGCTGTGGGGTTCGGCTTCGCTTAACCGCCGTGCTCCGGCGACCCTGTAGCCCAGTGGCTTCCAGGCGGGGCGGGCGGGGCCCTGTTTCCTTCCGGCCCGCGCCAGCCGGGCCTGCTGCCGTGCCTGGTGGATCCAGGCGTGTGCGGCCTGGGCCGGTTCCCAGACGATCATCGTTGGGGAGGTGTGCGCCCCCTCATGGCAGGCGAAGGCCATCAGGGCCTGGCGTCGCTCCTCAGAGAGATCGTCTGGTGTGCGGATGGAGGCCGATTGCGGGTCAGCGGCGGCCACAGCCACGACGCGCCGCCACTCCCGCGCTCCATCCCGGCTGACGAGCAGGCCGATGGGGCGTGCCGTAACCACCGTGCCGGGGAAGGCCGAACGCGGCATAAGCAACCAGACCGGTACATTGTCCGCGCCATCAGGTGAGCTATCTGGAACCTCGGCACGATCACAGGGCGCGGGCTGGGGCGTCCGGTGGAATCCGCTCAACCGCAGCCCGCCGATAGCGGGATCGTAGGTGTAACAGGCGCAATCGTCACCCGCAGAGACGATACGCACTTCAATGAAGTCATTAACGCTGAAAGGTGTGCTCATCTCGGCTCGGTCCAGGAAAGGTGCTGAGGGATTAGCCTTGTAGTCAGGTGTCAGGTTGTTGATGTCCCATCTCCGCCAGCGCCTGCTGGGCCGCCTCGCGGATGGAGGCCAATGGGTCGGCCAGGGCCAGGGTGAGCGCCTGGGCCGCCTCGGCTCCGCCCAACTGGCCCAACGCCTGGGCAGCGGCCTGACGGGCGACGAAGGGGCGAGAGGCGTCGGCCAGCAGCCGGGCCAGCGTGGGCACGGCCCGCCGCTCCCCCAGCCGCCCCAGGGCACGGGCAGCCTGCCTGAGCATGGCCGGATCGCTGGTGTGCTCCACCAGCGCGCAGATAGGCTCCACCGCGCGCGTCTCGTGCAGCCAGCCGGAGAGGATATCCAGCGCCAGGCCGGCGCGTGTGGGCTCAGGGTGGTGCAGCGCGGCGATCAGCTTGTCCACGTAGCCCTGCTCCTCGGTCAGTGAGGCCCCGCAGTTGGGGCAGGTCGTAGCCTCATAGTCCAGTTCGGCCCAACAGTGCGGGCAATAGCGGATCAGCATCCAGGGCCACCTCTTTTCATCTCACCCTAAAGAGAATGATCGCCCCAGCCAGGCCGAGGGCGGCGGCATAGCCGAACCCGGCTGCGGGCGCGAGACCGGCCCACAGGCTGCCCACCACCAGGCTGGAGAGGAAATCCCCCAGGCCATTCACCGTCGCCAGCACCCCATAGCCGGTCCCGCGCAATTCCTCTGGCAGCAGGTCGGCGGCGATAGCCCCCTCCAGGGCATCCTCGGTGGCGATCACCATGCCGCCGAGTGCGAAGATCAGGCCGAGGATGGCCAGGTTGGGCACAGCGGCGATCAGCGCCAGGTTCATGGCAACGGCCAGCAGGTAGCCAAGCGCCAGCAGCCCGCGTTTACCCAGACGGTCAGCCAACGCCCCCACCGGGAAAGACGCGCCCGCATAAAACACGTTGTGGAGCACATACAGGGACACGGCCAGGGTGCTGGCCTGGGCTGCTCCAAGCGTGGGCGTGAGCACCTGCGCCGCCCGCAGGGTCAACAGGCTGTGGGCGAAATCACCCAGGCCAAACACGCCTACCCCCACCAGGAACAGCTTGAAGCGCAGCGGCAGCGCGCCGATGCTCTGCCACAGGCGCAGGGTATGATTGGGCTGCCGTCGTTGTTCGCGCACCAGGGTAGTGAAGGCCAGCGCAGCCAAGAGGCCGGGCAGGGCGCTCAGCCAGAACACGCTACGATAGTTCGCGCCCATGCCCACCAGGGCCAGAGCCACCAGCGGCCCGCCAATGGCCCCCACGGTGTCGCCTGCGCGGTGGAAGCCGAAAGCGCGCCCGCGCGCCTCGGCGGGTACGGATTCGGCCAAGATGGCGTCGCGCAACGGGCCGCGTATCCCCCGCCCCAGCCAGCCCAGGGCGCGGATCAGCAGGACCTGCGGCCAGGCTGTGGCCAAGGCAAACAGGCCCGTGCTCGCGGTCAGGGTGTAGCCCAAGATAACCAGCGGCTTGCGCTGCCCGATGCGGTCTGTGTACCAGCCGGCAGCCAACTTGACGAAGCTGGAGAGGGCATCGGCTACTCCCTCAATCGCCCCCAGCGCGCTGGCGGAGGCGCCGATGTTGAGCAGGAACAGTGGCAACAGCGCTGTGGCCATCTCATGCCCCAGGTCGCTCAAAAAGCTGGTCAGTCCCATGCCGATTACGTTGCGGTTGAGCCAGCCTTCAGCCGCAAGTGAGGCACTCTGGGCGGGCGATTCTCTCCGGATAGGATCAGGCATGTCAGCGCCTAACCGCCTCGCCGCTCCACAGGGCAATGGCTTCAATCAGGATAGGCAGGGATACGCCCAGCGTGAAGTGCTGGTGGCCGAGAACTGTGATCATTTCACCCACCTGAGGGCCATCGTCCTGACGCCAGGCAATGCGGACGTGCGCATGGCCGGTCAGGGTGAGCAGCCGGAAGGTCGTCTCCCTTCCTGTTTCTACCGAGGCGACCCGGCCTTCCAGCCAGGTGAAGGCGCCGGTCCGCGCCCATAACAGGCGGCAGGCCAGGTGAAAGGGCTGGGGCAACCGCTCCCAATCCGGCAAACGGTAGCCCATCTGGCGGTCAAAGAAGATCAGCATTTCGTCCGGTATCTCAGCCGTGAAGACCTGGAAACCGAGCTTCAGCAGGGACAGGAGATAGCCGGGATCGGTGAAGCGATGGCACAGCAGGAGTGGCGGAGCAGGCGCTATCCCTGCTGAGGCAGCACTGCGGGCGGCCAGGCAGGCCAGGAGATCATCAGGCAATGGCGCGGGCAGGGTGATGATCTCCTGTGCGCGCAAGACCTCATGGGCATGGGGTGCGTTCAACGCCAATCACCTCCGGCTTCTCCCCGGCAAAAAAGGCTACGGTGCGTATCCAGGCGGATTGCTCCGACGGCAATTTAGGCTCATAGCGGTATTCCCAGGCACGTTTGCGGATGTATTCTTGAAGCTCCCTATCCAGCCGCGTGAGCTTCTCATACGTAATGCGCATCAGGAAGTGTGCGGCCTGTGCCCGCTCTGGCCCGGCCAGGGCCAGCGCCCGCCGCAGGTGGGCCAGGCACAGCCCATCGGAGGCGCGGACCCATTCCTGGAACTCGGCCTGCATACATCCTCGCACCAGCCATTCTAGATAAGTCGCTTCGCTGTTTTGGCTCAACTCACACACCCGGCAGCGCCCGCGCGGCCACAGGCCGGGCGCACCACTGCTGGCAGATGTGCGCGCCGACCGTGCCAGGCGTTGCTCCCACCAGTGGCGAAGGGGCCTCCACCAGCGGCGCCACATTGACATGGAGGGGCGGACAGTGTCCCGTTTCATGTCGCCCAGGGCAGTTTCCAACTCCATCAGGATGCGCCTGGTCAAATCCTCCACCAGGATCGCGGTTCCCAGGCCGTCTCCCTGGGTGGCTATCTCCGTTTGCTGAAGTTGCCAGGCATGGGTGGGGCAGAAGCCCAGGCTACGCACGAAGTGGAGCCGGGTCTCGCCGTCGTTGACGTGCTCCCAAAGCAGGTTGCGGATGTAACGGTCGGCCGCTTGGTGATACAGGCGGCACAGGGGGCAGCCTGGTTCTCGCAGGGCCAGCTTGAGCTGCAAGGTGATCAGGTCTATGTCCATACTAGCGGATACCCTTCTGGGCGGACATCTGGCCAATAGCGCGCCTCCAGGCGTTGCCTTCCTGGCCCATCGGCTCGTGGGCAAAGCGGTAGTCCTGTTTGCGGATGAACTCACTCAGGTCGGCGTCCAGGCGTTCCAGGCAGGTTATTTCCAGTTCCACCAGCCGGTTAAAAGCGGCCTCGTTCCCCGCAAGTTGCAAGGCGCGGCGGAAGTGGGGCAGGCACAGGCCGCTGGAGGCGCGAAAGGCCGAGCACATGTCTTCATCGTCCAGGGCCTCAATCAAGGTGCCCAGATACACGTCTTCCGCTGCGTGCTGGTGGCGGCAGGCCGGGCACTCACGCTGGGGCACTAAAGCCGCCACCAGGTCGGCTGTCCCCGCCAGGGGCTGATCCCCGCCCAGTGCCCCTGGCAGGCGTTGGAGCGAGAGGGGCTGAGAGCGGCGATATTTTCCCTGGCGGATCAACTGGAGCACGGTCTCCAGGACATCGCGGTAGATCAAAGCGATGCCCAGCGCCCCGCCGCTCAAGGTTTGCAACTGCCAGGCATGCTCATTACACAGGCCACGCGCCTCGCGGATGTCCTGCCGCAGGCCGGGGTCATTCACCGATTCATAGAGCAGGCTGTCCAGATAGCTCGCCACCGCTTTCGCTGCCAGGTCGCATAGTGGGCAGGGCTGTTGCGCACTGGCCGCGCTGCGGGCCAGGGCCTCACGCAAGTTGTAGTAGGCGGTATGTTTGGATGACATCGTTCCCACCGATCAAAAAAGCCTCTACCGGTGGATGCTCACAGGTAGAGGCTATCAGCCTTCTCGGCAATATATCCCAGGTCCCAAATAGACCACCGCGAGCCTCATCGCGGATTTAGCGTTATTATACCACCGAAGTGGGGACCCGGCAAGGGGGTGCATTTCAATTTTAGGGCGAGTTGGGGATGGCGACTGAAAGCCCGCCGTGGGCGCAGCGAAGGGTCGCGCTGGAGTAAGGGCGTAGTGCGCTGTGCTCCTACACGGGCACGGTTTCAACCGCAGGGCTGCCCGTAGCCGTTTGACGCCGGGCGAGAGGTGGGCTATAATCTATCTGGCGATGAAGCTCGCCGGCGGGCAGGTCCGCCAATGTCGTTCAAGCGACTGATAGCTTCTACCTTCAGGTAGAAGCTTTTTGTTTCAAGGGATACGTGCGAAAATGGGTACGATCATCAAAGACAACACAGTTGGGCATCCTATGGGGGCTGAAATTCGCATAGTCAGTCAGTTTGCTCAGGCCATCCGGGAGAATATCGCCCGCGTGATCGTGGGGAAAGAAGCGGTGGTGGACCTGCTGCTTGTGGCCCTGCTCTGTGAGGGTCACGTACTGATTGAGGATGTGCCCGGCATCGGCAAGACCACCCTGGCGAAGGCGCTGGCGCGCTCGCTGGATTGCTCCTTCCGCCGCATCCAGTTCACGCCCGATCTGTTGCCCTCCGACATCACCGGCGTCAACGTCTTTAACCAAAAGACCGGCGAGTTTGAGTTCCGCCCCGGCCCGGTGATGGCCCAGATCGTGCTGGCCGACGAGATCAACCGCGCCGGACCGCGCACGCAGTCGGCGCTGTTGGAGGCCATGCAGGAGCGGCAGGTGACGGCGGACGGCGTCACTCATCCCCTGCCCCGGCCCTTCCTCGTCCTGGCTACGCAGAACCCGGTGGAGTTAGAGGGCACATTCCCCTTGCCTGAGGCTCAGATCGATCGCTTCCTGTTGCGCGTCGGCCTGGGGTATCCCGATGCCGCTGAGGAGCGGGCCATCCTGCATCGCTTTCGCGAGGAGGACCCCCTGGAGAGGTTGCAGCCGGTGGTCAGCGCCGCTGAGGTGCTGGCGATGGGGGCGCGCTGTCGCCAGGTGTTTGTGCATGAGGCGGTGGAGGGGTACATTGTGGACATTGTGCGCGCTTCGCGCACCAGCCCGGAGGTGCGCTTGGGTATCAGCCCACGCGGCACGCTGGCCCTGTATCGCACCAGCCAGGCCCTGGCGGCACTCCGTGGCCGTGACTACGTCATCCCCGATGACGTCAAGACCTTGGCCATTCCTGTTCTGGCCCACCGCTTGATCCCGGCGACGCACACGCGCATCAAAGGGGGCAGCCGCGAGGGCCTGGTGGCTGCTCTCCTGGAACAGGTGCCCGTCCCGGTGGAGGAGAACTGGCATGCGCAGTAATCTCTGGGTGGCTCTGATCGGCCTCATTTTGCTCACGAGCGCGCTCCTGCAGCAGCCCGCCCTCCTCTTGCTGGGGCTGCTGTTATCGCTCGTCGCCGGGGCAAGCCGCTTGTGGCGCCACGCCTGCCTGGCAGAGGTCACCTACCGCCGCCGCTTCGGAGCGAAGCGCCTGGAGTTTGGTGAAGAGACCGACCTGTTCATTGAGATCGTTAACCGCAAGCCTCTGCCGCTGGCCTGGCTCAAGGTGGAGGATGAGTTTCCTGAGGAACTGGACCTGCTCACCGGACGCTTACAGGCTTCTTCTATACCGCGCCGGGCCTATTTGACCAATGTCCTGGCCTTGCGCTGGTATGAGCGCGTGCAGCGCCGCTATCGCCTCCGCGCTCGTCAGCGCGGCGTGTTCACCTTTGGCCCGGCGCGGGTCCGATCCGGGGACATATTCGGCTTCGCCGTGCGCGAGGAGGAGATGGGCGGGATAGATGAACTCGTCGTCTATCCAAAGGTCTTTCCCTTAGAGCAGTTGGGCCTGCCTGCCGAACGGCCTCTGGGCGAGGCGCGCGCCTTGCGCCGACTGCTGGAAGACCCCCTCTATCTCATGGGGGTGCGCGATTATGCCCCCGGTGACAGTTTCCGCCATATTCACTGGAAGGCCACGGCCCGCGTCGGTCAGTTGCAGACAAAGGTCTATGACCCCACCGCCACCCTCTCGGTGATCATCTTCCTGAACGTTGAGACAGCGGAGATGGCCTATTATGGGATTGATGCCGAGGCCTTTGAATACGCGCTGAGCGCGGCGGCGTCTATCGCCGGCTATGCGCTGGAGGTGGGCTATCCGGTTGGCCTGTATGTGAACACCGCCATCGGCAACAGCCTGCAAGCCGTCAGGCTGCCGCCCGACCGTTCACCGGAGCGCTGGACGGACATCCTGGAGACGCTGGCTCGCATCACCACCGTTCGGCTGCTCAGGTTTGATGAACTGCTGCAGGCCGAGGCGCCTCGCCTGCTCTACGGCGCGACGATCATCGCCATCACTGCGGTGGTGACGGCGGGGATCGCTGAAGCGCTGCTGGAGTTGCGCCGGGCGGGCCATCCGGTGGCGCTGTTCGTGGTTGGCGACCGGGCGCGTGTGCCGGAATTGCCCGGCGTGTACGTGGTCACCTTAGGCGGAGGCGATCACTGGCGCTGGCTGCGCTCGCTTGACTTTTCTCACCAGCCCGGCACGGATGTTGCTACGGATGCGCGCATAGATACGCATGTACACCATGCCGTGCCCCAACGGATACATGGGTAAGACGCATCCTCATGGACAAAAAATCGGGGCGCGAAGGGGCAGTGGGAAAAGGTAACGGAGGCGCCGCCTTCGGCGGTGTATCGGGGTTGCTTTTGCCTGCGACGCTGGCGCTGATGACGGCTTCCTGGGTAGGAGCGGTGTTGGCCGTGTTTAGCGCCCGTACAATGGCAGGCGAGTTGGCCCCGCCTCCTGTGGTTGTGCTCGCCTTGTGGTGGCTAGGTGGGTGGTTCGTCACGCGCTGGTGCCTGTCCCAGCCCTGGGCGGAGAGGCGCGGGGGGCAGGTGGTGGCCATAAGCGGCCTGGTGGCTGTGCTCCTGGGGTTGTGGGGGCTATATTTGCGCTCTAGCTACGATCTCTGGGATATACGCTGGCTGGGGGCGCTGTGGCGGATCAGCCTGGCTGAGGTAAGCAGTGGGTTGCCCGTGCCGCTGCTCAGCGCCATGGCCGGCCTCCTGCTGTGGTGGCGGGGCATTGTCGCCGGGCGTGAGCCTGTCATCGGCTATGACGCCGTGTATCGCGGGTTCGGCACGGGGGTGGTCGCCTGGATGGGCGCGCTGATCGTGGCGGGGTCAGACGGGGGCTGGGCCGGCCTGGGGGGAGGGGTGCTCTTGTTCTTTCTGGCGAGCTTGAGCGGCCTGGCGCTGGCCAGCCTGGTGTCGGTTCAGCGCCAGGCGCAGGGGCAAGCCGGGCCGGGCATCAGCCGCTTCTGGCTGGTGGCTGTGGCCTCGGTCATCCTGACGATCCTGGCGTTAGGCGTGCTCCTCAGCCAGGTGTTAGCGCCAGAGCTTATCGCGCAGCTTCTGGGGCTGTTCAGGCCGATTGTCAACCTGCTGGCGCAGGGGCTGTATCTTCTTTTGACCGCGATTGTGGCGCTTGTGTTCATCGTCCTGGGGCCGATCATTGAATTTTTGCGTCCGCGGAGCCCCGCCGCGCCGTTGCCCACGCCGCAATCCGATCCGTTTGAGAACTTCCGACGCGAGATGGAGCGGGCGGCCCAGGGAAGTCCGGCACCGCCCGGCTGGGTGGTGACTTTGGTACAAGCCCTGCTTGTACTGGCACTGCTGCTGGCTGTGCTCTTCTTCCTTTCACGGGCCTTCCGCCGCCTGCGCCTGCTGGATAGCGAGGGCGTGGAGGAGATGCGCGAGTCCATCGGCTCATGGGCGCTGCTGTGGGCACAGTTCGGGGCGCTCCTGCGCCGCCTGCGTCGGCGTGTTCCAACGGTGGCAGCCGACCCATTTCTGCCGTTGGAGGCTGTTCCGGGTGAGGCGGGGCGGTTATCTATCCGCGAAGTCTACCGGCAGTTGCTGGCGCTGGCGCGCGAGCGCGGCGTTCCCCGCGCCCGGTCGCAAACGCCCTATGAGTATGAGAGGGTGCTGGGTCAGGCCTTTGCCCAGAGCCAGGAGGAGGTGGAGGCGATCACAGAGGCTTACGTGGCCGCCCGCTACGGCCCGGCCTCGCCGCCGGAGGGGGTCGTCTCGCGGGTCAATCGGGCCTGGCAGGCGCTGCTCGGAAGAAGCCGTTGAATTTATTCAGCAGGGGCTATGCGCGCTTCTGTGGCCGCGTCGTCTCGTCAGAGACGCCGATCACGCCGCGCACGTGGCGGGCGATCTGGGCTGCGGCTGCCGCCACGCTGGCGGGCACCTCGCCGAGCAGCCGGACCAGCCCGCGCTCCACGTCCACCTGAAGCGGCTGCCCCCGCGTCTCCGGCTGCGTCTCCAGGCCCCGGATCAGGCTGGTGCGGATCTGGGAGTCGCTGGCCGCAGGCTGGTAGCGTGGCAACTGCGCCACGTCGGCGCGCCCTAGCGTCAGGCGAATGCCTTGCTCGCTGATGCGGCCAATATGCTCCGCTGGCACGATAAAGTCCTCATTGTCCGACCAGGGCTGGCGACGCACGATCACATGGGTCAGGCGGCGCGTCTTGGGGTCGGCCAGCATGTGGTCAATCGTACCGATGGTCTGCCCATCGTTGGTCTCCACCGGCAGGCCGCGTGTGAGCAGGACCTCGTCATCGTGGAGGCCAGTGCGCACGCGCTGCCAGACCACCGGTTGGCCGGGGTGTGCCAAGGCACGATAGGGGCTGACCCACAGGCGCACGTCTGCCGGGCTGTGGCCGTAGACCGGCTTCATACGCGAGTCCGGCATGGCGAACTCCACTTCCTGATACTCCGGCAGGGCCTCCAGTTCAAACAGCCGTGCATTCAGGTGGATGCCCTGGGCGTCGGTGCGCAACACCCAGCTCACCGGCACGACGATGGCGCGCTTCAACACCTGGCCGCGCTCAATCACCAGGTCGGTGATCGCCTGGGTGTCGGCATCCACCACAACGTATTTGAGGCGACCAGCCTTGCCATCTGAGGCCAACACCGGCGCGCCGATGTTGAACGCATAGGCCATGCGGATCACCTCCCTCAACCACAAGGCGAATCTGTCGTGCCTCTCCTTCAGGTGTGTTGCAGTTCCTGGACCCGAAGTGAGGTTATCTCTTCAGAGGAGGGGCGCTCCGCCCCAATCGGGGCCACTGGCCGGCTGGCGGCCACCTGGCCTCCGCCGCTTACCCCGGTTTCGGCCTGCGCGGGGACGGCCTGATCGGCGCGACGTTCAAGCAAGATGTCCTCGCGCCGGTAAGGGAACGGCGGCTGCCAGGTAGCCTCAGGCGCGGTAAAGGAGGCCGGGTTGAAGTCGGGCAAGTGGACAGCCTGCCAATCGCTCAGGTTCAGGAAGACGCCGCCCGCCGTGACCTTGCCCACGTGGGAAGCGGGCACGAGCACCGTGCGCTGCCGCTTGGGCCATTCGTCCGGGAGCGTCTTGGGATCGGCGTGCTCCGGGTCGGACAGTTCGCCCTCCACCACCAGGCCGGTCACCTGGCGCGAGCGCGGGTTGAGAATGACCCGCGTGACCGTGCCGAGCATCAGGCGAGTGGCGAAGACCGGCTGGCCAATACGGGCATCTATGGGCTGCTGCTGCGGCAAGTGCAGCGGCTCCCCCGGCGTGCGCAGGAAGTTCATCACCGCCCGAACGCCCGGCACACGGGCAGCGACTTCCTCGGCGGCGTCGCGCACTTCGGCGTCGGGCACATCGCCCAGTAGGTTGACATAACCTAATCGGGCGCGCACGCGAATGAGCTGGCCGCGCGTGCGGCACTCCTGGGCCAGCGCCGCCGCCACCGCGATCTCCAGTTCATCATCGGCGATGGTCTGGTCCTCAATGCCCAGGACGCCGGGGACTTGGCGGATCAGGGCCTCCATGCGGCGGTGCTGGGCCTGGCTACGGATGTGCCCGCTTAAGGTCACAATGCCGTGATGGACCTGAAGGATAAGTGCGTCTTGTTCCAGGACCTCAATGCGGATGCTGTCATCCTGCCACAGGGCCCGCTCAACCGCCTCACGCAACTCCTCATCGCTCCGGTAGGGTGGAAGCCGATTCAGTTCACTGCGCGGGACGCTCAGTTCAAGCCGCTCCGGGGTGAAGCGGGCGACCCACGCTATCGGCACGAGGATGTCCCTGGGACGCAGGCTGCCTTTGCGTATGACGAAATGAGTGGCGCGACCGCTGGCGCTATCCACCAGCAGTCGGGTCACCTTGCCCGCAGGGCCATCGGTGCATTCTACACGTTGCCCAACCCTGATCTCCAGTTGTTCAACGATCATCGCCACCTCCTTAACCACGAGGCTAATCCGTCAGTGGCTTTTTAGCTGACCGCGGAGGGCTGATAGCGAGATAGGGGCTGGCGCTCAGGCGGCCCGCGCCTGGGGTCGGGCAACCCATTGACCGCTGACCAGCCCGATGATCACACCCACCACGCCGACCGCCAGCGCGACCCAGAAGGTCTGCGGCATGGGGTAGGTGATGTTCAGGGCCGTGTCCAGGGCATAGCGGCCCGCACCGGTAAGACCGATAAAGGCAGAGACAAGGATATTGACCAGCGGATATTCCATCCCGCCTTTGGAGACCCACAGGCCGTTCGCCCAGTGGACGCGGATAATGGCCATGAGCATCACGGCAATGAGGGCAGCAGCAGCAATGGGCGTGAACAGGCCGAGCGCCAGGCCGATGCCGCCGAGCAACTCAGCCAACCCGGCCACAACCGTCCAGAACCGCGCCGGCTGCAGGCCCAGGCTGCCCAGCCACTGCGCAGTGCCGGCCAGGCCCTGGCCGCCAAACCAGCCGAACAGCTTCTGGGCGCCATGGCCGATGAACAACAGGCCCACCACACGCAGGATCAGGATAGCAATATCCCTGTCCAACATAGCCCATCACCTCCTTATCCGCGCATCGTGTTCTGCTCAGATACCCAGGGCCAGGAGACCGACCCAGCGCAGTGGCCGACAGACAGCGGGTATGGCCCATTGTCCGTCATCCACCGCCACCGGGCCGACCCTGGCCCCAGACATTATAACGAACGAATCAGGACTTCTTGCCCTTGCCGCTGGGCAACTGGCGCTCCACGGTGCGAACCCGGATCCTGTGCGCCCGGGCATGCTCAGCCTTGGGCACGGTGATCTTCAGCAGGCCCGCCTCGTAGTGCGCCTCCACCTTGTCCGCCTCAATCGGCGTCGGCAAGGTCAGCGTGCGGCGGAACGACCCGCTGGGCAGCTCCTGCCAGACGACCTCCTTGCCCTCGGGGGTGAACTCCGGGATCTCGCCGCTGATCATCAGCGTGTTGCCCTCGCAGGTGATGTCCACCTGGTTGGGGTCAACCCCCGGCAAGACCCCGATCACATAGTAGTTGTCGGTGTCTTCATACACGTCCAGGGCAAGGGTCGGTGTGACAGTGCGGCCAAAAATGGTTCGCCAGCTTGGGAGCAGGAAGCTGTTCCGGAACAGGTCGTCAATCGCCTCGTGCAGCGACATCACCTCGTCAAACAGCGATGGACGATTCATCAACGCGACCATGGTCCTCACCTCCTTTTCCCAATCTGGTGTTGAGATAGTTTGGACGGTGGTTGTCCACCGTCCATTGCCGCACCTGTTAAGATCACAGTTTCCTTAAAAGAACATGAGAAGAAGATTAGAGTTTGATGAGAATTTTCCCCTCTCAGCCGGGCTGAGGTAGGGTTGGGGTGAGGGGGGAACCCGCCGGGCCATCTGCCCTGGACCCGACAGGCAACCCCGATCTGTGTTGGGGTTGCTAGCCCTGACCGCTTGTTGTATGATCGGGCGCGACCCTGGGTAGGGGCGCACGGCCGTGCGCCCCTACCGGCGAAGTTGTGACCCTGTCTTGTGGGCTGGAGACATTTGCCACCGATTGCCAGGCGCTTGCGACCCATTCTGGCTACCCCGACCTTCCGGCTGGCGCTGGTGCTGGCCGTGCTGGCCGGCGTCCGCCCGCCGGCGCCGGTCGTCGTTATCGGGCCGCCGCAGACGGTTCACACCATCAACCCGATCATGGGCGTGCATACCCGCCTGACGGATGAAGTTGAGCCGTGGAAGATTCAGCGCACGCTGCAAATGGTGCGCGAGATGGGCGCGCCCTGGATCGTGGAGTACTTCCCCTGGGCCTACTCCGAGCCGGGTTTCAAGGGCAATTTCTCCTGGGAGCACGCCGACCTGGTGGTGGACCACGCCCGTGCCCAGGGGTTGACGGTCATCGCCCGGCTCGGTTTCGTCCCCGATTGGGCCAGGCCCGATCCGCGCAAACAAAAGACGACATCCAGCTATCTGGACGAGGCGCACTACGCGGACTTCGGCGATTTCGTCTACGCCTTTGTGACCCATTTTCGCGGGCGCGTGGGCCACATCATCATCTGGAACGAGCCAAATCTGACCTCGGAGTGGGGGCAGCGTCCGGTGGAGCCGGCGGCCTACGTGCGCTTGCTGCGCATCGCCTACGCGCGGGCCAAGCAGGCCGACCCTAACGTCGTCGTCCTGGGTGGGGCGCTGGCGCCGACGTTGGAGCCGCGCGGCAGCCCTTTCGGGATGAACGACCTGGACTATCTGGAGGCGATGTACCAGGCCGGCGCCGCCGAGGTCATGGATGGCCTGGCTGTGCACACCTATGGCTTCAAGTTCCCGCCGGAGGCTCCGCCTGACCCTGCTGTGATCAACTTCCGTCGCGTAGAGTTGCTGCGGGCGATCATGGAACGCCATGGCGACATGGCCAAGCCGGTGTATATCACCGAATCGGGCTGGAACGACAGCCCGCGTTGGACGCGCGCCGTGCGCCCGGCGCAGCGGGCGGCCTATACGGTTGCCGCCTACCAGTGGGCTGCCGAGCACTGGCCCTGGGTGCGCGTTCTGGCGATGTGGGTGTTTCGCTATCCTGCGCCCCAGCGCAGCTACGCCGACTATTTTGCCTTTGTCACGCCGGAGTTCATCCCGCGCCCGGTGTATCAGGTGGTGCGCGCCTATGCGAGCGGCGGAGAGTAGGACAGGGAGGCCTGGCCTCCGCCTGCCGCCTTCCGTCCCCCGTCCGTTGATGGCGGTTCTGGCCCTGGCGCTCGCCGGGCTGGCTGTGTGGTGGCTGGTGCAGGGCATTGCCCGTGGGGAGCCGGACGGCTCGTGGGAGCGGGTGCGGGCGCGGGGCGTGCTGCGCATCGGGAGTGACCTGAGCTACCCGCCGTTTGGCTTCGTGGATGAGAGAGGGCAGCCCGCCGGGTTGGATGTGGACCTGGGGCGCGCGCTGGCGGCGCGGCTGGGGCTGCGGGCCGAGTTCGTCAACCTGGGCTATGATGGGCTATACGATGCCTTGTATGCGGGGCAGGTGGATGTCCTGATTTCGGGGCTGGTGATTGACCCCCTGCGCATGGATGACTTCGCCTATACACAGCCGTACTTCAACGCCGGGCAGGTGCTCGTCGTCCGCCGGGATGGGCCGTCACCCCAGGGGATGGGCGACCTGGCGGGCCTGCGGCTGGCGGTGGAGTTGGGGTCGGATGGGGATGTGGAGGCGCGGCGCTGGGCGCGGCGGCTGCCAGGGCTGGAGGTCCAGCCCTGGCCGGACCCGCTGGAGGCGCTGGCCGCAGTGGAGGCAGGTCGGGCGGATGTGGCCCTGGTGGATGCCATCTCGGCGCGGACGGCCCTGCGCGATCACCCGGCGCTGCGCATCAGCGGCGAGCCGGTGACGTACGAGCCTTACGCGGTTGTGGTGCGGCGGCGCGACCAGAGCCTGTTTGAGGTCATGGAGCGGACGTTGAGCGAACTGAGCGCCGACGGGACGGTGGGGCGGCTGGCCGACCGCTGGCTATAATTCCGCATAAACGCCACCCGGCCACCCGTATGGGTTCTTTACTTTATTTTTTAATAAAAGGTATGAACCTTGCTCTTGACAAGTATAGGTAATAAACCATAATATCTGGTAGTAAAGAGTAGAATTGGTTTCCGCTCCTTAGATGAGGATAAGCTAATGCCCAAGAAACCAGATAACTACAACAAGTTGGAAGAACAGTTGATGACTGTTGCAGAGGTTGCAGACTTTCTGAAGATCTCACAGAATACGGTCAGATCACTGACAACTCGTGGAGAACTTCGCTGTTACAGAGTAGGAGGAAGAAAGGAACGTCGTTTTTCTAAGGCCGATGTCTTGGCTTATTTAGAAAAGCGCTCGGAGGCTAAATATGCACATCCTGAGCTGCGGGTAGAATCTATTAGAGAACCTACATTTAGAGAACCTACATTATCGCTTAGCTCTACAGCGGTTTTGAATCGCGGGCTCCATGTGCATGACTGGTACTTGATGCCAGAGTCTTATTCTGAACCTTTGATCGCTGAAGCTATAGAACGGTTCGGTATTGGTATTGGTGACACTATTCTGGACCCATTTTCGGGAACTGGAACCACTGTTGTCACAGCAGTGCTAAAAGGAATAAATGGAGTTGGACTTGAGGTGAATCCGTTTCTCTGTTTTGCTTCACGTGTAAAGTTGGATTGGGCAGTTGATCTTAACGCTTTTAAAGCGTCGCTCATCTACATTCTTAACGAAGCACAGCCATTGTTGGAGAGCCTATCTGTAGAACAGAATCTCTTTACCTACTCTGTGGCTCCTGACACGGTCAAGAGAGCTCAAGCTATCCTATCCAAGGTAGATGAGCCTGACATGCCTAGGTTACATAAATGGATGTCTCCAGTTGTAGTACAAAAGGTACTTATATTGAGGTATTTGATAGAGACATATGTCCCAGAGCCTATACGTCCGCATTTCTTGCTTGCCTTGGCTTCTATCCTTCGCCCTGTCTCTAATATGAAGTTGACCCCTCATGCTTTTGGATCAAATACGCGGAGAGAGGACGCTCCTGTTTATGATCTATTCGCTCAAAAGATCACCAAAATATATGAGGATCTTAAATACCTCCAATCACTTAACTACAAGACTGGTAAAGGGCATATTCTCCGCTGTGATGCACGATTAGCAGAGAATATACATGATAGTCTGCTGCCAGCATCCTTAGCAGTTACATCGCCGCCATATCTTAATAATCTTGATTACACAATGCAAACCCGGATGGAACTATTCTTCCTGAGATTTGTGAATAACATGGAGGAGCTACGGGATCTCAGAAAGGCTATGGTCATCTCCGATGCGAAAGCTATGTATAAGGATGTGCGAGACTCCGAGGAGGTAAAGGACGTTCAGAGTATTCAAAGGATTGCGACAAGGCTGAGAGAGGTTCATCACGATAAGAATTGGGGTTGGGATTATGCTTTTATGACGACCCAATATTTCGGTGGTATGCTTAGGGTGCTTAGGGCAGTGAAGCCTCTTTTAAAGCGCCACGCGCGCTTTATCCTTATTGTCGGTGAATCTGCCCATAGTGGGATCAAAATTCCCTTGCCTGAGATCCTGGCCGAATTGGGGGAGAGGGCAGGGTATAAATTCGCAGAAATTAATATACTTCGCCGTCGGCGAAGCTCCTCTCATCGCTACGATCTCTGCGAATCAGAAGTAATCTTGCAGAAGAGATAGTATCTACGCATGAGAATTATACTCGGTTGGGGATTCACGGATAATCTTGGAGGCGACCTTTGCGAGGCCTTGGGAAAGGAGTATGTGCAAAGCAAAGATGGATTCCTTGGCTTGAATTCTATGTTGAATAAGTTCTAGCATCCGCGAAGTTTCAGGAAGTTCGGTTGGCTCCAGGATCCTCGCAAAACTCTCCTTTGTTCCTCCATAAGCCTCCCTCAGTCTAAGTTCAAATCTCTGCTGTTCTGTGTTCATTTCCATTCCATAGGTGAAAAACAGGACTGGTATATCAGCAGGAAGATTTTCTAATGTTGCTAAAGGTATTTTCGTCAGCTCAACCCTCGTAGTAGCTTGCATATACCGATACAGCACATCCTGTATAGCCCAGATCATCCGTTTATTCCACTTTTCACATACGTAGGCCTTTGCAAGGACTTGCACCGTCATCCTGCTGATAACTTGCCTAAAGTTAATCCCATATTTCAGCTTTTCCTCTGTAGTTTGCCCTTGAAGTAAGTCGTGGAAAGATCGTAATACATCCCCAGTGGTTGTTGTACTACAGGCCATAGCTTCAAGGGCAATGAAATCCACGACCTCTTGCTTGGCAACATCATAGAGGGATAGAATGTAATCAATACGTCCCATTGGTAAGCTTATTTCTGGCACGATGATGATCTCAGTTCCTTCTCGTGGGCTTAAAAGACGGCTCGCATCCAGGAAAATACGATGGTCCTGGACGAATCGGATAGGGCATATGATGTATGGATGGGGTTCTGATACCCCTATTCCACGGTGCCAAACACTACAAGCTCCGAAAGGGATGTTAGGATCAAAATCGCGATGCTGGCTTGGCTTGACACATCGGGCACCCAAAAAAGGGCATTCATATTCTCTCCTTACTCTGAGAGCTTGTGGTGAGCTTGCTTCAGGTGGATAACCAAAGACCTCGGCGACCTTGCGTTCGTAATCTCTTCGGATGATCATACCTATATCTCCCCGGATAACCAACAAAATGGATGCAATACTATAACTATACAGGCAAGTTACCCCTCTTCACGACAGCCTTCACAGTCGCCACCTCCAGTTCGGCGGCGCGGCGGCGCAGGTCGGCCAGTTCGTCCAGCCAGGCGCGGGCCGTTTCCTGGTCGGTCATGTTCGCGGCGTTGGCGCGCACGTTCAGCCCGGCGCACTCCACCGCGGCACGGGCCATGTGGGCGGCGCTGCCTGCGTCCGTGAGCGTGTTGGTGTTGCCCCTTTCGGCGACGGCCTGGGCCAGTTCCAGCACGCGGACGCTCGCTCGCGCCACGCGCAAGGGCACGGTGGCGGCTTCGGCCAACGCTCGCTGAAGGGTTGCCTCGCGTCTGGCCTTCTCTTCCTCGGTCCCCTGGGGCAACCGGTAGGCCGCCATAACGGCCTCAAAGGCGGCGCTGTCCTCGGCCACCGCATCCAGGAGTTCGCGGCGGAGGGCCTGCGCCTGGGTCAGTACGCGCTGCATCTCGGCTTCGGCCTCGGCGTACTTCTTCTTGCCGACGGTCAGCCCGGCGACCATCTGGGCCAGCGCGGCGGCCAGCGCCCCGGCCAGCGCAGCCACTGCACCCCCGCCCGGCGTGGCGGTGGGCGCGGCCACGCTGTCCACAAAGTCGGCGATGGACGCGGCCTGGGCCTCGGCGGCCTGAACCTCGGCCAGCCGGTTCTCTAGGATCTGGCCCGGCTCAAATTTGTCCAGTTGGAGGTACCACTGGGCGGCGTCCAGCAGCGCGGCCTGGGGGGCCAGGCCGACGAGTTCGCTGTAGGCGATGCCCACGCCGTAGCGTTGGGCCTCGCGCCGGATGAGTTCCACCACGCGGTAGATGGGCGTCTTGCGGAAATCGGTCATGTTGATGGAGACCTGCGCCCGGCCCTCCACCAAGAGGCCCAATGCCTTGACATAACGCAGGCCGCCGCTGGAGAAGCGGATGGCTTTGGCGATCTTCTTAGCGATCTCCACATCGGAAGTGGTCAGGTAGACGTTGTAGGCGATAAGGAAGGGGCGTGCGCCGATGACGGTGGCGCCGGCGGGCCCCAGCCGGGCCGGGCCGAAGTCGGGGGCGCGGTCGGGGTTGGTGGCGATCTCGGCCTTCAGCCCCTCGTACTCGCCGCGGCGGATGTTTTCCAGGTTTTCGCGGTCGGGCCGGGTGGCGGCGGCTTCGTAGAGATATACCGGGATGCCCAACTCCTTGCCCACGCGCTCGCCCAATTGCCGCGCCAGGGCCACGCAATCCTCCATGGTCACGCCCTCCAGAGGGACGAAGGGGACGACGTCGGTGGCGCCGATGCGGGGGTGCTCGCCGCGATGGTGGTCCAGGTCAATGAGTTGGGCGGCTTTGGCGATGGCTGCATAGGCGGCTTCCAGGGCGGCCTCCGGCGGGCCGACGAAGGTGACCACCGTGCGGTTGTGGTCCACGTCACTGTGGTGGTCCAGCACGATCACGCCTTCCACGCTGCGGACGGCGGCGAGGATGGCCTCAATCACCTCGCGCCGTCGCCCCTCGCTGAAGTTGGGCACGCATTCCACCAGTCGCTTCACAGGGGCCTCCCAGGGTAGCCTTTGACAGGGCAGGCACAGAGGCCTGCCCTAACGATTGACTTACTTTCAGCAATCACCGAAGCCTACGCGTGCAGAGCCGCTGGTACACCCACAGCCGCTTGGCAGGAGAGAAGGCGGGCCAGGTCAAAGGTCGTCCAGGCGGGCGCAAGGGCCTCAAAGGGGATGTCGTCCAGGATGTCTTGGAGTTTGCGCATAGCTGACCCCTTACTCTCCGGCAAGTTCCAGCACGCGGCGCACCACGTCATCCCTCAGACGAATACCACCTTGTTGAAGCTGCTCAATCAGCGGCTGCACGGCATCCACATAGCCAAGCTGCTTCGCCTTGAGCAAGATGCCTAAGGTGCCCGTGATGGTCAGCCCCAGCCGTCGGGCGTGCTGTCTTCCCAGGCGTTCGTCTACGATGAGCAGGTCGGCATTAAGCTCCTGGGCCAGAGCAATAGCCTGGGCCTCGCCCCGGTCCAGATCGACCAACAGGTCGGCGCGACGTAGGTCGGAGAGGGGCTGCACGCGAATCCAGGGGGCCGCCTGAATCGCGGCGGCGCCTATTCTCTCCACCCCGCCGGCCAGCATTTCCTCATAGACCGCCGGCGGCACCAGCACCTCGCCGTAGAGGTCGCGCAGCAGGTGCAGTTTGCTGATCAGAGCCAGCGCGATGAGCGGCGTGGTGTTGGTCACGACCGTGCGCAGGGTCTCAGGCATGGGTCAGGTCCTCGTCCAGTTCGTCGGCGCCTACGCCGATGGGGGAGAGGCCGAAGCGGCCCAGGGCGAACATGAAGGCCACCCGACTCATGCCAGCCAGGCGAGCGGCCATCCCGGTGGAGATGCGGCCCATCTCGTACAGCTTGACAGCCAGCAACAGCCGCGCCTCCGCAGCAAACGTCTCTTCATCCTCCTTTAAGGAGAGGAGCAGATCGCCGGGATAAGGTATGGCTAATACGCGAACTTCATCGGACATCGCTTCCTCCGCGTTTGCTGAATTCTTCAGATAATCCGTTACCACCAGATTAATGGCCTGACCCGTTCCCACGGCGGGTTCTTCAGGGCCACCACCTTGCCGCCCTCAAATTCTACACGCTCTGCGGTGATGCGCCGGATCACCACCGGCTGGCTGGTCTGGGCGCTATCCAACATGGGTGTGCTTAAATGTGGTAAGCAATCCCCACTCATGAAGCTTCTGGTGGAAGAACTCACTTTTGGATAGCTGATCTAGAGACCAGGCTTTAGAATCCCCGCGTGGCATGTCCGTCAGAGTTTCCTCCATAGGACAATGCTTTCCCGAACCGGCACGCGCCCATACTTCCCCATCTGCTGAGAACTGTTCCCCTTGTAACGGGCCACAGTGATCTGCTCAACCTGGAACCCTGCCTCCTCTGCCATCTCCGAAAGCACAAGATCAACGGGCGATAGCTCTCCTTCAAATCTCACGTTGTCCACGACCATAGCGACCTTCGCTCCAGGCGCCAAGATGCGTGCCCATTCACAGAGCACTTTTTCCATATCCACAAAATAGCCTGTGATCATGTCTGGAATACGGGGATTGTTCAGCGCTTTTCCTTTTGCTCTCAGAATGTCCACAACCTCTCTCACGGCAGGATGAGGGGGTTGTTCGTGGGTCTCCACTTTGGATTCAATGTGCGAGCGCAGGATCCCAAAGCGGATGGCTTTCAACTCAGCAAAATTCCGGACAAAATGGAAACACAGCTCTAAAGAATATGTACGTGTGTAGTCATAACGATTGACGTAAGGTGGCGATGTAATGATGGCCGTCGGCTGACGTTCAAAAGGTATATCGCTAAGGTCACGGGCATCTCCCAGATAGGCTGCTGGCCGTGGCGCCCAATTCCATTTCAATCCCCTGACCCGTTGGATGTCCTGCTCGGCTTCGTTCACTTTTCTCCGCAGGGCCGCTTCCGGCGAAGCGGCCTGCTTATTTCGCACCAGCCGCAGGAACTGGCCATCTTTAGAGGTGAAACTGCAGGGTTCCAGGATTGAAAAGAACAAAAGCAGGAAAATGTCCTTGAGAGGCGGCGTTAGATCGTCTATGACGGTTTTCCATTTTCGCAGCATCAGAAGCGTATCTGGCGGGAAAGCCACTTGCATGATAGCGACATCCAGGGCAACAGGAGCGGGAGGGGCTTGTTGGACTCTTTCCCTGAGTTGCTCAAAGGTCTCCTTCACCTGGCCGGGTTGCAGTGTATAGAATAGTGGCAGGGTTCGGCTTACGAAGACAGCGACGGGAAGCCGGTCAATGCCGATTGCGGGGATACCTTTTTGTGAGGCAGCGAATAGAGTCGTTCCCATGCCGCAGAACGGGTCAAAGAGATAATCTTCCTCGTCCAGGCCCAAGCGCGCGATGAACTCTTCAACGAAACGGAAGGCGAATGCCTCTTTATACCGGTAAAGCCGCAATATAGGGATCTCTTTATTCCCCACATAAGAGACCAGGCTGGCCAGTTGGAGTTCTTCCCGTCGTCTGGAGGCGAACTTGTCTTCAAGGCGGTCGCGGTCAGTGTAGCGCGTGGCCCTCTGGGTAGGTTGTGTCAGAGTGTTCTCTTCAAAGAGTTGGAGTTGTTGCATGCTCAGCGCCCTTAAGCTCTCACAGAGAGATTATAGGCAAGATCGTACCCACTTACTGTATTCTCGTCCTGGCCCCATTATAGATGACTTCAGGGAACCGTCAACAGGCTGTGGGGCTGTGGACCTTAACGAATGGCGGCTGGCCAATGGAAGGGGTAGAATAGAGGGGGACGGTGGATAAGATGATAGAGCAGCGTGTGCAGATAGATGAGGAGCGGCAACGACAGGCGCGGCGCTATGCCCGCATCCGGCGGCGCCTGCTCGTGCTTGACTTGGCGTTGGGCGGTTTGTACCTGATCGCGCTCCTGGTCTCCGGTGCGTCGGTGCAGGTGGAGGCTGCGCTGCGGCAGGTGAGCGATCATCCCCTGTGGCTCGTCGGCGCTTACGTGACGCTTGTCCTGGGCGTGTATGGGCTGGCGCTCATGCCGTTGAGCTTCTACAGCAGCTACGTTCTGCCGCATCGCTTCGGCCTGTCCACCCAGACGGTGCGCGGCTGGGTCGCTGACCAGATCAAGGGGGCGGCGGTGGGCGGCCTCTTGGGCCTGGCATTGATTGAGGCGACTTATGCGTTGTTGCGGGCGGCCCCAGCGACCTGGTGGCTGTGGGCCGGGGTCGGCTACCTGTTCTTCACCGTGATCATGGCGAACCTCGCGCCCATCCTTCTCGTCCCGCTTTTCTTCAAGCTGACGCCTATCGCCGACCAGGACCTGGCGGCGCGGCTGACGCGCCTGGCCGAGCGGGCGGGGACGCACGTGCGCGGCGTGTTCACCATTGACCTGAGCCGCCGGACGAAGGCGGCCAACGCAGCGCTGATGGGCCTGGGCCACACCCGGCGCATTGTCCTGGGCGATACGCTTCTGCGCGAGTTCACGCCGGACGAGATTGAGACGGTCCTGGCGCACGAGCTCGGCCATCATGTCCATCGCGATATTCCCCTGCTGATCGTCAGCCAGTCCATCCTGACGCTAGGCGGGCTGTATCTGGTCCATCGGGTGTTATTGACAACGGCAACAGCGTTCGGTTTTCGCGGGCCGGATGACATCGCCGCCTTTCCGTTGTTCCTGCTGACGCTGGGCGCTTTCGGCCTGGTGACCATGCCGCTGGCGAACGGGCTCTCCCGCTGGCGGGAGCGCCTGGCGGACGCGTATGCGCTGACGGCCAGCGGCAAGCCCCTGGCCTTCGCCTCGGCGTTGACCCGGCTGGCGAATCAAAACCTGGCCGAGGTGGACCCGGAACCTTGGGTGGTGTGGCTGCTGTACGATCACCCGCCGTTGGGGCAGCGCATCGCGGCGGCCCGCAAGGCTGCTGGTGGGGGGTAGGGGGCTTGCGGGGAACTTTTGTGCCCCCGGCGGCGTCTTTAGGAGCAGGAGAGATGGAGGAGGCAGAGATGATCAAGGCGCTCATTTACGCTGTTGTGGCGGCTGTGCTGCTCACGGCCTGTGGCGGGGCGCTGCCGACGCCGGCGCCCACGCCGGGGGAACAGAACACACCGTTGCCAACATTGGCTGTCAGGCCAACCGAGGATCCGCGCTACGGCCACGCGCCCGATTATAGCTGGGTGCGCGGCCAGCTCCAGTTGGGTTCGGGCAAGGAAAGCTGCTGGTATGTCCGGTATGACCTGGCGGGCAAGGACCCGTATGGCGGCCAGTTGCTGCTCATCGGCGCCATGCCCGATATTTTCAAGAGCGGGGACTTCGTCCAGGTGCGCGGCCAGTTTGACACCAGTGTGGGGCCGGCAGCGCCGCCCTGTAGCGGCACGCCCTACCGCTTCACCGGCATTGAGCTTCTGAGTGGCGCTGCACTCTCGGGGTCCCAAGCGACGCCCGAGCCGCAGGCCACGTCAGGCAGCGCGGAGCAACCCCCCACGCCCCCAGCGGAGGACAGCCGCTACGGCCATGCGCCGGACTATAGCTGGCTGCGCGGCCAGATCGTGGTGACACGCATTCAGGGTGGCTGCACTTACCTGGTGTACGATCCCTCCGGGAAAGACAAGTATGGGGGCCGGGTGGTGCCCGAAGGCGACCTGGGGGACATCAAGAACGGCGAGTTCGTGATCGTGACCGGCGGCTTTAGTGATGGGCCTCACGAGATGTGCCCCGGCACGTTCTACCGGATAACGTCTATCAAGCGCCAGTGAGAGGGGCGTCACCCCCTCCCTCTCCCTCCCTCTCTGTGGAGGGGGGTTGGGGTGGGGGGAGAACCGGCTAAAGTATCACGGCCTCCCCTTAGGGGAGGCCGTGATAGTTGATGACTGTGTTGCCTCAGGCGAAACACCCGGTCCGGCGGAGGGTGTTCCGCTGCCGCCTGTGTGCCATCAGGCCCGCCGCCGCAGGAGAGTCCTGAGGGCCAGGCCGGTGAGCACAGCGCCGGCACCCAGCCCCAGCATCCAGAGCGCGACCTGGGGGACGGCAGGCGGCGCCGCGTTGAAGTTGACCAACTCCACAGAGGTAGGTGCCGTGCACTCCGGGAAGCGGAACGAGCCGATCCGGGTGCGCCAGACGTTGCCGGTTTGGGCATAATACTCCTGGGTGTACCAGAAGGTGCAGCCGTCCAGCGCGTCCACGCCCATCATGCTGTAGTCGCCCCAGCGCGAGTTCGTGGTGGTCTGCGAGCCGGTGCCGGCGATCAGCGTGGTCTCCCCCTGGGGCAGGGTGCCCGGCGGGTCGGCCGCCAGACGGCCCACATAGCGGATGGAGGGGTACACGGTGGAGCTGGAGACGCTGAAGCCCAGCGCCATGTTCCCCTGCCGGTCCATCGCGATGCTGCCCATCCAGCGGTGCTCGGTATCTGCCGGGGCGTAGGTGCCCTGCTGGAAGATGGTTGGCGTCCCTCCAGGATCACGGATCTCGTACCAGCGGATGCCTGCCCTGCCGCCGCCCGCATCCACCGTGTGGTTGGTGACCAGCGCCTGATATGTGCCGAAGTTGCGGTATTGCAGACGGTACATCAGGCGGTCACCGATGGCGTCCAGGTACTGAGTGGTGGGGACGCCGGGCTGGGGGATGCAGTCACGGCTGCCGATCAAGACACAGGGCATGGAGTTCCAGGATGCAACGTTTAGCGTGGCATTGGGCTGGCCATTCACCCCGAAGGTGGAGTTGGCCGGGTTGGTCCAGTCCACATGGAAGCGCCACAGGCGCAGGCTGTCCGTGGCCGGTGAGAAGCAGCCCCAGGCATCGTCGTCCACTTCCATGTAGTAGTTGGGCGACCCCGGCGGCGGCAGGTAGCCGTCCATGTCCGAGGGGAGCTGCCCGCCAAAGCACGGGTCCACGCTGAACAGGTCAAAATAGACCATCTGCGCCGTGGGGTCGCCGACGAGCATCTTGGCGCGCTCAAAGGCGACGGCGCCTTGACCACCCCAGTTGAAGGACGGGGGGGTGAACTGGTTGATCGCCATATAGTAGGCGTCCGGCCAGACCCCGAACTTAGGGTAGTCGTTCAGCTTGGTGTTGCTGATGAGGAACTGGTAGCGATACCAGGAGCCCGTCGGGTCGTTGGTCTGGGAGATGGCGATGCACTGGTAGAACGGCCCGCTGGGGAAGTTGGGCAGGGCGAACTGGCTCATCAGCCAGCGGCCCGCCTGCTCATCGTACAACGTGATGGGGTCGCCATCGTTGGACGATTCGCAGGGGCCGCCGAAGCCGCTCCACAGGGTGTTACCCGCTGCCGGGCCATACACCATCGTGCCGCTCTTATTCCAGATGGCGAAGACGAGGTTGACCCACTGCACGTAGTGGTTGGGGCCGACATCGCCGTTGGTGTCCGGCGGCCAGACCATGAAGCCCAACACGGACTGGTTGTCTGAGTTGCTCAGCCCATCCACATTAATGATGGGCGTGGGCATAAGTGGGAGACCCATCCAATCCTGCACAACGGGGTCAGGCGTGGTGGCGTTCACCTGACCGCGGGCCTTGGGCAGGGGCAGGGTGGGAAGCTCGCGGGCGGGGCCGGGGAGCGGCGGGCGCGGTGGGATGTCGCGCAAGGGCGGGGATACGTCCGCGCGCTCCGCCTGGCGGACGATTGGCCCGAAGGGGCTCTCCTGGGGGCCTGCTTCGGCTGGGTGGGCCGGCGACGGGGCCGGGGCAGCATCAGTGTGAGCACTGGCAAGCGTGGCCGGCGCCAATGGGCTGAGCCACAGCGCGAATAGGACGGCCAGTTGAAACAGGTGCTTCATAACCTCCCTCTCCTTCTTCGTATCTTTCGGTTTGCCGGACCGGGCCATAGTATAAGCCGGTGGGGTGAAAAAAGCAAATGTGGGCTTGTCCCTCTGCCCTACCCGTGCTACAATGCGCGTCGTCTGATCGGGTGGTACCCGGCCCCCGGGCCGGGTGGGGATTAAAACATGGCACTGACCCCGCTTATACCCATCATCATCCTGCTCGCTGGCGTGCTGGCGCTGCTGCTCAGCCTGACGTTGCCCGCTCGCTACCCCGGCCCGGTGGCGGCGGCGACGGCCGGGCTGGCGCTGATCGCTCTGCTTGCGCTGGGCGGTCAGTTGCCCGCCGAAGCGATTGTCTCCTTCTGGCAGCCGCTGACGCTCTCCGGCGTGCCGGTGGGCCTGCGCCTGGAGGGGATGACCTGGCTATATGCACTGGCGCTGACCGCGCTGGCGGTGGCGGCATTGCTCACCGGTCTCAGCCGCCCCGGGGGCCGGCGCACCGCCAGCCGGGGCTTCATCTTGTTGCTGCTGGCGGCGGGGCTGGCGGCGGTGTCATCCTCCAATCTGCTCACGCTGTGCCTGAGTTGGACTTTTCTGGACGTGATGTTCCTGGGGGCGGTCGCGCTGACCGAGGACCGGGAGCGGGTGAGCGAGCACACTACGTTCGCCCTGGCGGCCAATGGGCTGGCGACGCTGCTGGTATGGGTCGTGGCGCTTCTAGGGATGCGCGAGGGGGCCAGCCAGTACCTGCATCTGTTTAGCTTTTCGGTGGCGCAGACAACGCTTCTGGCCATCGCTGGCGTGGTGCGGCTGGGACTCTATCCGTTGCATTTGTGGTTGCCCGCTGAGTTTGATCTGCGGCCTGGCCTGTCATCTCTACTGCACCTGGCGCCGGCGATGGCCGGGCTGAGTTTGCTCAGCCAGTTGGTGCTGGGGGCGCGGGGCGATCTGCCCTTGCATAACCCGCTCACCTATGCGGCGGGGGCGGCGCAGCTCATCGGCGCGGTCCTGGCCTGGGGACAGGACGAGCCGGGGCGGGCGCTCTCTTTCATTATTCTGGCGCAGACCGGGCTGGTGGTGCTGGGCGGCACCTGGGGGGGCGAAGCAGCCGCCCTGGCGCTGGTCGCCCAGGGGCTGGTCCTGTTGCTGTCCACCGGTGTGCTTTTCCTCGGTCAGGGCTACGATCCGCATAGACGCATCTGGTCATTGCCAGGCGTGATAGCCGGCGCGGCGCTCATGGGGATGCCGTTTACTCTAGGGTTTGTGGGGCGGTCGGCCCTGTACGCGGCTTTCTGGAGCACAGGCGCCTGGGTGCTCTTGGTGCTGAGTGGGGTCGGGCAGGCGCTGTTGCTGGCGACGGTGCTTCGCCTGCTGTTGCGCCCGGCGACCGGCCCATTGCCGCCGTCACCGGTGGTGCAGGGGCTGGGGGCGATGGGGCTGGCCGGGCTGGCTGTCCCCCTGGTGGTCTTCGGTCTGGCGCCGGAGCGGCTGGCCGGGTGGCTCGGCGTGACGCCGCCTTCGTTGATGCAGGGCCTGGCGCAGATGCCGGTGGTGGGTTGGGTGACCTGGGGGTTAGGGCTGGGGCTGGGCGTGGCCCTGTGGCGGCGCGACGCCCAGGTCCGCGAGGCGCGGGCGCAACTGCAGCCGCTGCTCGTGGCCCTGTTCAGCCTGCGCTGGCTCTATCGCGCTATGGCGGGCCTGGTGGAGGGGGTGAGCCGGGCGGTGCGCGCCCTGGCGCTTTTGCTGGAAGGGGAGGGGGCGCTGCTTTGGGTGTTGGTCGTGCTGGTGCTGGCCTGGTTATTCCTGCGATGAAGGACGGTGGACGGCGGGTGGAGGACGGATAGACCTCCGTCGTTGGGTGAACGATGCCTACACTCTCTGAGCTTCTGGCGCGGTTATCCTTTATCTCGGTCACGACGGCGGCAGTGGGCGTGCTGGTCACAGCCGGAATTTTGATCGTCGTTCAGGATTGGCGCCTGTCCTTGCTGGCGCTGGCCGTGCAATATATCTTCGTCGGTCTGCTGCTGACCCGGGTGCTGGTGGCGGAACTGGCGGCGCTCAAGGCAGTGATCGGGCTGATCATCTGCCTGGTGTTGTATGTGACGGCGGTGCGCGTGCGCTGGGGGCAGCCGCTGGCGGCAGTGGGCAGGCAGCCTGCCTGGCGACTGCCGACCAGCACCGCCTTCCGCCTGGTTGTGGCGCTGATGGGCGGGCTGGTGAGCTATAATCTGGCCACGCGGCCCGGTCTGACGCTGCCGGAGGTGCAGGACCCGGCGATCAACCTGGCGTGCTACGCACTGATGTGCCTGGGGTTACTGGCGCTAGGGCTGACCGAGGAACCGCTCAAGGCGGGGATGGGGCTGCTCACGTTCATGTCGGGGTTTGAGTTGTTTTATGCCGGGCTGGAGCAGTCCCTGTTGGTCATCGGTTTTCTGGGGCTGGCGAACCTGCTGATTGCGCTCAGCGTGGCGTATCTGGCTTCGGTGCGGGCCGCGCCGCGCCAGGGCGAGACGAAGCAGCCATGATGACCCTGCTGGATGGGCCGCTGGGCCTGATCCTGTTGCCATTAGCGGCGGCGCCGCTGGCTTATCTGCTGCGCCGTTGGTCAGCGTTGGCGGGGCTGCTCGCCAGCGGTGTGGCGCTGTTCCTGGCCCTGGTTGTGTTGCGCCTGCCGCTGATCCCCGTGAGCGCGGAGAGCGTGGTTTCGGTGTTGGGGCGCGAACTGGTGCTCACGCCCTCCAACCGGCTGGCGCTGGCGTTTGTCTATGCCCTCGCCGCTGTGATCTTCACCCTGGGGTGGCGCATTCCGCAGGGGGCGCCGTTCTTCCCCCTGAGCCTGGCGCTCCTGGCGGCGCTGAGCGGGGCGCTCCTGGTGCGGCCCTTTCTGTTCGCGGTCCTGCTGCTGCAGATCGGCGCCGGCCTCTCCGTTTTTCTGATCCAAAGCGACCGGCCCGGTTCAACCCAGGCCGCGCTCCGCTACCTGGTCCTGACGACGCTGGCCGTGCCGCCCTTTCTTGTGGCGGGCTGGCTCGTGGACGTATACGCCACCAATCCGCTGGAGACCAGCCTGCTGCCGACGGCGCGGGGCCTGATCGCGTTTGGCTTTGCCATTCTCTTGACCTCTGTGCCCTTTCATAGCTGGATGCCTGCGGTCGGGTCGGAGGCGCCGCCGCTGGCCGCCGCCTTCATCCTGGGCCTGAACCCCCTTGCGGTCTTCATGTTGCTGTTGACCATGCTCCAGGACTTCCCCTGGCTGGCCGCCGGGGGCGCGGCCTATACCTGGTTGCGGGGGGGCGGGCTGCTTCTGGTTGCATTGGGCGGGGCGCTGGCATTTTCCCGCCGGTCATTTGGGCGACTGATGGGATATGGGGCGCTGGTGGAGTTGGGGGCGGCCCTGATCGCGCTGGGGATGGGCCAGCCCGTCGGACTGCGAGCGGCAGTGATCATCCTGGCCTTGCGGGCGATCAGCCTGGTCATCACCTGCGCCGGGCTGGCGCTGCTGCGGCAACGGGTGGATAACGACACATTTGAGGCCCTGCGCAGTCGGGGTTGGGAGACGCCGCTGGGATTGGCCGCGCTGATGTTTGGTGGGCTTTCGCTGGCGGGCTTTCCCTTCACGCCGGGGTTCGTGGGGCGCTGGGCGCTGCTGGCCTTGTTGGTGGCCAGCGATCTTCCGGCAGCGGCGGTGGTATTTCTGGCCGGGGTTAGCGTGGCTGGGGGGTATCTGCGCGGCCAGGCTGCGCTTTTGGAGGGGGCGGTAGGCCTGACCAGGGCGGACCCCCGGCTGGTGCGCCTTCTGGTTGGGCTGGCCCTGGCGGCGGCCATTGTGCTCTCCTTGTTTCCTCAGATATTTCTGCCAACGGCAGACCGGCTGGCGGGCCTGTTCACCTTCCTGGGGTCGTAGGCACCCTAGGAACTCAAGTTCCCGTGCGTTCCCAACACGTCTCTGGCTTCCTCCAGGACCCGTTCCAGCGGGATCGCCCACACGCAAGGGTGTTCCTCTAACTCAGCCTCCGGCCAGTCCAGGTGGTGGCAGGGGCTACAGCCGAGGCCCAATGTGACTACACGATGGCGGCTGGGATCGCCCCAGGGGCCGAAGCGGGCGGGGTCGGCAGGCCCGTAGAGGTGGATGGTGGGGGTGCCCATAGCCACCGCCAGGTGGAGCGGGCCGCTGTCCGGCCCCAGCACCAGGCGACAGCGGGCATAAACCGCCGCCAGCGCACCCAGGTCGGTCTGCCCGGCCAGGATGAGGGGAGTGGAGCGCATGCGGGCGGCGACGGCCTGGCACAGCGCTATTTCGCTGCTGGAGCCGGTCAGGACGACCTGCGCGCCCGTTTCGTGGGCCAGGGTATCGCCGACCTGCGCCCAGGCTTCAGGTCGCCAGCGCTTGACGGGGGCGCCGGCACCGGGGTGGATGGCGATCCAGGGGCCGGGTGCGTCGCCCAGGAGGCGACGCGCACAGGCGCGGTCGGCGTCGCTCAGGTAGAAGGCCAGGTCGTCCCTCACCCCCGGCCCCTCTCCCACGATTGGGGGAGGGGGGGGCAGGGCGGCGATGAGGGCCAGGTTGCGGGCGACCTCGTGGCAGTCGGGGGTGGGAGGGAGCGCCAGGGTGAGGAAGGGGGCGGTTTCCGGGCAGGCCGTGCCGAGGCGGTGAGGGATGGCGGCGCGGTGGGCCAGGAGCGCGCCCCACCAGTGGTCGGAGCGCAGGATAAGGGCTGCCTCAAAGCGGTAGGCACGCAATTTTTTCGCATAGTCATTAAGCAATCGGTAGGGCGCGAACCCCCCTTCCTTCGGCTGCCGCGTGAAGCCGGGGAAGGGGCAGGTGAGCACCTCGTCCACATCGGGGTTGCCCTGGAGGACGCGCGCGGCCCAGGGGCCGACCAGTGCCGTGATATGCGCCTGGGGCCGGCTGCGGCGCAGGGCGCGCAGCCCAGGCGTGGTGAACAGGACGTCCCCCAGGTGGTCGGGGCGGATGGCCAGGATGCGGGCGTCGGGGGGGAGCTGGCCCGGATCGCCCGGATGGCCTGGTGGCACAGGCGCGAGGCGGGCATACAGGCGCAGCAGGGCCAGGCGCGCCTCCTGGCGGAACGTGCGTCGGTTCTTCGCCTGGGTTCTGGCCCGGTTGCGCGCCGCAATTGCCTCAAGGTCCATAGATCGCCTCCAACCGCGGGACAATGCGCGCCCAATCAAATTCGGCCTCAACCAACTGGCGGGCGGCCCGGCCCAGAGCCTGGCGCTGTGCTGGGGTGTCCAGCAGAGCGATGACGGCCTGGGCGAAATCGGCGCTGGTGTCGGCCAGGAACAGGTGGCGGCCCGATTCCACCGGCAGGCCCTCTGCGCCCAGCCGCGTAGACACGATGGCCGCGCCCATCGCCATGGCCTCCAGGAGCTTAAGCCGCGTCCCGCTGCCCATGCGCAACGGCGCGACATACACCTGTGCCCCGGCGATGTAGGGGCGCACGTCCTCAACGCGCCCGGTGACGATCACGCCGGGCTGCTCGGCCAGGCGGGCTACGGCCGGGCTGGGCCGCTGGCCGACGAGCGCCAGGGTGGCCTCCGGATGGGCCTGCCGCACGCGGGGCAGGATGTCATGGGCCAGCCAGAGGGCGGCATCCACGTTAGGACGGAAGTCCATCTTGCCCGTGAACACCAGCGAGGCCACAGGGGGGGCCGCTTGTGGCCGGAAGAGGGTGGGATCTACGCCGTTGGGAAGGATATGGACCTGGAGGTTGGGCAGAAGCCGGCGCAGGGCGGCGGCATCGGCAGCGGAACAGGCAATCACGCGGTCCACCTGCTGGCATATCGCGGCCTCGTAGCGCCTGAGTCGCCGCCACTGGATGAACGAGTAAAACGCCGCGTGAAGGCGGCCAGGCCGACGGATGTCGCTGCGAAAGGCGCGTTCCTGCAAGACGTATTCGGCGTTGTGATCGTCATAGACGACGCGGGGCCGCCGGGGAGCGGACAGAATCGCGTCCAGATAGCGGGCCATCTCAATCCCCTCAATTTGAACTAGGTCAAAGCGCTCCTCTCGGAGCCAGTCGGCCAGCCTGGCGGCAAAGGCCGGCGACGCCAGCCGCAAGGCCATATCGGGCCATCCCGACAGGAGCAGGCTGTGCAGCCGGTCGGTGAATCGCCGCGTAGGGGCGGGCACGACCTCCAGGCGATGGCAGAGGGCACGTAAGGGCTGCGCGGCTTCCAGGCGCTGTTCGGGGTCTATGAAGGAGAGCAGGCTGACCTCATGGCGGTGCGCCAGGCCGGCGATCAGATGGTAATTGCGGATCGCGGTCCCTTGCTCAGGCGGGTAGGGCAGTTGAGGGGTCAGGAAGAGGAGGCGCATACAGTCAACGGGTTCGGGGGACGGATTGAACGGATAGCGCGTAGACGGCGAGCGTTTGACGGGCAGTGGCTGGCCAGTTGAAATGGGCGGCGCGTGTCAGGCCGCGCGCTCGCAGGTCGGCCCGCAGTTGCGAGTCGCTTAAGCCGCGCGCCAGGGCTGCGGCCAGGTCCTCCGGGTCCTCTGGATTGACCTGGAGGCCCGCATCACCAACCACTTCTGGGAGTGCGCCCCGGTTGGAGACCACGGTGGGCGTGCCGCAGGCCAGGGCTTCCAGCGCGGGCAGGCCGAAGCCCTCATAGAAGGAGGGCAGGACGTGGAGGGCGGCTCCGTTGTACAGGAGCGGCAGGTCCTCGTCGGCGACGGTCTCCAGGTGATGGACGTGACCGGTGAGGCCCAATTCCTGCCGGACCCGTTCAATATCTTCGTATAGCCATCCTCGCTTCCCGGCAAGCACAAGTGGCGGGTCCAGGCCATAATCCTCTATCAGGCGACGATAGGCGCGTAGCAGGCCGGGAATATTCTTACGCGGCTCCAGGACGCCCACGAACAAAAGATAGCCCGGCGTCAGGCCATAGCGAGCCAGCCCAGAGGTGACCTCATGGGGCGGTAAGGGGCGAAATGCCGGATCAGCGGCTTCAGGGATCACATGGATCTTCTCCGGCTGAGCGCCGGTATAGTTTACCAGGTCGGCGCAGGTGGCCTGAGAGACCGCGATGATCTGGTCGGCCTGCCGGACGGCCCAGTGGATCTGACCGTTATAGTAGCGGCGGCTTTGGGCCGTGAGGTGCTCCGGCTGGCGCAGGAAGTTCAAATCGTGCACGGTGATCACCCGTGCCCGCGCCGCCCCCCAGGCCGGGGGAATGAAATCTGGGCTGTGCAACACGTCCAGGCGCAGCGGGCTGACTTCCAGCGCGAGTGTCCAGCGTTCTAAGCGGTGATGGCAAGGCGTCCAGCAGTTCACGCGGCGGAAATTGGGCTGATTGACCAGGGTCTCGCGCTGCTTGCGGCTGTGCAGAATGATATACTGGTTTTCGGCGTCAACCGCCTGAAGCGCGTTCGTCAGGTGGCGAATATAGCGGGCAATCCCCCCGTGGGTATAATAGGTCAGGCGGGCGTCCAGGCCAATGCGCATATGAGCCACGAGCTTTTAGCTTCCAAACTTCTATCTTACCACGAAGTCATCAAGGCACAAAGGCCTGTGATCAAGCTGGCGACCGGAAGGAGATGCTTCGCTGTGCTCAGCATGATGAACCTGCGATCTACTGAAGATAGCCGTTTATCCGACGTTCTGTTATAATGGCGCCATACCCCGAATGCAAGATGGAGCCATAAGACCATGATGACGATGGACCTGAGCCAAGCCTCCAAGATGTTGGTCTGGCTGGACGAGGAGCGACGCAAGGATAAGGCCGAGATCGCCGCGCTACAGCAGCGGCTGATCGGCCTGGAATCTACCCTGGCGGAATCCGCCCGGCGCATTCAGGAGTTAGAAGGGCGCGTCGCCTCGCTTCAGGCCCAACTCAACCGCCTGCCGCAGGTGGATAAAGCCCTGGAGCGGCTGCGCCAGGAGATCGTCCAGATGCTGGAAGAGAGCGATGCGCGCACCACAACGGCGTTGCGTGAGGCCGAGAAGGTGCGCCGAATTGAGTACGACACGCTCTCGCGCGCCCTGGCCGATCTCAAGAAGGAGTTGGCGCCCATCCCTCAAATTGAGGGGCAGATCCCCCCGCTCCAGGCTGAGCAACAACGCCTGAACGCCGTCCTCGCTAACCTTGAACATACGCTCATGCAACTGGACGAGCGCATTGAGGAGCGCGTGCGCGATGTCACTTACCTGGAAGAGGGCCGCCGCCAGGATACCCGCCGCATCGCTGAATTGCAGCAGGAGGTCATTGAGCTGCGCCGGAAGACCGAGGCCTTCCCGCCCAAGCTAGATATGCTAGAAGACCTGGCCCGCCGCACGGAGGCGCGCCTCTCGGAGTTGACTGCGCTGGAGGCCGAGCGCCGCCAGGAGCAGACCCGCTGGATTGAGCACCAGGCGCTGACGCTGCGTGAGCGCGAACGCCGCTTGAACGAATGGGAGGCTGTTGTGACGGAGGCCCAGAAGCGCATTGAGGAGGCCGCCAAACGGGTGCAGAGTGTCACGGAGCAACAGCAGATCGTGACCGCCGCAGTGGCTACAATTGAGGCGTTCAAGCAGCGCATTGAGCAACGCCAGAACGAGGTCGCCGAGATGCAGCGGCTGGCCGAGGACCGCATCAAGCAACAGTGGGTGGAGTTTCTGGCCGAGGAAGATAAGCGCTGGAAGCAACTGAATGTGACCTTGCAGGAGAAGTGGCGCGATCACGAACGCCTCCACCGTGAACCGGTGGAGCGCCTGGAGGCACTGGAGGCGCTCCTTCCGGCACTCTGGGCCGAGATCAAGGCGCTGTGGCAGTTACAGGAGGCCCACACCCAGACGCTGACCGAGTTCGCCCGCAATTGGCTGGAAGACTGGGAAGGGCGCATGGAGTCTGGTGTCAAACGTCCAACGTCCAACGTCCAGCGTCCAATGTGAAGCAGGGGGAGATGGACGACGGGCGACAGGGAGCCACGATAGGTACTCAACGGATTATTTCTTAACGTCACCTTCGGTGACAGGAATCAAGGTAAATGGTCTGTGGTCTGTCGTCGGTCGTCGGTGGTGCAATGTACGTTATCGGCACAGCAGGCCATGTGGATCACGGCAAGTCCACGCTCGTCCAGGCGTTGACGGGCATCAACCCCGACCGGCTTAAGGAGGAGCAGGAGCGGGAGATGACCATTGACCTGGGCTTCGCTTGGCTGACATTGCCCAATGGCGAAAGCGTGGGCATCGTGGACGTGCCCGGCCACATAGACTTTATTGAGAACATGCTGGCTGGGGTGGGCGGGATTGACGCTGCTCTATTCGTTATTGCGGCCGACGAGGGCGTCATGCCTCAGACGCGCGAGCATCTGGCGATCCTGGACCTGTTGGGCATCAACGGCGGCGTGATCGCGCTCACCAAGATTGACTTGGTTACCGATCCTGAATGGCTTGACCTGGTCTCAGCCGAGATCATGGAGACCGTGTCCCATACTGTCCTGGCGGATGCGCCGATTGTCCCTGTCTCGGCGCGCACCGGGCAGGGGCTGGATGAATTGCTCAAAGCGCTCCAGGTGTGTCTGGCCGAGCGCCCCTCGCGGCCCGATCTGGGCCGTCCGCGCCTGCCCATAGACCGTGCCTTCACCATGACCGGCTTTGGCACGGTGGTCACCGGCACGTTGAGCGACGGAACGTTTACGCTGGGGCAGGAGGTGGAGATCCAGCCCCAGGGGCTGCGCGCCCGTATTCGTGGCCTGCAAACACACAAGCGCAAGATTGAGCGCGCCGTGCCGGGTAGCCGCGTGGCTATCAACCTGGCGGGCGTCAGCCCCGCCGATCTGAAGCGCGGCGACGTGGTCACGCTCCCTGGCGTGCTGCGGCCCACGCAACTGATAGATGTGCGCTTCCGCCATCTGCCGGATGCGCCGCGCCCGCTGCGCCACAACGCCGAGGTGAAGTTCTTTTCGGGCGCGGCGGAGGTCGTGGCCATCGTGCGCCTGTTGGGGGACGATAGCCTGGCGCCCGGCGAGAGCGGCTGGCTGCAACTGCGGCTGGCCCGCCCCCTGGCACTGGCGGCGGGTGACCGGTTTATCCTGCGCGCCACGTCGCCGCCGGCCACCATCGGCGGCGGTGTGATCGTGGACCCACACCCTACCCGCAGGCACCGGCGCTTTCAGCCGGAGGTCATCGCACGGCTGGAGGCACTGGTTCAGGGGACACCGACCGAGGTGCTCTTTCAAACGCTGGAGCAGCAAGGCGTTGCCCAGGCATCTGAACTGTTGCGCCGGCTGCCTCCCTCTGTTCCCCCGCGTGCTGGAGGAGAGGGTGACGCGCAGGCGGCGCTTGACGCGCTTATTCAAGGGGGCCGTGTGATCGCCCTCACTGAGTCGCCAGACCCATTTCTGGCCTCGCGTCCGACCTGGGAGAGGCTGGCTGACGAGATTCACACAACATTGGCCGCCTATCACCGCGCGCATCCGCTCAAACGAGGGATGCCCCGCGAGGAACTGAGGAGCCGCCTGCGCCTGGAGGCCCGGGCCTTCCAGGCGGTGTTAAGCCGCGCCGCTGCAGAGGGGCGGGTTGTGGACCAGGGGGCGGTGGTGCGCCTGCCCGATTTCGCCCCCCGCCTGACTGCCGAGCAGGAGCGCCAGGCGGAAGCCTTTCTGGCTGCCTGCCGCCGAGACCCGTATGCCACGCCATCGGTCAAAGAGGCTGCCGCTCAGATTGGGCCAGATGTGCTCCAGTTCCTGGTGGAGCAGGGGCGCCTGGTGCAGGTGAGCGAGGAGGTACTGTTCCTGCCGGAGACCTATCAGGCGATGGTGGCGGGTGTCCGCCGCACCATTGAGGAGAAGGGGAGCATCACTGTGGCCCAGGCACGCGACCTGTTCAACACCAGCCGCAAATACGTCCTGGCGCTCTTAGAGCATCTGGATCGGGAGGGGAGGACGCAGCGCGTGGGCGATGCGCGGGTATGGAGCGGACGACAGACGGCAGACGATAAACTATAGGAATCAAGGAAACTAACGGACGCCATGATATGACCGATCTGCATCAGGGGCAGCCGGTTCTGATCCAGGGGGAGCCGCTGGAGCAGGCGCGGGCGGCCATGATTATGCTCCACGGGCGCGGCGCTACAGCGAAGGACATCCTGACGTTGGCCGATCACCTCCCCCAAATGGGCTTTGCTTTCCTCGCGCCCCAGGCTGCGAATAACACCTGGTACCCCTATCGCTTCCTCGCACCTATCGCCAGCAATGAACCCTGGCTGTCCTCGGCTCTGGCCGCTGTGGGCGCTGTCCTGGCGCAGGTGGAGGGGGCGGGCATCCCCGCTGAACGCACATTATTGCTCGGCTTTTCTCAGGGGGCCTGCCTGGCGCTGGAGTTCGCGGCCCGCCATGCCCGCCGCTACGGCGGGGTGATCGGCCTGAGCGGTGGGCTGATCGGCCCGGACGATGCGCCCCGCGATTACCCTGGCTCGCTGGCGGGCACGCCGGTCTTTCTCGGTTGCAGCGACGTGGACCTGCATATCCCTAAAGAACGCGTGCTTCATGCCGCTGAGGTACTGCGCCGCCTGGGGGCAGAGGTAACCGTGCGGCTGTACCCCAACATGGGCCATACCGTCAATCAAGATGAACTGGATGTCATCTGGGGAATGATGGCGGCGATAAAGACGGAGGACGATAGTGGGCATTAACTGCCGTCCCTATCCCCCACTCCGGCCCTCCCCCACAGAAGGGGGAGGGGGCTACTTCCCTGTTGCAGGCAGGAATAGCTTGAACAGGGCCTGGTAGGTCTGGAGGACGCCCACAGGTTCGCCGCTCCAACCGCCGGCGGCGTATAAGTCGCCCTCCAGTGCGGCCACGCCCAGGTTGCGCCACTGGAAGGTGAGCGGCGTCTCAAAGCGTGCCCATGCATCGGTGGTGGGATCGTAGCGTTCGTTAAAACTCAAGTAGCCGGTCCAACCGCCGCCTACGACATACAGCCGATCCTGGATCACGCCCGCGCCGATGCCCCCCCGCGCTTCGGCCATCGGTGCACAGCTTGCCCATGTGTCTGTGGCCGGGTTGTAAGCCTCGCAGGTGGCGTACTCTTGGGTGTTGTCATAGCCGCCCACCACGTAAATGCGGCCCGCGATGGCGCCGGCGGCGGCGAAACCGCGCGCTGTGGGCATGGGATGCCGCTCCTCCCAGGCATCGCGCCGGGCATCGTAAACGTATGTGTTGGGGACATAGCGCGTCCCATCCCAACCCCCGAAGAGGTAGAGGCGATCCTCCCACGCAGCGATAGCATACGCGCCCAGACGCGTGGGCAGATGCGCCCGGCTGAGCCAGCGATCTACCGTCGTGTCGTACACCTCCAGGATGTCCATTGGCTGTCCATCGGCCCCGAACCCGCCGGGGACGTAGATCAGGGTGCCTACTGCGGCGGCGCCGATATTCGCTGCTGCTGTGGGCTTACGCGCCCCGGGCGCCCAGGTATTCGTACTGGGGTCGTAGATGTCCACCGCGCCGGTCACGCCTTCAATCGTCTCGCCACCGATGGCGTACAGCTTGCGGTCCACAGCGACCAGGGCCAGGCGGCTGCGCGGCGCGGGCATCTGGGCGCGCGCCCTCCAGCGCGAGGGGCTTCCCACAACAGTAGGGGTGGGGGTCAGGCAGTCGCTGAACGCATCGGGGCAATTCATCGGGCCAGGCGAGGTCGCGCGTGGCCAGGCGGCCAGCGTCCCCAAGGCCACGAGCAGGGCAGCCACTACCAGGAAGAGGCGCTTGGCGCGTGGCAGCGGGACGGGGGGAGGTGCCTCCGGTTGGGGGGCGGACTCAACCGCCTCTTGCGGCACGGTCACCCAGCCCTCGCGGATCGCCACCATCGTGGCTTCTGTGCGCGACTCCACGCCCAGCTTGGCGAAGATGTTGCGCAGGTGGACCTTGACCGTGTTCGGGCTGATGAACAGTTCGCGCGCGATCTGGTTGTTGCTGGCGCCGGTGGCTACCAGCCGCAAGATCTCTAATTCTCGCTCGCTCAGAGGCTCGTTCGCGCCGTTTGTCTCTCGCGGCTCTTTCATCGTTCACTGACCACTAGCCGTTGGGTGCATCTCAGCGGCCTGGCGGTTGAAACGGCTGTCCGTCATCCGCTGTCTATCGTCCGTCGTCCACTTTGTTAAAGCGCAGGTGCAGCACCTCCTGCGTGTGTTCGGTCACGCGCACAGCCTCGTCCAAGCGGAAGCCGCACACCCAGAGAATGGTATCCCCAGCCACCAGCAGGGGGATGGCGTCGCGCCAGGGACGCGGCACCTTCAGGTTGATCAGAAGCTGGCTCACCCGTGTCCTGTGGCCGCCCAGCCCCAACGGGCGGAAGCGGTCACCGGGTTGCCGCCGCCGGAGGTAAAGCGCGCCTGGAGACATCCGCTGAACCACCTGATAATCCAGGTAGGCCTGCCAGGGATCGGGGTTCAGTTCAACCGCGGTGCGTTCCCAGCCGTCGGGGGGCAGCACCCGTGCCTCCAGTTGCCATTCCCCCAGCGGTGTGATGCCGGGCACGGCCACAGGCACAGGCGCCTGGTCATACAGGAGCGGCCAGTCGGGCGGCGGGCCAGCCACACCCGGCCCGGCCACGATCAGCCGGTCGTAGGTGATGGAGAGCGTCAATCCGGCGGGTAAACTGGCCTGTGCGCCCACGCTACCCCTGGCGGCCACCTCCACCGCGTTTTCAATGACCTCATAGGGCACGTCGCGCAGGCTGTGGCGCAGCCGCACCACAGCGCTGCGCAGCAGGCCGCGCTGGAGCCCGATGGGGAGGTGCGCCCAGGCTGTGCGATCAAACACCACTGCCTCGTCCGATTCCGCCTGCACGGTCCGCGCCCAGGCCGCCTCGCAGGCCAGGCGCAGCACCTCTACATCGCCCGCCATGACCTCGGCGCTGCGCCACAGCACCTCGCGGATGCGCGCGTTATACGTCTCCAGCAGGGGCAACAGCTCATGGCGCAGCCGGTTACGATAGTAGGTGGTGTCCAGATTGGAGCGGTCAAAGCGCGGTTGCAGGCCGTGCTCGCGGCAATAAGCCTCAATCTCCGTGCGGGGCACGCCCAGCAAGGGCCGGATCAGCCAGGGCCCCGCCCTCTCCATACTGAAGCCGGGCTTCAGCCCCCCAGATGGGGCCTCCCCTAACAGGTGATAATGCGATAGCATCGTTTTGGGCAACATGCCGCGCAGGCCCGCCGGCCCTGCGCCGCGCAGCCAGTGCATCACCACCGTCTCCACCTGGTCATCGGCGTTGTGCCCGACCGCGATCTTATCTGCCCCGACCTGCGCTGCGACCTCGGCCAGGAAGGTGTAGCGGGCCTGGCGGGCGGCCTCTTCCAGCGAGAGGCGGTGGGTGCGGGCCAGCGCAGGCACATCGCGTGCCCCCACGGTGACCGGCAACCCCCAGCGGTATGCCAGGTCGGCCACAAAGGCCGCATCGGCCTCGGCCTCTTCGCCGCGCATACGATGGTTCAGGTGCGCCACGTGAAGCTGGAGGTCCCATTCCTCCTGCAGGCGCAACAGCACATGGAGCAGGCACAGGGAATCCGGCCCGCCGGACACGCCGACCACCAGCCGGTCGCCCGTGTTCAGCAGTTCGTAACGCTTGATCGCCCGCCGCACGGCGGCCACGACGTTCATCCCCAACCTCTCCCCCGGCCCCTCCCCTATTGGGGGAGGGGCAAGGGGGAATACCCTTATTCACCGGACGGGATCATAGCACGTAAAACATAAAACGGAAAACAGGATCGCGCAAGATCTGAACCGGCCCAAAAGCCCGGTACCGGAGGGGGTAACCCGCCAGACTATCTGCCCCGAATCCGAGATGCCCTTGTGATAGGGCATGATTGCATGTTTCCGCCGATTGTGGCATAATGCACTTAGCCTGAGAGAACATTAATCTGTGGTTACGATTCTATATCTCTGCTGCTGTGGCAGCGTCACGCTTGCCGCGTGATCGCCTAGAGGACCGGCGCGATCCCTATGTTTAATCCTCTTAATGCGCTCCTCGGCCTGTTTAGCCTGGACATTGGAATTGACCTGGGCACGGCGACGACGCTGGTCAATGTCCGGGGCAAGGGGATCATTATCAATGAGCCGTCCTGGGTGGCGATTGATAAGAAGACCCGCCAGCCCCTGGCTATTGGCCTGGAGGCGCGTGAAATGGTGGGGCGCACGCCAGCGAACATCGTGGCTATCCGCCCGTTGCGCGATGGGGTGATCTCCGAGTTTGAGATCACCGAGGCCATGCTGAAACACTTCATCGCCAAGGCGCATGACCATATGTTGCTGCGCGTGCCCCGGCCCCGCGTGGTGGTGGGCATCCCCAGCGGCGTGACCGAGGTGGAGAAGCGGGCCGTCTATGATGCCACTATCTCCGCCGGGGCACGGGAGGCCTATCTGATTGAAGAGCCGATGGCTGCAGCCATCGGCGCCGGGCTGCCCGTCACCGAGCCGCGTGGCAGCATGATCATTGACATCGGCGGTGGCACGACGGAGGTGGCCGTGTTTGCCCTGGGCGGCATCGTCGTCAGCCGCTCCATCCGCGTCGCCGGTGATGAGATGGATGAGGACATCATCCAGTACGCTCGCAGCAAGTACAACCTGCTCATCGGTGAACGCATGGCCGAACGTGTTAAAATCGCCATCGGCTCGGCTTTCCCTTTGCCCGAAGAGAAAACTATGACCCTGCGCGGTCGCAATATGATCACCGGGCTGCCTGGCTCTGTGGAGGTGTCCAGCATTGAGATTCGTGAGGCCCTGTCTAACTCGGTCAACACGATTGTGGACACGGTCAAACAGACCCTGGATGAGACGCCGCCAGAGTTGATCTCCGACCTGATGGAGAGTGGGATTTGCATGGCTGGGGGCGGCTCGCTGCTGCATGGCCTGGCCGAGCGCATCGCCGACAAGGTCAAGCTGCGCGTGTGGGTGGCCGAGGACCCCATGACATGCGTGGCTCGCGGCACGGGCGCCGTCCTGGAGGACCTGGATAACCTGCGCAAGGTCCTCGTCGGCCTGCAACGGGGAAGCACGCAACATTAGACGGAGGACGAAGGACGGAAGACGGAGGACAGCCCAACATATCTCCGATCTCCACTGTGCCATCCTCCGTTGTCAGTTGTCATGAGAACCAATCGCACGCTCCAATTCCTGCTCTTCGCCCTCGCCAGCCTGGGCGTGCTGGTGCTGCATGAGGCCGGCACGCTGGCGCCGCTGGAACAGTGGGCCGCCAACCCCTTGACGGCGGTCCAGACCTGGCTGGAAGCGCGGATGCGCGGTGTGGAGGAGGTGTTGGAGACCGCGCGCGATCTGCAGACCCTGCGGCAGCGGGTGGAGGAGTTAGAGAAGCAGAACGCTGCCTTGCAGATTGAGAACGTCCGCCTGCACGAGGACCTGGCCGATTATCAGGCCATCAGCCAGCTCCTCAATTTCACCCGTGAGAACACCCAGCTTCAGACCCTCCCCGCCGAGGTGATCGGGCGCGATAGCAACACCTTCCTGCGCAGCATCATCATCAACAAAGGTGCCACCGACGGCCTGGCCCCTGGCATGCCCGTTGTCACCGAACGCGGCCTGGTCGGGCGCATCACGGCGGTCAGCCCCAGTTCCGCCAAGGTGATGCTGTTAACCGACCCCGCCAGCGCGGTCAATGCCCGCTTGCAGACTTCGCGGGCCGATGGTATTGTGGAGGGGCAACTGACACCTGCGCTGCGGATGCGCTTCATCCCGCAGGAGGCCACCGTTCAGACGGGGGAGGTGGTCCTGACCAGCGGCCTGGGGGGGAATTTCCCGGCGGGGCTGGTCATCGGCCAGGTCATCAGCGTGGAACGCCGCGACGTGGACCTGTTTCAGACAGCCGAGGTCCATCCAACGGTGGACTTCAATCGGCTGGAGATCGTGCTGGTGATCACCAACTTCAAGCCAACCAATGTGGACATCTTTGGCGGCCAACAGCCATAAGGGGCGCCTGCATGTGGCTTACTACACTGTCCCGCTCCTGCTCGCCCTGGCGCTTGGCCAGTCCACCGTCATGCCTTACTTCAGGGTGTTTGGCGTGATGCCCAACCTGATGCTGATGGCGGTGGTGGCCTGGACGTTGTTGCGTGGCCCTGGCGAGGGGATCATCTGGGGCTTCATGGGGGGGATCGCCCTGGACCTGTTCTCGCGGGCTCCGTTAGGGGTCTCTGCGCTGGCGCTGGTGATCGTCAGCTATCTGTCCTCTTTCGCCGAGCGGACGCTCTACCGCGATCACGCCGCCCTGCCGCCGGCCGTTATCCTGATCGTCACGCCCATCTACGATATGCTCACGCTGCTATTGCTGCAATTGACCGGGCAGCGGGTGGCGGTGTTGGGGAGCCTGCTGTATTTCACATTGCCTGCGACCGTGATCCATGTGGTACTCATGTTGCCCGTTTATCATGCGTTGGCCTGGCTGCACCGAACCACCCGGCGGCGCGAGGTGCACTTATGATGGGGGGCGGAAGACGGAGGACGGCCCAGTCCATCTCCCATGACCGAGAAACGACCACCTGACTACCGGCTTATCGTCTTTCGGCTGATCGTCGTTGCCGCCTTTGGCTTGCTGGCGGCGCAGATGTTGCGCCTGCAGATCGCCCAGGGCGCGATGTACCGCAAGCTGGCGGATGAGAACCGCTTCCGCGAGGTCGCCATTCCTGCGCCGCGCGGCGTGATCTACGACCGCCAGGGGCGGCTGTTGGTGCGCAACGTGCCCAGCTTCAAGGTCACCATCACCCCCGCCTACCTGCCCAACGATGAGCCTGCTCTTCAGGCGATTTACGCCCACCTGGCTGCCCGGCTGAACATACCTGTCAGCAGCAGCGAGCAGGCCAATCTGAGCGGCGGGCCGGCGCAGCCTGGCATTAAAGAGTTGGTAGCCAGGGGGGCGAACGCGCCCTATCGCCCCGTTGTGATCAAGGAGAACGTGGACCGCCAGACGGCGCTGATCCTGGAGGAGGAACTGGCGCGGTTGCCGGGGGTTGCGGTGGAGTTGGAGCCGGTGCGCGAGTACACCACCGGCCCGTTAACCGCGGCCTTGCTGGGCGTTATGACCAAGATCCCCGAGGATAACCCCAATACACCTGAGAACGAGACCGAGTTTTATATCGCCCGGGGCTACGACCCGGCGACGGATCGCGTGGGCGTCAGCGGGCTGGAGGCCATGCTGGAAGATGTACTGCGCGGGGTCAAGGGCCACAAGATCGTTGAGGAAGATGTGCTCGGCCACGAACTGCGCACGGTCGGCCTGCCCCAACCCCCCACGCCGGGGGACAGCGTTATTTTGACGCTGGACCTGGACTTGCAGCAGATAGCCGAGGATGCCCTGCGGCGCGGCATGGAGAAAGTCGGCCAGAAGCTGGGGCATCCGATCAAATCCGGTGCGGTCGTCATTCTCAACCCGCAGACGGGCGAGCTATTGGCCAGCGTCAGCCTGCCGACCTATGACAATAACCTGTTCTCACGGGGGATCTCCAGGGAAGACCTGCAACGGCTTAATGAAGACCCATACAGGCCGCTCATCAACCATGTGATCAGCGGCCAGTATCCCCCTGGCTCCACGTTCAAGATTGTGACCGCCGCCGCTGGCCTGGAGGAAGGCGTCATCACTCGTTATACGGCCATCTACGACCCTGGCCGGATCGTCGTGTACAACCAGCCGTTCGTTTGCTGGAAGGCCAGCGGGCATGGCGCGGTGGACATCGTCCGGGCGTTGGCCGTCTCCTGCGACGTCTTCTTCTACGAGGTCGGCGGCGGCTATCCGCCCAACCACTTCCCCGGCCTGGGGATTGACCGGCTGGCGGCCTACGCCCAGGCCTTTGGCTTCGGCGCGCCTACCGGCATCGGCCTGCCCGGTGAGGCCGCCGGGCTGATCCCCACAGAGAAATGGAAGCGCCTGACCTACAGCGAACTGTGGACGCTGGGCGATTCGTACAACGCGGCCATCGGCCAGGGATTCGTCACCGTGACGCCGTTGCAACTCGCCAACGCCTATGCTGCCCTGGCCAACGGGGGCACGCTGTACCAGCCCCAGATCGTGCGCGAGATCCGCCGGGACGGTCAGACGATCCAGGGGTTTACGCCAAAGGTCATCCGCAGGCTGCCCGTCTCGGAGGAGAACCTGGCGATCATCCGCCAGGGGCTGCGCGAGGCGGTGGCCTCGCCCGGCGGCACGGCCTGGCTTGCTCACCTGCCCGATGTGGCTGTGGCCGCCAAGACCGGGACCGCCGAATTCTGCGATGACGTCGCCGTGAAAGAGGGCTTTTGCCAGAACGGCAAGCACTTACCTATACATGCCTGGTTTGCCGCCTTCGCCCCCTATGAGAACCCGGAGGTCGTGGTTGTCGTCTTCCTGTACAACGGCGGGCAGGGGTCGGAGAGCGCCGCACCCATCGCGGCGGAGATTCTGAGGGCATATTTTGAACGGGGGACCGAGGACGGGGGCAAATAACGGAATAGCCTCCGTCATGGATGATGCGCAATTGGCGACACTTTGACCTCATTCTGTTCGGCGCGGTGATCGTGCTGATCGTCATCGGGCTGGCTTTTGTGCGTAGCGCCACCCAGGGCGTGCCCAGCCTGGAGGACCTGTTCTCGCGCCAGATCATTTACGCGGTCGTGGGGTTGATCCTGGTGATCCTCATCGCGCTGGTAGATTACCGCCTGCTGGGCACGCTGCAATGGACGGTCTATCTGCTGATCCTGGTCATGCTGGCGGCGCTCTTTGCCTACGGCCAGATCAGCGGCGGCGCGCGGAGCTGGCTGGGGCAGGGCGCGGTTCAGCCTTCGGAGTTGGCCAAAATCCTGCTGATCGTCACCCTGGGCCAATACCTGGCCCTGCGCCAGGAGCACATCCGGCGGCTGCCCGTCGTGATCGTATCGCTCGTCTATGCGATCATCCCAGCGGTCCTGATCTACCTGCAACCCGACCTGGGGACCGCCGTCGTCATCATGGTCATGTGGCTGGCGATGGTCTGGGCAGCGGGTGTGCGGCCCCTGCATCTGGCCCTGTTCGCGGCGCTGGCTGTGGCCGCCCTGCCCTTTCTCTGGCTCGTGTTGGAAGACTACATGCGCCAGCGCCTGCTGCTCTTCTTCAACCCTGGACAGGACCCTGCGGCCCGGTATAATATAGAGCAGGCGCTGATCAGCATCGGCTCCGGTGGCTGGCTGGGCAAGGGCCTGGGCGCCGGCAGTCAAAGCCAGCTCCACTTTTTGCGCGTGCGCCACACCGACTTTATCTTCTCGGTGATCGCCGAGGAGAGCGGGTTTGTCGGGGCGGTGATTGTGCTGGCGCTGGAGGCTTTCATCATTTTCCGTATTTTGCGCGCGGCCCAGTTGGCCCGCGATCCGCTGGGGCGGCTGATCTGCGTCGGGGTGGCGACGATCATCTTTTTCCAGACGCTGGTGAACGTGGGCATGAACCTGAACCTGCTGCCGGTGACCGGCCTGACATTGCCCTTCATCAGCTACGGCGGCAGTTCGCTTATCGCCCTGCTGGTTGGCATTGGGCTGGTGGAAAGCGTGGTCATGCGGCATAAGAAGATCGGGTTTTAGACGGGTAGGGGACGTGAGCACACAGGAGAGGCGAGCGGTGCGCGTGCGCTATGCGCCTTCGCCGACGGGCTACCTGCATATCGGTGGGGCGCGCACGGCGCTATTTAACTGGCTGTTTGCCCGGCATCACGGCGGCGCATTTATCTTGCGGATTGAGGACACCGACCAGAAGCGCTATAAGCCGGATGCGCTGGACGACATCCTGAGTATGCTGCGCTGGCTGGGCCTGGACTGGGATGAGGGGCCGGAGGTGGGCGGGCCGTATGGGCCATACTTCCAGCTTCAGCGGGCCGAGATTTACCGCCGCTATGCGCAGCAACTGGTTGACCAGGGCGACGCCTATTATTGCTTTTGCACGCCGGAGCGGCTGGCGGCGCTGCGCGCCGAGCAGGGGCGCCAGCACCTCCCCATCGGCTATGACCGCCATTGCCGTAGCCTTGATCCGCGAGAATCTGCGGCGCGGGCGCAGCGCGGTGAGGCGCACGTTATCCGCTTCAAGATGCCGCTGGAGGGCCAGACCACCCTGCACGATCTTGTACGCGGCGACATCACCTGGGATAACGCGCTGCAGGAGGATTTCGTCATCCTCAAGAGCGACGGGTTGCCCACCTATCATCTGGCGAACGTCGTGGACGACACGCTGATGCGGATCAGCCATATCATGCGGGCGGATGAGTGGATCCCCAGCGCGCCGAAGCATCTCCAGATGTATCGTGCCTTTGGCTGGGAGCCGCCGCTGTATGCCCACCTGCCCATTATCCTGGACCCTAGCGGCAAGGGCAAGATGAGCAAGCGCAAGCAGGCGGAACGCCAACCCTGGGATCAGGCCACGCTCGTCCGCGACTTTAAGGCGGAGGGCTATCTGCCGGAGGCACTGGTGAACTTCCTGGCGCTGTTGGGCTGGGCCTGGGATGACCGCACCGAGTTGTTCAGCCGCGAGGAATTGATCGCCCGGTTTGATATTCAGGGGATCAAGCCTTCCCCTGCCGCCATGAATTATGAGAAGCTGGAATGGATGAACGGCGTTTATATCCGCCGGCTTACCCCAGAGGACCTGGCCGGGCGCCTGCAGCCCTTCTTTGAGGAGGCCGGCCACCCGGTGGACCGGGGCACGCTGCTCAAACTGGTGCCGCTTATCCAGGAGCGCATCCATACGCTGCGCGAGGCGGTGGAGATGACGGCCTTCTTCTTTGCCGCGAGCGTGGCACCTGACCCGGCGCAGCTTGTGGGTAAGGACATGACGGTTGAGGCCTCCCTGGATGCGCTGGTGCGGGCGCGGGCGGTCCTGGCGGAGATAGAGCCGTTTGAAGCCGAGCCGATGGAGGCGGCGCTACGGGCCCTGGCGGAGCAGTTGGGGCTGAAAGCTGGGCAACTCTTCGGCATCCTGCGCGTCGCCGTTACCGGCCAGACGGTGGCGCCGCCCCTGTTCGGCACCCTGGCCGCCCTGGGCCGCGAGAAGACGCTGAGGCGGCTGGATGAGGCCGAGGCGCGCCTGGCGCAATTGGCCGAAGCCAGGACATAAACTCTGTACGTTCCCCCTGTGCGTGTCCAACGTCGCGCATGATGCCGTCCGTCGCGCTCTACATCCATGTTCCTTTCTGTCGGGTCATCTGCACCTATTGCGATTTCAACGTCTATGCCGGGCTGGGGCGCCTGATGGCGCCCTTCGCCCAGGCGGTGGCCCGCGAGATCCGGCTGGTGGGCGCGGGGCGCGGCTTGCGCGTTCACAGCATCTACTTCGGCGGAGGCACGCCATCCCTGCTGCCGCCCGCGCTCCTTGAGGCGATCCTGGCCGCCTGTCGGGAAGCCTTTGACGTGGCGGCAGACGCCGAGATCACGCTGGAGGCCAACCCCGATGGGCTGGAGGCGGCCCAGATGGCGCAGTGGCGGGTGCTGGGCGTCAACCGGCTGAGCCTGGGCGTGCAGAGCGCGCAGGAGGGTGAATTGCGCCTGTTTCGGCGCACGCATACCTTCGCCGATGCCGTTAGAGCCGTGCGCCTGGCGCGAGATGCGGGCTTTGACAATATCAACCTGGACCTGATCTACGGCATTCCCTATCAAACGCTGGAAAGCTGGCAGGACACGCTGGCGCGGGCGATCGGTCTGGCCCCGGAGCATCTGTCGTTGTACAGCCTGACGATTGAGGAGGGCACACCGCTGCATCTGTGGGTAGCCAAAGGCAAGGTGCCCGCGCCGGACCCCGATCTGGCCGCCGATATGTATGAATATGCCCAGGACGCCCTGGCTGAGGCCGGGTTTGAGCATTACGAGATCGCCAATTGGGCGCGTCCGGGGCGCGTCAGCCGCCACAACCTGACCTACTGGCGCAATGAACCCTATTTGGGCTTTGGGCCGGGGGCGCACGGGAGCTATGGCGGCTGGCGCTATTGGAACGTGCGTAAGCCGCAGGACTATATCGCCCGCCTGGAGGCGGCTGAAGCCATAGCGGATTTCCCTTTTTCACCGGCGCTGGAGGGGCGCGAGCCGATCAGCCGCGAACTGGAAATGGGGGAGACCATGATGCTGGGGCTGCGGCTGATCCAGGAGGGGGTGGCCTTCGCCGATTTCCAGCGGCGCTTTGGGGTGGACCTGCGTGAGGTGTACGCTCAAGAACTGGCCCACTACCGGGCGCTGGGGTTAATTGAGGTCAATGCCGGGCGGGTGCGGCTGACGCGGCGCGGGCGCGCCCTGGGCAATGAGGTCTTCGCGGCCTTCCTGCCCTGACCGCTCTTATGGGGGCTGATTTTGTCGTAAAAAGTCCGGGTTTGCCTCTTGACAAGTGCTTCACCTTGTGGTATGATTATTTTAGCACTCTCATGATGAGAGTGCTAAAACGCCAGTAGCACCACGCTGGCGTAATCCACACCCATTTACACCTTATATCTTAGTGAGAAGGAGGTAAAACTGTATGGCGCTCAATCTCAAGCCTCTGGCAGACCGTGTCATCGTGGAGCCGATTGAACGCGAGGAGACCACCGCGAGCGGCATCATCCTGCCGGAGATGGCCAAGGAGAAGCCGCAGGAGGGGCGTGTCCTCGCCGTAGGCCCCGGTCGCCGCGATGAAGACGGCAAGTTTATCCCCATGGATGTGAAGGAAGGCGACACTGTGCTCTTCGCCAAATACGCGGGCACCGAGGTCAAGATTGACGGCAAAAAGCTGTTGATCCTCAAAGAGTCCGACATTCTGGCGATCATTGAGAAGTAAATCTTACACTCTACAGGAGGGGAGAACCGTATGACAGCCAAGCAACTGATTTTTGACGAGGAAGCACGACGTTCGCTCAAGCGCGGGATGGACGTCCTGGCGATGGCAGTCGCCACCACCCTCGGCCCTAAGGGCCGCAATGTGGCGCTGGACAAGAAGTTCGGCGCTCCCACCATCACCCACGACGGCGTGACCGTCGCCAAGGAAATTGAGCTGAAGGACCCCTTTGAGAACATGGGGGCGCAGCTCCTCAAGGAAGCCGCCACCAAGACCAACGATGTGGCCGGCGATGGCACCACCACCGCGACGGTCCTGGCCCAGGTCATCGTCAACGAGGGCCTGAAGAACGTCGCCGCCGGGGCCAACCCCATGCTGCTCAAGCGCGGGATTGAGAAGGCCACCGAGGCGGTGGTCAAGGCCATCAAGGACATGGCCATGGAGGTCAAGACCAAGCAGGACATCGCCAACGTGGCCGCGATCTCCGCTGCCGACCGCGAGATCGGCGAATTGATCGCCGAGGTCATGGACAAGGTCGGCAAGGACGGAGTCGTCACCGTTGAGGAGTCCAAGACCCTGCAGTTTGAGACCGAATACGTAGAAGGCATGCAGTTTGACCGCGGCTACATCTCGCCCTACTTTATCACCGACCCGGAGCACATGGAGGCGGTGATTGAGGACCCCTACATTCTGATCCATGACAAGAAGATCTCCGCCGCGGCTGACATCGTCCCGCTCCTGGAGAAGCTGGTGCAGATCGGCAAGCGCGATCTGGTGGTGATCGCCGAGGATGTGGATGGTGAGGCGCTGGCGACGCTGGTGCTCAACAAGCTGCGGGGCGTGTTCAACTGTCTGGCGGTGAAGGCGCCCGGCTTCGGCGATCGGCGCAAGGCCATGCTCCAGGACATCGCCATCCTGACGGGTGGTCAGGTGATCACCGAGGAACTGGGCCGCAAGCTGGAGTCGGTGACCATCGCCGACCTGGGCCGCGCCGGAAAGGTCGTGGCCACCAAGGATGACACCACCATCATCCAGGGCAAGGGCGATGAGCGCCAGATCAAGGGCCGCATTGAGCAGATCAAGGCTGAGATTGAGAAGACGACCTCGGACTATGACCGCGAGAAGCTGCAGGAGCGCCTGGCGAAGCTGGCCGGTGGCGTGGCCATCATCCGCGTCGGCGCGGCTACCGAGGTGGAGTTGAAGGAGAAGAAGCACCGCGTGGAGGACGCGCTCTCCGCGACCCGCGCTGCGATTGAGGAGGGCATCGTCCCCGGCGGTGGCGTGGCGCTGTTGAACGCGATCCCCGCGTTGGACAATGTCCAGACGGATTACCCGGATGAGGCCACCGGCGTAAGCATCGTCCGCCGGGCGTTGGAGGAGCCCATGCGCGGCATCGTGCGCAACGCGGGCCTGGATGGCTCGGTGGTCGTTCAGGAGGTCCGCCGCCTGCAGAAGGAGCGCAACAATAAGAACATCGGCTACGATGTGCTCGCCAACGAGTACCGCGACATGGTGGAGGCGGGTATCATTGACCCGGCCAAGGTGACGCGCTCGGCGATGGAGAACGCGGCCTCTATCGCGGCGATGATCCTGACGACCGAGGCGCTGGTCACCGAGATCCCGGAGAAGGAGAAGGCGGCCACACCGCCTATGCCGGAGTACTGAGGGCAGGCACGGGGGCCTGTCCGTACTCTGGCGGCGGCATGCCGATAATCAGGTAAGGAATCCGACGCTCTGTGCGTCCTATAAAGTGGGAAATGGGGCGGGGCTATGCTAAAATAGCCCCGCCCTGGCATCCCGGAATGAAAGACGGAAGACGGAGAACTGAGGGCGGAGGCGGGCCGTCTTCCGCCCTCCGTCCTGAGTGGAGAAGCGTATGGCAGGTTCACTGGATATCCGTCCTGTGTGGCGGTTGTTCGTCGCCCTGGGGGAAGTGGCGCAGGAGGCGCGTCTGGCGTTGGCGCGCGGGCTGCTCCAAAGTGACCAGCCGCTCTCCCCGGCGGACCAGAGGCGGCTGTCCCTGGCCCTGGAGCATCTGAGCGATGTCCATGAGGGCTTTGCTCTGACCTTGCGCACTACGGCGGTGCGCAGCCCGTCTGAACTGCGCGACCTGGTACGCCGCATCCTGATAGATTGGAGCTGGCTGGCGGAGCTGGGCCTGTCTTGGCAGGGTGGCCAGATTGAGCTACCCGTCAGCCAGGTCCTGGCCTTTGCCCACGCCACAGTCGCCCTGGGCATCCTCCCGCATCTTCCGCCTGAACTCATCACCTATCCGAAGGCGAAGCGCTCCTACGCCGACATTCCGGTGCCGCGCACGCCGGGCGAGGTTCTGGCCCGCATTGAGGAGCTGGAGCAGGTCGTCTGGGAGGCGGCGGAGCGACCGGTGGGGGCTGTTGAACCTGATCCCCTGCGCCGCACTTACGGCTTCTTTGAGACCAGCGCCTGGCTGGTCTGGCAGCATCTCCAACGGATGACCCATTAGCCCTCGCATTTCGCATTTGCCATTTTCATCGCTATAATGCGGGTGTCTGAGGCCCGATGATCCGCATTGAAGACGCCCGCAGGTACTATAGCGAGACCGGCGTGCATGGCTTTGACCATGTCCTGCGTGTCCTGGCACTGGCCGAGCGCATCGCCCGCGCCGAGGGCGCCGATCTGGAGATCGTCCGGGCGGCGGTGCTCCTGCACGACATCGCCCGGTCGGTAGAGGACGAGGAGGCCGGCCAGCAGGACCACGCTGCGCTGGCCGCCGAACGCGCCCGCGTGATTTTGCACGGCCACCCGCCGGAGCGCGTAGAGGCGGTGTGCCAGGCGATCCGCAGCCATCGCTTTCGCAGCGGCCCACCGCCGGAGATGCTGGAAGCGCGGGTCGTATTTGATGCCGATAAGCTGGACGCGATGGGCGCCATCGGCATCGCCCGCGCCTTCGCCTACGCGGGCCAGCACGGCCAGCCCCTGATCAGCCAGCCGGATGAGGCGCGGCATGGCCCCGTTGACGAATTCCGCCAGAAGCTGGCGCTCCTGCGCGAGCGGATGACTACCGCGACAGGGCGGGCCCTGGCCGAGGAGCGCCACGCCTTCATGGAGGCGTTCTTTGAACGCCTGGCCGCTGAAGCGCGAGGTGACGCCTGAGGGATGAGCCGTGCACGGCTGATCAAGCTGGCGATGGCGGTCTTGGGCATCGCTGTCTTCATCCTGGCGCTGCAGTTGCTCAAGGAGGGGGCCGGAGGGCTGGTGCCGGTGATGCGGACGCTGTCCATTGAGAGCGGCGACCGGCTCATAGATATGGCCCATGCGCTGGGATTTGGCTGGCTGATGGCTTACCTGGTGCTCAGCGGCTCGCCTGTGGCTGCCGTGGCGCTGACGCTGTTAAGCGGCGGCGTGCTCAGCGATGTGCAGACCTTCGCCATGATCACCGGTTCGCGCCTGGGGGCCTCCTTCATTGTCCTGTTTGTCGGCTTTATCTACCATTTGCGCGGCCAGCCGCGCATCGCCAGTGTGTCCATCGGCGTGCTGGCGCTGTTGGTCACGGCGACGATCTACCTGCCGGCGATGGCGTTGGGCTATGGGGTGCTCATGCAAGGGTCGCTGGATGCATTGCATTTCAGTTCGCCGGGCGCGATCAACTCGGTCCTGGAGACCGTCTATGATCCGATTGTGAGTTGGGCGGTGGCGCTCCTGCCGCGTTGGGCGGTGTTCCTGGCCGGGCTGGGCATCCTGCTGCTGGCCTTCAACATCTTTGACCGGGCGCTGCCGGAGATTGACCCCGAACGCACGGGTTTTGAGCGTATTGCCGATATGGTCTATCGCCCGCTGGTCATGTTCATCCTGGGGCTGGCCGTCACCACGCTGACGCTCTCTGTGTCGGTCTCGCTCACCATGCTCGTGCCGCTCTCCACCAAGGGCTATGTGCGCCGCGAGAACCTGATCCCCTATATTATGGGGGCGAATATTTCCACGTTTGTGGACACGCTGTTCGCCTCGCTCCTGGTCAACCATCCGCGTGCGTTTACCATTGTCCTGGTGGAGATGCTCAGCGTGGGCGTGATTTCGTTGGTGATCCTACTGCTGTTTTATGCGGGCTATCAGCGACGTATGGAGGATGCGCTGGAGTTGATTTTGCGCAATAACCGTACCCTGGCGGTCTTCCTGGGGGCGTTGTTGCTTATTCCCCTTGTCCTATTGTTGGTCAGGTTGTGATATATTACACTATTAGGGGAAGGCCATGCGTGTGTTGGTGTTTGTGGATGAATTACCGACGGCGGGGCAGGCGCTGGGGCTGGCTCGCTTGCTGGCGCAGCGCTTCCCGGTTGAGCCGACGTTGCTGACCACTGAGGAAGCCGGGGGGATGGCCTTGCTGGAGCAGGCCAGCAGCCAGCTTTACGCTGATGGTGTGACGTTCCCGGCAGCGCGTCACCTCGTCCGTCGCGGCAGCTCGGAGGAGGTCATCACCGCCGAGAGCTGGGAGGGGAAGTACGATCTGATCATTGTTGCCCCGGCGGGTCGGCGCGGCCTGGCCCGCCTGCTGTACGGCTCGCGGGTGGCGAATGTCGTCCGGGCGGTGGCGACCTCGGTGCTGATCGCCCGCCAAACGCCGGAGGTGCTGCGCCGCATCCTGGTGGGGGTGACCGGCTCGGAGCACAGCGCGGTGGATGTGCGTGTGGCTGCGCGGCTGGCGCAGGCCTTCGGCGCGGAGGTCACCGTCCTGCATGTGGTCTCCCAGGTGCCGCTTATCTTCACCGGCCTGGCGGAGATGCGCCACGACCTGGAACGCTTCCTGGAGATGGATGCGCCGGTGGCGCAGCAACTCAAGCGCGCCCGCGAGGTCCTGGACGCCTATGGCATCCCCAACCGTATTGAGTTGCGCGAAGGGCTGGTGCGCGATGAGATCGTGGATGAAGTGGTGGAGGGCAGGCACGACCTGCTCGTCGTCGGCGCGCACGTTGGCGAGGGCATGGCCGCCCTGCTCCTGGATGACATCGCCGACCACCTGGTGCGCCAATGCCCGGTGTCTACGTTCGTGGTGCGGACCGAGCCGAATTGGACGGATAGCGGATGACGGAGGACAGAGGCTATAGCCTCCATCCCCCGTCATCCGTCCTGCATCAATAATCCCCTTCTTTCACGTAAGGCAGGCTCCACAGCGCCACCGAGAGCACTACAGCCTTGAACCAGGCCTGGTGCATCTTTTCAACCTCCTCGGCGCTGTGGCCTTTCTTGGCCAGGAAGGGCTTGATCGTGGCTGTAATGGGGTAGATAAACGCGGTGAGATAACGGTGGCCGATGTTGGGCACGGAATCCACCGCGTCCGTCTGATTTTTCTTGGTGCGATGGTGGCGCAGGCCGATCTCATACTGGTAATTGAGCCAGTCCTGATCGTAGGGGCGGTTGCAGAGGTCCAGAATCCACTGGCCGAAGCGCGCCCGCACGCGGGCCAGGTAATCGCTGTTGGCGTTGCCCTTACCGTCGGTGAAGTAATACACCAGGTGAGGGTGTGAGCCAACGAAGCCGTACCACAGGTCCAGCACTTCCTCCACCTGATCGGCGAGCACCTCGCCCGCTATGCGCAGGTATTTCTCGTCCTCCGGGCCGAAGAGGACGGCCTGCTTGAGCAGGTCCAGGTCGTGTGTGGTGAGCGGCGATTGGGCGACCGCCGCTGTGCCATAGGTGTATCCGGGTATCTCACGCATAGTTTAACCTCCTTTAGTGTCTGTCATCGTTTGGGAATGGCCCAGCACCTGGCGGGCCAGTTCATCAATCTGCGCATCTGTCGGTTCGGTCACAACGGTCTTCCATTTGCCCTCGCCGATCACCAGGGTGGGCGTGCTACGGAAGCCGCCGTTGATGAAGATGACGAAGCGCTCGGCCTCCGGGTCGTGGTCAATGTTGACGTAACGGAAAGGGATGCCCAGCGCGGTCAGCCGTGCGAAGACGTGGGCGGTATCCTCGCAATCGGTTGCGCCATACATGGTGATCGGTAGGGACATGCTCTCACCTCCCTTTATGCGGGGACAAAGTCCGGGCATTCAAAGTAGGTATTGGGCTCTGCCAGCGGGGCGTCCACGAAGGCGCAGTGGTGCGGCCCGCGTGGATCGTCCGGGTGCGCCTGGTAGCGGAAGAACTGGCAGCCCCAGCACATTTCATACACCTGGACGTGGCCGGCGGCCTGGAGCGTGCGCACAATGGCCTGGGTGGCCCGCACCAGGGCCTGCTGCTCGGCCTGCGGTAGCCCGGCAATGGCGGCCTCAAGGTCGTCCAGGATGTCTTCCAGCGCCTGGGCCTGGGATTCGCCCTGGGGGGTGAGGGCCAGCCGGACGGTACGGGCGTCGTGGGGATCGGGCTGGCGCTGGACAAGGTGTTTGCGCTCCAGGGCGTCGGCGACGCCGCTGGCGGTGGCATAGGAGGCGGCCAGCCGTGCGGCCAGCCCGCCGACGGTGCGGACGCCGGGGCGGGCGAATTTGAGGAACAGGAGCGCATGGATTTGGGCGGGGGAGAGCTGGGTTGCCTCGCCTCGGACGCGGAACAGGTGGCCGATGGCCTGGCTAATGCGGTACAGGGCGATGGTGGCCATGCCGGCGGGTGATTCCGACCGGGCGCGTGGGTTGAAGCTGGACATAGGCGTATCCTGGGTTTAACATTTAGTACTACTAAATATTATAAGGGGAAATTGAGCGTTTGTCAAGGGGGGCAGAGGGGTAAAAACCTGGCTTTAGCCAGGTACTGGGCGGAAGCGCAACCCGGCTGAAGCCGGGTATTGGGCCAGCGCCCACCGGCCGGGACCGATTGGCCCAGTACCGGGATGCATTCCGGTTTGTGACGCCGCGCCGGGCGTCAGGCCACTAACACCGAGACCCCTGCTGGCCGGCCTATATTGTTTGACAAGAAAGCGCAGATATGGTAGAATGTTCGGTCGTTGCGCATTCTGACTGACTGGCGGCTCTGATGCCGCCAACTGAATACCGAAGGATGTTGGGAGCGAGGCCATCGCGCAGGTCCTACGGTGGCCTCGTTCAATGAATTGAATATGCAATGACGGGTGTGGGTCAGCCCGTTGTGTGTGACCCAAGGGGTGTTGTTTTTTATTATTTCAGGAGAGGGAGTGTGCCGACAGTCAATCAATTGATTCGGAAGGGGCGCAAAGCCCAGCGGAAGAAGTCCAAGGCACCGGCGTTGCAATTCACGCTCAACTCGTTCCGGCAGCGACGTCAACGCCAGCCGAAGGGCGCGCCCCAGAAGCGCGGGGTGTGCACCCAGGTGCGCACGATGACGCCCAAGAAGCCGAACTCGGCGCTCCGTAAGATCGCGCGTGTGCGTCTGACCAACGGGATTGAGGTGACGGCGTACATCCCTGGCGAGGGGCACAACCTCCAGGAGCACTCTATCGTGTTGGTGCGTGGTGGCCGCGTGAAGGACTTGCCTGGCGTGCGCTACCACATTGTGCGTGGGGCGCTGGATGCTGCCGGTGTGGAGGGGCGCCAGCAGGGCCGTTCTAAGTATGGGACGAAGCGGCCTAAGGCCGGGAAGGCGCCGGCAGGGGCGAAGGCCCCCGCGAAGAAGAAGTAGGAGTCAACGATGCCCAGGCGTGGTACAGTGGTGAGGCGCGAGATCCCACCGGACGTCCGTTATGGTAGCGTCACGGTGCAGAAGCTCATTAACCGGATTATGCGCAATGGCAAGAAAAGCCTGGCGGCGCGTATTGTCTACGGTGCATTTGATCTGGTCGCGGAACGCACCAAGCGCGATCCGGTGGAGGTGTTTGAAGAGGCGCTCAAGAACGTCATGCCGGTATTGGAGGTGAAGCCGCGCCGTGTGGGTGGCGCGACCTATCAGGTGCCGGTGGAGGTCGGCCCGGAGCGCCGCCTGTCGCTGGCGCTGCGCTGGATTCATACGGCGGCGCAGGCTCGCCCCGGCAAGTCCATGAGAGAGAAGCTGGCGGCGGAGTTGATAGATGCGGCGAATAACACGGGCGCGGCGGTGAAACGCCGCGATGAGACCCATCGCATGGCGGAGGCGAACCGCGCCTTTGCGCATTATCGCTGGTAGTGGGGTACGTATCACGCATCACGCATCATTTGAGCGCTGATGCGTGATGCGTGAATACGCGCTGTGTAGAGATGGCCAGGCAGTTTGCTCTTGAAAAGATACGGAATATCGGCATCATCGCCCACATTGACGCTGGCAAGACGACCACGACCGAGCGGATTTTGTTTTACACCGGTCGGACGCATCGTCTGGGCAGCGTAGATGAGGGGACGGCGACCACCGACTGGATGCCGCAGGAACGCGAGCGCGGGATCACGATCACGGCAGCCGCGATCACCGCGTACTGGCGGGATCACCAGATTAACATCATTGATACGCCGGGTCATATTGACTTCACTGCCGAGGTCCAGCGTAGTCTGCGCGTCCTGGATGGGGGCGTGGTCGTGTTTGATGCCGTCGCTGGCGTGGAGCCGCAATCGGAGACGGTTTGGCGCCAGGCCGATCGCTACCGGGTGCCGCGCGTGTGCTTTGTGAACAAGATGGACCGTACCGGCGCGGACTTCCACCGCACGGTGGCGATGATCCGCGAGCGGTTGGGGGCGACGCCTGTGCCCATCCAGTTGCCTATCGGCGTGGAGGGCAGTTTCCGGGGCGCGGTGGACCTGCTGACGATGCAGGCGGTCACTTATACGGATGAACTCGGCGCGCATCGCCAGTATGGGCCGATCCCCGACGAACTGGTGGGGGCGGCGCAGGCGGCCCGCGAAGCCATGATTGAGCACATCGTGGAGACCGACGATGCCCTCTTGCATAAGTATCTGGAGGGGGAGGAAATCAGCGCGGATGAACTGCGGGCGGCGCTGCGCCGGGCGACCATCGCCGGGCGGATCACGCCGGTGCTGTGCGGCTCGGCCCTGCGCAATAAGGGCGTGCAGCCGTTGCTGGATGCCATTGTGGACTATTTGCCTTCGCCGGTGGACATCCCCCCCATTCGGGGGACGAATCCGCTCACCGGTGAGGAGGAGATGCGCCCTGCGGATGAAAACGCGCCGCTGGCCGCGCTGGTCTTTAAAATCGTCTCTGACCCGTATGTCGGGCGCTTGGCCTACTTCCGTGTATATTCCGGCAAGATCGAGGCCGGCCAGGGCGTGCTGAATGCGACCAAGGGCAAGCGCGAGCGCATCGGGCGCGTGCTGCGCATGCACGCCGACCGGCGCGAGGAGATCAACGAGGTCTACGCGGGCGATATTGCTGCCACCTTGGGCCTGAAGGACTCCTTTACCGGTGATACGCTGGCCGACCCGGCCTATCCGATTGCCCTGGAGAGCATCACCTTCCCGGAGCCGGTGATCTCGGTGGCGATTGAGCCGAAGACGGCAGCAGATCAGGACAAGCTGGCGGATGCGCTGCGGCGGCTGGCCGAGGAAGACCCCACCTTCCGGGTGCGGGTGGATGAGAACACCGGTCAGACGCTGATCTCCGGTATGGGGGAACTGCACCTGGAGGTCCTGGTGGACCGGATGATGCGCGAGTTCCGCGTGGCTGCGAATGTGGGCCGGCCTCGCGTGGCTTACCGCGAGACGATCACGCGCAAGGTGCGCCAGCAAGGGCGCTTCGTGCGCCAGACGGGTGGCCATGGCCAGTACGGTGACGTGACGCTGGAGATTGAGCCGCTCTCCCCGGGTGAGGGTTTCGTGTTTGAGGACCGCACGGTGGGCGGGGTGATCCCCAAGGAGTTTATCCCGGCGGTGGAGCGCGGCGTGCGCGAGGCTATGGAGAGCGGCGTGCTGGCGGGGTATCCGCTGGTGGATATTGGCGTCGCTGTCGTGGATGGGTCGTATCACGAGGTGGACTCCTCCGAGATGGCCTTTAAGGTGGCGGCCTCTATGGCCTTGCGTGAGGGCGCATTGCGCGCCGGGCCGGTGCTGTTGGAGCCGATCATGAAGGTGGAGGTCGTGGTGCCGGAGGAGTTCCTCGGCGATGTGCTGGGGAACCTGAATGCCCGCCGGGCCGAGATCCAGAGCGTTGAACCGCGCGGCAATGCCCAGGCCATCCGCGCCATCGTCCCGCTGGCCGAGATGTTCGGATATGCCACCGACCTGCGTTCCATGACCCAGGGTCGGGGGACGTTTACGATGGAATTCAGCCATTACGCCCGCGTGAGCGAGGCGGAGGCAGAAGCAGTCATCCGAGGGGTGAGACGATAGACGCCAGACGCGCGTCCGGCGTCCATCGTCTCAGAGGTGCTCAACAGATTATTCCATAACGTCGCCGCAGGCGACAGGAACCAAGGAAACCAAGAGGGGAGCTATGGCGAAGGAGCGATTTGTACGCACGAAGCCCCACGTGAATGTGGGCACAATTGGACACATTGACCATGGCAAGAC